>Ga0272446_1004521_pt1 | contig 16369 bp, 13 predicted proteins | sample YNPCB0061_FD_194587 | JGI IMG/M metagenome (GOLD analysis project Ga0272446, IMG submission 194587) | Hot spring microbial mat communities from Yellowstone National Park, WY, United States - YNP-CB-006-1 | ecosystem: Environmental > Aquatic > Thermal springs > Hot (42-90C) > Sediment | place... | reverse complement strand
CGGTCTCGACCGCTACGCGACGGCGGCGGCGGTGAGCGCGGCGACCTTCGGCCCCGGTGTCCCGGTCGCCTACGTCGCCACCGGCCTGAACTTCCCCGACGCCCTCGCCGCGGCCGCCGCCGGCGGCTTCCGGGGCGGCCCGGTCCTCCTCGTCACCCGGGACGCGATCCCGAGCGCGACGGCGACCGAGCTCGCCCGACTCCGGCCCGAGCGGATCGTCGTCGTCGGGAGCACCGGGGTCGTCGGGGCCGCTGTGGCGACGAGCCTGACCGACTACCTCGTGACGCCGTAACGCCGGCCACGGCTCGCTCCCGCGGTGGCATATACTCTAGGGGAGTATCTTCCGTGCTAGAGTAGGTGCGGCGACCCCCGCAGCACAGGACCGAGCCACGACCGATGACGAACGAACCCAGGGGCGACCAGCCCCGCTCCCCCCTCGCGGGCCTGTCCATCGACTTTTCCGTCGACGCGCCGAGCGCCGCTGCCGGCGACGGCCCCCTCGCCCTCGTCGCCGAGCCGCTGCCCGGCGGCCCTCCGAGCGACCGCCTCGAGGGCGGCCCGGAGGAGACCCTCGTCGCCATCGTCGGTTCCGGACCGGCCGGCCTGACGGCCGCCATCTACGCCGCCCGGGCGAACCTGGGGCCCATCGTCCTGGGCGGCACGGCCCCCGGCGGCCAGCTCATGATCACCTCCGAGGTCGAAAACTACCCGGGCTTTCCCGAAGGGATCGACGGCCCCGAGCTCATGGCCCGCTTCCGGGCCCAGGCCGAGCGGTTCGGCGCCCGGATCGTCGACGTCGACGTCGAGCGGGTCGACTTCTCCGAGCGACCGTTCCGGCTCTGGGCCGCCGGGGTCGAGTACCGCGCCCAGGCCGTCATCATCGCCACCGGCGCCTCGGCCATCTGGCTCGGCCTCCCGGCCGAGGAGCGGCTTCGCGGTCGCGGGGTCTCGGCCTGCGCCACCTGCGACGGCTTCTTCTTCAAGGGCCGCGAGGTCGCCGTCGTCGGCGGCGGCGATTCGGCCTTCGAGGAGGCGACGTTCCTGACGAAGTTCGCCTCGAAGGTCCATCTCCTCCACCGGCGCGACCAGTTCCGCGCTAGCAAGATCATGGTCGAGCGGGCGAAGGCGAACCCGAAGATCGAGATCCACCCGAACACCGTCGTCGAGGACATCCTGGGTGAGACGAAGGTCGAGGGCCTCCGCCTCCGGGACACCGTGACCGGCGAGGTTCGCGAGGTGCCGATGGACGGCCTCTTCGTCGCCATCGGCCACCGTCCGAACACCGAGGTCTTCCGCGACTGGCTCGAGGTCGACGAGAAGGGCTACCTCGTCGTCCACGACGAGACCCGGACCCGGATCGAGGGTGTCTTCGTCGCCGGCGACGTCCACGACCACCGCTACCGCCAGGCGGTCACCGCCGCCGGCGACGGCTGCAAGGCGGCCATCGACGCCGAGCGCTGGCTCGAGTCCCTCGGCATCGTGGAGGCGGCGACGGCGACGGCGTGGTGAGCGACCCGGGGGACCGAGCCGACGGCCAACGAGGAGACCGCCCGCCGGCCAAGCGGAGCCTCGGCCCCCTCCTTCGCGAGCGGCTCGAGACGGCCCTCGACCGGGTCGAAGCGGCCGCCGCCGGACGGCCCCTCGTCGCCCTCGATGCCGGGTGCGGCGAGCGGACGGCCTTCCGGGCGGTTCGGGCCCGGATCGGCCGCCTGATCGGCGTCGACGTCCATCCGCGAGGCGAGCAGGGTCCCGACGTCGACGAGTTCCTCGTCGCCGACCTCTGTGCCGGTCCGCTCCCGATCCCCGACGGCAGCGTCGATGTCGCGGCCTCGATCTTCACCGTCGAGCACTTCGCCGATCCGGGAACGGCTCTCCGGACCATCGCCCGCGCCCTCGCCCCCCACGGTCGCCTCGTCCTCGTGACGGTGAACCGCCGCCACCCCTTCGTGGCGGCCTACTTCGCCGTGCCGGGTCGCCTCCGGACCCGACTCCAGCGGCTCGTGAAGCGGACCGTCGCCGAGGCCCACCCCCTCGTCGGGGCCTGCAACGATCCGGCCGCCCTCCGGGCCACCCTCGCCGCCGCCGGCTTCGTCGTCGAGGCCCTCGACAGCGTCGGTCACCTCAGCGCGGCCTGGGGCCGGCGCCGAGCGACCCGCCTCCTGGGACAGCTCGGCGACCGGCTGGCGGCGCCGTTCCCGAGCCGCCGCTCGACCATCGTCGTCCTGGCCCGCCGGGGGCCCGCCGCCGAGCCTGCGACGGCATCGACGCATCCCGAACGACCGGCGTCCCCGCGAGAAGGAGGAAGCAGATGACGACCGATCGCACCCCCGCCGCCGAGCCGACCCCGACGCCGCCCCGTCCCGGCCGGTTCGGCGTCTGGGCCAACCTCGACCGGATCGATCTCGCCGCCATCCTCGAGCTGGTCGCCACCGTCGAGGCGGCCGGCTTCGACGCCTTCTGGATCAACGAGGGGGCTGGGACGAGGGAGCCCTTCGCCCTCCTCGGCCGCCTGGCCGCGGCTCGGTCCCGGATCTGGCTCGGCGTCGGCATCGCTCAGACCTACGCCCGCGACCCGCTGGCCGCCCACGCCGGCGCCCTCACCGTCCACGAAGCGACGGGCGGCCGCTTCGTCATGGGCCTCGGCGTCGGCCATCCCGGACCGATCTCGGCGATCCGCGGCCACGAGTACCGTCCGCCCCTCGTCGAGATGCGGGCCTACCTCGACGGCTACCGCGCCGCCGCGGCCCACTATCGAGCGCCGCGGCCGGCCGGGGAGCCGCCCCTCGTCGTCGCCGCCCTCCGGCGCCAGATGCTCGAACTGGCGGCGACGGCCGCCGACGGCGCCTTTCCGTACCTCGTCCCGCTCGACTACGTCGAGCGCGCCCGGCAAACGGTGGACGCGGCGGCCGCAGCCACCGGCCGGCCGCGACCGGCCTTGGTCGTGACCCAACCCGTCGTGGCGAGCAGGGAACCGGGGGTCGCCCGGGCGGCGGCCCGAGCCTACGTCGCCCGCTACCTGGCCATGCCCGCCTACCGGACGAACCTCCTCGAGTGCGGCTTCGACGAGGCCGACCTGGCCGACGGCGGCTCGGACCGGCTTCTCGACGCCCTCGTCGCCTGGGGCGAACCGGGAGCCATCCGGGCCCGGCTCCGGGCGATGGCCGAGGCCGGGGCCGACCACGTCTGCCTCGTCCCGCTCGCCACCGACGGCTCGATGCCGGATCGCGGCGTCGTCGAGGACTTCGCCCCGCCCTGGTGAGTCCCGCTCCGGAGACGCCAGCCTGTCGATCTCGCGCCTGGGCTCGAGTCCCCCGTCGGCCCACCGTGGTGGGCCCCGCTCCGGCGACGGCCGGACCGCGCCCGGGCCGGGACCGTGCTAGCGTGCCGGGCATGCGTCTCCCCGTCGGGAAACCGGCTCCGGTCGGACCGGCCGACCGGACCGGATCCATCGCTGTCCGGCTGCTTCGAGCGCCCGCCGCCGGCCGCAGGCAGCCGTGAGCTTCGGGCGCGGCCGCTCCGGGGTAGGCGGCTTCTCGGCTCGGGCGGCGACCGGGGGTCGGGGCGGGCTCGGGCGCCTCTTCCTCGCCGAGTCCCCCGAGCGACCGCTCTCGCCGGAACGTCGCCGGTCGACGGCCCGCAAGATCCTCGCCTTCTTCCGCCCCTATCGCCTGCCCATCGCCGTCAGCCTGGCGGCGATCCTCGTCACCAGCGGCCTCGGCCTGGTCAACCCCTTCCTCCTCAAGCTCCTCATCGACGACGCGATCCCGAGGCTCGATCTCGGCAAGCTCAACCTCTACGTCGGGCTCATGATCGTCGTCCCCATCGTCTCGGGCCTCATCGGGGTCGGCCAGAGCTACCTCAACAACGTCATCGGTCAGAGCGTCATGCGGGATCTGCGGACGGCCCTCTACGCCCACCTCCAGCGGATGCCGCTCCGCTTCTTTACCGAGACGAAGACGGGCGAGATCCAGAGCCGTCTCGCCAACGACGTCGGCGGCGTCCAGGGCGTCGTCACCGACACTGCCAGCTCGGTCGCCTCGAACCTCGCCGTCGCCATCAGCACCATCGTCGCCATGTTCGTCATCGATTGGCGACTCACCGCCCTCTCCCTCGGGCTCTTGCCCTTCTTCATGTACCTGACCCTGCGGGTCGGCCGGGTCCGGCGGGCGGTGAGCGCCGAGACGCAGCGCTCCTTGGCCGAGATCAGCGCCGTGACCGAGGAGACCCTCTCCGTCTCGGGCGTCCTGCTGACGAAGACCTTCGGCCAGGAGGCGACGGCGAACGAGCGCTTTCGGGCGCTGAACGAGCGCCTCGCCGGTCTCCAGATCCGGCAGGCGATGGTCGGCCGCTGGTTCTTCATGATCGTCGGGACGATCTTCTCGATCACCCCGGCCTTCGTCTATTGGCTCGCCGGCTGGCTCGCCATCGGCGGCGACCCGACGGCGCCGACCATCGGCGACATCGTCGCCTTCACGACCCTCCAGAGCCGTCTCTTCTTCCCCCTCGGCCAGCTCCTGAACGTCCAGGTGGAGATCGCCGGGGCGCTCGCCCTCTTCGATCGGATCTTCGAATACCTGGAGATGGAGCCCGAGATCGTCGATGCGCCCGACGCCGTCGACCTCGATCCGGGCCGGGTCGCGGGCCGGATCCGCTTCCGGAATGTCTCCTTCCGGTATCCGACCGCCCGGCGCCCGGTCGCCGCGGCGACGCCGAGGGAGGCGCCCGATCTGCCGCCGCCCGAGCCGAACGGCGGTCACGACGAAGCCGACGGCGGTCCCGACGAAGCCGACGGCGGTCCCGAGGGAGCCGACGGCCGGCCCTTCGCCCTCGAGGGGATCGACGTCAGCGTGGAGCCCGGTCAGCTCGTCGCCCTCGTCGGCCCGTCGGGCGCCGGCAAGACGACGCTGACCTACCTCATCCCCCGCCTCTACGACGTGACGGGCGGCGCCGTCGAGATCGACGGCATCGACGTTCGCCGGATCCGCCTCGCCGCCCTCGGCCGGATCGTCGGCGTCGTCACCCAGGAGACGTACCTGTTCCACGCCAGCGTCGCCGACAACCTCCGCTACGCGAAGCCGGAGGCGAGCCAGGCCGAGCTCGAGGCGGCCGCCCGGGCGGCGGCGATCCACGACCGGATCCTCGAGCTGCCGGAGGGCTACGACACCCTCGTCGGGGAGCGCGGCTACAAGCTCTCGGGCGGCGAGAAGCAGCGGCTCGCCATCGCCCGGGTCCTCCTCAAGAACCCCCGGATCCTCATCCTCGACGAGGCGACCTCGGCCCTCGACACGGTCTCAGAGCGGCTCATCCAGGCGGCCCTCGAGCGGCTCATGGAGGGTCGGACGACCATCGCCATCGCCCATCGGCTCTCGACGATCCTGCGAGCCGACCAGATCCTCGTCTTCGATCGCGGCCGGATCGTCGAGCGAGGGACGCACCGGGCGCTCCTCGCCGCGGGCGGTCTCTACGCCCGGCTCTACCGGGAGCAGTTCCTGGCCGACGCCGAGGCCGGCGGGGCCGCGGGGGTCGCGGGGATAGCGCCGATCGCGGGGGCCGTGGGGACCGGACGGGCCGGGATCCCCAGCCGACCAAGGGAGGCAGAAGAGCGGCTGCCGTGACGGTCTGAACCGTGGCGCTCGTCCGCCACCCAAGCCCGGCGCGCGAGAGGGTGAGGTGCGCTGCGGTGACCGTCCGAACGGCCCGGACGGCCGACCTCGTCCGCGGCGACCCGATCCGCTCCGCGGCCCCGCTGGGTCAGCGGTAGCGGAGCGCCGTGCCGGGACCGGCCGATCGGCTGCTCGCCCCCCGCGACCAGAGCCGCGTCACGAGACTCGGCAGCCACCAGCGGAGGAAGTAGAGCCGGCAGCCGACGCAGTAGCCGGTCACGGCGAGGAGCGCCTGGAGGGCGGCCACCCCGAGGGCGAAGATCCAGCCGAGGACGGTCGCCCCTGCCACGAAGGCGACGAGGGCGAGGCCGAGGGCGATCGAGCCGAGGGTCTGGGCGAAGCGGGGCGGGTACTCGTGCTCGGGCTCGACGGGCGGAAGGCGGAGGGTCCGGGCGAGTCGGCGCCACATCGCGCCGTAAATCGACCACCGCATCCCGAAGGCGGCGCTGACCCCGATGCTGACGAGGACGAGCAGGACACCGACGGGCTGGCCGAGGACGGCCGAGACGATGAGGATCGTGCCCGAGACGGCCGCACCGAAGCGGTGGCCGCGGGGGTCGATCATCCGGGCGGGCGGGAGGTGGGTTGCCGCATCGCGCGGGACGGCGCTGGGCATTCTGGGGCTGGGACGCTGGTCGCCAGATCGTACACTATCCCGACCGTTTTAGTCGAGATTACGCTGGCCGGCGCGGATCGCCGGGCGAGGCCGCGCGGCCGCCGCCACCGGAACGACACGACTCTTGGTCGTCCCGCTGCTCCCCGTGTCGCCGTGGCCGAACAGAACGCCCTCCTCGTCACGCCGCTGCTCGCCGTGTCGCCGTGGCCGAACAGAACGCGGTCGCGGGGCGTTCCGCTGCTGCCCATGTCGCCGTGAGCGAACAGAACGGGCCATCTCGTCGCCACGCTGCTCGCCGTGTCGCCGTGGCCGAACAGAACGGGCCTCGCGGAGACAGCGACCCGCGAGATGTTCGCCCAGGGCGACATCCGGAGCAGTCCGACGGCATTGACCCGCGAGATGTTCGCTCAGGGCGACGTGGCGAACGCCCGAGGGCCGACCATGCCCGTGATGTTCGCCCAGGGCGACATCCGGAGCAGTCCGACGGCATTGACCCGCGAGATGTTCGCCCAGGGCGACGCGCCCGACGCCCGAGGATGGCCAACCCCGAGACGGTCGCTCCGGGCGACGCGCCGAGCGGCTCGAGACCCAAACGGCAGACCCCCTCCCGCCCTGCCGGGCGATTCTGGGCGCGCGGTGCACGCCTTCGGCATCGGCGTGATCCGGGTGCCCATCTTGGCCGCCCCGGAGCCCCGGCCGGTCCAGAGCGTGCGACCGGCGCCCGACCTCGACGTCGACCCCCAGGGTCCCGCCGTCCGGCGCCTCGGCGGAGTGCACCCTCTGCACGAAACCGACGAGCCGGTCGGTCCGGCGCCCGGGGGTGGCGGCGAAGATGGGCGCCCCGTTCACACCCGCCCGAGCGCACCCAGGCGCCCGAGGAGCACCGGGCCACCGGAGGAGCACCCGGCCGCCCGAGGAGCACCGGGCCACCTGAGGAGCACCCGGCCGCCCGGGGAGCACCGGGCCACCGGAGGAGCACCCAGGCGCCCGAGAGCGCTCGGGCTCGCGCCTGGATCGCCGGGCGGAATGGCCGGGTGACCCGGGCGAGTGGCCTGGCTCGCCGGGTGGCGGGCGGGTGACCGGCCACATCGCGCCGCCGCCGGGACTTGCATGATTATGCGGGCCTGGTGTATAGTCATGCAGCCATGACGGTGGTCCCCTCGATCTCCTCGCCCACCCCTCGGCGGCCGTCGGTGAGCGGCCCCGTGCGCCCGTGAGCGCGCGCCTGGAGGTGACCGAGCGGATCGAGGCGGACCGCCGGCAGGACCTCCCCGAGCTACGCACCACAGGCGCCCCTCGCCCGGCCGTGCCCGGCGAGCCGATCCGCGTCGCCATCGTCGGCGCCACCGGCTACGTGGGGGCCGAGCTCATCCGCCTCCTCGCCCGGCACCCACGGGTCGAGATCGTCGGGCTCGTCGGCCGCGACCGGAAGGACGAACCGATCGGACGGATCCACGGCCATCTCACGACCACCGGGCTCCGGATCGACGAGGAGCTGCCCGAGGCCGACGCCGTCTTCCTCGCCCTTCCCCACGGCGTCGCCGCCGACTTCGTCCCCGAGGTCCTCGCCCGTGGCGCAACGGTCATCGACCTCGGACCCGACTTTCGACTCCGCGATCCGGCCGACTACCCCCGCTGGTACGGCTTCGAGCACCCCCGACCCGACCTCCTGGCAGCCGCCGTCTACGGCCTCCCGGAGCTCCACCGCCCCGAGCTCGTCGCCCTCGGCTCGGCCGGTCCCGGCAACCCGGCCATCGTCGCCTCGCCCGGCTGCTACCCGACGGCGACCCTCCTCGCCCTGGCCCCCCTCGCCCGCGCCGGGCTCATCGGCGACCTCGTCGTCGATGCCAAGAGCGGCGTCTCGGGGGCCGGCCGGAGCCTCAAGGCCGAACTCCTCTTCGGCGAGGTGAACGAGAGCGTCCGGGCCTACGGCATCGGCGGGCACCGCCACGTCGCCGAGATCGAGCAGGAGCTCGCCCGCCTCGAAGCGCCCAGCGGCGACGCCAAGCCGGGCCGCGAGCCCCGCCAGCCCGTCGACTTCCTGCCCCACATCGTGCCGATGACCCGCGGCATCCTCGCCGCCTGCCACGTCCGGCCGACCCGCCCGGTGGAGCAGGCCGAGCTCGACGCCCTCTACGCCGCCGCCTACGCCGACGAGCCCTTCGTCGCCGTCGCCGACGCGCCCCCGGCGACGAAGCAGGTCCTCGGCAGCAACCAGGCCCGCGTCTTCGCCCACGCCGACCCGCGAACCGGCCGGATCCTCGCCATCGGCGTCGTCGACAACCTCGTGAAGGGCGCGGCCGGCCAGGCGATCCAGGCCTTCAACCTCGTCCACGGACTGCCCGAGACGACCGGCCTCGAGCAGCTCCCCCTCGCGCCGTAGGGCCCGGCGCCGGACCAGTGGCTCCCCGAAGCGGAGGGCTCGCCGCGGCCCTCGCTCCCCTGCCCATCGACCTCCCGGCCGTGGAGCGGCGACCGGTCATGCCGGCCGGCTTCGTCGCCGGCGGGGCGAGCGCCGGGATCAAGGCCTCGGGCCGGCCGGATCTCGCCGTCGTGGCCTCGGCTGCGGCCGCGCCGGGCGTGGGCGACGACGGCCAGGGGTCGGCGGCCCGCCGTCGGCCGCGGGTCGCCGCCGCCGCCGTCTTCACCCCGAACCGCCTCGCCGCCGCCCCGGTCCTCGTCTCGCGGCGCCATCTCCTCGCCACCGAACCGGGAGGCGGCGGCCGGTACGGTTGGGCGACCGGGATCGTCTCGACGAGCGGTTGCGCCAACGCCGCCACCGGGGCCGCCGGCCTCGCCGACCAGGAGCGCGTCGCCCGTTGGCTGGCCGAGCACCTCGGGGCCGAACCCGAAACGATCCTCACCCTCTCGACCGGGATCATCGGGACCCGCCTGCCGCTCGACCGGGTCGAGGGCGGCCTCGCCGAGCTCGTGCCGGGCCTCCGGGCCGACGACGCGGGCCTTGCCGCCGCCGCCCGGGCCCTGATGACCACCGACAGCCGGCCGAAGTGGGCGACGGCGACCCTCACCCTCCCCGACCCGGATGGCCTCGCCGCCCGTGCGGTCCGGGTGACCGGGATCGCCAAGGGCGTCGGGATGATCCACCCCCGGATGGCGACGATGCTCGCCGTCCTCCTGACGGATGCCACCGTCGAACCCGCCGCCCTCGCCGGCCTGCTGCGGCCGATCGTCGCTCGGACCTGGAACCAGCTCACCATCGACGGCGACACGAGCACGAACGACACCGTCTTCCTCCTCGCGTCGGGCGCCGCCGGGACGATCCAGGTTCGACCGGGCACCGCCGAAGCCGCCGCCCTCCGACGGGCGGTCGAAGCCGTGGCCCGCGACCTTGCCCGCCAGCAGGCGGCCGACGGCGAAGGTGCGACGACCCTCATCACCTGCCAGGTGAGCGGCGCCGCGGACGACGCCGAGGCCCGAGCGGTGGCCCGCGCCGTCGTCGCCTCCAGCCTCGTCAAGGCCGCCGTTCACGGCCGCGACCCGAACTGGGGGCGGATCGCCGCGGCCGCCGGCAACGCGCTCCTCCCCGAGGCGGTCGTCCTCGAGGCGGCGGGGCTCCCGACCGCCGAAGCGGAGCGGCGGGCGGGCCGCCCGGCCGGCGTCGACCCGGACCGGCTCCGGATCGCCATCGCCGGCCAGCTCGTCTTCGACGGGAGCGCCGGCGGGCCGCAGCCCTTCGATCGCGAGGCGGCGAGGGCCGCCATGGGCGGACCGGAGTGCCTGATCCGGCTCGATCTCGGCCTCGGCTCGGGCGTCGGCGAGGCCTTCGGCTGCGACCTCAGCGAGGAGTACGTCGTCGAGAACTCGGAGTACACGACGTGAGCGAGATCGTCGTCCTCAAGCTCGGCGGGACGACCCTCGCCGAGCAGCAGCACGTCCTGGCCGAGGTGGCGTCCGTCTCGCGAACCCGGCCCATCGTCGTCGTCCACGGCGGCGGAAAGCGGATGACGGAGTGGCTCGACCGGCTCGGCGTCGCGACCCGCTTCGAGGGTGGCCTTCGCGTCACCGACCAGGCCGCCGTCGAGGTCGCCGCCGCCGTCCTCCGCGGGATCGTCAACTCCGAGCTCGTCGCCGCGCTGCGGAGCCTCGGGGTCGATGCCGTCGGCCTCTCGGGCGTCGACGGCGGGCTCCTCGTCGCCGAGCGGGTCCCCGACGTCGGTTTCGTCGCCCACGTCGTCGGCCTCCGGCGCGACCTCCTCGACAGCCTCCTCGTCGCCGGCCAGGTCCCGGTCGTCGCGCCGCTCGCCCGGGACGAAGAGGGGATCGTCTGCAACGTCAACGCCGACGACGCCGCGGCCGGGATCGCAGCGGGTCTCGGCGCCCGCCAGCTCGTCCTCATGACCGACGTCGACGGGGTCCGCGACGCCGAAGGCCGCAAGATCGAGACGCTGACCGCCGACGAGGCCGAGGCGCTCATCGCCGCCGGGGTCATCTCGGGCGGGATGGTGCCGAAGGTACGGGCGGCCCTGTCGGCCCTGGTCTGGGACGGCGCCGAGGCGATCATCGCCGACTCGTCGGTTCCCGGAGCCCTCCGGCGGGCCCTCGAGGACCCGTCCTTCGGAACCCGGATCTGCGCTCGATCGAAGGATCGGGCGACCGAGGTCGGCGCGTCGGCGAGGCGGGCGTCCTCGGAGGTGCCGACGTGAAGGCCCGGGGCTCGGTGCCGACCGGTCCGACCGTCGGGACCGGGGTCGGCACGCCTACCGCCGCCGGCACGCCCAGCAGGGTCGGCACGCCTACCGCTGCCGGCCCGACCGCCCTCGCCGAGGCGAAGCGAGCCCGCCAGCAAGCGATCCGCGAGATCGTCGCCCGGCGGCCGATCGCGAGCCAGACGGAGCTGGCCGAGGCCCTCGCCGAGCGGGGCTTCGAGGTGACCCAGGCGACGGTGAGCCGGGACATCGCCGAGCTGGGACTCGTCAAGGTCGCCCGTGGGGACCGCCACGTCTATGTCGCGCCCGAGGACCTCGCCCCGGTGGCGAGCCCGCCGTCCGGCCCGTCGAGCGCCTCGGTCGCACCCTCGGCCGCCGACGAACGCCTCCGCCGGATCCTCGCCGACATCCCCCTGACCGTACGCCGGAGCGGCCTCATCCTCCTCCTCATCGGAACGCCAGGGACGGCGAGCATCGTCGCCCAGGCCATCGACGATTCCTCGCTCCAGGAGCAGGAGGGGACCCTCGCCGGCGACAATACGACCCTCGTTCTCTTCGCCGACGAGGACCGCCTCGAACGCTGGCTCCGCCGCTTCCGGGCGCTCCAGGCCGGGGCCGCCTCGTCGTCGACCGTGACCACGGAGGCTCCTCGATGAAGAAGGTCGTTCTCGCCTATTCCGGCGGGCTCGATACCTCGGTCGCCGTCGCCTGGCTCAAGGAACAGTACGGCGTCGAGGTCGTCACCCTCACCGTCGACGTCGGTGGCGGATCGCTCAAGGAGGGCGTCGAGCGGCGGGCGCTCAGCGCCGGGGCCTCGCGCGCCTACGTCGTCGACGCCAAGGAGCGCTTCGTCAAGAGCTTCGTCTGGCCGCACCTCCAGGCGAATGCCCTCTACCAGGGGACGTACCCGCTGGCCACGGCCCTGGCCCGACCCTTGATCGCCCAGCTCCTCGTCGAGGTCGCCCAGCGCGAGGGGGCCGACGCGGTCGCCCACGGCTGCACCGGCAAGGGCAACGACCAGGTCCGCTTCGACGTCGCCGTCCACGCCCTCGATCCGGGCCTCACCGTCATCGCGCCGATGCGGGTCGGCATGGGCCTGACCCGGGAACAGTCGATCGACTATGCGGCGGCGCGCGGGATCGAGGTCCCGGTCACGAAAGAATCCCCCTACTCCATCGACGTCAACATCTGGGGTCGATCGTGCGAGGCGGGGGTCCTCGAAGACCCGTGGCTGGCGCCGCCGGAGGACGCCTTTGCCTGGACGGTCCCTCCGTCGGCGGCCCCCGAGCCAGTCGAGGTCGTCATCGGCTTCGGCGGCGGGATCCCGGTCAGCCTCGACGGCGAGGAGCTCGGTCCGGTGGAGCTCGTCGACCGACTCAACGCCCTCGGCGGCGCCCACGGGGTCGGCCGGATCGACCACGTCGAGGACCGACTCGTCGGGATCAAGAGCCGCGAGATCTACGAGGCACCGGCGGCGACGATCCTCCATGCCGCCCATCGGGCCCTGGAGTCACTGACCCTGACGAAGGACACGCTCCGCTTCAATCGGCTCGTCGCCGACGAGCTGGCCCGGTTGACCTACGACGGGCTCTGGTTCAGCGCCCTCCATCGGGACCTCCGCGGCTACGTCATGTCCTCGCAACGGGTCGTCTCGGGCGAGGTCCGGGTCCGCCTCGACCACGGCCAGGCGATCGTCACCGGGCGCCGCTCGCCCCTGTCCCTCTACGACAAGAACCTGGCCACCTACGACGAGGGCGACGCCTTCGATCATCGGAGCGCCGTCGGCTTCATCGAGATCTTCGGGCTCCCGCTGCGAGTCGAGGCAGCCCGCCACGGGGCCGTCGGGGCCCACCACGGCGCCGCCTGGACCTGGACGGATCCGCTCCTCGAGACCCTCCCGGTCGGCGTCACCGACGCCGCGGCTGCGGGCGCACGTTGACCCGGCGGCCGTTGCGAGAAGCGAGAACGTCAGAGACCGTCACTCGCTGAAGCTGCCTCGGGCATCCGGAGTCGGGGACGGAGCGCCCTCCACGACCCCGGCCGCCTCGAGGCGGGCCCGCGCCGCCGCCAGGGCCGCCCGAACCCGCTCCGGCGCCGTGCCCCCGACGACGTCGCAGGAGCCGAGGGCGCCGTCGATGGAGGCCGCCGCCCGCAGGGCGTCGCCGATCCCGGGCTCGGCCGCCAGCCGGGCCGCCACCGGGTCGCCCGCCGCCCCCAGGGCGATCCCGATCATCGCGTCCGGCACGTCGGCGAGGCCGATCCCCGCCTCCTCCGCCTGGGCGACGAGGGAGCCGACGATGTGGTGGGCGACCCGAAAGGGGACGCCCCGCCGGACGAGGGCATCGGCGACCGCCGTCGCCGTCGTGTAGCCCTCCTCGGCTGCCTCCCGCATCCGGGCGGCATCGACGGTCAGCGTCTCGACGAGTCCGGCCATGACCGCCAGCGACGCCTCGAGCGTCCGGACCGCCCCGAAGAGGGGGGCCTTGTCCTCCTGGAGATCGCGCTGGTAGGCGAGCGGGAGGCCCTTGAGGAGGGCGAGCATCCCAGCGAGGGCGCCGATCACCGTCGCCGCCCGGCCCCGGACGAGCTCCGCCGGGTCGGGATTGCGCTTGTTCGGCATCATCGAGCTGCCCGTCGAGAAGGCGTCGGCGACGCGAACGAAGCCGAAGCGCGGGTTCGACCACCAGGTGATCTCCTCGGCCAGCCGCGAGAGGTGGACCATGGCGAGGGCCGCCGCGGCGAGGACCTCGACGACGAAGTCGCGGTCCGACACGGCATCGAGGGAGTTGGCCGTCGCCCCGTCGAAGCCGAGCTCCCGGGCCGTCGCCTCCCGATCGAGCGGGTAGCCGGCTCCGGCGAGGGCGCCCGCTCCCAGGGGGCTGACGTTGAGGCGCCGCTGGGCGTCGGCCAACCGCCCCCGGTCCCGCTCGAGCATCTCGACGTAGGCGAGGAGGTGGTGGGCGAAGAGGACCGGCTGGGCCGGCTGGATGTGGGTCGTGCCCGGCAGGATCGCCTCCCCCTCCCGCTCGGCGAGACCGACCAGGGCGGCCTCCATGGCCAGGATCGCTCGGTCGAGGCGGTCGATGGCCCGCCGCGTCCAGAGCCGGAGGTCCGTGGCGACCTGGTCGTTCCGGGAGCGCCCAGTGTGGAGCTTGCCGGCCAGCGGTCCGATCCGCTCGGCGAGGGCGGCCTCCAGGTTGAGGTGGACGTCCTCGAGGCTCGGGTCCCAGACGAAGGTCCCCGCCTCCACCTCGGCCCGCAGCGCCCGAAGACCGTCGACGAGGGTCGCGACCTCGGCCTCGGTCAACAGCCCCGCCCGACCGAGCCCGCGGACGTGGGCGATGGACCCGTCGAGGTCATCGAGGGCGAGCTCGCGGTCGATCTCGATGGAGCGGGTGAAGTCGGCGGTGCGGGGATCGGTCTGGCCGCGGAAGCGGCCGCCCCAGAGTCGCATCGGTGACGGCTGGCCTCGGAGAGCGGAGGGATGGCGCGCAGGGATCTGTCGGCGCCGATGGTACCGCCGGCCGGGGGAGCCACGCCGCCGCCACGGGACCACCGCCGGCCGTCACGGAGGCCAGGCCGGCCGTCGAGAAGGCCACGCCGGCCGTGCGAGACCCACGCACGCCGTCCCGGACGCCACCGCGGGCCGTCACGACCGGCCGACCGGTCGACGGCGCGGCAGGGTTCGCCAGGCGAGTGCCGCGCCCACCACCGCCGAGGCGGCCGCCAGGCCAAAGAGCGCGCCGTGCCCGAGGAGGCCGTAGACGACGCCGCCAGCCCCGTTGGCGACGAGGGCGCCGATCCCGAAGGCGGCGACCTGGAAGACCCCCTGCCCCGTCCCCTGGAGCCGATCCGGGAGCAGGGCCCGCATGGCGAGGACCGCCCCGATCCAGAGCCCGGCGAAGGCGGGCCCGGTCAACGCCCGGGTGGCGATGATGAGCCCGACGTCGGCCAGGCCGATCCAGGCCCCGAGGCAGACGGCGTAGAGGAGCGCCGCCCCGGCGAAGAGGACCCGGAGGCCATAGCGGGCGGCGGCGGCTCCGGCGACGACCATGGCCGGGATCTCGGCGAAGGCCGCCACCGCCGCCGACAGGGCGACGTCCGACGGCCGGCCGCCGAGCTCGACGATCCGGAGCCCGAGGTAGGTGAAGCCGGCGATGACGCCGCCGAAGGCGAAGGCGATGGCGACGGCGACGCCGAGGAGGCCGGGGGCGCTGGCGAGGGCGACCCGGATCGATCCCCCGCGCGGCGGTCGGAGGGCCGAGCCCGCCGCCTCCGGTCGCGTCGCCCGGAACTCGTACCGCGGCCGGTCGGGGAGCCCGAGGCTCGCCGGGACGATGGCGAGGGCCAGGCCGGCGCAGAGGAGCGAGGCCGGCCAGTAGCCGGTGGCGTCGTAGAGGACGCCGGCGCTGACGCTCACGGCGGCGAAGGCGACGCTCGAGAGGAGTCGGATCCGACCGTAGTGGCGGGCCGGATCGGCGAGGGCGTTGACAGCCAGGGCGTCGGCCAGCGGGCCGATCGTCGATTCGAAGACCATGAAGCCGACGTAGAGGAGGCCGAGGACGAGCGCCGGCCAGGGGAGGCCGAAGCCGAGGAGGGCGACGGCGCACCCCGCCGCCGCCAGCCGCAGGGCACCCACCCGACCGAGGACGACATCGGCGAGGTGGCCCCAGACCGGCACGGCGAGGCTGAAGGCGACGGACGCCACCGCCGTCGTCAGGCCGATCTCGGCCGGGCTGAAGCCACGTTCGGCGAGGATGACGGCGACGAAGGGGTAGAAGGCCCCGAGGGCAGCTCCGAAGAGGAGGAAGACGAGCTGGAGTCGACGCACCGCGAGGGATCGTACCCCCGCGGCCGCCTCACTCGATGGCGAGGAGGACGGCGCCGCCGACGACCGCCAGCGCCGCGCCCAGCCGGCCGACGACCTCCCGCCCGGAACGCGCCTCGCGCATCCGAAGGGCACCCCAGCCGGAGGCGACCACGATGGCCGAATCCCGCAGCGGGGCGACGGCGGTGAGGGGCGCCACCGACAGGGCGAGGAGCACGAGACCGTAGGCCGCGTACGAGAGGACCCCCGCGGCGATCGCCCGTGCGGGCCCGTCGGGCCGGCCCGGATCGGTGTGGTCGGCCGGATCGGGGTCGCCGTACGGATCCGTGCCCCCAGTCGGTGGCACGACCGACGTCCCGGCCAACGCCGAGGCCGCCGCAGGTCCTGCCGTCCGGCGCCGTCGGCCGGCCACGACCCGCTCGGCGAGGACCGTCCAGACCGCCATCGACGGCCAGACCAGCGCCCCGTACACCCACGGGTCGGCGAGCCGAACGGCGACCCGATCGAGAGCCGTGTACCCAGCGATGGCGACGCCGGTCGCCACGGCTAGGATCGCCGGATCGCGCCGCCAATCGCCGGCGAGCGCAGCCCGCCG
>Ga0272446_1004520_pt1 | contig 16371 bp, 12 predicted proteins | sample YNPCB0061_FD_194587 | JGI IMG/M metagenome (GOLD analysis project Ga0272446, IMG submission 194587) | Hot spring microbial mat communities from Yellowstone National Park, WY, United States - YNP-CB-006-1 | ecosystem: Environmental > Aquatic > Thermal springs > Hot (42-90C) > Sediment | place... | reverse complement strand
TACAAACGGTGTCGAGATTGCCAAAGCGATGGCGTTAGGAGCAGACCTTGCCGCATTAGCAAAGCCTTTTCTCAAAGCCGCCTTTGAACCCGAAGGCACAGAAGCCGTTAAGCAATTTGCCTTGCGCTTGATGAACGACCTTCGCGCCACGATGTTCCTTGTCGGAGCAAAAAACATCAAGTCGCTGAAACGAACTCGGATTGAAAAGAAAGCATAGCATGATGCAAAACTTTACAATACCCTCAAATCTTTTGACCCGGATACTTAATGCGCTTGTGTTTATTGGCGACAAGCGTTTTGATGAAACTTTGTTTAATGCGTTCCAAGTCGGAAAAGGTTAAATCGGATTCGTTGAATTGATTTTCATCGAGCCGTTTGCGAATCACGGTATCAATAATTTGACCGATGGTTTCTTCGGTTGGATTGGTGAGCGAGCGCACCGAGGCTTCGACCCCATCGGCAAGCATGACAATGGCGGTTTCTTTGCGGTGCGGCTTCGGACCGGGGTAGCGGAAGTCTTCGATGTTAATTTTTTCAGGCGGAAGCGTCTTCAAGGCTTTGTCATAAAAGAAATGAATAACCGTGGTGCCGTGATGTTCGGGGATAAAGTCAATGACTTCTTCGGGGAGTTTGTGTTGTCGTCCGATAACTAAACCGCGTTTGACGTGGTCAGCGATAATGCGCCCGCTGGTGACGGCTTGCAGGTGGTCGTGCAGATTTTTTCCGTTTTGATTTTCGGTGAAGTAGTCGGCTTCGGCGGTTTTGCCGATGTCGTGAAAATACGCACCAACACGGCAGAGCAGGGGATTGGCACCGATGGCTGTTGCGGCTTCTTCGGCAAGCAAACTCACTTGCATGGTGTGTGCATATGTGCCGGGGGCTTTGGTTGCCATCTCGCGCAAAAGTGGGTGGTTGAGGTCGCTGAGTTCCATCAAGGTCATATCGGTTGTGATTCCGAAGACTTTTTCAATCAAGAGCAAAATCGGATACACGAGAAAGCAAAGGAGCGAACTCATTGCCGCATATAAAAGGTCGTTGAGAATTTCGTTGAGGCTTGCCAAACGAGAAAAGTTGAAGGCTAAAATCGAGACGGCATAGCCAACGAACACAAGCAGAACGGGCGCGAAGACTTGTGAGCGTTTGCGAATGCCGCGCGTGGCAAAAACGCCGAGACTGCCTGCAAAGATGGTTGCCAATGCAAACGGGAAATCATTGCCGCGAATCGTGCCTGCAAGGAGCGCAACGGTTACGGTTGCAAAAAATCCAACCCGCGAATCGAAAATCACCGTGAAGAGAATGGAGGCTAAACCAATCGGCACAATGTAGGGTGAGAGGTTCTCGAATTGAAGCGAATACCAAACGGCAACCAATTCAACAAGCGTAATGCTAAACAAGAGCAAAAGCATGGCATTATCGTGCCAAATTTTGGGTCGCGCAATGTAGAGGTAGGTGGTGAAGACGCCGATGATAATGAGAATGATGAGAATTTTGCCGATGTAGAGTTGAAGCGCGCCGGCGGGCATTTCGCGTTCCATTTTGGCTTGAATGAACGAATCAAGTTTGCGCTTGATGTCGGGTGTGATGATTTCGCCTCGCGAGATAATTTTTTCATTTTGCCGCACGATGCCAGCACCAAGCGGCACTTGATTGGCGGCGCGCTCTTGGTCGGCGAGGGTTTGGGCTTCATCATAAAAAATGTTCGGGCGCAAAAACGGCGCAACTAATTTGAGCGCAAGTTGAAGCGTGTCGTTTGTTGGCGAATTGAACTTTTGCAACAGCAACTCGCGAAGCGTTTCATATACTTCGAGGCTATCGCGAACCGTAGAAAATTTCAAAACCTTTTCTTCGCGCTCGTTTTGAGAGCGAACCACGAACTCGCTTCGTTTGAACGAACTCTTTGGCTCATTGAGAATCCCATCATTCAGCAAGGCTTGAATCGGTGATTGCAAAACACGCGGAAGCGAAAGCAAGAGCGACTGTTGAACTTTGGTTTTTTCAACCGACTGTGCAAAGTTGCTAAGAAGCAACGTGCGTTCTTGATTGTTCAATGCGAAAAGGGCGGCGAGGGCGTTGGAATCGAGTGTGCCTTTGGCAAGGGCAAGTTTCAGACTATCGGCAAGCGCGTTGTAGAAAGCGTGATAGGCTTCAACGGAAAATGCTTCGCCTTGACGGCGAAAGACAGGCAGAACGCTCTGACGCGCCTTTTCCTGCTCACGCTCGTAATCGGCTTTGTTTTTCTGAATCGCAAACGCAAACGGCGCAACCAAATCTTGATGATACCAAGTTGTGCCAACCTCGAAGTTCAACGACGAAATTTTGCTTCGGGGGAACAGTGCCGCAACGCTCACCAAGAAAGCCACAAACAATCCGATGCGGATATACTTGTTCTCACGTATGAATTGTTTATCCAGTGGCATAACTTTGTCGGTTTCACGTTCAAGTCATTCAAAAATGCAAAAGTCAAAGTCCAAAGTCAAACCGCAAACCTTACCACCCCAATTTATTTTTCACACACTTCACGAAGAGTGGCTCGCCGATACCGAAACGCCCGTCTCGCTCTATCTCAAATTGCAATCCAAATACTCGTGCCTGCTTGAATCGGTCGAAGGCGAGGAACGCTTGGCGCGATTTTCTTACATCGGTCTTGAACCTTTCGCCATTTTTTCGGCAACGATTAACGGGCAAGGTGAGTTCAAGCTCAACATTCTTGACAAAAAATTCAACGCGCTCAAATCCATTGTTAAATCGGAATCTTCGCCAAAAGAAGCGATGGCGAAATTGCTTTCTGCGTTTTCAAATCACGAAGAGCAAACAGCAATCACGACTTCGGGCGCATTTGGCTATGTGGGTTACGATGCAGTTCGATTCGTTGAGAAAATTCCGCTTCCGAAAAAAGAAGACCCTGCAAAATTGCCTGATGTGTTTCTGATGTTCTTCGATACGCTTGTGGTGTTTGACAATGTGAAGCGAAAAATTTTTATTGTCTCGAATTACCTCTCGCTCAAAGACAAGCCCAACGCACAAAAGAAAATCAAGCGGATTCGCAAGAAAATTTTTTCGGCGTTGAAGCCGTCGCAAATTGCGCTTTCCAAAGAGCACGAAGCACCGGTCAAATCGAACACAACGAAGCAAGCCTATTTACAAAAAGTTGAGAAGGCGAAAGAATATATTTTCGCAGGTGATATTTTTCAGGTGCAAGTTTCACAGCGGCTCTCGCGCAAGTTGCGTGCAAAACCGTTTGATGTCTATCGCGCCTTGCGCACGATTAACCCGTCGCCCTATCTTTACTTTTTTGAGTTAGGTGAGGCGCAGATTGTCGGCTCTTCGCCTGAACTCTTGGTTGGCGTAACGAAACAGAACGGAAAATTTCTTGTGGAAACACGCCCGATTGCTGGCACACGTCGGCGCGGCGCAACGCCCGAACAAGACGAAGCCTTGATGCATGAGTTGCTGTCCGATGAAAAAGAACGCGCCGAACACTTGATGCTCATTGACCTGTCGCGCAACGATGTGGGAAGGGTAGCAGAAATCGGCACAGTGGAAACCAACGAAATGATGGTGATTGAAAAGTATTCGCACGTGATGCATATCGTCAGCAATGTGCGTGGCGTGTTGAAACAGTCGCTCTCGCCGTTAGATGCGTTTTGGTCGTGCTTTCCCGCAGGCACTTTAACAGGTGCGCCGAAAATTCGCGCAATGGAAATTATTGCCGAGTTGGAAGCCGAGAAGCGCGGGCTATATGGCGGTGCAGTGGGTTTTTTTGATTTTAATGGCAATATCAAAACAGCGATTGCGATTCGCACGATGGTGGTCAACGATGAGACGATTTATTTTCAAGCGGCAGGTGGCGTGGTCGCTGATTCAACGCCCGAAGGTGAGTATCAAGAAACGATGAACAAAATGGCGGCAGGGCTACGCGCCGTTGAAATGTTATGCTTGGACAAATCAAGTTAAGCAAATGTGAAACTTGGATTGAAAATTTGATAGCAAAACGAACACAGAGAATCACTTGTTTTCAGCGTTGAAAGAAAATTTGAATCAAAATGTTTCACGTGAAACAATCGCAAAACTTTGAGATGAATGACCGTGATGTTTCACGTGAAACCGTGTAAAAATTTTTCAGAGAAATCAACATCATGACGGACTACGATGTGATTGTTGTCGGGGCAGGGCATGCGGGTTGTGAAGCCGTGCTTGCCGCCGCACGCATGGGGCAACGATGCCTCCTGATTACAATGGATTTGCTGGCGATTGCGCGTATGTCGTGCAACCCTGCGATTGGCGGCGTTGCCAAAGGACAAATGGTGCGCGAAATCGATGCACTCGGCGGCGCAATGGGTAAAGTAACCGATGCCGCGGGCATTCAATTCCGAATGCTCAATCGTGGCAAAGGCGCGGCAATGTATTCCCCAAGAGCGCAATGCGACCGCGTCCAATACTCCATCGAAATGCGCAAATTGATTGAAGCCGAACCCAACATTGACCTACGCCAAGATTCTGTGCTGGGGGTCAAGGTTGAAAACGGACACATTAAATCCGTCATTATTCGCGGTGGGCAGGAAATCACTGCAAAAGCCGTCGTGCTGACCAATGGCACGTTTCTCAACGGCAAAATTCACATCGGCTTGAAAAATTATTCCGGCGGCAGAACAATGGCTGAACCCGCCGCTGTTGGCTTAACCGAGTGCCTCATGGAACTGGGCTTTACCGCAGGACGCTTGAAAACCGGCACGCCGCCCCGCATTGACGGACGCAGTGTGGATTACAGCAAAGTCGAAGTCCAACCGCCCGATGAAGTCATTGAGCCGTTCTCGTTTGAAACCGATGAAGAAGAATTTCAGAAGAAGCGACAACTCTCGTGCTTCATCACCTACACGAACGAAGAAACGCACAGGGTTTTGGAATCTGGCTTCGACCAATCGCCCATGTTTCGCGGCATGATTGACGGCGTGGGTCCGCGATACTGTCCCTCGATTGAGGATAAAGTCAACCGCTTCCGCGATAAAGACCGGCATCAAATTTTCCTTGAACCCGAAGGCTTCGATACGAATGAAATGTATGTCAATGGCTTCTCGACCTCGCTTCCCGAAGAAATTCAACTCAAAGGCTTGCGCACGATTTCTGGGCTTGAAAAGGTGAAAATGATTCGTCCCGGCTACGCGATTGAATACGATTACTTTCACCCGCATCAATTAAAGCCAACCCTTGAAACGAAATTGGTCAAGGGGCTTTTCTTTGCAGGGCAAATTAACGGCACGTCGGGCTACGAAGAAGCCGCCGCGCAAGGCTTAATAGCAGGCATTAACGCCGCACTCTCGGCACAAGGCGAAGGCAGAGAATTTACCTTGAAACGCAACGAAGCCTACATCGGCGTGCTGATTGACGACCTCATCACAAAAAGCACCGATGAGCCATATCGCATGTTCACATCGCGTGCTGAATATCGAATCATTTTGCGGCAAGATAACGCCGACCGCCGACTGCGCGACAAGGGCTATGAAATCGGCTTGGTGAAGCCCGAAGTCTATCGGAAATTTCTACAAAAGAAATCGGAAATCGAGCAGGTTGACCGATTGCTCCGAGAAGAATTGGTGCGAGCGGAGGACATCAATCCGACCATTGAAGCCTTAGGCGGTTCGCCATTCCGAAAAAACGAGCGAGCGATTGATGTGCTTCGTCGTCAAGAAATGACCTTTGCAAAATTGATAGAAGTCTTGCCAGACTTGCGCGAAAAAGTTGAGCAGATTTCCACAAATCCTCGCGTCTATGAGCAAGTCGAGCTTGATATCAAATACGAAGGCTACATCAAGCGAGAGATGCAACTGGCTGAAAAACTCTTGCGTCTGGAAGAGGTCGTCATTCCATCGTCCTACGACTTTGAGCGCATCAAAGGGCTATCATCGGAAGGAAAGGAGAAGTTGAAGAAGGTGAGACCGACTTCGTTAGGACAAGCCTCGCGCATTTCGGGCGTTACGCCGTCCGATGTCTCTATTTTGATGGTGCATTTGGGGCGATGAAAACGGTAAGAACGCTCAATGTTTCACGTGAAACATCAGAAGATTGTTTCAATAATGAGGACGGCTCGATAACGATTAAAACCGAATGTTTCACGTGAAACACACCTAAAAATTGATACCATGTTCCACATGAAACATCACTAAAAAACATCACCAATGGTTGAACCTGAAAACAAGATTCTGAACGGGCAAGCGGAGAACCTTGCGGCAAAGTTTCTGCAAAATGAACTGCTTTATGGCAAAGACCGTGAAGAAAATTTGGTCGCCGTGCATCAAATTTCCGACACCCATGTGCGCCTTTACAAGCGAAATGGAAACACCGTAACCTTTCGCGATGAACCTTTTTACCCCTTCTTCTTCATCGCGAATATCGGATTCTTACGCGGATTCCAATCGCCCCCGAACTATTGGCTCAAAGAATTGGAAGGAAACAATTACTACAAACACCTTGCCATTTTCAAAAGTTGGAAAGACTATCGCGCCGCACAAGACTATGCCGCCGCTATGAAACGGAAACTGAATCAGAAAGAAGTCTTTACGGCAGAAGACGAAGAGTTCGGCGGGAAGCGTACCGATGAACTTTATGCCAAAGGCGATGCCGCCTCGCAATACCTCTTCCAAACAGGAAAAACCCTCTTCAAAGGCATGAGCTTTGCCGACCTGCGCCGAATGCAACTCGACATCGAGACCTACTTTGACAAAGAAGCGCAACAAAGAAGTCGAGGCGAAATCGGACGCGAAAAAATCATCATCATCTCGCTTCGCGATAATACTGGCTGGGAAGAAATCTTGCATCTGCGCCAATTCCCCGATGAAAGCGAAAAAGCCATGCTCCAACGACTTGTGGAGTTGATTCAAGAGCGAGACCCCGATGTAATCGAGGGGCATAACATCTTCGACTTCGACCTGCCGTTTATCCAGCGGCGATGCGAACTCAACGGTGTGAAGTTCGCGGTTGGGCGCGATGGTTCTCTGCCGCGAAGTTACCCTGCCTCCATTCGCTTCGCTGAACGCACCCGCGACTACCAATACTGCGAAATTGCCGGACGCCATGTCGTTGATACGCTCTTACTCGTGCAGTCTTTCGATGCCGTCAAGCGCGCCATGCCCAGCTATAGCCTCAAAGAAGCGGCAAAATACTTCGGCTTTGCCACCGAAACGCGCACCTATATCGACCACGCCGACATCGCCGAAGTCTGGGATAAAGAGCCTGAAAAACTGCTCCAATACGCCCTTGACGATGTGCGCGAAACCGAGAAACTTGCCGCCATGCTTTCCGGCAGTAATTTCTACATGACCCAAATGATGCCCTTTGGCTATGCACAAGTCTCGCGAATGGGACCGGCGGCAAAAATCGAAGCCCTCTTCGTGCGCGAATATCTCCGCCAAAAGCACTCGATTCCACGCCCGCAAATTGGACAGCAAAACGTTGGCGGTTTCACGGAAGTCTTCCTAAAAGGCATTCTCGGACCAATTGTTTATGCCGACGTCGAGTCGCTTTATCCCTCGATTATGCTCACCTACGATATTCGCCCGGCAAGCGATGAGCGAAAGCTTTTCCCGAAAATTCTTGCCGACCTCAAAGCCTTGCGCCTTGCCGCCAAAGGACGCATGAAAACCTCAACCTCGCAAAACGAGAAAGATACCTACGATGCCATGCAAAACTCGTTCAAAATCCTTATCAACGCCATGTATGGCTATTTGGGATTTCGCGCAGGAATTTTCAACGACTACGAACAAGCCGATAAGGTAACTACCACAGGTCAAGAGATTGCCAAGAAAATGATTCGTGAATTTGAAGCGCGAAACTGCCGCATTGTAGAAGTCGATACCGATGGAATTTTGCTCATTCCGCCGCCCGATGTGCAAACCAAAGAGCAAGAAGAAACATTGGTGAAAGAAGTCTCGGCGACAATGCCCGAAGGCATTTCCATTGCATACGATGGTCGCTTCAAGAAAATGATTTCCTACATGAAGAAAAATTACGTCTTGCTCGGCTACGACGGCAAAATGAAAATCAAAGGCTCGTCGCTTGTGAGCCGAAGTGGCGAAAAATTTGGGCGCGACTTCGTGAAAAAAGGCTTTGAATGCCTCTTAAATGAAGATATTTCAGAACTTCACAACCTTTACCTCTACTATCGCAATCGCATTTTGAACCGCGAAATGCACGTCTCGGAATTTAGCCGAATGGAAACACTTAAAACCACAATTGAAGAGTATCGGCGCGAAGTGCGCGAGGGGAAGCGTTCAAAAGCCATCACTTACGAACTCGCCATCAAAAGCAAACTCACCGTTAGCAAGGGGGATAGAATTACGTATTATGTGGTTGGCTCTGGATTTCAAGGTAACTCTTACGATAAAGGCAAACTTGCTTCCGAATGGAATCCCGAAAAACCCGACCAAAATGTTGACTTCTATCTCAAACGCTTAGATGAATTTTGTGAAAAGTTCAAACCCTTTTTCAAGCCAAGCGATTACAGCCGAATTTTTACCGCCGATGAACTCTTTGGCTTCTCGCCCGAAGGCATTGAAATCATCAAGGAAATTCAACACCGCGATACGAGCGATATTGAAGAAGAAGTGCCGTTTTGAAGCGCGAACCGCTGTGATTTGAATCACCGCTTTTTGCGAAGTCGTCGGAAGATGTGTAACTTCTTCCATCCTAACTGTTGCCTACACCAAAACAAAGCATACGAGCCTAGCGGAGGGAAGAAGTATGACGATTGTTGCAAGAGAACCGCTTGCCAAAAGCGAAGTGGAGATTATCATGGCTACGGTTGCAACCGTGCTTGTATCTGCTTCAAGAATGGTTTCAGGTGAAGTGATGCCGAACTTTGAAGCGATTGCCGAGCAGAACGAAATGAGTTTCGCGCAAAAGCGTAAAGATGTTAGCACTGTGCAAGCATTGCTCACAGGTGAAGATGCCGTTGCGCCGACGCTCCAAAAAGCCGCCGAGACGATTCGCAATTTGCAACCGCTTTCAGAAATGATTGCGTTTGATTCAATCGCTTCTGCGCAACTGCCTGCAAAGCCGCTTCCCGAAGGCTCACTCTTGCGCGACACTTTGCGCCGATTGCACTATGTTCAAAAAGTCGTTGAGGCAGTTGCAAAGTGGGCGAACTATGTGGGTGAACAAGATGGCTTAAAGGAATCCGTGCTTTACACAAAAATTCAACATGAGTTAATTCGTAAGTTTAAGCGCGTGGTGATTCAAGTTCAACAAGCGGCAGTGATTATCGGCAAGTATCGAGATATGGGCGATATTCGCGTGCTTCGCGAAATGACGCTCGACGCACAAACCGTGCTTGATGAATTGAAAGAAGCCGATAAAAGCGTGTCTGAAAAGAGAAAATCGATTTCATGGGTTAAGCGTGCCGTAGAAGAGAGCAAATCCGCGCCGAAGATTGTTCGCCAATTTGCGTCGGCAGCGGCAGGACTTGCGACTGTGGTTTTGCTTTCCTTTGTGGTCATTAAACTCAACGCTCTTGCGCCCCAAGTCTTTCAGCCAACCTCTGAACCCGCAGGTGCGCTGTCAGTTGAGCAAGAAATCCAAACATCAAGTCAAAGCCGTGCGATTGAGACTCCGATAAAATCTGAAATAACTTCCGAGCCAAAGGAAATCGCTCCGCCGATAAAAGGGCAACCCCAAAGCCAACCATCCAATGAAACCACGACTGTCAACACGGCTTCACCGCATCACAAAGAAAATGAACCATCACCATTAAAACCCGCGATGCCCACCACAAGCGTGCAACCCAAGCCCGAAGACAAAAAACCTGTGCCCACGAAACCTAATGTCGACGGATTAGAGGATAAAGCAAAGTCAATTACGCCCGTAGTGAAAAAGCCAACAAATCAACCATCAGAAAACAGGGCAAAGAACTCGGTGGAACAAAGACAAGCATCGCCGACGGTAACGCGAGAAACCGAAACACCATCTCAAAAAAAATTAGAACGAGAAGCACCGAAGCGAAAAACAATCGTGATAGAAGATTAAAATTTCCCATATTTGCAAAACGAAAATGCTTCCGATATGAAACATCTCTTCGCACTGTTCTCATGTCTTGTGCTGACTGAATCGCTTTGGGCGCAAGATGCGGCAGAATCCGCCATTAGCCACCTGCAAAACGGCATCAACTGTTCACGCGAAGAAGCGGAACGGCTCTATCGCACTATCAATTTTTTCGCCGACGGCGTAACGAGCGACCTCACTTACATCGCCTCATCAAGAGATGATTTCGCCACGAAGCAAAAAGCCATCAATCGCACTATTCGCGATTACTTCGAAAACGGAAATTCTATCATTCAAGTCTCAAGCATCTCAAAAGACCCTGAAAATCCCGACATCTACGACTTCACCATTCGCCGCAACCTCTATCGCCTCGCAAACATGAAAAACCGTTATACAAAAGTCGAGCTTACCTTCCAACAAGACTATTTAGGAATGGGACAAATTTACCCCGATGGTCAAGACGTTGAACTCTCAATTAGTCTATGGCAAATTTTTCGCGGTTGGAAAGATAACCTGCTTGCCTATCAAGATGCCACGAAGAAAAAATTTCGTCTCGCCTTCAAAAAAATTGGCGATGATAAGTATGATGTGAAAATCAAAGAAGCCTTAGCCACTGAAACGATTGACCTCAATAAGTTCTACCAAAAGTTCAAGATTGAGGACAAGTAAACCCGCTTGCCCTGATATGCGCATCATCTTTGCTGTGTTGCTCATTTACCTTTTCCCGCTTGAAGTGGTTGGACAGATTTATGATTGGGAAGATTTCAACAAAACCCTCGTCGCTATTGAGCGCATCAACAAGAAAAAAGAAATGAGTTTTCTCAATGCCCTCAGCGATGACGACTTCATTCACTCCTCCGACTTTGTGAAACTCTTCGAGGTGATCAAATCCTCAACGCTGAACTTGGGCTATGCGCAAGTGCGGTGCATCAAAGAGTTTGAGATTAAAGACCCTAAACAACCCTTTGCCGAAGCGCAAAGCCTGATGGTGTCTTTTTTACAAGGCAATGATTTTAGATGGTATGTTGAATCGGCGTATTTGCAATCTGGAAACGACACGGTTCACTTTGAGCAAAAGAGTTTCAAGCCGCTCGCCGCAGAATACAATTTCAGCGACTTCGTCAATGCGGTGCGAAACGGAGACATCAAGGAATACAGCGGCATCACGCCGTATGGAGGACTGCCACTCAGTTTTCTTGCCAATAAGCGCGTGCAGAAAAATCGCGCCGCAACGATTATCGTAACCAATCTCATTTTCTATCAAGAGCGTGTCGATACTGCAAGCGGCACAACGCAAAAGGGCGCGAAAGAAATTGTCGAGATCGGCTACATTACCTTAAAAAACACAACGAAACTGCAAGGTCAAAAAAAAGGTTGGCTCTTGCACGAATACGGAACCATGAGCGATTTCTACGAGCGGTATATGCAACAAGACCTCTTTCACGACTTCCTCATTGACAAAGCCGAGAAAGGCACAAAACAACGACTCAAAAAATATAACCTCGACAAACCCAGCCGATTTTACTTCGAGAACCTTCGTTCTGCGCAGAGCGATTAACTTTGCCTTATCATCAATTCAACCAGAATGAATCAAAAGTGTTTATGATAGAAACAACAAACAAAAATGCCGCTCAATTAGCCTACATCAAAGAGACGCTTCATTACAGCGCGGAACTCAAAAAACAAGTTGCAGAACGTTTCGCCAACGAGATTCTGCAAATGGCAACCGTGATTACCGAAGCGTTCAAAGCAGGAAACAAACTGCTCATTTGTGGCAACGGCGGCAGTGCCGCAGATTCGCAACACATTGCAACTGAGTTCACGATTCGATATCGCAGTTCCGTCAATCGCCCTGCAATGCCTGCGATTGCACTCACAACCGATAGTTCCGCACTCACAGGCGGCGCAAATGACTTGGGCTACGACAATGTCTTCGCACGCTTGGTCGAAGCCTACGGCAAAGAAGGCGATGTCGTCTTGGGCATTTCCACCAGCGGCAATTCGGAAAGCGTGATTCGCGCGTTGCAGTATGCAAAATCCAACAAGATGAAAACACTCGCATGGCTCGGCAACACTGGCGGCAAAATGAAAGGCATGGCAGATGTGGAAGTCATCGTGCCACACAAGGGCGCGGCGGATAGAATCCAAGAGTGCCACATTGCGATTGGACACATCATCATTCAACTCGTCGAAGAAAACTTCGGCTACTTCGGCAACTAATCTCTGAAAAATTGTGAAAATCATTGAAGGGAATCTCACGGCAAAGGGATTACGGTTTGCAATTGTCGCTTCGCGGTGGAACGATTTTATCGGCTCGCGGCTCATCGACGGCGCAGTCGATTGCATTGTGCGCCACGAAGGCAGTGCAGAGAACATCACGCTCTTTCGTTGTCCCGGCTCGTTTGAACTGCCAATGGTCGTGAAGAAAGTTGCAGAGTCAAAACAGTTTGATGCGGTGATTGCGATTGGGGTGTTGATTCGCGGCGCAACTTCACACTTCGACCACATCGCCGCCGAAGCCACCAAAGGCGTTGCACAAGCCGCACTGGATTCAGGCATGCCGGTTGCCTACGGCGTGCTGACGACCGATACGATTGAACAAGCGATTGAACGCGCAGGCACAAAAGCAGGCAACAAGGGTTGGGAAGCCGCCGCCGCCGCGATTGAAATGGCGAACCTTTACAAGCACCTTAACTTCTAACCAACTTCGCCGCGCCCCATTCAAAGCCATCAGGCTCGCAAATCGCCACTTGCACGCTTTTGAGTTTGAGTGTTGGATTGCACAAAAGAAATTGGCGATGTAAGACATCTTCAAACCTGCGGAAAAAATACGCAGAGAGCGTTTCGCACGTGGGCGTGGCTTTCGCCGATGCATCAAGCAAAGGATTTTCGTTGAGAAAGGTTTGTGAGAGCGAGGCAACAACGGTTTCAAACGCCGTGCGCACTTCGGGCAAATTCACAATCATGCCTTCTCGTGGTTCGCCTGAAAGCACCACTTCCATGCGCCACAAATGTGGGTGAGGCTCTTCACGCACCGAAAGCGAATGTGAGGCAAGAAATTCAAACTTCAAGAGCAGTTCTGTCGTCATAACGCTTTTGAAAAATCATATCGCCGACCTTTCCACTCGGCACCCCCGCCAAAATAAATCCACCGCATCGAGTTCAGCGCAATCGCAATAAACATTACTATCGAAAGTCCGTGCAAAAGTGCATACAGCAGATTTAAGCGGAATTTAAGTGCAATTAAAACACGCATCAGAATCGCTGACGAGATTTGCATCAGTGGAAGCCAAAAGGTTTCAAGCAACATTGCGCCCGAAAAAAATGACACCAACACAAAGTAAAACGGCAACACAAAGCAAAGAAACATTACGGCGCACACCGTTAGCATCGCAACCGCATTGTAGCCCAAACCTGCAAACAGGTTTTTAGAAAATCCGCGAAAGGCTTCGGAGAGGTTGTGATACATTCGGCACCGCACGGCATCAACGCCGTTCATCACGATGACTTTTCCGCCCGCGCGTTTGGTAGCTTTCACGAGCCAAACATCTTCGACGATGTTCGATTTTACGGCTTCGTGTCCGCCAATCTGTTCATACATGGTTCGGCGAAACAGAATGAACTGTCCATTAGCAAAAGCAAATGCCGTATTGCGACTGTTCCAAATCATGCGCATGGGCAGAAAGCACATTATCAAAAAATGCACGAGCGGCACGATGACTTGTTCCCAAAACGAACCGAGCGTTTGAAACGGCACAAGCGAAAGCATATCGGCACGAGTTCGCTCTAACGATAGCACCGCACGTTGAAGCGTATCGGCATTGTGAATTGTATCGGCATCGGTGAAGAGCAGGAACTCGCCTATGGCATACTTGGAAAGTTGAAAGCACGCCCAACATTTGCCTACCCACCCGTGCGGCAGTGCCTTACCCGACACCATGCGAAGCATCGGAAATTCCGATTGAAGTCGCAAAAGAATGTCGCCCGTTTGGTCAGTGCTGTGGTCGTTGAGAACAATCACTTCAAAGTTCGGATACGACTGCGTGCAAAGTGAGCGCACACAGGCTTCAATCGAGCGTTCTTCGTTGCGGGCAGGCACTAACACCGAAACAAACGGCATCGCGCTTGGCGTGCCGCGCATCATCAACTTGACATCAATAAGATTGAAAAGCAAAATACCGAAGAAAACAAGCAAGCACGCTGAAATGAACAGTTGGTAGAGAAGAAAGGGCGATGCGAGTAATGCTTCAATGGTCATGCAGTTTAAGGGTCGAAACGAATGAATGCGTTTAAGATTTCTTCTTACGATTTTTTAGATTTAGTTTGAATAGCATAATCATCAAAAAAGTTTATCGCTTTTCGGGCTGTGCGATAAACGACAAACAAAACAACAGTCCTCAACATCAATTCCTTCAAATTATGAAAAGCAACATCAACAAAATCACACTTGGGGCATTCAAACAAGATAACCATGAAAAAGATTTTAGCTAAAACGTCAGCGAACCTCACTATTGAAGGCCGCTGACAGTTTAACGAAAGGTGGGTGTTGTATGAAAAAGTATATTGCAATTCTAATCATCCTATGCTTTTATAGTTGTGAAAATATAACTGCTCCTCAAAGTGGGTTCAATCAAGTGAAGGTTGTTTGGTCGCACGCAATTCCTGAAAGACCAGGAGGATTAGTGTATTTAGGTGAGACTCAACCGTTGATAGAAAATAACAAAGTATATGTTGTATCAGATACGTCTTGCACGGCATACAACTTGAAGGTCGGAAACATTTTGTGGAGAAGGGCATTAGGAAATGTGAGAGTGATAAGTGCATTAACAATTCCGCATGATGAAGACAAGATATTCATAAATCATGTGGATTTTGTCAAAGCATTTCGGAAATCAGACGGACAATTGCTTTGGACAACCACGCTTGAAGGACTTGACTGGGTGCATAGCAAAATGATTATAGGAGGTTCAAGTCTTTACTTAGGACAACTTGGAAAAGTGATTCGGTTAAACAAGCAATCAGGTCAAATTGATTTAACCATACCGCTGGATTCACTCAGTCCTGACACGGTTTTTCAGCAGGGGCGAGGTGTGGCTGTGTCTGAAAGTGACAAGCGATTATATGTTGGGACGGGATATTACATTCCTGGTGCACCTGCGACATCGGGAAACATCTTCTGCTTTGATGCAATAACGGGGCAGTGTCTATGGGCATACCGAGTTCCGAATCGGCGTGTTACACTGTATACGCCCTCAGGAACGCCATTTGAGGTGGAAGCTGATCGAGCAGTTTATGGTGTAGAGGTAGGTGGGGAATTGGTCGTCTGTACGATTGGACAAGAGGTATTAGCACTCAACCGTTTTACAGGGCAAGTGGTTTGGAGTAGATTTTTCATGGACGATGCCTTTTGTGCAGGCTTGACAATTTCAGGAAACCGCATCTACATAGGTGCCCAAGCAGAGCCAGGAGTGCACTGTTTAGACCTTGTGACTGGTGCAACCATCTGGAAAACAAAACTTCGAACAGGCTCAATCAATGATATTCTTACTGTAAAAGATGGAAAAGTGTATTTCTGCGTTGGAATGGGTGGAGAGATTTTTGTGCTCAGTGCAAATAATGGACGCTTGATTTGGAACGGCAAGCCACCAGAAGCAAGTCGCGACCGTGATGCATTATTTATATCTAACTTGGCTGTCGGCGAAGGATACATGGTCAATGTTGGCTCAAAAAAAGTGTATTGCTTGACTTCTCCATAAAATTTAACTCAAACAAATAGAAGGAGTGCAACGATGATTCACCGCCTTGTGCGTATTGTTCTGCTTGTGCTACTACTCAACAGTTGTAGTGATTCCTCAACCAACCCAAGTGCATCAGACGAATTTTTTGAAGCCAAAGTGAATGGCGTGCAGTGGATTGGCGATGTGAATTTACCACCGATTGCATCGCCTGGATTTCCCACTGTTTCGCCTGTTTGGAAAATCTACGATGGGCTTCTCTTGACGATGTTTATTCCTCGCAAAACTGAACGGGTTTCTCTGTCGCAACGAATGAGGCTGGGTGCCGCTCGTCAATTCACGGGAGAGATAACGCTGGTAAGAGCAAGTGTATCATACCCTGCGGAAGAGACAATACCAGAACCACCTATGCCTATCATCATAACTTCAATTCGGTCATTTGAATTAGAGAGTGATTCGCAGAATGTCTTGAGAATTACCCGATTAGACACAGCGCAACGCATTATCGAAGGCGAGTTTAGATTCAGGGCGCGAGAAACCATCACGCGATTAGATTCGCTTGACCAGTTTGGGCTTCCGATTACGGTTCTTGGCGATAGCGTGATTA
>Ga0272446_1004519_pt1 | contig 16378 bp, 11 predicted proteins | sample YNPCB0061_FD_194587 | JGI IMG/M metagenome (GOLD analysis project Ga0272446, IMG submission 194587) | Hot spring microbial mat communities from Yellowstone National Park, WY, United States - YNP-CB-006-1 | ecosystem: Environmental > Aquatic > Thermal springs > Hot (42-90C) > Sediment | place... | reverse complement strand
AAAAGCAAAACGCCTACCTGACCAGTTACAAAAAATAATAATTGTACATCTGTTTTTTCCTCCTCCAAAGCCCTCTTTGCTTGGATTTGCCAATATACTCATAAGATATGGGTAATGGATAGCCCAGAGGGAGAGGAAGCACGATTGTAAGCCATTTCTTCCTCCTTCTCCCTTTGGGAGAAGCGTGGGATGAGGGCAGTAAAACGTGGTATGGAGAGCCTTTCAGACAATCTCTCAGGACACAGTGCAAGCATCGTCGCCCGCCGGATGTGCGAAGCCGAAAACACGCTCTTCACCAGTGGTTGTGCAACCGTTTAATAAGGAATACTTCGCGCAGAATCTGCAATGAATGGCGAAAGCGTACCCGCGAATCGGCATCGTTGTACCACTCAACGGGCAATTCTTCGATGGTGTAGCCACATTTGCGAGCTATGTAGAGTGCCTCCACGTCAAACACAAAGCCGTCAAGTTTTGTGCGAGAAAAAATTTCCTGTGCAGCGGCGGCTGAAAAACCCTTAAAACCGCATTGCGTGTCGGTGATGCCGGGCGTGATAAGTGCTTGAATCAGCACGTTAAATTGATTCCCCAAAAACTCTCTGTACCAAGGCTGGTGGCGTTTGACAAGCGATTTGTTCACGCCTCTGCTGCCAATGCACACCTGCACACCGGATTCCAACCGTTCCAACATTCGTGCGGTTTCTGTAATAGGCGTGGAAAAATCTGCATCAGAAAAAATGCGATACGTCCCTTGTGCCTCCATCATGCCACGCCGAACGGCAGCTCCTTTGCCCATGTTGCGGGGTTGCTCCAGCAGGCGCACTTCGGGGAACGTCCGCACGACGCTTGAAGTTTGGTCGTGCGAGCCGTCGTTGACCACAAGAATTTCGCTGCTGTACGGCTGTGCGGCAAAGTACGCCCGCGCTTTGTGGAGCGAGGCTTCAATGCGGCGTTCTTCGTTGTACGCGGGAATAATAAACGAACAGTATGGAGGAGTCTTCATCACGTTGAATTCATCAGATTGATTTGTCGCGTCGGTAGTCAAAAGGCGTTCATGAGCAGTTTGGTTGCCCACAAACGCCTTGTTGAGCGTGTGTTTGATGTGCAGGGTTGATTGCAGTTTTAGCTGCCAGGTTTGCGTTGTGTGTGCCTATTGTGGTTTTGCGCCTGTGGTGGATTGCCTGTCGGTGGACTGCAAGCCCAGTTTTGCGCGCAGTTGCGTAACTTTCTGGCGCAAGCCGGGCAGCATCTGTTTGATAAACTCGCCCTGCGCGGTATCGTATTTTGCTACCAACTGTTCGGCAACTTTAAGGGCATTGGCATAATCACCTTTGGCTTCGTAGCGTTTGATGTCGGTTTCGTCTATCCGCACTTGTAACTCAGGCGCATTGCCCACCACGCCTTGGTACCGGCGCAGCGTGGCAACGGCTTTGTCGAATTCGCCCAGAAGTTCATAACTTTCGGTAGCGACGATGTACGGGTCGTAGGAACGAGCGTACATATCGGCTTCGAGCAGGTCTTTGTTGTTCATCAAGCGTTCGCATGATGCCACAACCATTCGTGCATATTTTTCCGCTTGGGCTTTTGCGCCAGCTTCTCTGTACATTCGTGCCATCTGGTACACCATCGGGTATGGCATGGGGAACTGCGTTGGACTGATGTAGGCGTTCATGGTGTCCAGCACCGCCGTTGCTTTGGCATCGTTATTTTTTTCCACCATCAAATAATTCGCGTACTGAAAGTACAGCGTGCGGAAGTTATCCACCGACGGGCGGCGGTTGGTGTAGTCAAAATACACGTTTGGGTTGTTCAAGTTCCGCAATTTGATGCCGTAGTGTGGCTCGGTGTAGTAGGTGTCGCCCGGAATAATGTTCAAAATCGTCTTGTCCATCACCTCTTCGTTCACGCCGTCGGCACCACGCAGCGTGGTTTGCGGCACAGGGCAAATGCGGTAGGCAAGACCTTCCATGCGGAAGTAAGGGCGGAGATTTATCCAAGCATCTGGTCCGACCGAACCCGAAAAATACACTGGACGCTCAAAGCGCGTCTGCTGCAAGATGTCTTTGATAAGTTGGTCTTGCACACGGAACAGATAGCGTTGTTTGCCGCCGTCATTGCCGTAGGGCATCCCCGTGAGTGTCATGCGAATCGTTGTCGTGCCGCTTATGGTGGTGTCGCCCGGTACTTCTGCTGCTGCCGACAAGACGTTGTTGGTGTTTTGGAACTGCCGCAAAATGCGGTTTGCCACAGGAATTTCAATCGTTTCTTCGCCGCCTGAATAGACACTCAGCGCGTCGGGGTCGTATTCGTCCTCAGTTTGAAGCGATTTGTCCGAAAACGTGAGAGGCAGTTTTTTCGCGCCCCACGGCGTTTCGTTTTTCAACTGGTTCACATACCAGAGCGTGTTGCCCAAGCTAAGGTTCACCACGCGCACATCACGCCGAACGCCCGCCACGTCCTGCATATACCACAAGGAGAAGGTGTCGTTATCGCCGTTGGTGAAGACGATAGCGTCTTGTTCAAGGCTCTGGAGGATGTTGTAGGCATAATCAAACGGCATGTAGTTGCCCGTGCGGTCGTGAATTTTCCAGCCGCCTACCGCCATATTGACAGGAACAAGCACGAAGGCAACCGCAGTGATGGCGGCTGCACCGGCGGCTTTGATGTCGGTTTTGAACAGATTGTCAATCAGCGCATATACTCCCAAACCAATCCAGATGCAGAACACCATAAACGAGCCAACATAGAAATAATCGCGTTCGCGGGGTTGTGGGTTTTGCTGGTTTTGTTGAATTGCTGCCAACACGCCCATCGTCAAAAACATTGCCATAAACGCTACAAACATGCGGCGGTCGCGCATGGCGTGGAACACCAAGCCCAGCAGACCAAAAATAAGCGGCAGGGCAAAAAAGCGCACAGGAAACAAATGAGCGTAACCGTTTTCCAGATTGTAGCGTTCGGCAGCTTCGGCAGAAAACCATGCCGCCGGCGCGTCTTGCTCGTCGCTGGTGCGCCCCACAAAATTCCACAAGAAATAGCGCACGTACATATGGAAAATCTGATACCGAAAGAGATAGTTCAACTCGCCAGCCGTATTGACTTTGGGAAATGTCCGAACAGGAATTCCTGTGCCGTCGGAGCGTTCGGCGCGTTTGATTTCAGGTGGATACCATTCGCCGTAGTCTTTGTGGCGGCGAACAAAATACTCTTCGTCTTGGTAGCGGCGTGGCCAAGCAGGAGCATCTCCGTACTGTTCGCGCCCCAGATACGTGGTGAGTTTGTTCAGGTTCGTGGGCGCGTTTTCGTTCATCGGAGGTTTGGCGTTGGAGCGGATAAGAATTTGGGTGTAGGTGCTGTATCCTACAATCATCAGCACAAACGCACTACACGCCAGCGCAAGCATAGGGCGATTTGTGCGTTTGCCCCACCACACGCCAGCCGCCGAGCCAAGCACCATCAGGATTGCTAAAAACGTCAGAAATGCGCTGTCTTTGACCAAGTGTTCACGGGCTTCGTTTTTGAAAGGCCAATCGCCACCCAGCAAGGCGGGATACCATTTTACCACGCCCGGGTAAATCAGAATAAAAATTGCGACTGCAATGATGCCCATAATCATAAAACTGCGGAAATTGACCTCGTATTTGCGGTAATACACGACTATTGCTATCGAAAACACGGTCAAAATACTGAGCAAATGCACGCCCGTCGAAAGCCCAATAAGGTACGCAATAAGCAGTAAATAGCGTTCATGACCCGGATTGTCTGCCTCTTCGTGCCAGCGCATCATCAGCCACACAATCACTGCTACAAAGAGCGTGGAGGCGGCATACACCTCAGATTCTACGCCGTTGAACCAGAGCGTATCGCTGAAGTTGAACGCAAGTGCGCCCACACATGCCGACCCGAAGACAGCCAAGGCTTCGGCAACAGTTTCGGGGCGTTTGCCACGAAGATTGTTGATAAGTTGAACGATAATAAGATAGACCAACAACACCGAGAACGCTGTGGCAAACACCGAGACCAAGTTTACCCGCCAAGCGGGTTCGCCAAACGGGATAAATTGGTGGAATAGTTTGCCCACCATCAAAAAGAGCGGTGCGCCCGGCGGGTGTGGCACTTGCTGTTGAACAGTGGCGGCAGTGAATTCGGCACAGTCCCAAAACGGTACAGTTTTTTGGACGGTTAAAAGGTATGTTGTCAGCGAAACGATGAACGTCAGCGCGGCAAATCCTTGATGAAGACGCTTCATACAATCATCAATTATCGGTTAGCAATTGAGCAATTAGATAGAGTGTGTGCCTTGTTATTGAACAGCAAGGAGCTCTTGTGTTGTGTAAGGCGGTGCAAAGTTAGCTATTTGTGGGCGATTTCCAGAAGAAAATTGTGCCTGTGGTGTCTGAGAGTTCCAGCTGTCCAAAAGCGGCATTGTGTTGTAAATGCTGTACAAATGTGTGCAATTCAAGATTGCAAGGCACTATTGAAACACTACCGTTGAAGCTATGCTACGATATACCCGAATGTGGATAACATTTTTTAACACTTGCCTTGCCAGAAAAAGAAAAGCCAGAGAATGAAAAGGGATAGTGCAAAAACAGTGCGAAAGGTTATCTGAGCCAGTAGGCAGGAAATTTTTTTAGTGAAATATCTACAAATTTGTTAGATTTGGCTATTGCTTACATCGTCGCACGTACACAGTGCATAGTGCGCTGATGACTCTGGGGGTAATGTTGAGCGGTTGAGCGCATTGAACCGTGTTAAACCGCTTCACTCAACTATCGAAACAATGCGCGCTCATGCAACTGTGTATCCATAAAACAATATTGCAACGATAGTGTCGTTTATATTCCTGTAAAGTTGAACATCGCATATTCTCATCACATAATGCTTTCATAGAGACCTCCTTGTAGGCGTTACAGTTCGCTGTAATGCCTTTTTTATTAGACTTCTTTCAGAAGTGCCTTCAACTCCGTCCCTATCCAGTGGGAGAGAGTGCTTGAAGCAAGGCGGAAAGCGGGTGAGGGCATTGCCAATACCTACTTTTGAAAGAAGTCTATTATGTTTTTGCTATTCTCACCGTTTGTCTGCCATAAAACGGTTAGCCCGCAGAAAAGGCGGAAAAGGTGGATGTTTCAAAATTTCTTCGTAATATTGCTAAACCAGCAGGACGCTCGCAAACATGCCCCGCAAGGGTTACACTCTTGCGAGCAACGTATCAACAAGGGTTTGCAAACCCTTGCCGCCAAAAGCACCTTTTTGCGAACGTCTTCCAGAGAACAACGCCTAAATTTGTAGCATTTGTACTTACTGCAATAGAAACACTATGGAAACAACACTGGCACAAGAATTTTTTCCCGATGTGCGCGGAATCATAACGGAGGATGACGAGCCTGTGGATAATATTTTTTCAGAAAAACAGCAACGCTTGCTCACCGAAACGCTGCACACTTCGTGGGATGGCGGCGGGCGGACATTTTTCGCAGCTGCAAATGTCGGCGTATTGCACTCAGTGTACGAGCCACCGCTTGTACCAGATGTGTTCGTGAGCATGGACGTGCAGCCACGGGAAGAATGGCACAACAAAGACCGCAAAACCTACTTTTGCTGGGAGTTTGGCAAACAGCCTGAAATTGCCATCGAAATTGTCTTCAACCGCAAAGGTGGCGAGATGCAGCGTAAACTCAAAGACTACGCACGATTGAATGTGTGGTACTATGTAGTGTTTGACCCGTTCGGCGAATTGAGCAAAACGCTTGAGGGCGACAAACTCCGTATTTACGAACTCCACCACAGCAGCTATACGCCAATGCGCGATTTTTGGCTTGAAGAAATCGGGCTTGGACTTCGGCTCTGGGAAGGAGAATACGAAGACTGGCAAGGGACGTGGATTCGCTGGTGCGACGAACGCGGTACACTTCTTCCCACTGGCAAGGAGCGTGCCGAGCAGGAACGAGTTCGCGCGGAACAGGAACGAGTTCGTGCTGAACAAGAACGAGTTCGTGCTGAACAAGAACACCAACGAGCCAACAAAGAGCAACTTCGCGCCGATACCGCCGAAGCAACAATTGCCGCGCTACAAGCACGGCTTCGTGAGGCTGGTCTTGACCCTAACGTCTGATGCCGAAGATTCCCCACCACTGTTTTGAAAGAGCCAAAAACCTATGTTTCTCGATTACGCCGTTATTTACGTGGCTTCTGGTGCGGGTGGTGCTGGAAAAGTGAGTTTCAGACGAGCAAAGTTTCAGCCCAAAGGCGGACCCGACGGTGGTAACGGTGGTCGCGGTGGCGATGTTATCCTTCGTGGCAACCCTCACAAAAACACGCTACTGGATTTTCGTTACAAGCAACATTTTCGCGCAGAGAACGGCGCGCCCGGCGAAGGAGCAAACTGGACGGGCAAAAGTGCCTCGCCGCTCATTATCGAAGTACCTTGTGGTACAGTGGTGTACAATGCCGACACTGGAGACGTTCTTGCCGACATTATTGAGCCATTTCAGGAAGTTGTCATTGCCAAAGGCGGGCGCGGAGGCTTGGGCAATAGCGAATTTGCCACGTCCACAAATCAAGCACCACGCTACGCGCAGCCGGGTGAGCCCTCCGTAGAATTGAAACTCCGGTTGGAATTAAAACTGATTGCCGATGTGGGGCTGGTGGGCTTCCCAAACGCGGGAAAATCAACACTGATTTCCGTCATTTCTGCCGCCAAACCCAAGATTGCTGATTATCCCTTTACAACGCTGGTGCCGAATTTGGGCATCGTTTCTGTGCAAGATGGCGAGCGATACGAGGGCAAAACCTTCTGTGTGGCTGATATTCCGGGTCTGATAGAAGGAGCGCACGAAGGCAAAGGGCTGGGAATGCAGTTTCTGCGCCATGTAGAGCGCAATCGTGTGTTGGTGTTTTTACTTGACAGCACCGCCGAGATGTCGCCCCAAGACCAGTACAACATCCTGCGAAAAGAATTGAAACTGTACAATCCCGAACTTGACCACAAGCCGCGCATTATTTGTCTGACAAAGATGGATGTTCACGATGAATCTGCAAAAGCTCTGTTTGCCAAGATGAAATTCCGCGACCCCAAAACCCCTCTTCATACCATTTCTGCGGTCTCTGGCGAAGGCATTGACAAACTCAAACGCGCAATGTGGGAGATGCTTCAGCGCAACGACGACTAAACAGGTCTTGCGCCCAGCGCGAGCATTATGCCACGCTCTCAATACTCTCAATAACGACGAACGCAACGGCATATACTGCACTGTGCGAAAGAGTGCAATGAATACTACAAGATTTCATGCGCTCTGCAAGGCTGCCGTGCAAGACAATCAAGGGCTTGCCTTGCGCCGAACGCTGCACCTCAATTGCCCGAAAACGTACGTCTTCTCGTATGCCTGTTCCCAAGGCTTTTGCGCACGCTTCTTTGGCGGCAAATCGGGCTGCATAGCTCACCATTTTGAGTGTTTGAGTTTCGCAGTACGCACGCTCTTGTTCGGTAAACACCCTCTGCAAGAATTGCTCTCCGTAGCGTTCGATGGAATCTTGCACACGGGCAATTTCCACAATATCGGTTCCAATGCCTAAAATCATGCCAAGCAGAAAAATATGCTTTATAATGCTCCACCCGCTACATACCCACACGTACAATGTCATGCACACGAATAACCCCACAAAGCGTGCCTGTGTCGTCATCCACCACAGGTAAACAACTCAGTTGTTTTGTTCGGCGTTCCATGAGTGCCAGTGCCGTGCCAAGCAACGCCGAAGGCGTTACTGTGGTTGGTGTGCGCGTCATAATGTCGTTGGTAGTCAAAGCGTCTAAATGAGAGTGGTGCTGCAAACTGCGCCGAATGTCGCCATCGGTGATAAACCCCACAAGCCGCTCTCCGTCTGCGTGCGACCGCACTACACACACACAGCCCAAGGATTGCCGCGTTAGTTCTGCCAGAATTTCCCTAAACGACGCGCCCTCTGCCACACGTGGCAGTGCTGCGCCAGAGTGCATCACTTCTTGAACGGTGAGCGTGAGGTTTGTTCCTAACTGCCCTGCGGCGTGAAGAGCAGCAAAATCTTGAGCCGTGAAGCCTCGGACGGTCATCAGCGCGGCAGCGAGTGCGTCGCCAAGCACCAAAGCAACCGTTGTGCTGGAAGTGGGCGCAATGCCAAGCGGACAGGCTTCTTGCAGCACCGAGGCATCCAACACTACCGCACAGCCGCGCCCAAGCGGTGAATCAACCGTGCCAAGAATACCAATGGTGGGCAACTCCAGCGAGCGCAGTGTGGGCAGCAGACCGACAAGTTCCGCCGTTGTACCGCTTTTGGAAAGCAGCAGGCAACAATCTCCTCGTTCAGCAAGCCCGATGTCGCCGTGCAGAGCTTCAGTGGGATGCAACGAGACTGCCCGTGTTCCAGTGCTGGTAAGCGTTGCAGCAATTTTTTGCCCTATCAAACCCGACTTCCCAATGCCAAACACCAAAATCTTAGGTGCGTTTGCCATCAGGTGCAGTGCGTCTTGCAGTGCCTTGGCGTTGGTGCGTAGAAGCGTGTGCCGTGTGCGTTGTAAGGCTGCAATTTCTTCATCAAACACCCGAACAAGTTCTTGAAGGTGTTCCTGTGTAATACGATATTTGCCTACAACATGGTTCATCATAGAGCGTAATAGAGCATCGTAGAGTTTGTGCGCTTTTGTGCAACGTGCGGGTTTTGCAGGTGTGTGATGGTGTGTGATGTGTACGTTGCTTGTGTGCTATGCTCATTCGGACGATCTAGAGGAATCCTGCTCAAACACTTCAATCTGAATTGTGGTATGGTCTATGTCAAACCGTTGGTGCAAGTCGTCTTGAATCCTATTGAGCAGCCCATTGGTGGCGGGAAGTTCGTGAACAATGATGTGTGCTGTGAGCGCGGTCTCGGTGGTACTCATTGCCCAGATGTGAAGGTCTTCCAGTTCTTTGACTTCCCGCAAACCTTCAAAATACGTTCGCACTGCCACAACGTTAATGCGGCGCGGCGCGGCATCCAACGCCAAGCAGAGCGCATCGTTGAGCAAATCCCACGTGCCAACGACAATCACCCCCACAATAATCAAACTTATCACGGGGTCAAGCCAAAACCAGTTGGTCAGCGAAATGCACAACCCTGACAATACCACTCCCACCGACACGAGGGCATCTGCTGCCATATGGAGAAACGCGCCGCGGATGTTTGCATCGTCTTGATTGCCCTGCCGAAACAGCCATGCTGTTGCTGCATTGATAACGATGCCCACCGCCGCTACAAACATCATCACCGAGCCACTGACAGCATTGGGCGCGGAAAGCCGTTGCACGGCTTCCCATGCAATACCGCCGCAGGCAAGCATAAGCAAAATAGCATTGAGCAGTGCTGTAAGAATCGAAGATTTGCCAAGACCGTAGGTAAAACGTCCCCACGGGTAACGCTGCGAAAGTCTGCTCGCCACCCACGCCAGCACAAGGCTCAGCACATCGCTCATGTTATGCCCCGCGTCTGCAAGCAACGCCATCGAATTCGACCAAATACCAAAACCGCCCTCTAACACCACAAAACCGATGTTCAGAGCAATCCCAATGGAAAAAGCACGATTATACGATGGTGGCGTGTGGTGTTCGTGGTGAAACCCGTGATGCGTGTGCGGCACAGCCTCCGTTTCAACCTCGTGGCTATGCGGGCTGTGAACATGTGTGTGCGAATGGGTGTGCGCTGTTGCGCTGCTATGGCTGCGAACGTGGAGCATACTATTCAAGAAAACCCGCGCTGCCGCTTGCAAAACCAGTGGTAGAACGGGCGTATCAACAAGGTGTCATCGTCAGTTCAATACGTCAACAAATCATCATGCCACTGGATGACGTTTGCAGTCAGCATTTAGATTTTGCACGTGACGGATTTGCCCTGCATAAAGAGCAACAGGTAGTCGCGGCTGCCCGCTTTCGAGTCTGTACCGCTCATGTTAAAACCACCAAAAGGATGCACATCTACCAGTGCGCCTGTACACTTGCGGTTCAAGTATAAATTGCCCACGTGGAACTCGTTGCGAGCTCGTTCCAAGCGTTCTTCGCTTTTGGAATAGAGTGCGCCCGTAAGACCAAATTTTGTGCCGTTGGCAATCTCTATCAAGTGGTCAAAATTGTTTGCCTTGATAACTGCCAGCACGGGACCGAAAATTTCTTCTTGTGCTATTCGAGCATTCGGCGCAACGCCTTCAACAATAGTTGGCTCAATATAGTACCCGTTCAAGCCTTCGACTTTGCCGCCGCCGGTGAGCAACCTGCCTTCGCTTTTGCCAATCTCGATATACTCCAAAATTTTCTTTTCGGCTTTTTCGCTGGAGACTGGACCTACGGGAGCATCGTCTTTGGCATCGCCGATGGTCAAGGCTTTGGTTTTTTCAACGAGTTTTTGCACAAAGGTATCATAGACGCTTGCATCGACTACAACGCGAGAACACGCCGAGCATTTTTGTCCCTGAAAACCAAATGCCGCGGCAACCGTACCGCTTGCAGCAGCGTCAAGGTCGGCATCGTCTGCCACCAAAATAGCGTCTTTGCCGCCCATCTCCGTAATCACGCGCTTAATCCAAATCTGTCCGGGCTGGGTTTTTGCGGCGAGTTCGTTAATGTGCAATCCCACTTGCATTGAACCTGTGAACGACACAAAGCGCGTTTGTGGATGCCCCACAAGGTAATCGCCCACATCACGCGGGTCGGCATTGATAAGATTCAACACGCCGGCAGGCAAGCCCACCTCGCGCATAATATCGGCAAACAGCCAGCCCATCATGGGCGTTTCCACCGCAGGCTTCAGTACAACTGTGTTGCCGGCAACAATCGGCGCGGCTGCTGTTCCCACTAAAATTGCAAAGGGGAAATTCCACGGCGTAGCGACAAAGCCCGCTCCAAGCGGAATGTAAAAGTAGGAGTTCTCTTCGCCCTCAATGCGCGTAAGGGGTTGCGGCTGTGCATAGCGCAGTGCCTCGCGTCCGTAAAATTCCAAGAAGTCAATCGCTTCGCAGGTGTCGGCATCGGCTTCCAGATAGTTTTTTCCAGCTTCGGAAATCATCCATGCGTTAATTTCCATGCGGCGCGAACGCACAACATCAGCGGCTTTGAATAGATACTCAGCACGTTCGGCGGCAGGCACAGTTTTCCACGAAGCAAAGGCTTTCCATGCAGCCTGCAAAGCGGCTTCTGCATCTTGCTGTGTGGCAGACTGAAACACGCCTACGGTCTCGCTGATGTTGGAGGGATTTATCGAACGAATTTTTGCTGCCGTTACCGATTCTTTGCCGTCAATATAGTTTGGATACTCTTTGCCAAACTCTGAGCGCACCTTGTCCAATGCCTCGCGCTGTTTAGCGGCAATGGCAGGGTCGGAAAAATTGTAATAGGTTTCGTTGCGAAATGCTGGTCGCATATATTTTGAGTTCCTTATGTGGATAATAACCAATCGATAATCGAGCCTTGCTAGTGAGATTCTTATGCCCAAAGAGAGCGTAGAACATCACACAAGATTCACTCTTCATCCTTCTTTAGTCTGTCATGACCACAAGATATTTGGCATTTTTCCAAAAACGTTCGGGGTCTTTGATTTTGAGTGTTGAGCCGTCGCCATTGGCGACGAGTTCGTAGGTGTCCGCATCGTGGTTGGATACCAGTGTAACGTTGTCTTTTCCTGCTTTGATGGCAATGTCTCTGGCTTCGGTAATATCGACCATCGTGAAGTCTTTGGTGTCAAAATTTTGCTTGACCGCAATGCGCCCGCCGAAAAACAAGACCTGACCTTGCTTGTCAATGATGCCTTTGCTGAAGAGGTCGTTGCGTGGCGCAACGATGTAGTATGCACGATTGAGGTCGCGCACTTTGCTGGAGATGATAGCATCGCGTTCGGCGAGTTTGGTTTTGAGCGAATCAATAGTGCGGCGCGATGAAGCAAGCTGTTGGCGTAGTGCGGTGATTTCCGTTTGCTGGCTGGAAACCAGTGCTGCGAGCGAATCGGCGCGTTTGGTCACGGCGGCCAGTTTTGCTTCGGTAGCAGCCAGTTTGCTTCTGAGCGCAGTGATTTCGGCAGCTTGCTTGCGAATCATGGTCGTTTTTTCGTTCATGCGATTGGCTATCTCTTCCATGCGGCGTTTGAAGTCAGCAGCCGATTCTCCTGCCTCAGGTCCCATCGTGCGCACAATGCCTTCTTCGGCTTCCAATGCCGATAGCACAGTCATCATCTCATCCACCTGCTTGAGTGCCGAACGATACAAACTGTCCATGCGGTCGCGTTCGGACTCTAATACGCCTTTTTCTGCCGTGATTTGTTGGGTAATTTCAGCGTCTTTGCTACCACCGCAGGAGTTGCATCCTGCGCTCGCCACAGCCAACAAAACCCCTGCGGCGAGACCGGCGAGACCAATACCCCCGTGCCAACGAAAAGCCAGAGCGTGTTTCATAATCAAGAGCGAATAATGGATAGTGAAATATGGTTGAAGCTTGTCCGTGTTGTGTATCTTGTACATTGCACAAGTGTGCGACTCCAAGTGTGCGACTCGACTCTTAGTTACATAGTTACACAGCTTGCCTATGCAATCTTGCGTTCGTAGATGCGATAGGTTTTGTACAGCGTTGCGTTCATCGTTTTAGTGAGGGCTTTGTTCATGGCTTCGTTGTCTTCGGCTATCCACGAAGCCTCGCCGCCCTGTGTGTACTTTGCGCGTGAACGCTCGTTGATTTCGTAGTACATCACCGCATCAATGCCCAAGCGTTGGTATTCGGGCAGGACACCCATGACGATAATTCTGCACAAATCTACGGCTTTCCTTTTGGTTAACAAACACCAAAGCGCACCCAGCAAACTGCCCGAACGGTTGGCAATCATAGCGCGGTTCACATCTGGCAGTGCCAGCATAAATCCCACGGGCTTGCCGTGCAGTTCAGCAAAATAGATGAGTTTGGGGTCGGCAACGGGCTTCAAATCCTCGACTAATGCCTCAAATTCTTCGTCGGTGAAGGCTACCATGCCCCAGTTGTTGTACCACGCAGCGTTGTAAATTTCCTTGATAGCAGTGGCATCATTCTTGAGCTGTTCGGCGTTCTTGAGATTGATTTCTCGAATCGTAATGCCGTAGCGTTCCCGCACTACGCCTTGCAGACGCTTGAGTTTGTCGGATTGATACGTTTCGTGTTTCAGCCTGTAGGCAAACATGTCTTTGGCTTTGGCATAGCCAGCGTCTTCAATCAGCGCGGCATAATACGGCGGGTTATACGTGGTCAAAATCACGGGCGGTTCGTTAAAACCATCCACCAGCAGTGCTGCCTCGTCGTTCATCGAAGGATTCACTGGACCGCGCACGGTATCCATGCCCTGCGCTGTCAGCCACTTGTGGGCGGCTTCAAAGAGGTTGTTGGCGGTGTCTTGGTGGTTTTCACACTCAAAAAAGCCAAAAAATCCCACCCTGTCTTGAAAGCGTTTGTTGTGGTTGTCGTTGGTGATAGCAGCAATGCGCCCTACAATCTCGCCGTTGCGTTCGGCAAGAAACATTTGGCGTTTGGCGTGCTTCCAAAAAGGATTTTTAGTGGTGCTGAGGAGTTTTTTTCGCTCGCTCACAAGCGGCGCAACCCAGTTTTTGTCGCCTTTGTAGAACTTCCACTGGCATTTAATAAACGTCATCATTTCGTCGTCGCCGATTGGTCGTACCCTTATACTCATAGCTCAAAAAAGATACAGTGTGAAGAAATGAAGGCTTGTCGTTCGTAATCGTTACGCTCTGCTGCTGCGTCCCATCGCTACGTCCCGTCGTTGCGCCGTTGCTCGTGTGTTATTTGGGCTGCGGCTGCGCTTGTTGTTGTTGCATTTCCTGAAGGCACACTTGCACGCCAAGTTGTGCCTGTTGATAGTTGGCATCCATCGCCAGAGCCTTGCGGAACTCCGCTAATGCTTCTGGCAAGCGGCGCATTTTGTAGAGTGCAACACCCACGTTGTACTGATTGGTCACGTTTTGCGAATAGTAGCTGAGGGACTTGCGGTAAAACACGAGCGCGCTGTCAAACTGATTGGCATCAATCGCCATCATACCTTTGGTTGAATACAAACTTGCCAGTGCCGAACGGTGGTTCGAGTCTAAGCGCAGCGCACGGTCAAAACACATCAACGCCGAATCGTATTTGCGGTAGTCGGAATAATACACCCCCAAGTTTGCCCATACAAACGCACCAGCATTGGAGTCAATTTTCAGAGCCTGTTCCAAGTGATACCGCCCTTTGTCCATGAACGCTTCTTTTTCGGCACCCGTGTATTTTGCTGCTTCCAGCATGTACACAGCCGAGGCTGCGGCTTGTGCCTTCACGCTGTTCGGTGCGTTCTGCACATCGGTAGTGCGAAGCGTAAACTGCGATTCCCACGCGGGATTGCGCGTAATGGTGCGAAGAGCATATACGCCGGCCACTGCCATCACGAGACCGTACATGAGCCTGTTGCCCTGCCACTGCCAGCCAAGCCGCCACGGCATTGACACTGGCGGTGCGTTCAGTGCGGACTGCTCGCGGCTTGAACTCGCAAGCGTGCTGCGATGCGCTACGGCAATACAGCCCAATGCCGTAATGAGGGTGGTGCCAAGAGTTGGCACGTATAAAAAGCGGTCTGCCATAATGCCGCCAAGGTCGAACACAATGTTCGACACAATGGAAATCGCTGCCAAGGCTACCCAGATGCCGTAAGCCACCAAATTGCGCTCACGGAGCTTCCACACAGCAAAGACCACAAGAGCCGTGTACGCCACAAGCGAGACCATCACTCGCCAGTCTGACCAACCCACAATGGGGATTTGATTGTAGCCGTATTCGTAGGACATCACGAGCGGATATGCCGCCGAGACCAGATACCGCCCCAGTACCATGACAATCGTGGCATATTTTTCACTCACTGAAGCGCGTAAAAATGGGTTGTTCAGTACGTCGGGCGCGGCACGGCTGTCCAAAAAACCCGCAATGCTCGTGCGAAGCAGCAAAAATGCCACAACCACTGCCACAATCGGCAACGTGGTAAGCAGAATCTGGCGCAGCGACGCTCTGGTGAACGTAAACGCGGTCAAAGGAATAATGAAGGCAAACGGAATAGCGGTTTCTTTGGCGAACAGTGCCACCGAGAGCATCAGGCAACTGAGCAGCAAGAATCTGTATGGACGCGAAGGCTTCTGGGGTGCATCGTGTTCGACGGCTTGGTCTTGATGAACTTGGTCTTGATAAGGTTGTTCTTGGTGAAACCGCACAAAGTAGTACACCGCCAGCATGGAAAACAGCAAACACAACAGTTCATCACAACTTTTGATGTTTGCCACAACTTCAGTGTGAATGGGATGCGCCGCAAACAATAGTGCCGCAAACAACGGCAGTGCTGGATGCGAAGCCGCACCATGCTGTGGCAAGCTCTCCGCGCCGCGCAAGCACAGGTGCAGCGTCAGGAACACCACTACGACCACCGCAGCATTCAGCACCACGTTTGCCAGATGATAAACCGCAGGCTTGTCACCAAAAAATTCCCACAAACAGGCAAAGAGCGCAAGCGAAAGCGGTCTGTACCGTCCACCGCTCAGTTCCACATCGTCGGCAGCTGTAACGTTGCCAGCCCACGTCTCTTTGCTGAAAATGTCCCACAGCCCAGCAAAACCCGCTTGAACATACTTGTTCGTTGAAAGCACGATGCTGTCGTCCAATACGTAGCCGTAGCCAATGGTCTGGGCATACAGCGCAAACGACATTATGGCAAGAATTCCCGCACAGAGCGGCACGTTATCTGTCCACAGACCGCCTGTCCACAGACCGCTTGTCCGCAGACCGGTCCAGAAATATGATGCGCCGCGCTTTGAAGAGCCTGAAGCAGAGGAGTGCTTGCTGGAACGTTTGTCGGAGTGCTTGTTGGAACGTCGTTGATGTGCCATATATGTGCTTCACAAACCCGCAAGAATCTGTCAAAATCTGTCGAACACCAGTTTTCACAGCGTTGAGATGTTCACAGCGAAGTGTCCATGCTCAAACGCCCGAAAATACGGCTTTTTCGTAGAACAGCAAAAGAACAGCAAAAAAACTGTGTAAGCCGTCGCATGCTTGTCGGCGCAGTACGCTCACACGCCACACAGGCGGTACGCACTTCTGACATAATGTACACTCTCCCCGCTCGCACTCTTACCTGTCCTCACCCGCTTTCCGCTTTGCTTCAAGCACCCTTTCCCAGTGGGAGAGGGACGGGGTGAGGGTACTTTTGAAAGAAGTCTAATCTCTCATTCTCACAACCTCACGCCCAGCACGAGCATATCGTCCATCTGCTTGATGCTGCCCATCCACCGCTCCATTGCCGCGCCAAAGCCTTCGCGCTGCGCCCCCATCTCCGCACC
>Ga0272446_1004518_pt1 | contig 16380 bp, 11 predicted proteins | sample YNPCB0061_FD_194587 | JGI IMG/M metagenome (GOLD analysis project Ga0272446, IMG submission 194587) | Hot spring microbial mat communities from Yellowstone National Park, WY, United States - YNP-CB-006-1 | ecosystem: Environmental > Aquatic > Thermal springs > Hot (42-90C) > Sediment | place... | reverse complement strand
TACCAGAAGGCGCTCTTCGCGCTGCCCTTCATGGTCGGGTCCGACTACTTCATGTGGGCGGACGAGCCGGCCCTCGGCATCTCCAGCACCTTCCCGGAGGACAGCAACTACGGCCTGGTGGACGTCGAGGACCGCCCGTGGCCGGAGCTCACCGCGATGGCCGCGCGGATCAACCCGATGGCCCGTGACCTGCACGCGGGCCGGGCCGCCGAGGTGTCGGTGCGCGTCCTGCCCGCTCCCGGCGGCGCGCGGGTCGTCCTGCGCAACCGCGGCGGCGCTCGCGGCGCGTTCGCGCTGCGGATCGGCGTGCAAGGCCGGTCGAGCGACCGCCTCGTGTCCCTCGCGGCGGGCGGCGCGCTGTCCGTGCCCGTTCGTCTGCGGGGCGTGGCGCTGGTCGTCGCGGAGGCGGACCCGGACGAGCGGCTTGCGGAGGCAGACCGATCCGACGACGTCGCGCGCGCTACGGTCGGACGGAGGCCGGGCGACGTCGGGCTCGTGGTGACGAACGGCGGCCGCGTCACGCTGCGCGACGTGCCGCTGGAGGCTCGCCTGAAGGGAGTGGCGCCGCCATGGCGGGCGCTCACGGACGGCCGGCGGGCGTTCGCGATCGAGTTCGAGCAGATGGACGGCGGGCACGTGCTGGTCGGCAGGCTCCCCGAAGCGCCCGCGCTAACGGCACTGCATCTGCGTCCGGTGATCGGAGCGCCGCGCATCGTCCGGCCGGAGCGGCCCGAGGCGCTCGCGATCGGCGGCGAGAATGCGCGCGCCGGCCTCGTGATGGAGATTCGCAACGGTTCGTCGAGCCTGGTGGAGCGCGTGACCATGGGCGAGACGCCGATCGGGCGCTACACCGTGCTCGTGCATCAGACCGACCGCGAACCCCTCTGGGTGGAGCCAGACCGCGTGGCCATCCGGCGGGCGTGGCGCGGGCGCGTTCGCACCGTGGTCGAGGTGGAGGCCCTGCGCGGCGCCGAGGGCCCGGCCAGGACGGCGGCGGGAACCGCCGGTCAGTACGCCCCCCAGACCTCTGCGCCGGGGAGCTACGCGGCCTTGCTGCGGCTGGAACGGTGGGAGGGCGAGAGCTGGTTCTCCACGCGCTTCCTGGCCATCCGGAACACGGACCAGCGGCCGTGGATGTGCCGGCAGTACTTCCACTACGCGCTGTCCTTCATCGGCGGCCGGGCCGAGGACGACATTCCCCGCGGAGGCGGGGACGCGCCGCTATGGATGGATGAGAAGGCGGGCATGGTCTACGGCGCGCTCGTGGACCTGCGCACGATGCGCGCGGGCTACTGGAAGGACACGCCGGACGGGCCAGGGCAGCACCCCGACGTCTACCGCGACGTGGACCGCCTGCTGGCACCCGGGCGGGAGGTCGCGTTCCCGACGGACGAACCGCAGGTACGGGTCTTCGCTGGGCGATCCGAGCCGGGCAACCCAGGCGGCGCCGCGCTGCGCCGGCTGCGCGATCTCGCGCGCGTGGAGGTTTCCCTCGCGCGGTAGAGCCGCATGGGGGCACTTCGAGCGGCTGGCTGCGTAGGAGTCCCCATCTACGCGTTCGGGAGGCCACGATGTCCATCCGTCCGGTGAAGCGGCTCAGCGAAGCCCGCCCGACGGTCGAGGGCGCGGGCGTACGGCTGAGGCGCGCCTTCGGTTTCGGCAGCACGTCCGAGACGGACCCGTTCCTGCTGCTCGACGATTTCCGCAACGACGTCCCGGAGGACTACCTCGCGGGGTTCCCCTGGCATCCGCACCGCGGCATCGAGACGATCACGTACGTGCTCGCGGGCACGGTGGAACACGGCGACAGCCTCGGCAACCGCGGCGTCATCGGCCCCGGGGACGTGCAGTGGATGACCGCCGGCCGCGGCATCCTGCATCAGGAGATGCCGAAGGGCGACGCCGCGGGCCGCATGCACGGCTTCCAGCTCTGGGCCAACCTGCCCGCCGCGCTGAAGATGACGGCGCCCCGCTACCAGGAGATCGCTGCGGCCGACATCCCGGAGGCCGACGACGGCCGCGGCGTGCGCGCGCGGGTGGTGTGCGGCACGCTCTGGGGCGTGACGGGTCCTGTCGAAGGGGTGGCGGCGGACCCGGTCTACCTGGACGTGAGCGTTCCGCCGGGCGTTCGCGCCACGCTGCCGGTTCCCACGGATCGGAACGCCTTCGCGTACGTGTTCGCGGGAGAGGGCCGGTTCTGCAACGCGTCCGGTCCGCTCGCCGTGCCGACGGAGGGCGTACGCTGGTTCGATACGGCGCCGCCGACGGAGGCGCAGAACCGGTCGCTCGTGCTCTTCGACAGCGGCGACGAGGTGAGCGTTCAGGCAGGCGACGAAGGCGTGCGGTTTCTGCTCGCGTCGGGCCGGCCGCTGCGGGAGCCGGTGGCCTGGTACGGCCCGATCGTGATGAACACGCAGGCGGAGCTGCGCCAGGCCTTCGAGGAGCTGGAGCGGGGCACGTTCCTGCGCGCGGAGGGGTAGCCGCACCGGCGGACGCCCGTCGGCCCGCTCATGACAGGCGGTGCTCGGTGCGCGCCAGGATGTCGGCCTGCACCGCGGGTTCGAGCTGCACGAAGTAGGCCGAGAAGCCGGAGACCCGCACGACGAGGTTCCGGTGGCGCTCCGGGTGCTCCATCGCCTCGAGCAGCAGCGCGCGGTCCGTCGTGTTGAACTGGAGCTGCGCGCCGCCCAGGTCGAAGCAGGTTCGGATCAGCGACGCCAGCGCGTCCAACCCCCGCTCGCCGGCGAGCGTGGGGGCGTGCAGCTTCATGTTCACCACGTTGCCGCCAGGGCACAGGCCGTAGTCGAGGCGGGCGATGGAACGGACGGTGGCCGTCGGCCCGTGGGTGTCGCGCCCGAAGGTGGGCGAGGCAGCGTCCGAGAGCGGCTCGCGGGCGCGTCGCCCGTCCGGCGTCGCGCCGACCTCACGCCCGGAGGAGACGTTCTGCACGTTGGCGGCCATCAGGCCCCAGAACCGACCGCCGGAGGGTAGCCGCTTCTCGAGGAGCGCCTCGCCGAAGATGCGGGCGGCCTCGACGGCCAGCGCGTCCACCTCCTCGTCGTCGTTGCCGTACTTCGGCGCTTCGTTCAGCAAGCGGGCGCGCAGCGCCTCGTATCCCTCGAAGTCGGCATCGAGCGCGGCGCGCAGGGCAGGAAGGTCGAGCTCGCGGCGGTCGTAGACGAACCGCTTGACGGCGGCGAGCGCGTCCGCGACGCTCCCGATCCCCATCCCCGCCACGCCATGGCACCCCGGCCACCGCGCGCCGCCGTCGTTGACGTCCCGCCCGCGCGCAATGCAGTCCAGGGTCAGCGCGCTGAGCAAGGGGCTCGTGAGCTCTGAGGCGCGAGCATCGGCCTCGCGCTCCATGCGGCAGACCCATTCGGCATGGGCAGCGATCCCGGCCCGGACCTGCTCCGCGAAGGCCGCGAAGAAGGCCGGCCAGTCCGCCGGCTCGCCGGTAGGCGGTCCCGCCTGCTCGCCCGTGAGGCCGTCCCGCCCGTCGCGCAGCGCCAGGTCTACGCACCGCAGCAGGTTGAAGCGGCTGTCCGCCCACGGAGCCTGGCGGCCGGAGATGAACGACTCGATGCACCCGACGAAGCAGTAATCGCGCGCCTCCTCGATCGGGTAGCCCTGTGCGTGGAGGGCAGGGACCATCACCTCGTCGTTCACCATGGCGGGGAAGCCGACGCCCGTGCGAATGCAGGCTGCGCAGGCGCGCAGGAAGGGGGCCGGCGTGGCGGCGTGGACGCGCGCGGTGAGGTTGCCGCCGGGCTGGCCGACCGCCTGAACCGCCTCGACGATGAGCGAGCTGAGCGCGTTGGTGCCGTCCTGACCATCCGGCGTGAGGCCGCCGACCGCGACGTTCTGGATGTCGCCCCGGTGGGCCAGCTTCGCGAACAGGTGCTCCAGGAGCGCCCGCGCGCGCTCGGGCGTGAGGCGTCCCTCCTCGATGTCGCGCGCGTAGTACGGCCAGAGCGTCTGGTCGAGGCGGCCCAGCGCCATCGCGTAGCGGTCATCGAGCTGGAAGATGCTGTGTGCCAGGAAGACGAGCTGGAGCGCCTCGTGGAACGAGGAGGCCGGCTCGGTGGCGAGGCGTTCGAGCGTCACCCCTTGCCAGCGCAGCGTCTGCCGATGCGGGCCTCGGGCTCGGGCGGCTCGATGCGCCGCCTGAGCCCATCGAAGGACGTGGCGCGAGGCGCCTTCCAGCGCGATCTCGACGGACCGCAGAAACGTGGCGCTGTCCGTGTCGCCGGCAGCCTCACGCCGGGTGCGCTCCGCGGCCGCGCGGCGCCGCAGGCCGCCGAAGCCTTCCGCCAGCAGGCCAGGGTAGTCCGCGCAGTGATGGTCGGCGTGCGTGCCGAAGTGCCGCCCGCCGGCGGCCGCAAGCTGCGAGCGCGCGGCCTCCAGCGCCGCCCCATTGCCCTCGGGGGCGCAGCGCACGGCGCCGGAGCCCAGCAGCGCTTCGCCCGGCAGGATGGGCAGGTCGCACGACTGGAGCACCGCGTTGAGCGCCAGCGCGCGCCGGATCGTCATCGGCTCGCCGGCGGTCTCCCGCAGCGAACGCGCCCGCCACAGGACCGACGCGGGAAAACGCCGCTCGTCCTGCAGCGACAACGTGTGCCGGCAGACCTCAGCGGCCGGCAACCAGTCACCGAGCATCCGTTGCCCCCCGTCTTCCGCACGAACTGCGCTCCCGGCGTGGAGCGCGCTGCCAAACCGTGTGCAGGCACAAGATGGACCATCGCTCGGCCGTTCCCCGCCAGGAGGCGCCCGGCGACGGTGCGGAGGCCGCAGCCGCGCGGCCGCTCAGGGGCCGGGCGTCAGGACCGCCTTGATGGCCGCGCCCGAGCGCGCCGCCGCCACCGCTTCCGTCGCGCGCGCAACCGGAAACCGGTGGGTCACCACTCGCGCGATGGTGGGCCAGGCGTCCGGCACGCTCCGCAGGAAGCGGAAGTACTCCGCGCGGTCTTCCGCGGTGAACTGCGCGCTTCCGAAGACCTGGAGCGCGTTGAACGTGACGAGGTGCGGGGGCAGTGCGACGGTCCCCCGGTTGCTGTACTGCCCGGCCCAGACCGCGCGCCCGCGCAGGCGCAGAAGGTTGAGGCTCTCGACCGCCGCCTCCGGCGCGCCGCTGCACTCGATCACCAGGTCGGCGCCCAGCCCGTCCGTCACGCTGGCGATCGCCGCCTTGCGCTCCTCCTCGGTGGTCTTGCGAAAGTCCAGCACCTGGTCGGCGCCGAGCTCCCGTGCCAGCGGGAGCCGCAGCAGGTGCGCGCCGGAGCCGATGAGCGTGACGTGCCCCGCCCCCAGCCGTTTGACGTACAGCGCGGCGAAGAGGCCCACCGGTCCGGACCCCTGCACCACGACACGGTCGCCTCTCGTCACACCGCCCGCGTACGCCAGGCCTCGCACTACGGTGGGGCCAGCGCACAGGAACGCAGCCAGCACGTCCGCGGGCACGTCATCGGGGGCGCGCTGCAGGTAGCGCGTCGGGCTGTGGTTCGCCTCCGCCCAGCCGCCGTGCAGATGCGGCGGCTCCTCGGGCGAGCGCGCGTAGGTGAGCGTGCTGCCGAGCTTCAAGCAGGAGGCGGCGCCGCCCGTCCGGCAGAGCAGGCACTCCCCGCAGGGCTCGACCACGTTCACCGCGACCCGATCTCCGGGCCGCAGGGGAGCGCCCAGACCGTCGAGCGCTGGCCCTTCGCCGAGCGCGCGCACCCGCCCCAGGAGCTCGTGCCCCAGGATCATCGGGCCTTCGAACGGGATCGCGCCTTCCCAGATGTGCACGTCCGTACCGCAGACGCCGGACGTCTCGAGGTCCACGACGGCCTGTCCTGGCCCCGGCGGCAGATCGGGGTAATCGCGAACCGAGAGCGGCCGGAGCCGCTCGATGAACACGGCAGCCTTCACGTCCAGCTCCTTTGGCGCCCCTACCAGCCGTTCATGTGGACGCGCTTGGGGTCGTAGCGCTCCACCTGAGCGGGCTCCTCCGCCGGATAGCCGATGGGGATGAGCGCGAAGGGGAGGACATGATCCGGCAGGCCGAGCCACTGCTGAAACGCCGTGACGCGATCCTCCGTGGGGTAGATGCCGGTCCACACCGCTCCGAGCCCCATCGCGTGGGCTGCCAGGAGGAGGTTCTCGACCGCGGCCGCGCAGTCCTGTTGCCAGTAGAGGGGGTGCTTCAGCCCCGATGTGTCGCCGCACACAAGGATGCCGAGCGATGCGACCTTGATCATCTGGCAGTACGGGTGTAGCCCCGCGGCCTCGATCATCTTCTGGCGATCGGTGAGGACCACGAAATGCCACGGCTGCTGATTGCCTGCGGAAGGCGCCTGCATGGCGCACTCGAGCAGGCGGTCGATGGTCTCGCGGCTCACGGCGCCACTCTTGTAGTCGCGCACGCTGCGCCGGGTCATGATGGCTTCGATGGCATCCATGCTGTCTCTCTCCCTCTTGTTGTCAAGGAGCGGCGTCGGCCGGAGGTTTCCGCGCAGAGGGCGGGGAATCCTCGCGGGGGGCGCCGACGCTCTCCGAGCCTTCGTCCCGCAGGTCCACGTGGAAGTGGTGCAGGATGCGGTGGAACACCGGCGCCAGCAGCAGACCCGCGACCAGGATCACGACGAGGCCGGAGTAGAGCGCGTAGAGCGCCGCGAAGAGCTTGCCTTGCGGGGAGTGGAGCTCCGACACGGGGCCCATGCCGCCCAGGATCATGGCCGCATTGAGGACCGCATCGACCCAGGGGAGGCCCTCGAAGCCCCGGTACCCGGCCACCCCGATCGCGAGCGAGCACGCAACGACCGCGACCGCCATGCCCGCGTAGCGCCCCAGCCGGCGCAGGAAGGCGGCGCGGGGTAGCAACGCCTGATGCCGTCGCTCGAACATTGCGCTCCTCGCGCTCCCGCGCGCCGCCTCAGCCTGTCTCCGGAGCATAGGCGCCGATACGGAAGAGCCTGGCGTCCGGCGCGCCATTGGTGGCGGTCACGATGACGCGCAGCCTCCGGCAGGTCACGGGCTCGAAGCGGTGCCGCCGGAGGCGGAGGTAGTTGCCGCGCGCCTCTGCGACCGCCTTGTCGTCGGCCTCGATCCGGTAGTCCCGCACCGTCTCCGGCTGAGGGCCGCGCACGCCCCAGTAGGCCCGCTGGTCGCTCGCGGTCAGCATCAGCGGGCGGTGGAAGCCGGTGTCGAAGATGAGTTCGATCTCCGCGAGCCGCACGGGCTCCGGCCAGATGAGCTCCACCCACTGCGGCAGAGGGCGCCCGGGATCGCTGCCCCAGTGGTGTGGCCTCACGGTGGCGCCGGTCTTCGGGTCCACCTCGTCTCGTGTGACCCCCTCGACCACAGCGGCGGGCACGCACCCGTCCACGTAGGAGGAGGCTTGCGCCGTTGCCTGGCGCGCCAGATCGAGCGGGTCGTCGGGGCGAACGTGGAGCAGCGGACCGTCCATCCGCCAGAGCGCGCGCTGCACGGCGGCGAGCCGCTGGGAGTCCTCCACCATCCGAACCGCCTCCCCGGTCCGTTGAAGGGCCGCGATCGCGGCGGCCGTACCGGCCGCCTGGCCGAGGCCCGCGCAGGTCGCCATCACCCGCGAGCTGGAGAGCGCGACGTGCGTCGCCGAGAGGCACCGTCCGGCCATCCACAGATTCTCGACGTTGCGCGACATCAGGCACCGGAGCGGGATGCCGTAGGGGGCCGGCACCGGAATGGAGCGCGCCGGCGGCTCGCCCCTCGCGTCGATGCCCGAAGGCGGGTGGTCGTCGAGCGGCCAGCCGCCATACGCCACTTCGTCTGGGAAGCGCCCCCCGGACTCGACATCCTGCTGCGTCAGGATGTGCGGTCCAAGGAGCCGCCGGGATTCCCGCTTCCCGGGCAGATGACCGATCCAGTCGAGCGTCCAGTTGGCGCTCGCTGGAAAGCGCCCCGAGTTCTTGATGTGGTCCCAGATGCCTAGCGCGATCCCATAGAGCTCGTGCCGGATGACGGTGGGGCTGTCGTGAATCGTGTCGAGCTGGCCGCCCCACTCGGCCCACCAGAACCCGTACTCCCACCCGCCGATCGGCCGGTGGGCGAGGTCGGCCTCCGTGAGCTTGCGCGCCCACGGCGGAGGCACGAAGGGCACGGGCGCCTCGTGCTTCCGGGAGGTGAAGAGGATCGAACTGCCGAGCGTCTGGTCGTCGTCCATCTCGCGAGCCAGCGGCTCGCCGTGGTGCGCGCGGCTCTCCCGGCCGATGCGGAAGTCGGCGCCTGCCTCCCATCCGAGTCGCGCGTCCCCGGTGCAGTCGACGAAGTGGCGCGCCTCGACGCGGAAGAGATCGCCCGTCGACTCGCGCGCCGCGAGGACGGCCCGGATGCGCCCTGGCCGCCCGCGGTGCTCGATCATCCGGCCGTTGCGCGGCGGGTCCGGCGTCGATCGGCCGCCACGCTCCATCTCGACGCCGGTGAGCGCGGTGTCCAGCAGGAGCCGGAGGTTGGGCTCCGCCACGGCCTTCTCGTAGAGGAGCAGGTCCCAGAGCGGGAAGCAGCGCGCGGGGTTGCGGACGGCGTCCTCGAGGCGCAGCTCCTCGATGAGCCCCGGCTCGCGCCAGCCGAGGCGCTGGCCATGGACGTCCGCGCCAACGATGTGCATCCGCACCTCGCTGGAGGCGTTGCCACCGAGCACGCTCCGGTCTTGCAGGAGCACGACGCAGGCGCCCAGCCGCGCGGCCGCGAGCGCGGCGCAGAGCCCCGCCATCCCGCCGCCAGCCACCAGGACGTCCGCTTCGATGGGCAAGCGCCTCCGCGTCATCGCGGGTCTCCGATGGTCCCGAGGAAGAGGATCTGGCCGGTGGGCTCGTGGCGGATCAGGACCGCGAACGGCCGGTCCACGACCATCTCGAAGGGCGGCGCGGGCGCGGCGGCGGTCAGCCCCACGATGACCCCTGTCGCGGCCGCGGCTTCGGCGCCCTCCTCGTTCACCTCGAGGACCGTCTTGTGCACCACGTCGCTGATGTAGAGGTCGCCGGCCCGCGGATCGCCCGGCGGAAGGAGCCCGGCGAAGTTGGCTGCGCCGCCGAACGCCACGCCCATCCCCAGCCTGGTGAGCGCGTTCACGAGCGACGCGCCGAACTCCGCCCGGAAGCGGGGCAGGACCACCGTGCCGGGCGCGGAGCGCATCGCCCCGATCCACTCCTCGCACGCTTTGGCCGTCAGGCCGCGCGCGAACGTCTCGAAGCGGCCGGGGTGCGGCAGCAGGACGTACATCGCGGCCTGCTCGCGCGGGCCGAACGGCAGACGGACCGCCTGCAGCGCATCGTTGCGCAGGTAGCGGAACTTGCGCTTCACGCGCATCATCGGCACCTCGCGGCTGCCGCCCCGAAGCAGCGAGAACGGCTGCGGCTTCGTGGCAGCCTTGGGGAACGGTTCCGTCCAGCGCCCGTTGAAGTAGAGGGCGTTGACGAGGACGAGCATCACGTCCCGAACCGATCGCGCGTCGACGAGCTGCCGTATCTTCCCCTGCGTCTTGCGATCCACCCAGCCGTTGATCGTCCCTGCCGCATCGGGCGAGCGAAAGTCGAGCGAGGCGATCTCGGCCTCGTAATCGTCGCGCATCCGTGCCAGGAAGCCAGGCTCGAAGACGACACCCGCACGGCCCCACAGGCCGTTGGCGATGTCGGTCCGCACGCCCGCGGCCTGCTCGCGCAGGATCGCCATCGCGCGACGGTTGGCTCCGTTCACATCCTCCGCCGTCAGATCGGCGTAGCCGAGCGAGCGCGCCATGTCGGCTCGCGTGCCCCCCGCCGCGCCGTTCCAGACCATCGCGAGAGCGAGTTGCACGCTCAAGGGCGAGACGAAGACATTGGGCGAGCGCGCATCGGGGGCCAGAGCAGCGTAGAGCCGGAAGCCCAGATCGTTCGTCGCCTGCACCAGGCGCGCGTCGGCGTCGGCTCTGGCGTCCGGGGATGCGCCAGCGGCGCCGAGCGCTGCCAGAGCGGCAGCGCAGAACAGCGTTTCGAGGTTCACGAGAGTTCCTCCGGTGCGGGTGCGGGCCGCGCCGCACGACGCGAGCGCCGCCGCTCCGGCGACGCGTGCAGCTCGCGGTAGACAACCTTCAGGCTTGCACAGACCGGGGTCGAGAGGAGGATGCCCAGCGGCCCGAGCAGCGTGCCCATCACGAGGACGAAGAAGAGCACCGAGATGACGTGGAGCTTCAGGGTGGTGGCCATGATGCGCGGCACGAGCAGATGGTTCTCCGCTTGCTGGAGCGCGATGAAGAAGACGGCCACCCAGAGCGCGCGCATCGGATCGTCCGCCAGCGTGACGAGGATGGGAGGAATCGCCGTGACGATGGGGCCGATCGTCGGAACTGCCTCCCCGATGCCCGCCAGGACCCCGAAGAGCAGGGGCGACTTCACGCCGAGAGCCCAGAGCCCGAGCGTCGCGGAGACGCCGATGGCCAGCATGAGCCAGCCGGTGGCCCGGACCCACGCCTGAAGCTGCTCCGAGATGCCTGCCAGAATGCGCAGGGCGACGCGCCGCCGCCGCGGCGGGACGGCCATCACCATGCCTCGGAGCAGAGGGCGGGGGTCAGCGGCGGTGTAGACCGTCACCAGCACCACGAGGAGCGCCGCGAATAGCCCCTGCACGACGGACACCGACGCGCGGGCCACGCTCTCCAGCGCGACACGCCCCACCGACGCCAGTGCGTCGGCGAGCTGCGACCCGCGCACCTGCTCTCGTAGCTCCGGGTGCTCCTGGGCGAGCTCCTCGAAGCGCGCCTGAATGCGCTGGGCGTAGGCCGGAACGTTGAGGGCGAGCTCGCGCGACTGCTCGAGAATGGGAGGTATCACGAAGCGCACGACGAGCGCCGCCGCGACGGCGAGGATCAGAACGAGCCCCATTACGGCGACCGGCCGCGACACGTACCTCCGCACCCGGCGGATGGCCGGGTCCAGGACGACCGCGAAGAACAGACCCGTCAGGAAGATGACCGCAGCCTGCGCGACGGCATCCACCAGCCGCAACGCCAGCACGGCCGCCAGCGCCCACAGGGCGATCTGCGGCGCGTTCGCCAGCCGCACGACGCGCGGCTCCTGCTCGGCCATCGCTGCCACCTTTCCGTACGCTCCTACCACGCCGCGGCGGGCGCAGGTTTCGGCGCGCGGCGCGCGTTACCCTGTCGGCGAGCGCTCAGGCGTCGGCGGGGCGCTGGAGATGCGCGCGCACGGCCTCCGCCGCGGGGCGCGTCATGCCCGGCGCCGCGGCCAGCTCGTCCACCGTCGCCTCGCGAAGGCGCTGCAGCGACCCGAAGGTCTTCAGGAGCGCCCTCCGCCGGCGCGGTCCGATGCCGGGAACAGCATCCAGCGCGCTGCGCGAGTTGCCCTTCGCCTGCACCACGACGCGGTACGAGTTGGCGAAGCGGTGCGCCTCGTCGCGGATGCGCTGAACGAGATAGAGCGCCTGCGCGGTGCGCGGGAGCGCCACAGGCTCTGGCTCGTCGGGCAGCAGGAGGAGCTCGAAGCGCTTGGCCAGCCCGCAGACCGGCAGACGAACGCCGGTCTCGTCCATGGCCTGCACGGCCGAGGAGAGCTGGCCTTTGCCACCGTCCACGATGATGAGGTCCGGCATGCGGTTGAACTTCGGGTTGCCATCGCGCCCCTCGGAGAGCCGGCGCGTCAGGACCTCCCGCAGCATGGCGAAGTCGTCCGCGCGGCCATCGTGCTTTCGTATGCGGAAGCGCCGGTACTCCTGTTTCGCCATCGATCCATTCACGCAGACCACCATCGAGCCGACGAAGGCCTCGTTCTGGAAGTTGCTGATGTCGTAGCACTCGATGCGCGCGGGCGGTCCCTCAAGCCGCAGCGCCTCGGCGAGCTCCGCCAGCGCCCGCTCGGTGTTGCCGAGCCTCGCGCGCAGTTCGGCGCGCATCTGCGCCATCGCTTGCGCAGCGTTCTCCGCCGCCATCTCGACGAGCCGGCGCTTGTCGCCGCGCACCGGGACCGTCATCTCCACCTTGCCGCCCCGCTTCGTCCGGAGCCACTGCTCGACGATCGTCGCCTCGTCGATGTCGCAGGGGAGCAGGATCTCCTGCGGCACGAAGGCGGCGTTCTGGTAGTACTGGAGCACGAAGCTCTGCACGGCCTCTGCCGGGTCGCTCTCCGAGTCCGCGCCCTCCAGCAGGTAGCTGTTTTGCCCGATGAGCTTGCCGCCGCGGATGTAGAACATCTGGACGCAAGCGCCCTCGTCCTCCGCGACGAGCGCGATGACGTCCTGGTCGATCATGCGCGTACTGATGACCTTCTGGCGCGCGAGCACTTGCTCCACCGCGACGACCTGATCGCGCAGCCGGGCGGCGCGCTCGAACTGCAGCTCCTCCGCGGCGCGCTCCATCTGCTTGCGGAGATCGCGGATGAGCTGCTCTTGCCGGCCCTCGAGGAAGGTCACCACGTCGCGCACGGCCCGCCGGTACTCGGTGGCGCCGGCGAGGCCCGCGCAGGGCGCGAGACACTGGCCCAGATGGTGGTAGAGGCACGGCTTCTGCACGGCCCGTCCGTCGAACCGCTTGCCGCACGAGACGATCGGGAAGAGCTTCTTCAGCAGGTCCATCGTCGCGTACACGGCGCGCGAGCTGGTGTACGGGCCGAAGTAGCGGTTGCCATCCTGGCGTGCGCGGCGCGTCATCACGAGGCGCGGGAACGGCTCGGAGAGCGTGACGCACAGGTAGGGGTAGTGCTTGTCGTCTCGGAGCCGCACGTTGTAGTGCGGCTGGTACTTCTTGATGAGGTTGCACTCGAGGACGAGCGCCTCAAGCTCGCTGTCCACGACGATGACGTCCAGGTCACGGACCGACTGCACGAGGCGGCGCACCCTCGGCGTGAGCGCCGCCCCTCGCTGGAAGTAGGACCGGACCCGACTGCGCAGGTTCACGGCCTTCCCGACGTAGATGACCTGACCGTTCCCGTCTTTGTAGAGGTAACATCCCGGACGGGCCGGCAGCGCGTTCAGCTTCTCCTGCAGTGCGTCGAGTGGCATGTCGCCATTATACTCGCGCTATGGGGACCGAACCGTGACGCCGCGCGCGCCGCGCCGTCGTATGGTATAGGGCGCAAGGGGCAAAGGCCGCCGCGCCCGTGAAGGAGGAACTCTGCCTGCATGAACCGCCGTCTGACGGTCCTCGCGCTGGCGCTCGCCGCGCTCGGCGCGCTCCTGTGCCGTCCCGCCGGGGCCGCCGGTCTGAGCCCCGCCTTGCGCCGTCAGGTCTTCGACCTGGTGTGGCGTCGCGTCTACGAGCGCCACTACGATCCCTCGTTCAACGGCGTGGACTGGAAAGCGGTGCGCGCCAAGTACGCTCCGAAGGCCGCCGCCGCGAAGGGCGACACGGCCTTCTATGGCGTGCTGCAGGCCATGTTGGGCGAGCTCAAGCAGTCGCACTTCGCGATCATCCCGCCGTCGGTCTACCTCGCGGAGGACGACGCGCGCGGGCGGCGCATGGATGGAGACGTCGGGCTGGTGGTCCAGCTCGTCGGCGGCCAGTGTGTCGTAACTCGCGTGGAGCCGGGCTCTTCGGGCGAGCAAGCGGGCGTCCGTCCGGGCGTCGTCGTGACGCATGTCGACGGCAAGCCGCTGGCGCCCCTCGTAGAGCGTGTCCGGAAACGCAAGCTGAGGCCCGCGATGGAGCGGCTGCAGGTGATGATGGCGGTACGCGCACGGCTGATGGGGCCGTCGGGCAGCAAGGTGGCGCTGCGATGCCTGGAGGATGGCGCCAGCGCCAGGACCGTCACCCTGACGCGCGCGTTCGAGCAGGGCGAGCGGTTCCAGTTCGGGGAGCTGCCTCCGCTCCGGCTCGACATGGAGACCCGCCGGCTCGATGGCAACATCGGGTATGTACGGTTCAACCTGTTTCTCATGCCGCTGATGGACCGGATCCGGCAGGCGATCCGCGAGATGAGCGACACCCGCGGCTTCATCATCGACCTGCGCGGCAACGGGGGCGGGATGGGCGCCATGGCGTGGGGCGTCGCGACCCCGTTCTTCGACCAGCGGGCCTCGCTCGGGACGATGAGGCTGCGCAGCGGCAACATGAACTTCGCCGTCTTCCCGCAGGGCGAGCCGTTCAGGGGGCCGTTGGCGATCCTCATCGACGAGGCATCCCTCAGCACCTCCGAGGTCCTGGCGGGCGGGCTGCAGGAGCTGGGTCGGGCGCGCATCGTGGGCCGGGCGACCGGCGGCATGGTGCTCCCCTCGAGCGTGGAGCGCCTGCCGGGCGGAGCCCGGCTGCAGTATGCGGTGGCGGACTTCCGCACGCCGAAGGGGGTGCTGCTGGAAGGCCGCGGCGTGCTGCCGGACATTCCCGTGGACGTGAAGCGTGAGGAGCTGCTGGCGGGGCGCGACCCGATCCTGGAGGCTGCGGTGCGCGCCATTGCCGGCGAGACATCGGCGCAATGAGCGCCGCCCGGGTCCTCTCGGGCTGTCCCTTTCAAGGAGAAACGCACGTGAGACGATGGATCGTTCTGGCGGCCGCTCTGCTAGTTCTGCCCGCCGCCGGCGCGGTGGCACAGAAAAGGCCTGCTGCGAAGAAACCTGCCGTCAAGAGGCCCGCGGCGACGAAGCCCGCGCCCAAGCTTCCGGCGATCACCCCGCAGGAGCTGATCGACAAGCATATCGAGGCGACCGGCGGGCGCGAGGCCTACGAGAAGCTGACGAGTACGGTGATGAAGGGCACCCTCGAGGTGAAGGCCCAGGGCCTGTCCGGCACGATCGAGATCTATCAGAAGGCGCCCGACAAGTTCCTCACTGTCCAGTCGATCGGCGGCGTTGGCGAGATGCGCCAGGGCGTGGACGGTGAGACCGCGTGGGCAAAGGACCCCTTCACGGGTGTGCGTACGCTGGAGGGCGTCGAGCTCGCGACACAGCGGCGGGCCGCGCGATTCAACGCGATCCTGCACGCGTCGGAGCTCTACGACAAGATGGAGATCACCGGGCAGGCGATGCTGGATGGGAGGCCGCAGTACGTTCTCAAGCTGACGCCCAAGGAAGGCAAGCCGATCGTCCAGTGGGTGGACGGCAAAACCTTCCTGATCACCAAGACCGAGATGACCACGCAGGGCCCTCAGGGCGAGATGACGGTCGTGATGCGTCTGATGGACTACCGCCCGGTGGACGGCGTGAAGGTGCCGTTCAAGACCGTCGGAACCATGGGCGGCATCGTGGAGCTGACCATCACGGTGACCGACGTGAAGAACAACGTGCCCATCGAGGACAGTCTCTTCGCCAAGCCCGCGAGCTGAGCAGCCCTTCCCGGACAGACAAAACGGAGCCCGCGGCGCGCGCCGCGGGCTCCGCGCTCTTCCGGGTCAGGCGTCTCGCCTGGAGGCTCGGCTGCGGCTCCGTCCTCCTCGCTCCGCCGGGCCGCAGCGCCCGTCGGAACCGGAGCCGGCAGCCAGGCGGCGCACCCCTCCCGGCAGGAGGGATGCGCCGTTGGCGCCCTCATGCCCGGGCTACACGTGGTGCGGGTCGGTGACGCGCTGCTCGCGGACCTGTGTCTTGGCCCGAGAACTGGCCTTGAGGTCCTCCAGCAGCCGGTCATAGGCGGCGCGGTCCACCGGAACGTCGACGGCCGCTCCGGTGTGTCCGGAGAGGATGAGGGCGTTGATCAGCTCCACGGCCCAGAGTCCCTCGGCGCCGGGCGCGATGAGCGGCTCGCCAGAGGTGATGTGGCGGCAGAAGTTGGCGATGATGTCGCGATGGTGGCCTCCGCCGCCGGGGCGCTCCAGCGTCCAGGAGACCGACTCCGGGTCGCCCCACATGGCGGTCGACTCGCGCGCGTGCGTTCGGATCGGCGTGCCGAGGTCCCACACGCGGAGCTGCCCACCGCGCACTTCGAGCTTACCCTTGTCCCCGCACACCTCGAGGACCTCGGTTCCCGGCGCCTCGATAGTGCTGGCGTAGAGGTAGCCGTGCGCCCCGTTCGCGTACTCCAGCACGGCGAAGGCCTCGTCCTCCACTTCGATGTCATGGATGCGGGTGCGGGTCTGTCCCGTCAGCCGCGTCGGGAGACCGCCCAGCCAGGCGTAGAGGTCGAGAAAGTGCGGCGCCTGGTTGATGAGCACGCCGCCCCCCTCACCGGTCCACGTGGCGCGCCATCCACCGGAGTCGTAGTAGGCCTGGCTGCGGTACCAGCCCATCACGAGGAGGGTCCGGTAGATCTCGCCCAGCCTTCCTTCCTCCACGATGCGCCGGGCCTGCCGCCAGACCCCCGCCGAGCGGAGCTGGTACATCACGCCGAACGCGCAGCCCGACTCCTGCGCGGCGGCGATCATCGCGTCCGCCTGCGAAACGGTCACCGCGATGGGCTTCTCGGAGAGCACGTGAATCTTGCGCCGGAAGGCCTCGATGGCGATCGGCGGG
>Ga0272446_1004517_pt1 | contig 16383 bp, 15 predicted proteins | sample YNPCB0061_FD_194587 | JGI IMG/M metagenome (GOLD analysis project Ga0272446, IMG submission 194587) | Hot spring microbial mat communities from Yellowstone National Park, WY, United States - YNP-CB-006-1 | ecosystem: Environmental > Aquatic > Thermal springs > Hot (42-90C) > Sediment | place... | reverse complement strand
GGCGCATAGGCGCGGAAATGGTTGTTCTGGCCGAGCATCGGGCCGAGCCCGCCCATCTGCCAGAACAGCCACTCGAGCACGGAGACGCGGCCGCGGATGGCGGAGGGGATGAACCGCCCGGTCTTCTCGGCGAGGTAGAGCAGGATCGCGCCGCTCTCGAACACGCTGATCGGCTCCCCCCCGTCCGCCGGGGCGCGGTCGACGATCGCGGGCATGCGGTTGTTCGGCGCGATGGCGAGGAACTCGGGGCGGAACTGTTCGCCCTTGCCGATGTTCACCGGCACGATCTCGTAGGCGAGGCCGGTCTCCTCGAGGAACATCGTGACCTTGTGGCCGTTCGGCGTCGGCCAGTAGTGCAGCTCGATCATCTGGGGCTGGCTCCTTCGGGCGGCGTTGTCGCGGAAGGTCGGGCCTTTGCGTGCCCGATGCAATGGGGGCGGCGGCGATGGCCGCCATTCGTCTGCGGGATCGCTTGACGGCGGCTTCCGCCCTCCGTCACCATCGCCGCAACGAACGATCACGGGATGGGACGGTCCATGGAGGAAGCGGCTTCGACGGCCGCGACGAACCTGTCGCGCGACGACCTGCTCGCCCTCCACCGGCGCATGCTGCTGATCCGCCGCGTCGAGGAGCGGCTGGGCGACGACTTCAAGGCCGGCACGCTGCCGGGCCCGGTGCATCTCTACATCGGCGAGGAGGCGGTCGCGGTCGGCGTCTGCGCGCACCTGTCCGACCGCGACTGGATCGCCTCGACCCATCGCGGCCACGGGCATTTCCTCGCCAAGGGCGGCGAGACCCGGTCGATGATCGCCGAGGTCTATGGCCGCGCCACCGGCATCTGCCGCGGCATGGGCGGGTCGATGCATGTCGCCGATTTCGGGCGCGGCATCATCGGCGCCAACGGCATCGTCGGCGGCGGCATCGCGCTCACGGTCGGGGCCGCGCTCGCCGCGCAGCTTGACCGGAAGGGTCATGTCGCGGTCGCGTTCTTCGGCGACGGCGCGGCCAACCAGGGCGTGCTGATGGAGGCTCTGAACCTCGGCGCACTGTGGCAGCTGCCGCTCGTCCTTGTCTGCGAGAACAACGGCTTCTCCGAGTTCTCGCCGACCGGCACGGTCACCGCCGGCGCGATCGCCGACCGCGCGAAGCCCTTCGGCATCCCGGGCGCGACGGTGGACGGCAACGATGTCCTCGCCGTCTGGCAGGCCGCCAACGCGGCGGTGCGCCGCGCCCGCGAGGGCGGCGGCCCGACGCTGATCGAGGCGCGCACCTACCGCCTCCGCGGCCATGTCGAGGCCGAGGTGACGTTCCTTCAGGGCACGTACCGCGAGGCGGGCGAGGTGGAGGCCTGGCGCGCGCGGGACCCGCTCGCCCGCTTCGCGTCGTATCTCACCGGCAACGGCCTCGCGACGGAGGCAGACCTCGTCCGCCTCGGCGAGGACGTGGCGGCGGAGGTGGCGGAGGCGGTCGCCTTCGCCGAGGCCTCGCCCTGGCCGGAGGACGGCCAGGAACTCCGCTTCATGTTCGCCTGAAGGGGGCGGCGATGGCGCGCAAGCGGATGATCCAGGCGATCAACGAGGCGCTGGCCGAGGAGATGGCGCGCGACGAGCGCGTGATCCTGTTCGGCGAGGATGTCGAGATCAGCATCATGGGCGACACGCGCGGGCTCGCCGCCCGCTTCGGGCCCGACCGGGTGCGCAACACGCCCATCTGCGAGACGGTGATGACCGGCATGGCGGTCGGCGCCGCCGCCGCCGGCTACAGGCCCGTGTGCCACATGATGTACGGCAACTTCCTCTACACCGGCTTCGATGCGATCGCGAACCAGGCCGCCAAGCTCCGCTACATGACGGGCGGGCAGATCACGCTTCCGGTCGTCTACATGGGCGTGTTCGGCGGCGGCCGCTCCTCCGCCGCGCAGCACTCCGATGCGATGCACCCGGTGTTCATGAATCTCGGCGGCATCAAGGTGGTGCTGCCCGGCAGCCCGGCCGACGCCAAGGCGCTGCTGAAGGCCGCGATCCGCGACGACAATCCGGTGGTCTTCCTCCAGGCCGCCGGCCGCGGCGGCGAGGCGGGCGAGGTGCCCGACGACGAGGTCGTCGCCACGCTCGGCGAGGCGGCCGTCATCCGCCCGGGGCGGGACGTGACGCTGGTCGCCATCGGCTCGATGGTCGCGCCGGCGAGGCGGGCGGCGGAGGAGCTCGCCAAGGAGGGCATCGATGCGGAGCTGATCGACCCGCGCACGCTCTGGCCGCTCGACACCGACACGATCGTCGCCTCAGTCCGCCGCACCGGCAGGCTCGTGGTGGTGGACGAGAGCCGCGACGCCTGTTCGGCGGCCAGCCACATCGTCGCGGTGGCGGCCGAGCATGCCTTCGCCGCGCTCCGGTCGCCGCCGCTGCGCGTGACGGTCCCCGACGTCGCGATCCCCTACAGCCCGCCGCTCGAGCGGCGCGTGGTGCCGGATGCGGCCCGCATCGCAGCGGCGCTGCGCCGCGCCGTCGGCGAAGGCGTCGCCGCATGAGGGCGGCGCTGAAGCTGCCGCGCCTCTCCATGAACATGGAGGAGGGGACGATCGCCGCCTGGAAGGTCGCGATCGGCGATCGTTTCGTCACCGGAGACCCGCTCTACGAGGTCGAGACGGAGAAGGTCACGACCGAGGTGGAGGCGCCCTGCGACGGGACGCTGGTCGAGATCCTGGTTCCTGCGGGCGAGACCGCGGCGGTCGGCGCGGAGGTGTGCCGGATCGAACGGTAGCGTCGATCCTGCAGCGGACAGCAAGGCCGCCTCGCGGCGGCAGCACAGCGAAGGAGCGACACGATGACCAATCCGGTTGACGACAAGCGCCTGATGGCGAGCCTCAAGGCGGTCAAGCGCCGCCACATCGTGCAGGCGGCGGTCACGGGCGCCTCGGTGTTCGCGCTGGCCGGCGTGCCCGAGCCCGCGCGCGCGCAGCGGGCGCAATTCCGCTTCCGGCTGCAGAGCTTCCTCGGGCCCGGCAACTTCGAGTGGGAGGACATCGTGCCGCGCTTCATCAAGCGCGTGCGCGACATGTCGGGGGGGCGGATCGAGATCCAGGCCTTCCCGCCCGGGGCGCTGATCCCGACCTTCGAGATGCTCGACGGCGTGATCAACCGCGTCGTCGACATCGGCTACGGCGCGCAGGTGTACTGGCGCGGCCGGTTCCCGATGACCCTGTTCACCTGGGGCATCCCCTTCGCCTTCGAGCGGATCGACCAGTACGACTATCTCTGGCACGAGGCAGGGCTGAACAAGCTCGTGTCGGACGCCTTCGCCACGGTCGGCGTGAAGTTCCTCGGCCCCGTGTATTCCGACGAGTGGGGCTCGACGATGTCGCGCCGCGAGATCAGGCGGCTCACCGACTTCCGCGGCCTCAAGGTGCGCAGCTTCGGCATCGCTGCCGAGATCTGGAAGAGCTTCGGCGCCTCGATCGTCACCGTGCCGGGCGAGGAGATCTACACCGCGCTCGCGACCGGCGTCGCGGATGCGGCGAACTGGGGCAGTCCCTTCGGCTTCGCCCAGCTCAAGCTGCAGGAGGTCGCGAAGTTCTATCTCGGCCCGCCGCTGATCTGGGCCGACATGGAGGACAGCTTCATGAACATGGCCGCCTTCAACAGCCTGCCGGCCGACCTCCAGGAGGTGATGCTGACGGCGCAGCGCGTCTGGGCGCTCGAGCGCTACACCCGCGCGGCGATCGAGAGCGCCAAGGTGGTCGCGACCATGAAGCAGCAGGGCGTGACCTTCAACACCATGGTGCCCGAGGACCTCGAGACCATGAAGCGGCTGACGGTCGAGTTCACCGACCGGCTCGCCGGCAACGACCGCGGCACGGCGCAGGCGCTGAAGATCATCCGCGACACCCAGGCCGCCTTCGCGCAGCGGCCGCCGGGAATCTGACCACGCTCCGTCCTCGCGTCCGGGCGGGGCGCCTGCCCCGCCCGCCTCCTCCCTCCATGGATCGCGATCGGGGGCCGTGATGTCCGCCTTGCGAGGCTTCGTGCGTGCCGTCGACTGGTTCAACGAGCGGTTCGGCCGGGTCGTCGCGCTGCTGGTGCTCGTGCTCGTCGGCCTCGTGGTGATGGAGGTGGTGCTGCGCTACGTGTTCGCCGCGCCCACCATCTGGGGCACCGAGATGATCACCTTCCTGTTCGCGGGGATGATCATGCTCGGCGGCGGCTACACGCTGCTGCACCGCGACCATGTGAACGTCGACATCCTCCACAGCCGCTTCTCCCCGCGCGGACGGGCGGTCGCCGACTGCCTCACCGCCGGCTTCGCGCTGCTCTACTGCGGCGTGCTGTTCCACTACACCGCCTCGGTCGCGCTCGACGCGCTCGCGACAGGCCGGACGACGGGGACGGACTGGAATCCTCCGCTCTTCCCGGTGATGCTGTCGCTTCCCGTCGGCGCGGCGCTGCTCTTCCTCCAGGTGCTCGCGAAGCTCGTGCGCGACCTCCATCTCGCCGTCACGGGACGGGAGCTTGCGCCATGAGCCCGGAGCTCGCCTCCATCGTCCTGTTCGGCGGTTTCATCGCGCTGATCGCGCTCGGCCTGCCGCTGCTGTTCGCGCTCGGCTCCGTCGCCATCATCGGCACCTACTTCCTGTGGGGGCCGCAGGCGCTGGCGATGGTCGGCCTGCGCACCTTCTCCTCCGCCAACTCCTTCGTGCTGATCGCGGTGCCGCTGTTCATCTTCATGGGCTGCATGCTGGAACGATCCGGTATCGCGACGGACCTCTACGACATGATGTTCAAGTGGATGGGCGGCATCAGGGGCGGGCTGGCCTCCGGCACCGTGCTCATCTGCGGCATCTTCGCCGCGATGGTCGGCGTCTCCGGCGCCTCCACCGTCACGATGGGCGTCGTCGCGCTGCCGTCGATGCTCGCGCGCGGCTATGACCGGCGCCTCTCCGTCGGCTGCATCGCCGCGGGCGGGGCGCTCGGCGTGCTCATCCCGCCCTCGGTCCTGATGATCGTGCTCGGCCTCTACGCCAATGTCTCGATCGGCGCGCTCTTCCTCGGCGGGATCCCGGCGGGCGCGCTGCTGATGGCGCTCTTCATCGCCTACATCACGGTCGCGGCGACCATCAGCCCCACGATCGCGCCGGCCCTGCCACGCGCCGAGCGCGCGGGCTGGGGCGAGAAGCTCGTCGCGCTCAAGGCCGTCGTGCTGCCGATCGGGCTGATCGTCCTCGTCATCGGAAGCATCGTCTCCGGCGCTGCGACGCCCACGGAGGCGGCCGGCGTCGGCGCCTTCGGGGCGATGGTCTGCGCGGCGCTCTACGGGCGGCTGACCGTGCCTGCCGTGACCGAGAGCGCGCGCACCACGCTGCGCCTTTCCTGCATGGTGATCTGGATCGTGTTCGCGGCCTCGATCTTCACCGCGCTCTACACCGCCGTCGGCGCGCAGGGGATGGTGCGAAACGCGCTCACCGCCCTGCCTGGCGGGCGCTGGGGCGTGATCATCGGCATGCAGGCGATCTGGTTCCTGCTCGGCTGCCTGCTCGACCCGATCGGCATCATGATCATCACGGTGCCGCTGTTCTTCCCGCTCGCGCGGTCCTTGGGCTTCGATCCGGTGTGGTTCGGCGTGCTGTTCGTGGTGAACATGGAGATGGCGTACCTGACGCCGCCGTTCGGCTTCAACCTCTTCTACATGCGCGGCGTCGCCCCGCCCTCGGTGAGCATGGCCGACATCTACCGCGGCGTGATCCCGTTCGTGGCGATGCAGGCCGTGGGGCTCCTGCTCATGATGGTGTTCCCGGAGATCATCACGGCCCTTCCCCGCGCCGTGCTCTGACGGCGCTGGGCCGGACGGGCGGCGCGCTCAGGTCGCGTAGTCCGGTTCCTCGCGGTCGAGGATGCGGCGCCAGGCGTCGAGATGCATCCGCGCATCCACCTTGTCTCCCCAGGGGCCGGTGTAGTTGCGGCGGTACTTCTGCGGCAGCTCCCGAAGCGGCAGGCCGGTGGTCATCGCCGTCATCTGGTACATCGCCGTCCGCTCGGCGCAGTAGAGCTCGTCGAAGGCCTCGGCCACCGTCGCGCCGACGACGGAGACGCCGTGGTTGCCCATCAGCAGGATCGACTTGTCACCGAGCAGCCGCGCGATCCGGTCCCCCTCCTCGTTGTCGGCGACCGGCTCGTAGCCTTCCGTGTCGTAGACGATGCGGTCGTTCAGCATCAGGTTGTTGTGGTGCACGAGCCTGAGCGTTCCGCCCTCGACCATCGACAGCGCGGTTAGGTATTGCGGGTGCACGTGCATCACCACCACCGCCTTCGGGTTGGCGAGGTGGATGCGCGCATGGATGTGGAACGCCACCTTGCGGAGCTCGCCCGTGCCGCGCAGCACCCGCCCGTCGAGGTCGCACACGATCAGGTCCGAGGCGCGGAGCTCCTGGAACAGGTAGCCGCGCGGGTTGATCACGAACAGCGGCTCGTCGCCCGGGATCATGGCGCTGTTGTGGTTGCCGATCTGCTCGTTCCAGCCGAGCCGCGCCGAGATGCGGAACACCGCCGCCATGTCGCAGCGGAGCGCCCATTCCGCCTCCTCGGCCTTCGTGCTCGAGAGCGACTTCACCACCGCCGTCATGCTGTCCTCCTTCGTCGCCAGAGATCGCGGTCAGAGATCGCGCGCGACCACCGCCACCGGGTCGCCGGCCTGGCAGCGGCCGGGGCCGCGCGTGCACCAGAGCAGCCCTCCCGCGCCGTAGTTCAGAACGGTCGCGGGCGCGAGCGGCTCCTCGATCCGGTGCAGGAGCCCAGCGCGCTCGCCCTTGCGCACCTCGGCGCCGAGCCGGTCCGCCGCCTCCCAGATGCCGTCATGCGGCGCGAACACGTAGTGCGCCATGTCGGGCACCACCATGCGGCGGCTCCGGTCGCCCTCCGGCACGCCGTCGAGCATGCCGAGGTGCTTCATCACGTTGCGCACCCCTCGTTCGGTGACGGCGAGCCCCTGCGGGTTCAGCCGCCCCGCCCCGCCGAGCTCGGAGGAGAGCGCGACGACGCCGCGCCGCTCGGCTGCAGCGAGCAGCGTCGGCCCGGCATTGACCTCCTCGAGCAGCAGCGTGATCGGCGCGCCGAAGGCATCCGCCATGGCGAGGCTCTTCGCCATGTAGCCCTCGTCATCGACCACGTGGCCGCAGGCGGAGGGGATGATGTCCATCCCCGTGCCGCCCGAATGCAGGTCCATCTGCGCGTCGCAGAGCGGCAGCAGGTGGGTGTCGATGTAGTGGGCGAGCACCTCGGCGAAGCTGCCGCGGGGGTTGCCCGGGAAGCAGCGGTTGAAGTCCTTTCCGTCGAGCGGGCTCCTGCGGGTGCCTGCAAGCGCTGCGGGGTAGTGCATGGCGGGCAGGATGATCACGCGGCCCGAGAGGGCGGCGGGGTCGAGCCACTGGGCGAGCCGCAGGAGCGCGACCTGCCCCTCGTACTCGTCGCCGTGGTTGCCGGCGGTGAGGAGAAGCGTCGGCCCCTCGCCGTTGGCGACGACGACCACGGGGATGCCGATCGTTCCCCAGCCGCTGTCGTTGCGGGAATAGGGGACCCGGAGATGGCCGGCCGCCTTTCCCTGCGCCCAGAGATCGACCTCGGTGCGGACGGGCGAGGCCTCCGCCGGGTGCTGCTCCATCGCCTTCCTCGTTCTCGGCCGACAACCATCGCGCCTTCGCGACCGTTTGCCAAGCGCCGGCGCCCGCGCCATCATTGCCTGGTCCAACCGTTGGGGAGACGGCACCGATGACCACCCGCAGACAGCTCGGGCGCAGGGATCTGGGACGGGGAGCGGCCGGCCTCGCCGCAACGGCCCTCGGAACGGCGACCCTCGGCGCCCCGGCGCTCGCGCAGCGGCGCGGCGGCGAGGTCGTGATCGCGCAGCAGGCGCAGCCGCCCTCGCTCGATGCGGCGACCTCCTCGGCGCAGTCCTCGCGCAACATCACGCTGCACATCTTCGAGACGCTGTTCGCCCGCGACGAGGCCGGCAACCCGATGCCCGACCTCGCCGAGGGCGTGAACGTCTCCGCGGACGGGCTGACCTACACTTTCCCGCTCCGCCGCGGCGTGAAGTTCCACAACGGCAAGGTCATGACCTCGGCCGACGTGAAGGCCTCGCTGGAGCGCTACGGCCGCGTCGGCGCCTCGGCCGCCATCATGCGCCCAGTGGACGTGATCGAGACGCCGGATGCGAACACGGTGGTCGTGAAGCTGAAGGAGCCCTCGCCCGGCTTCATCGCCGGCATCTCGAGCCCGCGCGCTCCTTGCGCCATCATCCCGGCGGAGGAGGCCGGCAAGGCGGCAGGCCAGATCGGGATCATCGGCACCGGTCCGTTCCGCTTCGTCGAGTACCGGCCCGACAGCCACGTGCGGCTCGCGCGCTTCGAGGACTACACGCAGAACACCAACTTCCAGGCGCGCGACGGCTTCGGCGGCCGCAAGACCGCCCATTTCGATGCGGTGACGATCCGCTTCGTCCCCGAGGCCGGCGCCCGCACGGCCGGGCTGCAGACGGGCGAGCTGCACGTGCTCGAGGCGCTCGCGGTGCCCGCCGCCCGGCGGCTGCGCGACGACCGCAACGTCCGCACCTACGAGATGATGCCCTGGGCCTTCCAGACGCTGATGCTCAACCACGCCCAGGGGCCGACGGCGAACGTCGCCTTCCGCCGCGCCATCCAGGCAGCGCTCGACATGGAGGAGATCATGGCGATCTCCACCGACGGGCTGTTCCGCCTCACCCATGGCTGGCAGCACCCGGGCACGACCTACTTCGCGGGCGACGTCGGCAAGGAGCTCTACAACCTCAAGGACGCGAACCGCGCCCGCGCGCTGCTGCGCGAGGCGAACTACCGCAACGAGGAGTTCATCATCCTCTCCGACAGCTCCTTCTCGAACCACAAGGCGGCAGGCGAGGTGGCAGCCGAGCAGCTCAAGGCCGTCGGCATCAACGTGAAGCTGAACGTGGTCGACTGGCCGACGGCGTTCAACCAGCGCACACGCCGCGAGGGCTGGCACATGTGGGTGCTGATGTTCGGCATCGAGCCCTATGAGGGGCCGTTCAACGTCGTCGGCTTCTTCTCGGGCCAGGCGCCGATCCAGCACGAGCGCGACCCGGTGATCGAGGACGCGAACCACCGCCTGAACACGAGCCTCTCGGAAGCCGAGCGCAAGCAGGCAGTGGCCGACTTCCAGCGGCGGATGTACGACCAGGCGATCGCCATCAAGTGCGGCGATGTCGGCATCGTGCAGGCGACGCGCGCCAACATCGCCAACTACCGTCCCTACCGCATCCCGCGCATGTGGGATTGCTGGTTCTCGTGACGGGCTGACGGCGGGGAGGCACGGCGCGGAGCGGTGCTGCGCTACACGCTCGGGCGGCTGCTCTCCGCCATTCCCGTGCTCGCCGTCGTCTCGCTCGTCTCCTTCGCCATCATCGCGCTGGTTCCGGGCGACATGGCGAGCGAGATGGCAGGCCCGTCGGCGACCGCCGAGGAGCTCGCGCGGCTGCGCGCCCAGCTCGGCCTCGACAAGCCGATCCTGCAACGCATGATCGAATGGTACGGCGCGCTCCTGCGTGGCGACCTCGGGCAGAGCGTGCTGCTTCGCCGGTCCGTCGCGGAGGCGATCCTCGAGCGGCTTCCGGTGACGCTTGGGCTCACCTTCCTCGCGCTCGTGTTCGCGATCGTGCTCGGCGTGCTCGCGGGCATGGTCGCTGCCGTCCGCCCGAACAGCTGGACCGACCAGGGCGTGATGGCGCTCGCCCTCGTCGGCCTCAGCCTGCCCGATTTCTGGCTCGGCCTCGTCTTCATCTGGGGCTTCGCGGTGCAGCTCGGCTGGCTGCCGACCGGCGGCTACGTTCCCTTCACCGACGACCCGCTGGGCTGGCTGCGGTCGATGGCGATGCCGGCCGGCGCGCTCGCGCTCACGCAGATGGGCCTGCTCGCGCGGATGACGCGCGCCTCGATGCTCGACGTGCTGCGGCAGGACTATGTGCGCACCGCACGCGCCAAGGGCCTGCCCGGCTGGGTGGTGGTCGGCCGCCACGCGGGGGCGAACGTGCTCGTGCCGGTGATCACGGTCGCCGGCGTCTCGGTCGGCATCCTGCTCGGCGGCGCGGTGGTGATCGAGCAGGTGTTCAGCCTGCCCGGCGTGGGGCGGCTGATCATCGGCGCGATCCAGCGGCGGGACTATCCGGTGATCCAGGGCGGGCTCCTGCTCACCGCGACCATCTTCGTGCTGGTGAACCTGGTCGTCGATCTCCTCTACGCCGCGGTCGATCCGCGCGTGCGCTATGGCCGCTGAGGCGGCGGTCGCAGACGCCGCGCCGCGCGCGCCCTCTGTGCTCGCCCGCGCGCTCGCCCATCGCGGCGTGCTGATCGGGCTCGTGCTGTTCGGCAGCGTCGTCATGGTCGCGCTGTCCGCCGACTGGATCGCCCCGCACGACCCCGTGCGCAACAACTTCCGCTACCGCCTCGGCGCGCCGAACGACGTGTTCTGGCTCGGCACCGACCGGTTCGGCCGCGACGTCCTCTCGCGCATCATCCACGGCACGCGCGTCTCCTTGCGCATCGGGCTGATGGTGGTCGCCGCCACCGGCATCCTCGGCGCGCTGATCGGCGCGGTGGCGGGCTATTTCCGCGCGCTCGACGGCCCTCTGATGCGGGTGATGGACGGGCTGATGGCGTTTCCCGGAATCCTGCTCGCCATCTCGCTCGCCGCCGCCCTCGGCCCCTCCGAGACCAACGCCGCGATCGCGCTCACCGTCGCCTACACGCCGCGGACGGCGCGGATCGTGCGCGCCTCCGTCCTCGTCGTGCGCGAGCTAGACTACGTGGAGGCGGCGCGCGCCCTCGGGGCGGGGCACGCGCACATCCTGTTCCGCCACATCCTGCCGAACGCGCTCACCCCGCTCGTGGTGCAGTCCACCTACGTCTTCGCGCTCGCGATCCTCGCCGAGGCGGTGCTCTCCTTCATCGGCGTCGGGCCGCCGCCGCCCAGCCCCTCGCTCGGCGGCGTGATCGCCGACGGGCGCGACTACATGCTCGAGGCGCCCTGGATCAGCCTCTTCCCCGGGCTCGCCATCGCCGTGACCGTGCTCGGCCTGAACCTGCTCGGTGACGGGCTGCGCGACGTGCTCGACCCGCGCATGAAGGTCGAGCCCAGGTGAGGGCCGATCGGCCGTGACGGCGCTGCTTTCCGTCGAGGGGCTCACGGTCCGCTTCGGCCGCTTCAACGTGGTGGAGGACCTCAGCTTCTCCGTGTCGCCGGGCGAGGTGCTGGCGATCGTCGGCGAGAGCGGCTCGGGCAAGAGCATGACGGCGCTCGCGCTGATGCGGCTCGTGCCGCCGCCGGGCGTGGTCTCCGGGCGCGTCGTGTTCGAGGGCGCCGACCTCCTGTCGCTCTCCGAGCGGCAGATGCGCGACGTGCGCGGCGGCGCGATGGCGATGGTGTTCCAGGAGCCGATGACGAGCCTGAACCCGGTGTTCACCGTCGGCCGGCAGATCGGCGAGGCGCTCGCCTGGCACCGCGGGCTCTCGGGGTCGGCGGCGCGGGCCGAGGCGGTGCGGCTTCTCGGGCTCGTCGAGATCCCGAACGCTGCCGCCCGTGTCTCGGAGTATCCGCACCAGCTCTCGGGCGGCATGCGCCAGCGGGTGATGATCGCGATGGCGCTCGCCTGCCGCCCTCGGCTCCTGATCGCCGACGAGCCGACCACCGCGCTCGACGCCACCGTGCAGGCGCAGATCCTCGACCTCCTGCGCCGGCTGCGTGCCGAGCTCGGCATGGCGGTGATCCTGATCACGCACGATCTCGGCGTGGTCTCCGACTTCGCCGACCGGGTGGCCGTGATGTACGCCGCCCGCATCGTCGAGACCGGGCCGGCCGAGGCGCTGTTCAAGGCGCCCGCGCACCCCTACACCGAGGGGCTGCTCGCCTCGCTGCCGCGGCTCGCCGAGACGGCCGATCGCCTGGCGGCCATCCCGGGCCAGGTGCCGCCGCCCTTCGCCCTGCCGCCCGGCTGCCGCTTCGCGCCGCGCTGCGCCCATGCGAAGGCGCCCTGCTCGGCGGCGCTGCCGCCGCTCGCGCCCGTCGCTGGGGGGCGCGCGGCCGCCTGCATCCGCCACGCCGGCTACGTGGTGGCAGCGTGACCGGGCCGCTGCTCTCGGTGCGCGGGCTCGTGAAGCACTTCCGCCCGCGCGCGCGCCTCCTCGGCGCCGAGGCACGGCCCGTGCGGGCGGTCGACGGCATCGACCTCGACGTGGAGGCGGCCGGAACGCTCGGCCTCGTCGGCGAATCCGGCTGCGGCAAGAGCACCACGGGGCGGCTCGTGCTGCGGCTGATCGAGGCGGATGCCGGAACGATCCGTTTCGAGGGCGAGGATATCCGCGCGGCGACGCCGGCGCGGCTGCGCGCGCTTCGCCGGCGGATGCAGATCGTGTTCCAGGACCCGTTCTCCTCGCTCGATCCGCGCATGACGGTGGCCGAGATCCTCGCCGAGCCCTTCGTGGTGCACGGCATCGGCGGCGCTGCCGAGCGGGCGCGCCAGGTGCGGCGGCTGCTCGATGCGGTCGGCCTCGCCGCGCACCACGCGGCGCGCCACCCGCACGAGTTCTCGGGCGGGCAGAGGCAGCGGATCGGCATCGCCCGCGCGCTCGCGCTCGAGCCCTCGCTGATCGTCGCCGACGAGCCCGTCTCGGCGCTCGACGTCTCCATCCAGGCGCAGATCCTGAACCTGATGAAGGACCTCCAGGCCGCGCGCGGCCTCGCCTTCCTGTTCATCAGCCACAACCTCGCCGTGGTCCGCCACATGGCCGACCGGGTGGCGGTGATGTATCTCGGCGTGGTGGTCGAGGAGGCGCCGCGCGAGGCGCTCTTTTCCGCCCCGCTCCACCCCTACACCCAGGCGCTGCTCTCCGCCGTGCCCGACCCGGGTGCGGCGCGGCGCGAGCGGATCGTGCTCACGGGCGAGATCCCCCGGCCCGACGACCCGCCCTCCGGCTGCCGCTTCCGCACCCGCTGCCCGATCGCGGTCGCCCGCTGCGCGGCCGAGGTGCCGGCGCTGCGAGAGCTCGCGCCCGCCCACCGCGTCGCCTGCCACCTCGCCGGGCCTGCCCCGGGCTAGCCGGCGGTTCGCCTGAGGAAGTCGAGCAGCAGGGCGACGACCGCCTCGGGCTGTTCCTGCTGCACCCAGTGTCCGGCGCCCTCGACGAGGTGCACGCCCGCGCAGCGCGTGAGCACCGCATCGCGCATCCGCTCGAGCGCGCCCGGAACCTGGAAGACGCCCCAGTCGGCCGCGCCGGCCACGAACATCGCCGGCACGTCGATCGTCCGCCCGGCGAAGACCTGCGCCTCCGCGTCGAACCGCCCGCCGGTGGCGCAGCGGTACCAGTCGAGGCCGCCCTGGAACCCGGTGCGCGCGTACTCGGTGGCATAGACGGCGAGTTCCGCCTCCGTCAGCCAGCGGCAGGCGGCGATCTGTTCCGGGATCGGCATGAAAGGGGCGACGGTGTCTGCCATCCCCGCCTCCGCGTCCATGATGTAGTAGGTCGGCAATGCGCTCAGCGCCTCGGCCGTCCAGCCCGAGAGGCGGTGCGGCCGGTTGGCCGGCCAGTCAGCGCTCTTGACGTGGTAGTAGGCGCGCAGGAAGGCGGCGAGCCCCTGCGGCGCGCGATGCATCTCCGCGTTGGCCCCGCGCGTCGAGTAGTACCACTGGTAGTGCTTGCGCGGCCGGGGCAGCGCGGCGAGCGCGGCGTGGATGTCGGCCGCCGCCGCCCGGTCGGGCATGGCTTCCGGCAGCGGCGGCGGGCCGGGGAAGGGCGCGCTCATCAGCACGGCGGAACGGAACAGGTCGGGCCGCAGCAGCGTGCACCAGGCCGCGAGCGGCGAGCCGAAATCGTGGCCGACCACCGCATGCGCGTGGCCATGGCCGAGCGCCGCGAGCACGCCCATCGCGTCGCGGACGAGGTTCAGCATCCGGAAGGGCGCGAGATCGGTGTCGTAGGCACCGTCCCAGCCCGTGGTGCGGCCGTAGCCCCGCTGGTCGGGCGCGACCGCGTGGAACCCGGCCTCGGCGAGCGGCAGCATCACCTTGCGCCAGGAATAGGCGAGCTCCGGGAAGCCGTGCAGCAGCAGCACGCAGCGGGCGGCTGGGTCGCCGGCCTCGAGCAGGTGCACGCGAAGGCCGTTGATGCCGTCGAGGAAGCGGCTCCGGATGCCGGGCGGAAGCGTCGGCGTGGCGAGCGGGCCGGGCTGGGTCATGGCCGCAGTATGGGCGATCCGGGCGCGGCCTGGAGGGGGGCACGGGGCGGGGTTTTCCCGACTGCCGCGGCACCCCACATCGGCGTCGATGACCCCGTTCACGAGACGCCCGCGGCTGCACAGCCTCGGCGAGGCCCGTGCCTGGCTTGCCGCGCTCGGCCTCGGCGCTGCCGTGCCGGCCCCGCCGCCCCCGGCTCTCGCTGCCGATCTCGTGGTGGCGCGCGACCTCCCCGCGGTGCCGACAGCGCGCCGCGGCGGCTGGGCCGTGCCGGCAGAGGCGACGCTGGGCGCGAGTCCCTACGGCCCGGTGCCGCTTGCCGGGCTCCGTCCCGTCGCGACCGGAGAGCCCCTTCCGCCCGGAACCGACGCGGTGCTGCCCCCCGAGGCGGCCACCGATGCCGGCCCCTGGGTGGAGGTGACGGCCTCGGTCGCACCGGGCGAGGGGGTGGTGCCTGCGTCCGGGCACCTCGTCTCTGGCCAGGTGCTGGCGCGGGCCGGCACGGTTCCCTCGCCGCTCGCGCTGCTGCTCGCCGCCGGGGAGGCGGAGGCGATGCTGCCGCTGCTTCGGGCGCTGACGCCTGCCGGCCTCGCGCTCGGCCCCGTCCGCTTGCCCGCGATGTCCGGCATCGGCGCGCGGCCGATCGAGGAGAGCGTGCTCGGCCACGACAGCGAGGGGCGCCCCTGTCTCGCCCTGCCCGCCGACCCGGCAGCGCGCCTGATTGCCTGGCTCGCGCTGGTTCCGCCGCAGGGCAAGCGGGTGGAGGCGCGGCTTGCCCGCAAGCTTCCCTCCGCCGTCGGCCTCGCCGACCTCGTTCCCGTTCGCCTCGCCGACGGGGTGGCGACGCCGCTCGCCGCCGCCGATTCGCCCTCGCTCTCGGCCTTCACCCTGGCCGCCGGCTGGGTCGAGGTGCCGCCCGAAAGCGAGGGCTGGCCGGAGGGGGCGTCGGTCACCGTGACGCTCCTTCCTCCCGCCGTGGTTGCTTGACCGTGCCGCCCCTCGACGCGATGGCTGCGGTGCGTGCCGCGGCCCGGCAGGAACAGTTCCTCGAGGTGCTGTCGGAGGCCGAGGCGCGCGCCCGCTTCGCCGCTGCCTTCACGCCCCGGACGCTTCCGGCAGAGACGGTGCCGCTTGCCGCGGCGCTCGGCCGCGTCCTCGCCGAGGACGTGATCAGCGCGGTCGACGTTCCGGGCTTCGACCGCAGCGGCGTCGATGGCTTCGCCCTGCGCGCGGCCGACACGGCGGGGGCGCGCGAGGACGCGCCGGTGCGGCTCCGCCTCAACCCCGAGGTGCTCGCCTGCGGCCACGCTCCGGCCCTGACGGTCGAGCCCGGAACGGCCACGGTGATCGCGACGGGCGGCATGCTTCCCCGCGGCGCCGACGCGGTGGTGATGGTCGAGCACACCGAGGCCGAGGAGGGCGAGGATGGCACGGTCGTCGTGCTCCGGCGCGCCGTGGCAGCGGGGGCGATGATCGCGGGCGCGGGCAGCGACATCGCCCGCGGCGAGACCCTGCTGCGCCGCGGCTCGGTGCTCTCGAGCCGCGCGATCGGCATGCTCGCCGCGGTCGGGCGCGATGCCGTGCCGGTCGTGCGCCGCCCCCGCATCGCCGTGCTCTCGACCGGCGACGAGCTGATCCCGCCAGGGTCTCCGCCGCGGCCCGCCGGCGTGTTCGACAGCAACGGCGCGATCGTCGCCGCCGCGGTGGCCGAGGCCGGCGGCGAGGCCATCGCCTTCGGCATCATCGCCGACGACGAGGCGGCGCTGCGGGAGGCGATCGTCCGCGCCGCTGCGGAGACCGACCTCGTCGTGCTCTCGGGCGGCACGTCGAAGGGCGCGGGCGATGTCTCCTACCGCGTGCTCTCATCGCTCGGCCGCGTGGTCGTGCACGGGGTCGCGCTGAAGCCCGGCAAGCCGCTCTGCCTCGGCCTCGTCGGCGCCACGCCCGTCGCCGTGCTGCCGGGCTTTCCCACCAGCGCCGTGTTCACCTTCCACGGCTTCGTCGCCCCCCTCATCCGCGCGATGGCGGGGCTCTCCGAGACGGCGGCCGAGACGGTGGAGGCGACGCTCGCGGTGCGCACGCCGTCGGAGCTCGGGCGCACCGAGTACGCGATGGTCTCGC
>Ga0272446_1004516_pt1 | contig 16384 bp, 15 predicted proteins | sample YNPCB0061_FD_194587 | JGI IMG/M metagenome (GOLD analysis project Ga0272446, IMG submission 194587) | Hot spring microbial mat communities from Yellowstone National Park, WY, United States - YNP-CB-006-1 | ecosystem: Environmental > Aquatic > Thermal springs > Hot (42-90C) > Sediment | place... | reverse complement strand
TAAACCACCGTGAACCTGATGCTCTTCGGCAGTAACTACACATCCACATTTTTTAGCAGCATTTACTACTGTATCAAAATCAAAAGGCTTAATAGTATGTAAATTAATAACCATAGCATTTATGTTATGTTCTTCTTTTAATTTTTGAGCAGCAAGTATCGCTTCCCATACCATTATACCGCATGAAATAATTAATACATCTTCCCCATCGGCCATTATTTTGGCTTTACCTAATTCGAAATCATCATCGGGTTTGGTTATTACAGGAACAGCCGAACGTCCAAATCTTATAAAAGCAGGTCCATTAATTTTACAAATTGCTTTAGTTGCTTTTTTAGCTTCATAGTAATCGCATGGCACTACAAGAGTAAGATTTGGCAAAGCCCTTAAATAAGCTATTTCTTCTAATGATTGATGTGTAGCCCCGTCGGGACCTACAGTAATGCCCGAATGTCCACCACCAATTTTTACATTAACATTATTGTAGCAAACTGAAACACGCAATTGATCCGCATTTCTAAATGCAGAAAATGCACTATAACTAGCAAACACAGGTATTTTACCCGAAAGAGCTAAACCTACAGCAATTGTTGTAGCGTTCTGTTCGGCTACCCCAACAGAAATAAATCTTTCGGGAAATTTTTCTTTGAAAAATGAAGTTAAAACAGAACCTGTTACATCTGCACCAATTACTACTAAATCTTTTTCATTAGAACCTAATTCAGCTAATGCTTCTCCAAATCCTTGTCTTGTTGTTTTTTTATCCAAGATTTTATAGTCTAAAATATCCTTCATCTAATTTCCTTAAGCTTTTTCAAATTTACTTTGTTTAAAATTTCTTTTACAAATTCAGGGTTTCCATTGGGTCTATTAAATCTAACAATAACAACAAAACGATTATTAACCATTACTTCTAATCGCGCATAATTAAGTTTTTCATCAAATAGATAAAAACCTTTTGAATATTTATTAGTATATTTTGTTGTTACTGCCTCTAAATCATCGGGTGGGAGATCGTAAATTTTTTTATTTGGTGGTTCATTACCACGACCATAATCGAAAATATCTATTATAATTGATTGCTTATTTTCATTACTATATTGTCCTTTAGCAAATGTGTATAGATTTCCCGAATCATCTGATTGAGTTCCCATAGTATTAGGCAAAGTTTCAAATCCAATAATATTTTTTGGTAAAAACTCTAAAATTTCTTCAGGTTTTAAATTATTCGAAAAATCATATACTTGATTTTTCTTTTCTTCCATTTTCTTTAAATATTCTAATTCTTGCTTTGTTAATTGCACTGAATCAATTTTTTCAGCTTTATTTTTGTTATTTTCTTTACAAGAAATTAAAATTATAATTATAAATATAATTAAAAAGACTTTATTCAGCATTATCAATCTCCTCAAGCGCTTTGATAGCTTGGTCAATTTTTGGTGGATTGCCGTGCCATTGATATTTATCGTGCATAAAAGTAATACCATTACCCATAAAAGTTTTTGCTATAATGCAAGTAGGTTTACCCGAAGTTAATTTTGAATTTTCTAAAAAATATTTAAAAGCATTTTCTATTTCATCATAATTATGACCGTTAATTTCGATAACATCAAAATTGAAAGCTTCGAATTTCTCTCTAATAGGGTAAATACTCATTACGTCTTTTACTCTACCATCTATCTGACAATCGTTATTGTCTACTATCCAACATAAATTATTTAGTTGATAAAAACCAGCTGTCATAGCTGCTTCCCAACAAGTTCCTTCTTGAAGTTCACCATCTCCAGTTAAACAATAGACTTTTCTATTATTTCTATCTAAAATTTTATCACTTATAGCCATTCCTACAGCAATAGAAACACCTTGTCCAAGAGAACCAGTGGAAGTTTCAATTCCTGGCAATTCCATATCAAGCCCCGGATGCCCTTGTAATCTTGAACCAAATTTTCGAAGTGTAGCTAGTTCACTTGCATCAAAATAGCCTGCTCTAGCTAATACAGAGTATAATACAGGTGCTAAATGCCCAGCACTCAGTACAAATCTATCACGCTCGCTCCAATGTGGATTCTTTGGATCATATTTCATAAATCCACCAAAATAAAGAACTGTTAATATCTCAGAAATACCTAACGAACCACCACTATGTCCACTTCCAGCTAACGCTAAACTTTTTATTATATCTCTTTTAATTTCTTTTGTAATTATTTTATATTCATCTATACTTTTTGGTTTATTTTCGAAAACCAGATTAGAGAATGTGAATAAATTATCCATTTTTTAAATTTGTCAAATATAAAATTCAAAATTACAAAAAAATGTTTAATCTTTTTTATTAGTTAATAATTTGTTAATTTTAGTTTAATTTATTATAATTGGCATAGTTTTTACTTAAATCTATAATTATGAAAATTAAGAAATTTATCGCAAATAGTCTAAACGAAGGAAAAATTCGCATAAAAGAAGAGTTGGGCGAAGATGCTATTATTCTGTCTAATCGTTTAATTAAAAATCCCGAAACAGGTAATGATATATATGAAATTGTTGCTGCAATAGATGATATTAATTTGAAACAAACTAAGGTTCAAAGAGATATCCCAAAGAAAAAAAGTTTAATAGACAATCCAGCTAATTTACTTCAATCTGCTCTTTCTTACGATAAATCAAATGAGAAAATTTTAAAATATTTTGAACAACTAAATGATAAAATAGATGAACTAAATGAATATGTAAGATTTAAATACAGTGGGAGTCTTGGTGGAATTTATTCTGATTTTTATAAATTACTTAGAAAAAATGAATTTGATGATGAATATGCTCTTAAATTAACTGCAAAGCTACATTCTATAAATAAGTATAATAATATTTACGATTTAATAGAAGAAGCACGTAGAATAATTACTGCTGATTTACCATTAAGGAAAGGTTTAAATAAATCATCTAACAGACAGATATCAATATTAGTAGGACCAACCGGAAGTGGCAAAACTACAACAAGTGTAAAATTAGCACTAATGACTAAGCTTTCATATAATGCAAATGTATTAATAGTATCTGCTGATACATATAAAGTGGGCGGAAGCGAACAATTGCAAACTTTTGCTTCAATTGCAGGTATACCTTTTCAATCTGTATATAGCCCAGAAGATTTAAGGGGATTAATTAGTAAAGAATTAAATTATGATTTTATTTTTATAGATACAATCGGAGTTAGTCCTAAATCTAAAGAACAGTTAAATAGTTTATCAGAATTAGTAAATGCATCTAAATCTGAGCATATTTTTTTAGTGCAAAGTGCAACCTCGTCATACAATAATTTTAAATTTGTATTAAGAACCTTTTTAAAATTTGGAATTAATGGGCTAATATTAACCAAAGTAGATGAAATTGATACTATTTCACCACTTGTTAATTTCTTAACTTCTATAAATTTACCAATTGCTTATATAACAAATGGCCAAAAAATTCCACAAGATTTAGAACTGGCTACAAAGTCATATTTAGGTAAGATATTAATATCAGAAAAATTCTTGTCGGAGTAATTTATGGAAGGTATTTCAAATATTGAAGATTTTGAGAAAATGCCTTTTACAGTTACTATTTGCAGTGGCAAAGGCGGCGTTGGGAAAAGTATAATACTATCAAATTTAGCTGAATTATTAAGCAAAAACAAAAAAGTTTTAGTTTGGGATGCTGATTCTTATTTCCCCAATCAACATTTTATATTTGGTGTAGAACCACATTTAAGGTTAAATTTAGTCTACTCTAATCAAATTAAAATTACTCAAGCAATTTATAAAATTCACGATAAATTATATTTATTAGCGGATTTGCCTGCTATAGGGAAATACTCGAAAAATATGCCTATATTAATTATCGATTTATTCAAAGATTTAATAATGGATACAAATTTTGATATAATTTTATTTGATACACCAGCAGGTATTAGCGAAAATTTAATACAATCTATTAAAATATCTGACTTGATACTATTAACTATAACTGATGAGCCTACTTCAATTTTAGATGCTTATGGATTATTAAAAATAATTTTAAAATATCAAAAAAAAGAAAAAATTAGATTATTAATAAACAATGTAATTGATGATGAGGATGCAAATGAACTTTACAGAAAATTTAATGCAGTTACGTCTAAATTTTTAAATTTCAATATTCAGTTGTTTGATTTTGTTCCTTATGATAGAGAATTTAGAATTTCGCTGAATAAACAAGAATTGATTGTAAAATATCATGATAATTTAGAATTAATTAATAATTTAGAAAGAATGTCTGCTAAATTATATAAAGAAATGGAGTAAAAAATGGCAAAAGATAAAAAGGATAAAGAAAAAGAAGCCGAAGAAAAGCAAAAATTAAAGGAATTAAAAGAAAAAGAAGCTCGCAGAAGAAAAAGAATGATTGCAGCTAAAAAGAAAATAGATGCAATAGTAAAGACTCCATTTAAAATTTTGTTCAATGCATCAATATTAATTGCAATTATTTCTTTTATATTTTTTTATTTCTGGATGGAAAATGAATTAATAATGACAATAGTTTATGTTTTCTTTGTATTTACTTCAGTTTATTTAGGAGTTGGGATTACTTTAGCTATATATTATTATTTTATGTCTGAAGAAAAGATAAAAGAATTAAATCAAAGACTAGAGGAAGAACAAAGAAAACGTGAAGAGGAAGAAAAACTTAGACAAAAACAAGAAATGGAAGAATTAGAAGCAATCGAAAGAGAAATGTTAGAAAGAAGGAGAGCAAATACACCAATAGAAAATAACACCATAAGTGCTGAGCCATTACCAAATCAAAATCAATCTGAAGATGATTATTTAGAACAATTATTTAAAGAAGAATTCTCTAAAAATCAGAACTAATTTCCAAAAAAACAATTATATTTGATTAATAAAAATTTTATAAAGAGATGATTTCAAATCAAGAAGATATTGAAAAAATTTGGATTGATTATAAAAATACTTTAGATATTAATAAAAAGCAAAAATTAATATTACATTATAGTTGGTTAGTAAAATATACAATAAATAAAATGGTAAAACCTACCAATACAATTTTAGAAGATAACGATTATATAAGCGTAGGTATGATAGCTTTAAGTGATTCTATTGATAGATTTGATGTAACGAGAGGCATAAAATTTGAAACTTATGCTGTTCAAAGAATAAGGGGAATCGTAAAAGATGAATTAAGAAGAATTGACTATCTATCAAGAAGTACTCGAAAAAAAATTCAAGATTTTAATAAAGCAACGGAAAGATTAAAATTAGATTATAATGATTTGGGAAATACCGAAGATATAAGAAAAAGCCTTAATGTATCTCAAGAAAAATTTAAAAGTTATATCGAAGCAATCAATTTAGCTAAATCTACAATGTCGTTAAATGAATTAGGAAGTTCTCAAATAGTAATCGATGATGAAACTTATAATTTAATTGAAGAAGTACCAGATGAAGATAATGATTTTTTTGAAGAAATAGACAAAAGAGAACGTAGTAAAATTATTTTTAATTATTTAAATAAGCTAAAAGAAAAACATAGAATAATACTTACCTTATATTATTTTGAAAACTTAACTTTTAAGGAAATAGGTAAAATATTAGATATTTCTGAAAGTAGAGTTAGTCAGATTCATAGTCAATTAATAAATGATATGAAGAAAAAGTTAAGCGAGTTAAACTATGCTTAATGAAAAAATTTTAAAAAAGTTAGAATCTTTAAGAGACTTACCAACAATCCCAATTGTTATTTCTGAAGTTTTAGAATTAATTGATAATCCAAAGATTAGTGCTTACCAATTAGCTCAGATAATAGAAAAAGACCAAGCATTAACAGCTCGAGTACTAAGAATAGCAAATTCACCTTATTATGGATTTTCAAGAAAAATATCCACTATAGATTTAGCTATAGTAATTATGGGTTTTAATACATTGAAAGAAATAGTATTAAGCTTAGTAATAAGAAGATTTTTTTCTAAAGTTACTAATAAGATATTTAATATTAAATCTTTTTGGCACTATGGATTGTTTTGTGCTTCAAGTTCTCGTCTTTTAGCAAAAAAATTAGGATATAAAATTGTTGGAGAAGCCTTTGTAGCAGGTTTAATGCACGATATAGGAATATTAATAATTGCTGAATATTTTTCAGAAGAATTTAAAAAGATTAAATATTTAGTTGAAAATAATGGAATCGATATAATAGATGCAGAATTTAAAATATTAGGAAATACTCATACACAAATTGGTTCTTGGATAGCTGAAAAATGGAATCTACCCGAACAAATTATTAATGCAATAAATAATCACCATACAAATTATAAAAGATTTTTACCAAAAGAAGAATTTTCTTTTAATTTTGATAGAATTGATGAGCAGCTTACAGCTATTGTTTCAATTTCTGAATGGTTATCAGCTTTTTTAGGTTTTAAAGATTGGATAATCGAGAAAAAACAACCTGAATTTTATTTATCTGACGAGTTGTTTCCCCAACTTAGTGTACATGATTTCTTAGATTCGGAAAGTTCTTTTTTTGCATTGAAACAGGAGCTTATTGAAGAATATAATAAAGCTGGTATATTTAGCGAGTTGTAGCTATGGATGATTTTTTTACACAATATGATCCCGAAAATGAATACATCAAAACTCTTGAATTATCTGTTCAAATGCTACAAAGAGAGATTCAACTATTAAGGAATCAAATCAGTAAAAATGAAGAAAAATTTCATTTCGATGATATAGATTTTAACAAAAATTTAATTGATTTAAATTCTTTAGATAGTTTTAATGAATTATATGATAGAACTAATGAAATTTTAAAAGAAATAATTGAATTTTATGAATTAGAATTATATATATATAATACCAAAAATGAATTAATTAATCCTATTCAAAGAGATATAAAATCAAATTTAGATGTTAAAGTTCAATATTTAGAAGAAGAAGGAATTATAAATTGGGCATTGCAAAACCAAGACTACGTAATTATACAAGATTTGACTACCACAAGAATAGAAAAAGAATTATATTTTATTATCATTCCCTTAAGACACCAAAATATAAATAAGGGAATTTTGATAATAAGCACACATCTTTCAAAAAATAATATTGAAGAAGAAAATTTAATTAAATTATCAGAATTAGGTATATTTCTAAGTATCGCAGTTGATAATATAGAAAGTCTCAGCCAAATAAAATTAATGAATTCCAGATTAGCATCTCTTAATAACAAAGTGATTGAATCTTCATATCTTGCATCGATTAGTGGTTTATTGAAGTCAATTTTAATTGAATTGCAAAGACCTATTAAAATTATGGAGACAAATTTTAAATTAATTGAGAATGGAATTGATATTTCAAAAACAAGATTCGAAATTATTAATGAACAGTTTAGAAAAATTGACGAACTATATAATAATTTTAAAAAAATCATTGAAAGTGAAACTAATAATAAAAAATCTTTAATTGATATAGAAGAGTTAATTTTAGATAGTTTAGGCTTAATTAATTATCAATTGAAAAGGGAAGGTATATCGATAAATTTTAATTTTAATCATCAAAGTTCAAAAATCAATTGTTTTTTAACACAGTTAAGCCAAGCTTTAATAAATTTGTTTTTGATAATTAGTGATAAATTAGATAATGAAAGAGAAATCAATATTCTAACTAATAACAACAATAAAAATGTAATTATTAATATAATAATTAATGAATTAATATTTAGGGAAGAAGAAATAGAAATGTTAATTAATATAGAGCAATCAAATTATAATTTACCATATTTACTGGAGATGCAATATATAAAAAAAATAATCGAAATGAATAATGGAAATTTTACTATTAATTATGAATTAAATAAAGGTATTAGTTTTAAAATTATGTTTCCAAGATTAGAATAATTAAATGTTTAAAAAAAATAGAATATTATTACTAATTTTATTAATTCAATTTTTTTTGAATTTTAATTTTGCTTTTTCAATTAATATTAAAAAAATTGTAATTGAACCACTAAATAGAATAAATATTTATTTTGATAGTGATAAATTACAGTTTAATCATTACCTATCGGATAATAAAAAAAATATTAATATTTATATTGATGATAATTTAAAATTTAAAGATACTTTAATAAAATCTGAAGGAATTATAGAAAATATTATTTTCAATAATAATTCAAATCCTAAAATTAAGATAACATTAAAAGAAAAGCGTGGCTATAACTTACTTTTTTTGCCAACTTCTAATAATTTAATGATAGAAATATTTCAATGGGATAAACTTTCTACTTTAGAAGATAAATTTAGAACAAGCTTATTATCTTTTAACAATTCTATTACTGATATTCCGATAGATGATTTGCAACCATTAGTAAAAGAAAAAGTCTCAAACGTTAGCTCTATATTGGGTTTAATTTATTTTAAAAAAGGATTGATTAATACATCAGAAAAATTATTAAATTATTCAATTTTTTTAAATGATAATATACCTGAAGTTTATGCTGCTTTATATTTGATTAATAGTATAAAAGGAAATTTTGACTTAGCCAACCAGAATAAAAATCATTTTTTTTCTAAAACAGCCTTAGACACTATTTATAATGTAGAATACGAAATTAATAATATTAATGATGAACAAGAAATATTAAAATTTTCATACATAGATTCTTTATTATTAGAATCTAATGAAACAAGTTTAACAAAAAGAAATCAAGATACTATTATTTTGAAAGATTTTCCAACTGAAAACAAACAAGATAATGCTTTTAATAAGTTGATTCTCTATATTGTGTTAATATTTAGTTTGTTTATAATATCAGTCATATCATTATATCTAAAATGGCGAAAAAATAAAATAAATGAATTAATCGAGAGCAAAAAAATTAAAATACCCGGAAAAAAAGCTATTAGCAATAAAATCACTGAAGTATATAAAAAAAATGAACCTAAAAAGGATGACATTAAACCTAATTCAAATGAGTCTAATAAAACATTTGAAATAAACAAAGCAAAAGAAAAAGAAAATATTTTAAATGTAATTAAACAAGTAACAGAAGAAATTAAACAGTCTGAAAAATTAAAAAAAGAACAAGAAAATACCGAAAAATTTAATCAATCTTATAATATTCCAGCAAAGGTAGAAATTGCATTAAATATACAGGAAGAACAAAAAAAACTACGCAATAAAAATTTATAAGAATTAAAAACGACTGTTTTACCTATAGATAAAAGTAAATTAACAGAAGTATCTAAGAAACTCGGTATTGAGGTAGGTGGATTAGAAATTAAAAAAGAAATCGATAAACTACTAAATGATGAAAAAGAATTACAAAATTTGAAAAGTAAATTTATAGACAAATCAGAATGAAAAAAATAAAATTATTATTCATTTTTATATTGTTAATTTCATTTTATCAAAATATTAATGCAGAAATACAATTACAAATAAATAATGGCACTAAAATTGATAAGTTAAATATTGTTACTTCTGATAGTTTAGCAACTAATCAGATAGAAAATATTTGGTATTCTAATACTGAAATATTTATAAAGGTTAAAGTGATAGATAAGAATAAAAATATTAATCTTACAATTTATAATATGCTCGGTAAGGAAGTATTAAAAGTCTACGAAGGACCTCACACCAGAGGTGATGATCCTTATATAGTTAGGTATAATTTACCAAATGGAATATATATATGCGTTCTATTAGGCGAAAATTTCAAAGTTGCTTATAAATTTATATTAACAAGATGAAAATTAAATATTATATATTGTTTTTAATTTTATATCTATTATTAATTAATATTAATTCTTTTGCACAAAGTGATGGCGGAGGCTACTCGTCATCTTATTTACAAAGGAATATTAGTGCAAGAGCAATATCGATGGCAGGTGCGTATAGCGCAATAGTAAATGAACCTGCGGGAATGTTTTATAATCCTGCTGGAATTGGTTTTTTAAGTGATATACCTATGGTAAATTCATCAATTTCAATTTTAGGATATGGTAGAGTCCAATCATCAATTTCTTATGCACAGGAAATTTCAGAATCATTTGGATTAGGTTTATCTTTTAATAGTTTTTATGGTGGTAGTTTTACTGCAAGAAATTCACTTGGAGTCGCAATTGGAGAAATGAGCGATTTTCAATATAATTTAGCAGCTGCTTGCTCTTATAGAATAGAATTTATGAGTATGGGAGCAACTATTAAATACTTAGGCAGTTCTTTGAACAATAATCCTTTAAGTGCTAATGGTGTTGCTTTAGATTTGGGAACAAAATTCGATGTATTCGATTTATTTAGTTTTGGTTTATCAGTTCAGAATATTTCAGGAATGTTATTCTGGAATAATAATTCGTCAACAAGAGATGACATACCATATACTATAAGAGCTGGAGTAGCCTTTGAATATGGAATTAATGCTGATGAATATGTAACTCGCTCTACAATTACTGGCAAAGAAGAAGTAGTTGTAGTACCTGCTACAAGATATATATTAATTGCTACAGATGCAATTTATTCTCAATATATGACCTCGCCTGAGTTTGTATTAGGTATTGAATTATCATTACACGAATTATTAGCTTTTAGAGGTGGAATTTCTATTTATGGAAATAAATTTGGTGAATCTCAATTATTTCCTTTGAATAATTGGGGTGCTGGTATTTCTTTAAGACCAGTAATTGAAAATTTACCCTTTAAAATGAATATTGATTATGCAATTGCTAACGAATATTTACTTAATAATGGAATTGCTCATCATTTTACTTTGTTATTTGAATTTTGATATTGCTTTGTTAGCATTTTCTCTTAATTTTAAAATATTTTCTTTAATATTTCCATTAAAAATACCGCTACCACTAACTATTATATTTGCTCCATTTTCTACTGCTTTATTTACATTATCTGCTTTAATACCACCGTCTACTTCAATTTCTACATTTTTTAAATTATTTTTAATTAAATAATTTTTTAATGTTAAGCATTTTTTTTCAAACGAACTTATATAATCTTGACCGCCGAAACCAGGATTAACTGACATTAAAAGAATAAAATCTGAATATTCTGCTGCTTGGTAAGCATATTCTAATGGAGTTAATGGATTTAATACAATACCTGCTTTAATTTTAAAACTCTTAATTAATTGCAATACTCTATGAAGATGTTTATTATTTTCTACGTGAACAGAAATCATATCTGCCCCATATTCTGCAAACACGGGAATATAATTACTTGAATTTTCTATCATTAAATGAACATCTGCTAAAATATTTTTCATTAATGGTTTTAGCGATTTTAAAAGCATTGGTCCGAAAGTTATATTCGGAACAAAATGACCATCCATTATATCAAAATGAAGAATTTCTGCTCCTGCATTTATACACTCATTTAAATCTTTCTCTAAATTTAAAAAATTTGCTGATAATAAAGATGGTGCTATTTTTATTTTATTCATATAATTTATTCATTTTTTAAACTTAACAAAAAAATAAAAAAAAATTGTATAAATTATAAAAAGTTATTAACATCTAATAATGAAGGGAAAATAAAAGATGATTTATAATAAAACATTATAGATGAGATTATAGTACTCGGAGAGGGACTTGAACCCTCACGAACATAAATGTTCACAGGATTTTAAGTCCTGTGCGTCTACCAGTTCCGCCATCCGAGCACAATTGGATTACAAAAATAATAAATTGAATGAAATCTACAAAATATTTTTAAAATTTGTAACTATTTTTTTTCTTTTACGTTAAAATTAAAAAAGGAGGATTTATGAAAACAAAAATTTACATATTCTTTTTAATAACATTTATTTTAATTTCTTGCTCTACTGTAAGTAGAAAATATTACGGTTATGAAAACAAAAATGAATTAGAGAAATATTCTGAGATCAAGAATGATTATATTCAAGAAAAAGATGAAGTTGTGGATAATAACAACCAATCAATAGACGTTTATAAGTATTATGTTCTACCACCATCATATTATCCTTGGTATTATCCACAATACTATTTTAGATTTGGTTATAGATATCCATTTTATTTAGATTATTACGATTACTATTGGTATAATTATTATTCTTATTGGTACCCTTATTATCCATATAATCCTCATTTTCATTACATACCCCCAATATATAGTGGAGATACACAACCCAAAAGAAAAGATTACAGAGATTTTGGAGTATCTCGTGGTAACTTCGGAGAAACACCACGTAATGTAACTAATGTATCTCCAAGTAGAAATAGTTTAAACAACAATAATACAAGTGGTAGTATTAAATTAATCAACTCTAATGATAATAATACTAATTCATCAAGGAGAGAACAAGAAAAGTTAAATACACCCGACACCAAAGGTAATAGTTATGAAACAATAACTAAACCTTCAAATCATAGGAATAATGAAGGTCGTGATATTAATATTAGACAAAGTACTCCAAGGAACGAAAATAATAGAAATTATGAAAGTAGAACACCAAGAAATAATTCTTCAGAAAGAAATAATAGCGAAAATAATGAGCAAAGAAAGAGATAATTTATAACAAATATAGGATATGAAAAATGAATAAATTTACTATTTTATTAATTAGTTTTATTTTCCCTTTATCAATATACAGCCAATTTATCGAAGATGCTTTACGCTATGCACTTCCAAATGGTATTATTAATCCAAGAGCAGCAGCATTAGGAATAGCTTACAATGGATTAGTGGACGATAATGGTTCACTATTCTATAATCCAGCTGGATTAACATTAATTAAAGGTTCTGAATTATCAATGGGTTTAAATTTTACAAGGAATAATGCAGAAACATCTTTTTTAAACTCTAATGAATTACTAAAAACAAATAGCGAATCTATATCTAATTTAAGTTTAATTTCAAGTTTTATTAAAAACAGCAAAAAAATAGCTGTTGGAATAGGATATTTTAGAGAAAATGATTTTTTCAATTCTGTAAAATTCAATTCATTAAATCCAAAATCTTCGATTATTACAACTGAAGTTTTATATGGTCCGAGAAAAGATGAAGAAAATTGGGCTTACGAACTTTATTTGGCAGATAAAGTAGGTAATGGATATGTTAGTCCTTATAATGACAGTCTATACCAATCAGGCTTTGTAAATGAACGTGGAGGTGTTCATTCAGTAATTGGTGCTTTAGGCATAGATGTTAATGATAACATAACATTAGGAATTTCGTTAATTGGTAAATGGGGCAATTATACATACAGCAGAGACTATAAAGAATTCGATTTACTCGAAAAATATAAGAACGTTTCAATAGATGGATATACATTATCAACTTTGAGTTTAAAAGAAGATATTAACCAACAAGTAAGTGGAATATCGGGTAGTATAGGTGTAGTAGCAAAGATTGATAACTTTTTTAGATTTACTGTTAATATTAAGTTTCCGACATGGTATCAATTTGAAGAAAATTTTTCTAAAAAATTAAATGCGATCTATACTAATCAACCTAATCGAATATTTGAATACGATGGTAAAACTTCTTATAATTTAACAACACCATTTATATATTCCGCAGGTGCATCAGTACATAATATGGGACTAACATTTTCGGCAGGTGTTCAGTATACAGATGTATCTCAACTAACATTTTCAGATGCAAATTCGCAAGTAATGGATTTAAACAATATTATTATTCAAGAATTAATTGGTCTGACCACTTGGGGATTAGGCTTAGAATATGATTTTGGAATTTTACCCTTTGTTGCTCGAGTTAGTTATTCAAAGACATCATCTCCATATTCAAAAGACATTCCAAATGCTTATAAATCAAATATTGCAATTGGTGGAAGTGCATATATAGGTGATAATGTAAGAATAGATGGTGTATTTCGTTGGATAAGTTTTTCAGAATTAAGAACTGTATATTATGAAGCAAACGGAAATTATGATTACGCTCGGTATATTTTAAACAATTCTCCACTAACAATTTCTTTAGGTATAGTCTATAGATATTAATAGAAAAAGGCTATCAAATTAAATTATGATAGCCTTTTTTTATTTATTTATTATCTAAAATTTAAAAATCTCTATAAAATCTGCTTCTATAGTCTTCAATTTTAGCATTTTCTTTCACACTTTGGAACCATTGATAGAATATAGAGTTTTTAGTTTGAATTTGTAAATTTTGAATATAATTATTTAATTCTTTATTTACGTCCTCTTCTGTAGGAACAGTTTTATTAGTTACTTCAATAATGAAATATCCATTTTCTCCCCTAAAAGGTTCCGATATTTTGTTTAATTCCATTGCAAAAACTTTAGGTGCAAAAGCAGCATCTTGTCCAAATCCTTGAATAGTTTGAGAATATTTAAAATCATCTATTGTTCTGAAATATTTCATTAAAGAAGTATCTGAATCAACAGCTTGCTTCAATGAACCATAGTTTTTTACTTTGTTATAAAGTTCATTCATTTTTTCTTTCATTGCATCTAATTGTTTTATCTTTCCTAATTTCTGTGAAATCTCCATTCTAACATCATCTAATGAGCTGATACCATCTTCTTTTATTTCTATTACTTTTGCAATTACAACTCCATATCTTTCTAATTCTATAGGTTCTATTACATCGCCTAATTTCTTTTCGAATGCAACCGAAGATAGATATCTTGAACCTAAGGCAGGGTTATTTTTTCTAAATAAAGGTGATTCTGCAACTCTAAGGTTAAGTTTCTTTGCTAAACTATCTATATTCTGTCCTGATAATAATTGTTGTTCGATAGATTTTGCATCTCGGAAAATTTTACTTCTTGTAGCCGAGCTTAGTGTTGGTACAATTTTAATTTCACTATATTTTAAATCTTCAGATTTTCTATCTTCTACTTTAATAATATGATACCCAAATTGAGATTCTACTGGTCCAACAATATCACCAACTTTAGCAGCAAAAGCGGCATCTTCGAATGGCTTAACCATTGTTCCTTTACCAAAATAGCCTAAATCTCCTCCTCTCGATGCAGAACCTGGATCTTTAGAGTATTTAGATGCTAATTCTGAAAAAGAATTAGGATTTTTCTTTGCTTCGGCAAGAATTTTGTTTGCTTCTGATTTGGCACTATCTTTATTCTTATCAAAATTTATTAAAATATGACTTGCTTTTACAACTATATTTTCACCGCTACGTTTATCATCTAATCTATAAAACATAATACCATCAGGGCGATAAATAGGACCAACTACACCTCTTATAGGAACATTTGCTAAAAATGTTAAAATTTGAGGATTTATATCGCTAACCATTTGATAATCATAAGTAGTCCCATTATATTCATTTAATTTAATTTCGAAGATACTATCTTTTTCTGCATCTGTAGTAGCAGAGTTTAAAGCATTTACAATATTATCTACTCTTTTTTGTGCTTTCAAAGTATCTTCTAATGAAGCAACTATAGGTATAGCTATATATTTTAGTTTTCTTTGTGCTTTTTGTTTAAAATATTGTTTATTTTGTTGATAATATTTTTCGATTTCTTCTTTTGTAACTTCTATTTTATCAGCTTGAATATCTCTAAATGTTAGCGCCAGAAAATTAACATTAGCAGAACTTTTTTCATTTCTATATTGAGATTTAGCAAAAGTAGGAGTTATCATAGCTTTAGTTACAGCAACAGCAGCTTGCAATTCTTGTTGTTGTAAATTTTGTTTTATATACTTTTCTATATTTACTAAATCTTTTCTAAAATTATTGATAGCTTCTTGCTTTTGTTCTAAAGGCATTTGATCGCCTAAATATTTAGCATAGTTTTCTGGATTAGTAATTAGCTCTATATAAAGCTGTCTATTAAAAACTCCAGCTGAATCAGTAAAACTTTTTTTAAGAAAATCAGGTGGATTATCAATCATTTGCTCTTGAATAGTCTTATCAGAGATCATTATTCCAAATTTTTCTAATTCTTGATTTAAAAGAATCTCATCTACAAACATATCCCATACTCTTTGCCTAACCATATTATTGTCAATATTAGGCTCTTGTCCTTGTTGGATCATTTGTCTACGTTGATTTTCTTCTTCTTCTTTTACACGATTTTCATAATCAGTATATACAATTTCTACGCCATTTACTTTACCCAATACTTGAGAACCTGCACCACCTACTAAACCTTTTAGACCGTCAATTACAGTTGGATCTCCAATAGTGAAAAAAGCAACTAATAAAAAGGCAAAAATTCCAAAAACATAAGGTGAAATTTTCCGAATTTGTTGTAATGCTCCCATTAAAACATTTACTCCTTACTTTAAGTTAATATTATTCAATTTTAAAATTATTCAAACTACAAATTTAATAAATTTCAGACAATTCTCAATATTTTAAAGCAAAACATCACCAATTA
>Ga0272446_1004515_pt1 | contig 16393 bp, 6 predicted proteins | sample YNPCB0061_FD_194587 | JGI IMG/M metagenome (GOLD analysis project Ga0272446, IMG submission 194587) | Hot spring microbial mat communities from Yellowstone National Park, WY, United States - YNP-CB-006-1 | ecosystem: Environmental > Aquatic > Thermal springs > Hot (42-90C) > Sediment | place... | reverse complement strand
AAGTGGCGCGCAACCTGGTCGGGCCATACATCACCAGCCTTGAAATGGCCGGCTGCTCGATCACGCTTCTCAAACTGGACGACGATCTGCTTCGCTTGTGGGACGCCCCCGTGAAAACAGCCGCTTTGCGGTGGGGCTGCTGAGGCGGCCGCCGCAGGCTCTCCACCAGGCGCGCTCGACCCCGGAGTAAAGCTCTGCCTCCAATGCTCTGTATCCAAGAGGACAACCCATGGAATCGACCCTGTTGACATTGACGCGCGACACGGTGCTGGCCTGGATCAAGCACTACGCCGATGTGATTGCCGAGAACCGCCAGTGGTTGACGGACCTGGACGCTGCCATTGGCGATGGCGATCACGGCGCCAATATGGAGCGCGGCTTTCGAGCAGTGGCCGGCAAATTGCCTGCTCTCGCCGACGCAGACATCGGCGCGATCTTCAAGACAGTGGGCATGACCCTGCTTTCGACGGTCGGCGGCGCCAGCGGCCCTTTATATGGCACGTTCTTTTTGCAGGCCGCGCAACCGCTGGCCGGCAAGACTGAACTCGCCCTGCCAGACTGGGTGACTGCCGTCGAGATGGGCGTGAACGGCGTCGTCAAGCGCGGCCGCGCCGAGGTGGGGGAGAAGACGATGGTGGATGCGCTGATCCCGGCGCTGGATGCGCTGAAAGCCGCCGCGCAGGATGGGGCCGAGTGGCAGCCGGCTGCCCGGCGCGCTGCCGAGGCAGCCCGGCAAGGCGCGTTGTCCACGGTTCCGCTGGTGGCGCGCAAAGGCCGCGCCAGCTATCTCGGCGAACGCAGCGCCGGCCATCAGGACCCCGGCGCCACCTCGGCGTTTCTGTTGTTCGACGCCCTGTCGCGCATTCTGGCCGGCGCTCCAGCCGCGTCGCGCCGCGCACACGCCGCATGATCAGCCTGGTCGTTGTTGCTCACAGCCGCGCCCTGGCCGCCGAGGTGGTGGCCCTGGCCCGGCAGATGGCTTCCTCTGCCGACTTCGGCGAGACCGGTCGATCTGTTCGCTTTGCCATTGCCGCCGGAGTGGGCGAACAGCATGGCGAATTGGGCGTTGATGTCACCGAGGTCGCGCAGGCCATCGAATCGGTGTTCAGCCCGGACGGCGTGCTGGTGTTGATGGATCTGGGTAGCGCCGTGTTGGGCGCGGAAACAGCGCTCGATCTGTTGCCCGCCGGCATGCGCGAGCGAGTGCGCTTGTGCCCGGCGCCGCTGGTTGAAGGCGCGCTTGCGGCGGCGGTGCAGGCCGGCCTGGGCGCCGATCTCGATCAGGCCTGCCGCGAAGCCGCCGGCGCGCTGCAACCGAAATACGAGCATCTTGCCGCCGGTTCGCATTCGCTCCCGCTTGGCGATGCTGCGCCTCTGCGCGATGTGGCGTCAGGCCCGGCAGCCAGCCAGATTGTGGTTGCCCTGGAGAACTCGCACGGTCTGCACGCGCGGCCGGCGGCTCGTTTTGTGCAAACCGCCGCGCGTTTCGACGCCGCCGTCACCGTGCGCAAGCTGGGGCCGGATGGGAAACCGGCAGGCGTCGCGGCATCAGCGCGCAGCGTCAATCAACTGGCGATGCTGGGCGCGCAGCGCGGCGAGCGGTTGCTCATTTCCGCAGAAGGCGCGCAGGCGCGCGAGGCATTGCAGGCCTTGCGCGAACTGGCCGCCTCACATTTTGGCGAGTCGCCAAACGATGCTGCGCCCGATGCCGCCATTTGCGCCGATGATCGGGTTGCCGGCGCGCTGACCCCGCCGACACAGGAGGCCGGGGCGCGGCTGTTGCAGGCGCTGCCGGTGTCAGAAGGGTTTGCCGTTGGCGCAGCGACCCGCTTGCGACCGCGCTTGTCTGCGCTGCGCGAACAGGATGAGCGCGCCAATATCCGCGCCCAGGGTGCAGACGCTGAACAGCGCCGGCTGGATGCGGCGCTCGCGCTGGCGCGCCAGGACATTGACGCCCGGCGCCAGATGATTCGCGCCAACATGGGTGAACAGCGCGCCGCGATTTTCGACGCGCACCGGCTGATTCTCGATGATGAGATGCTGGCTGGCCGGGCGCGGCGCCTGATCCGCGAGGAGCGCATGGGCGCGGCGCCGGCGTGGCATCGGGCCGTGCAGGATTTGGCCGATGCCTATCGCGCTTTGCCCGACCTCTATATGCGACAACGCGCCGCTGATGTGATCGATGTGGGCGCGCAAGTCTTGGCGCATCTCGGCCAGGACGATCAGGTTGGCCAGCAGTTGACGCCGGGCCAGCCGGTCATTCTGATTGCCCGCGATTTCAGCCCGACGCAGGTGGCGCAACTCGACTTGCAGCAAGTGGCCGGCCTGGTGAGCATGGGCGGGAGCAAAGATTCGCATGCGGCGATTCTCATGCGCGCCCTGGGCATACCCGCCGTTGCCGGCGCCAACGCTGCTATCGAGGCTATTCCCGATGGTGTGGTGGTGGCTCTCGATGGCTTTGAGGGGCGCATCTGGATCGCCCCCCCGCCGGAGATTCTGGCCGAACTTGAAAGCCGGGGCGCGGCCTGGCGCGAGCAGCAGCGCCGGCTGCGCGAGGCCGGCCAGGCGTTCACCACCACCCGCGACGGCGCGCGCATCGAGGTGGCGGCCAATCTGGGCAGTGTGCCGGAGGCGCAGGCAGCCATTGCCAACGGCGCCGAGGCGGTTGGTGTGCTGCGCACGGAGTTTCTGTATCTCACCCGCCAGGCGCCGCCGGGCGAAGAGGAACAGGTGGCGGCTTTGACGCAGATCGGGCGCGTCATGCAGGGCCGGCCGATCATTGCGCGCACGCTCGACGTGGGCGGCGACAAGGCCATCCCGTATCTGCCCTTGCAGCCTGAGGCGAACCCGTTTCTCGGCGTGCGCGCCATTCGTCTGTCGCTGCGACAGCGCGACCTGTTTCTGACTCAATTGCGCGCGATTTTGCGCGCCGCCGCTGAACACGATGTGCGCGCGCTGCTGCCGATGGTCTCACAGGTGGAAGAGATTGAAGCGGCGCAAGCGTGTCTGGAGGAAGCGCATCGCTCACTGCTGGCGGATGGGCTGCCGCATCGCTGGCCGGCGTCGCTGGGCGTGATGATCGAAACGCCGTCTGCCGCGTTGATGGCCGACGCGCTTGCGGCGCGAGTTGACTTTCTCAGCATCGGCACGAATGACCTCACCCAATACACGCTGGCCGCCGAGCGAGGCAATCCGAACCTGGCCGCATTCGCCGACGCGCTCCACCCGGCAGTTTTAAGGTTGATCAAAATGGTCGCCGACGCGGCGGCGCGGCATGGCAAATGGGCCGGCGTGTGCGGCGAAGTTGCCGCCGATCCCGCAGCCGCGCCGGTGTTGATCGGGCTGGGCGTAACGGAGTTGAGCCTGAATCCAGCCGGCATCCCCAAAATCAAGTCCGTGGTGCGTGCGCTGGACAGGCGCGAAGCCAGCCGGCTGGCCGATCAGGCGCTGCAACAGGAGACCGCGCAAGCCGTGCGCCAACTGGCGACGCAGTTCGTTGAAAGTTTGTCAAGTTCATCAGGTTTGTCAGGTGTGTCAGGTTGATAAGGTTCGTCAGGGGCGTCAGGTTTGTCAGGTTGATAAGGTGCGTCAGGTTGACAGAGTCGAAAACCTTAAGAACCTCACCAACCTCACCAATCTGACCAACCTTACGAACCTTAACTAACCTTACGAACCTTGCCAACCTTACGAACCTTAACCAACCTTATCCGAAGGAGTCGCATTCATGACAGAGAATGAGAAACATGGCTTTCAGTTGGTGGAAGAGCGCGTCATCGCCGAGATGAACGCAACGGCGCGTTTGTATCGCCACATCAAAACCGGCGCGCGCCTGTTGTCGGTGGTCAACGACGATGAGAACAAAGTGTTCGGCATCGCGTTCGCCACCCCGCCCGAAGACTCGACCGGCCTGCCGCACATTCTGGAGCACTCGGTGCTGTGCGGCTCGCGCAAGTACCCCGTGAAAGAGCCGTTTGTGGAATTGATGAAGGGGTCGCTGAACACCTTCCTCAATGCCTTCACGTATCCAGACAAAACCTGCTATCCGGTCGCCAGCCAGAACCTGAAGGATTTCTACAACCTGATTGATGTGTACCTCGACGCGGTGTTCTATCCACGCATCACGCCGGACACGTTGCGGCAGGAAGGCTGGCACTACGAACTGGACGCGCCAGACGGCCCGCTGTCATTCAAGGGCGTGGTCTTCAATGAGATGAAAGGCGCGTATTCGTCGCCGGACAGTCTTCTGGGGCGCTACTCGCAGCAGTCTCTTTTCCCCGACACTGCCTATGGCCTGGATTCCGGCGGAGACCCCAGGCGCATTCCCGACCTGACCTATGAGCAGTTCAAGCGATTTCACGAGACGCACTATCACCCTTCCAACGCCTGGATTGTTTTCTACGGCGACGACGACCCGGAGATGCGGCTGAAGATTCTGGACGCCTACCTGAAAGACTTTGAGCCTTTGGCGACGCTGCCGCGCATCGATCTGCAAAGCAAGTTCCATGACACGAAGCGGTTTGAATACGGCTATGACGCCGGCACTGCGGCAGGCGCGGAGGGCGCTGGCGCGCGCAAAAGCTACTTCACGCTGAACTGGATGCTGAGCGAAGCAACGGATGATGAGACCGTTCTGGCGCTGCAAATCCTCTCGCACATTCTGTTGGGGACGCCGGCGTCGCCGTTGCGCAAGGCGCTCATCGACTCCGGCCTGGGTGAGAACCTGGCCGGCGGCGGGCTGGAAGACGAACTGCGCCAGATGACCTTCTCAACCGGCCTGAAGGGCATTCAGGCGCAGGATGCCGCCAAAGTTGAGCAGGTGATTCTGACCACGCTCGAACAGCTGGCTCGCGACGGGATTGATCCTGACATGATCGAAGCCTCGCTGAACACTGTGGAGTTTGCGCTGCGCGAGAACAACACCGGCGGCTTTCCGCGCGGCATCGCGTTGATGTTGCGCGCCTTGAGCGCCTGGTTATACGGCGGCGATCCGATCTCTCGACTGGCGTTTGAAGCGCCGCTGAACGCCATCAAAGCCAAATGGGCCGCTGACCTGCGCTATTTTGATCGGCTGGTGCGGCGGTTCTTGTTGGACAACCCGCATCGCGCCAGCGTTCTGCTCAAGCCTGATCCGGAGCTGGGGCAACGCGAGGCAGCCGAAGAGCAGGCGCGCCTGGAGCGCGCCCGCGCCACGATGAGCGAAGCGGATATCAGCCGCGTCATGACGGAGGCCCAGGAATTGAAGCGCCGGCAGGAAACGCCGGATTCGCCCGAAGCGCTGGCGACGATTCCGATGCTCAAGCTGGCCGACCTGGATCGCAAGAACAAGGTGATTCCGCTGGCGGCGTCGTGTGCAGCCGGCGCGCAGGTGCTCTATCATGACTTGTTCACCAACGGCATTGTGTATCTGGATGTCGGTTTTGATCTGCGCGCCCTGCCGCAGCGTTATCTGCCATTTGTGCCGTTGTTCGGCCGCGCGCTGTTGGAGATGGGAACCGAGCGCGAGGATTTTGTCAAGCTGTCGCAACGCATCGGGCGCAAGACCGGCGGCATTCGCTCTGCGACGCTGTCTACCGCGATCCGCGAAACGGACGATGCGGCGACGTGGCTGTTTCTGCGCAGCAAGGCCACGACGGCGCAGGCGCAGGACGCGCTCGACATTCTGCGCGATGTGCTGTTGACAGCCCGCCTCGACAACCGCGAGCGGTTCCGCCAAATCGTCCTGGAGGACAAGGCCAACCGCGAGTCGGGGCTGACGCCGGGCGGACACATCATGGTCAACCGCCGGCTGCGCGCGCGCTTTGGGCGCGCTGACTGGGTGACCGAGCAGATGAGCGGCATTGACGCGCTGTTCTTTGTGCGCCGGCTGGCCGAACGCATCGACCAGGACTGGCCGTCGGTGCAGGCCGATCTGGAGGAGATGCGCCGGCTGTTGGTGAATCGCAACGCGATGCTCTGCAATGTGACGCTGGACGAGGTCGCCTACCGCGCATTCGAGCCAATGCTGAGCGCGTTCATCGAGCAGATGCCGGCCGGTCTGGTTGAGCCGGCTGCCTGGCAGCCCGCAGCTTTCGCCGGCCCGGAGGCGCTGACGATACCGGCGCAGGTGAACTTTGTGGGCAAGGGCGCCAACCTGTACAAGCTGGGGTATCGCCTGCATGGATCGGCGCTGGTGGCGACGCATTATCTCAGCACGACCTGGCTATGGGATCGTGTGCGGGTGCAGGGCGGCGCGTACGGCGGGTTCAGCATGTTCGATCATCGCTCCGGCGTGTTCACCTTTTTGTCTTACCGCGACCCCAATCTGCTGGCCACGCTGGCAAACTACGACGGCGCAGCCGGCTTTCTGCGCGACCTTGATCTGTCCGAAGACGAATTGACCAAAGCCATCATTGGCGTGATCGGCGACCTGGACGCTTACATGCTGCCCGACGCAAAAGGCTACACATCGATGATGCGCTGGCTGGCCGGCGACACGGAGGAAAGCCGGCAGCAGTTGCGCGACGAAGTGCTGTCCACGACCGCCGCCGACTTCAAGGCGTTTGCCGACGCGCTGGATCAGGCGCAGCGCGCAGGTGTCGTCGTGGTGATGGGGTCGGACAGGGCTGTGGCCGAGGCCAACGCCCAGATGCAGCAGAAGTTTGAACTGCTGAAGGTGATGTGAGGTGAACATCCCCGGAATTTTCAAAATTCCGGGGATGCTTTTAGCGCATGTTTCCGCCTGTGCGGAATTGCAGGATTTGCCCGTTGGCGGCGTCGGTGACGAGCAACGTGTCGTCATCGACCGCCAGGCCGGTGGGCAGGCTGCCCTGGGGCGTCGTGAAGCTGGCCGCAACCGGCTCGCCGGCCAGCGTGTAGGCCAACACTTCGCTGGTGCGCGGGCTGCTGACGTAGAGCGTATTGCCACTGATGGCCAGGAAGGGCTTGTGATCGACTGATCCCAGCAGCGCCGGGTCCATGTTCTGCCAGGCTTCAACCGGCCACGCGCGCAGAAACCTGAACGCCGCGTCGAAAACTTGAATGCGCTTGTTCCACGTGTCGGCCACGTAAATGTTGCCTGCGCCGTCGATGGCCAGCCCCACCGGCTCATTGAACTCCCCATTGGCCGATCCTTCGCTGCCGAACTGCCCCAGGAAATTGCCATCGCGGTCGAAGACCTGTACGCGCTTGTTGCCGGTGTCGGTCACGAGCAGCCGGTTCTGCCGGTCGATGACAATGGCGCGCGGGCCGAAGAAAGTTGTGTCACGCCCGACGCCGTCTGCGTTGCTGACTCCCGGCCGGCCCCACGCAAACAAGAAGTTCCCGTCGCGGTCGAACTTCTGAATGCGATGGTTGAAGGTGTCGGCCACGTAGACGGCGCCTTCGCTGTCGATGGCAATGCCCCAGGCGTCGTTGAAGCGCCCCTCGCTCCCGCCCAGACCGCCCCAGGCCGCTTGAACGATGTTATCGGGGCTGAGGCGGAAGAGCCGGTTGGCTTTGCGGTCGATCACGAAGCGGTCGCCGTTGGGCGCAACGGCGATGCCGGTCGGGCCTTGCAGGCGCGGCAGCGGCGCGCTCAAATCTGCGCTGGCGCCGCCAGAGGCGATCGCGCCGGCGCGGTAGTCCCACACCTGCGCCGCCAGGTCGTTGCGTAGGTACAGGCTGAAACGGTGCGCCGGCGACCACGTGTCCGCCGTCAACGTCGTCTTGTTGAAGACCTGCGAGTAGCGCGTGAAATCGCGATTGAAGATGATGTCCCACAACGCCGCGCGCGCCTGCGGGTTGAAGAGCGAATACGATATGCGCTCCCATGTCAGGTCGAAGTAGTCCTGCATCGGCCACCATACCAGCGTGTAGCGGAAGCGCGCGTAGTTTTCGAGCAACTGCGGTTCGATCTCGTTGCGCTTCGGGTGCTGGTCGCTGATCAGGATGGCGTCCAGGTCCATGTAGTCCGCCGGCAGGTCGTTGCCGATGAAGCGCGCGTTCGGGAACAATCGCATGTACCAGCTCATCGGCCAGCTTGTTTCGCTGTCATAGCCGACCTTGATGCCGTTGCCGTCCTTCAATCGCTTCGACAGGTCCTCAAGCTGCTTCAGGGCCAGCTTTGTGCCCGGCGCGCCGTGCGCGTAGAACAAGAACTCGCGCGTGTAGTCGTAGTTGATGTAGGTGACAGTGTAGGCGGTGCGCACCGTCAACACCGCGCCCAAAACCAGGGCCGCCAGCGCGACCATGCGCCAGGCCCAGCGTCCGCACACGAACCACAGCGCCCCCACGGCGGCGACCAGCATCACGCCGCTCAGCCCGAACACACCCAGCCACGCCATCAGCCGCGCGGTGTCCCCTTCGGGGATGTCGAGTCCGCCGATCAACGACAGCAGTCTGACAACGAGCAGCACCGCAAGCCCGGCCAGCGCCACCCCGGCCAGTCTGCTGCCCGGTGTGATGCGCTTCCACTCAACCCGGACTGTGCGGATGATGCGCTCAACGAACCAGCCGGTGAGGAACGCCATGGGCAGCGCAATATGCACGGTCAGCCAGGGCATCTTCTCGCCGGCTGCGCTGAAAATCACCAGCGCCGAAATGCTCCACCAGCCGGCGAACACAGGCCACAGGTCGATTTTGGATTTTGGATTTTGGATTTTGGGTTCCGGCTCGATTGGCGATTGTGCGCTGTCGATTGACGATTGACGATTGACGATTGACGATTGTGGACTGTCGCCGCTGTTGTCGGTGGGGATATGTGTGTCGGTTGCATGTATGTGAGAGGGCGCGCGCAGCAGGCCGGCCACGCCGCGAACGGCCATTGTGATGAATGCGCCGGCTGCGCCGGCCAACACCAGATACTCGTACAGCGGCACGAGCAGGAGGTAGTAGTACCACGGCTGGCTGCCGCGTTGCACCGGATGTTGCGCCATCCAATACCCAAGCTGCCCGACGAAGCCGGTGCCGATGCCCCCCACGTTGGTAAAGACCGTGGTGAACAGGGTCACGGTTATTACGCCAAACACAGCGATGAGCGAGAGCCATAGCCGCCAGTTCCACGTGACACCGATGGCAATGCTGATGGCAGCCATGCCGACCGTGAGCGCCAGCATGGTTGTAATCACCTGCGTGTTCGTGCTCAGGTTGCTCATGGAGCCTAGCAAGTCAACGGACACCAACTCCTCGCCGGTGACGCGCGTCCAGAGCGGGTTGAGCACAAGGAGCATGGCCGGCGCCGCCATGAACATGGTCGTGGTCACTAGGACTACGGCGATGTTGAACCACGGCGATCGGGCGGCTGCCAGCGCCAGCCACTGACCGAACCACAACCGCAACAGGAAGGCAAGCAGCGCCGCCAGGGCTGCGCCGGCCAGCACAATCACAACCGCGAACGCCACCAGTTGCGCGTTCAATGACAGCACCAGCGGCTCGACCTGCGTTACCACGTTGCCGATGCTCAGACTCTGCGTTAGCACCCGCGCCAGCGCCTCCATCACAACGCAGACGATGAACATGGCGACGGCCACAAAGCCGGCATAGCCGACCGCCGCCAGCGCATCCTGCATCCGCCCGCGCATGGCATGGAACTCGCGCAACGCAACCACGCCGGCAAATGCGGTGATCCAGGCCACCGTCAGGAAGGATGTTGACTTGTCTGTGGCATGAAAGGCCAGCGCGACCGTCAGCGCGATCAGCCAGCCGGCGCGGCGCGTCTCCACATAGCGCCAGATGAACAGCACGGTCAACGTCACCCACACCAGGATGAATCCCTCCTGGCGGATGTAGCGCGCGTGGTACAGGATCGAGGGCGAGATGAGCAGCGCCGCAGAGGTGGCCAGCGCGCCGGCTCGCCCCAGTTGCCGGCGGAAGAAACAGGGCAGCGCCACCAGAACCACGCCAAATACGGCAGTGGGGATGCGCGAAGTGAAATCATCTGCCCCGAACAGAAAATAGGACAGCGCCGTGATGTGGAACAGGAACGGGCCGTGCATGAGCGGCGTGTGGCTGAAGCCTTTGCCGGTGGCAAGCTGGTATGAGAAATAGGTGTGCAGGCTCTCGTCGTGGCTCATCACCCGCGCGCCCAGATCCCAAAAGCGCGTGAATATGGCCACAACGATCAACGCCAGGTAGAGCGCTTTCTCCCAGGTGAGCGCAGCCAGCGCAGGCTGCTCCAGCCAGGCGCTGATGCGCGCGCCTGGATCGACCTGGGCGCCGTCCACGGCTGCGGACGCCGGTTGCGCCGGCTGATCTGAATTTTCTGCGACCGTTTGCGCTGTGGTTGGATCAGGCGCCTGCCTCACAGCCGGTTCGAGATTTGCATCTGATTCGATCTGTTTGCTCATACATCTGACTACTGACGACTGACGACTGACGACTGACGACTGACTACTGACGACTTCCTACCGCCCGCTATACCGCGCTGCCACATCCTGGCGCAGCCACAGCACCCAGCGCGTGATTTGCTGGGAAGGCGCCGCGCTTCCATCCAGTGTGCGCAGCGCCAACCAGCGCGCCAGGGGGTAGCAATTGAACTGGCCGGATCGGTCGTCGCATCCCGCCGAACGGATGGAAGCGGTGGACGCGATGCGAAACGCGCTGCCGATGTACGTGTAGTCGGTTTCGATGGATGCGCCCACCGGCGTCAACAATGTCTCCGCCGCGCCCGGCTGTGATGTGATGGTTGCTCGCCGCCAGTCACGCACGGCCCACCTCAGGCTGGGCGGCGCCGATTCGGACAACTCAATGGAGATTGCCAGTGGCTCGCCGGACGCCCGCGCGCTGACATCGGCCAGCGCGTTGCGCACGTCGCGCACGCCGGGCAACGTCGCCCGGACGATATACGGCTCGGCGGGGTTGTCGAAACCGGTCTGGGTGAGTTGGACGCCTGCGCTGAGCGTGTACAGTGTCAGGCAGACGCCGGCTGCTATGCCCACGCCGGCCAGCGCCACTGTCGCGTTGAATGTCAGGGCCGCGATGATGGCAATCCCGGCCACCATGACCAGGGCGATCACAGCCGTCAACAGCCAGGTGACCTCGCCCTGGCCGGCGTACAGCAGCATCCCCATGAATCCGTACACGAGCATGGTGGCGGATATGCCGGCTACAGCAGCGATGGGGACCCATTGCCGGCGATCGGCCAGCTCAGCCAGCGCGCGTTCGATCGCAGCCGAGGCCAGGGCTGCGCAACCGACGAGCACCGGCAGAAATCCATCCACCGTGCGCGATTGCGTGAGAATGTGCAGACCGAGACCTGTGCCAGCCCATGCCAGCCACGGCCCGATGCGGCGCATGACAGTGTGGACTTTGTCCGACGCATCGCCCGATGATGCTTCAGCGGACAAATCGCGCTGCGTTTTCCAGTTGAGCGCGAGCACTCCCGCGCCCACGATGGCGCCAATCCAGACCAATGGCTCATAGAGGACGAAGCCGGCAATGGCGCGCAGCAGCGGCAGCGGCCACATGCCGGCGCTCCCCTCGAACATCTGGCCGCCGGTCAGTTCGGCGAACCACAGCGCGTAGCCGTTGAACATGTCGCCCAGCCCCGGCATGCGCAGGCCAAAGCCTGTCGCCCCGATCACACATGCGCCGGCGGCAATCAGGCCGGCGCGCGCAGTGATCCGCAGCCGGTTCAACTGGTTGCTGGCAGCCAGAACGGCCATGACTGTCAGCGCCGGCGTCACAGCGTCTACGCCGCAGGCCAGCAGCAGCCCGGCCAACAGCCAGCCGACTTCGGCACGCTCAGTCGAGCCGATCTCGGCGCGGGCGCTCGTGCCCCACACGCACCACACGCCGAATGCCAGCGTCCAGGCCAGCTGGGCGCCGTCTGACTGGCGCGCAATGAACCACAGCGTGGGCGAGAGCGCCAGCAGCCCGCCGAATGCCAGCGCGCGGGCCGGCCCCATCTCGTGGCGCAGCGAGGCCGGCAGCAGGCACAACACAACGCCGGCCAGCGCGGGCAGCCAGCGCGCAGTGGCTTCTGTTGCGCCAAAGATCGACATGCACAGCGACTGCCAGGCCGTGAAGAGCGGATTGGCGGCCGGCGCCGCTGCCAATGTCGTGGTCAATGTGCTGTTGTTGCCGCTGAGCGCCAGCGCCTGCAAGGCAAGCGCGGCTTCGGTGTCGTTGAGCGGCGCGCTGCCCAGCGCCCAGGCGCGGGCCAACAGAGCCATCGCGCCGATGCTCAACCACAGCAACGTCTCGCGGGTGACTGTGGCCGAGCGAAGATGCGCCGCGCCATCCAGTCGGCGCGGAACTTCGCCGCCATGAAGCGCAGGTTGGAGTGGCGTGCTGTCGATCATGGTTGCGTGCCGGCCCGGCTCGATGTGATCTGGTAGATGACCATGCTGCCCGACTGGAAGACCGGCGTCCCCAGCCGTTCGAATTTGGCCAGACCTTCGGCTGAATACCGGTTGCGTTCAGGCGGCCCAACGATAACATATCGCACGTTGAACTCGTCGATCACGGCGCGGGCGGCGCGCTCATCCGCGCTGTTGAAGAGCGTTTCGATTAATGGTTCGCGGCGCGCCGGCTCGGTGTAGTTGCCGCGCCACTGGTGCTGGTGCCCGCCCCAACCCAGCAGCGTCGGCAGGCCGGTGAATGCAGAGATGCGCCCGTGATAGGAATAGGCGCCGTAGCGGTCGGCAGGCGCTTCGGCGATGACCGGCGCGCCAGCCACGTTGGCGTTGAGCCAGGCGATGGCCGCTGCGTCGTCAGGCCGGGTCGCCTTGAGGTATGCGGCCCCGTCGAGGGTGGGCAGGCGCGAGAAGCCATCGGTGCGGCTTTGCGCGGTGAAGAGGGCATACAACAGCCCGCCGGCGATCAACAGGACGGCCAGGCTGCCGGCCAGCCGGGGCCACATCCCGCGCGCCGAAAACAGCGTGATGATGGCGAAGCCACCGGCGATGGCCCACACCGTCCACGCCTGATAGTAGAACTTGAACACCGTGTTCATGCGCGTGCCAAACATATCGCGCACAAAAACGAATTCCACCGCCGCTGTCAGCAGCGCCCCGCCCAGCAAGAGCAACAGCGCGAACAGATCGGGCCGGCTGGCGCGCGACCCCTCGCCATCTGCGGGCTTGTCCGCGTGGCTGTGTGTGTCTGGCTTTGCCCACAACCCTGTCAGAATGAGCACGACGCACAACGCTGCGAAGGCCAGCAGAAGCAGGGGCACCCAGGGGTCTGTCAGGCGCAGGGCAAGGCGTTGAAGCGCGATGTCGCGGGTGACGCCGAACACGCTGCCGCCCTCCTGCATGACCTGGGTGAACATCTCGCGCAGTTGCGGCGAGATCACGCCGATGACAACGACGCCAGCCAGCGCGCCAACCAGTGCCAGCAGCGTCAGCCCGGCAGCGCGGCCCAGCAGCACAAGCGGGCGCGCGCCGGTTGCCCGCGCCAGTCGCGCGGTGGTGAGCAGCGCGAAGCCGGCGCCGGCTGCGATGAACGGCGCAAACATCAACACGAATTGCGGCCAGCGCGTGCCGTTGAACAGATTGATGCCGATGCCTGCCGCTTGTGAAGCAAATGTGGCGTGCCACGGCAGATACAGCGCATAGCCCAGCGCGAAGGTCAGCGCGACGAAGACAACCGCCGGCAGAAGCGGCTCGCGTCGCAGCAGCCGGCCCAGCAACAGCCCGCCGGCAACCAGTGCGCCGTACACAGGCAGGTCCCACGTGTTCATGAAGGCCAGCCCGCCGACGACAATCGCGGACAAGGCCAGGGCAGGCAGGGAAGCAACGGCGCTGGGGAGCGGGGGAGCGGGGGAGCGGCGGTTCGACTGGCTCACCGACCGGGGCGGGAGAGCAGGGGAGACATACAGGCTGAGCGCCAACGCGATGGCGACGAGCGCAAACGGCAAACCCATCACGTGCGGATGGTTGTCGCCCAGCAGAAAGCTGAAAACGGGCGACTCGGTGATGACTTCCTGATCGCGCCCATCCGGGGTGTAGTCATGCACCACGCGCGACCAGTCCCACCACCAGTAGTAGCGTGTTGGCGCCAGGCCGTTGCAGGTCACGGGTTGCGCGGCGATCTGGCGCACATCGAGCCATTGCCAGAAGCTGTCAGGCATTGCCCCCGCACAGCGAACCGACTCCATCAACCCGCCCATGTTGCCCATGACGGCCAGCATGAGGGCGGTGAGCAGGCCGGCGGCAAGGTTTTTAAAGTTGGTAAGGTTCTTAAGGTTGTTAGGGTTCAGTGCCGCGCTGTATGTCCCGAGCGTCGAGTGCTGAGGATTGAGCGCATTGCTCTGACGACTGACGACTGACGACTGACTACTGACGACTGACGACTGGCTACTGATCAGGTTCCACCCCAGGCTGAACGCGCCGGCCAGCGTCAGAGCGAAGAAGGTGGCATTGCCGAGGTTGAATGCGATCGTGGGCGCAATGCCGCTGACCCGCGTGAGCATCGCCAGGATGATGTAGCCGAAGTAGTAGTAGCTGATGCTGAACCCGGCCAGCCAGGCGTCGTTGGGGGGGAAGGCCGGGCTGCGCAGGATGGCGTTCAGCATCATGATCTCCATGAACTTCTCGCCGCCGGCTTCCATGATTTCGGGGTTGTAGGCGCGGTAGACGGCCCAAGCCAGCAGGCCGGCTGCAAACAGCCCCTCGGTCACCAGGACGACCGGACGGGCCGGCCACAGCACAAGCGGCGCCCCTGGCCGATCTGGTGTGTTCCGGCTTTCGAGCTGCCACAGCGCAATGCCGGCGCCGAACAAGATGGCGAGCGCCATGAGCACGGCGCCGGTGTTGTTGGCCGACAGCCGGATGGTGACGACCCACCAATAAGCGAACCCGCCCAGCAGCAAACCGAGCGCCTTGCTGACGCCATACCCGCGATCCGGCAGCCCCCGCAGCCAGCGCGAGGCAATCAGCCAGCCGCCCAGGCTGAAGAGCTGAAGCCATGCGTACCAGAGAATAAGATCGAGCATGAGTAGTAGTCAGTAGCCAGTAGTCAGTAGTCAGTAGTCAGTAGTCAGAGCACTGCGCTCAATCCTCAACCCTCGACACTCGGAACACAGGACACGGCATTCAACCTTATCAACTTTACGAACCTTACGAACCTTATGAACCTTAAAAACCTTGCCAACCCTCAACCCGATAGATCGTCGTGCCCGGATTCTGGTAGGCAATGGTGAGATAACCCAGCCGAACCATCTCGTCAAACTTGTCGAAGCCGGCCTCGTCGTAGTACACGCGCTCCAGATCGCCCACGATGACATACCTGGCGTTGTAGCGGCGCATCAGGGTGAGCGCGCGCGCAATGTCGGGCGTGCCGTAAAACTCGCTCAGGTCGTCGTCGCGGTCGTACACGATGCGATCGCTCAGCGCGGCGCGTTGCTGGCGTTGGTGCCATTGCCAGCCGATCACCGCCGGCAGGCCGGTGTAGATCGAGAAGCGGTTGCCCCAGCGATACAGATTTCCGCCGGTGGTGCCTTCGATGATGACCGGCGAACCGTCCACATGATCCTGCATCCAGCGGATGGCCTCGTAGTCATAGCGCAGCGGGAAGGCGCGCTCTTTGCCGCCAATCGCCTCGAAGCGTTCGGCGTAACGCATGTAGGCCATGCCGTCCAGCCCCTGCGGCGCGGCGCGGGTGTAACGGTCGTTGATCTTGGCCGGAATGGCGAAGGCCGGATACATGGCGGCGACCAGCAGCGAGATTGTCACGCCGGCCAGGAACGCGCCTTTTAAGATGCTTAAAGCCGGGCTGCGTCGCGCCGCAGGCTCTCCCGCCCGGCTATCCGGCGGCGCGCCCATGCGCTCGACCTGCCACACAAACGCCACCGGCGCGCTCACGCTCAACAACAACCAGGCTTGAATATAGAACTTGAACACGGTGTTCATACGGCCGATGTCGCCGCGCAGGGTGAACAGCTCGACAAACAACGTCAGCGCGAATGCGCCGGCGGTCATCAGCCACAGCGCGCGGGTGGGGCCGGCTGTGCCCGGCATCACCGCTGCCAGCGCCGCCAGCGCCAACATGGGCGCGGCGACAATCGCAACCGGCGCGTTTTGAGTTGCCAGCGCCAGGGCGAGCGCGGCCGTTGCGCCCGCAATCACCAGCCCGGCGGCAACCCATCTGGACCGCGCCTGGGGTGGACGGCTTCGCAACGTCTGCCACACGCCCCAGGCAAAGTAGGCGATGAGCGGGACCAGAAATACGCCGTAGATGGTGCGGTAAACGGCCAGCGGCGTTGTCTCGGCTTGCCAGCGGTCGATCTGGTTGTACGCCGACCCGTAGTGCTCCAGATACGGCGCGTAGAACGCGCGCGTGAGGGCGACGAAGACAACCATCGCCGGCAGCGTCTTCATCACGGCGCGAACGAAGGCGCCGGCGCCGGCTTCTCCAGCGCGCCCGGCGTCCTGTCCTGCGCCGACCGCCATTGCGCCCAGTGTCAATGCCAGGTAAACGGGATAGTCCCATGAGT
>Ga0272446_1004512_pt1 | contig 16401 bp, 15 predicted proteins | sample YNPCB0061_FD_194587 | JGI IMG/M metagenome (GOLD analysis project Ga0272446, IMG submission 194587) | Hot spring microbial mat communities from Yellowstone National Park, WY, United States - YNP-CB-006-1 | ecosystem: Environmental > Aquatic > Thermal springs > Hot (42-90C) > Sediment | place... | reverse complement strand
CGTTGTTGAACTGCTGCGCGGCCGCGTTGTAGCTGGTCGTCACCGCGAAGGACGACGTCGCGTAGTTGCTCCCGAAGGTGTTCGGGTTGCACACGAGGTTCTGCGAGAGGATGTCCGAGACGCAGTGGTGTGCGGTCATCACCAGGTTCGGCCCGATGAGCGAGCCGGTGCAGACCGCGATGCCCGCCGATGGATCGTAGATGAGGATGCCCACGACGCCCGGGTCACCGGTGTCGACGGTGCCGCCCTGGATGGCCTGGGACGTGGTGGCCGGCCGCACGCCCAGCTCGCCGGGCTGGTGCTGGGCGACGCCGTCGCCGTTGGAACAGGAAACGACCAGGAGGAGGGCCGTCAACGAGCCGCCGAAACGCATGCACTGCACCCCGACTCGGCGCCCCGGCCCCTTGTGCTTCCGGCCGCCGCGCGCGGGGACATAGTCCGCGGCCTCTCGCCTGGGAAGGCCCGTCGCGGGCTGATCCGCCTGCACGGACGGCCGGTGTTTTGGGCATACTCCGAGGCATGGTGCGCGCCTTCGCCGTGCTGCTGCTGCTGACCGCGAGCTCCGTCGCCGCGCAGAGCGCATGCGACGCGAAGTGCAACCAGCAGGCCTCCGAGTGCCTCAAGGCCTGCACCGGTGACCCGAAGGACGCGCAGAAGCCCGGCGAGAGCCAGCGCCTCATGGAGTGCATCAAGCAGTGCGAGGCCAGGACGACCGCCTGCAAGCAGGGCTGCGGCAGCAAGAAGTAGCGGTGGCCCTCGGTTTTTCGAGGAGCGGCCCCCGCGACCCGCGCAGAATCCCGAAGACCTGTCGTGGAACGACGCTTGCTCCCGGAGGCCGCATGCGCTCCCTCTCGTTCGCCGCCCTCTTCCTCCTCCTCGCGGCGTGCGGGCGAAGCGGCAGCACCGAAGGGGACGGCGGCTCGGGCGGAGGCGCAGGTGGAGGGGCGGGCGGCGGCGGTGGGCTGAGCTGCGGAGGGCTGTCGCTCGAGGCGTGCCGCGCGCGCACCGACTGCGTGGCGGACACCTGCTACGCGTGCTCGTGCGAGCCGCAGTTCAAGGGCTGTCGCAGCCCGGCGGACCCGCCGTTCCAGTGTCCCGCGTTGGGATGCGCGCAGCCCCAGTGCTGCGCCGCGCAGGGCGACTGCACCGCGCCGGCGACGTGTGCGCCCCCGGGCACCCCGTATGGGTGCGGGGCGTGCAACCCCGAGGCGGGCGCCTGCGCGCGAAGGACGTGCGCCGCCGACACCGACTGCCGCGACGGCTACTGCGTCAACGGCGAGTGCTTCGCGGGCCAGGGCGAGTGCCGCCTGCCCGTGCCGTGACGTCCGTCCTTCAGTCCAGCGCGCCGAACCAGCCCCGGCGCTCCATCCACTTCGCCGTCTCCAGCACCGGCACGATGGTGAGCGCCACGCCGCCAATGATGAGCCAGTCCTCGAGCGTCAGCGGGAAGGTGTCGAAGAGGTCCTGCAGGAACGGCACGTAGAGGATGGCCGCGATGAGCACCAACTCCCACGCGATGGCGAGGTTGAGCCACTTGTTGGCGAAGGGCCGGTGCCACACCGAGACACGGTCCGAGCGGTAGTTGTACGCCTTGAAGAACTGGATGAGCACGAGCGAGACGAAGGTCATCGACATCGCCCTGGGCAGGCCGTGCGTGGCGTGCGCCCAGGCGAACAGGCTGACGTTCACCACGGTGGACCACAGCCCGCCGACCATCATCAGCGTCACCACCGGCCGGGTGAAGATGCCCACCTTCGCGTCGCGCGGGTGACGCTTCATCAGGTCGTCTTCGGGCGGGTCCACCGCCAGCGCCAGCGCGGGCAGGCCGTCGGTGGCGAGGTTGACGTAGAGGATCTGCACGGCCGTCAGCGGCAGCGGCATGCCCAGCAGCGCGGTGCCCGCCATCAGGCCGATCTCCCCGATGTTCGAGGACAGCAGGTACATCAGGTACTTCTTGATGTTGCCGAACACGCGGCGGCCTTCTTCGACGGCGGCGACGATGGACGCGAAGCTGTCGTCGGTCAGCGTCATCGCCGCGGCGTCGCGCGACACGTCGGTGCCCGAGATGCCCATGGCGATGCCGATGTCCGCCTTCCTCAGCGCGGGCGCGTCGTTGACGCCGTCGCCGGTCATCGCCACCACCTGGCCCTTCGCATGGAAGGCCGTCACCACGCGCAGCTTGTGGGCCGGCGAGCCGCGGGCGAACACGTCGATGGTGTCGATTTCCTGCGCGAGCCTCGCGTCGTCCCAGGCGTCGAGCTCCGCCCCGCTCACGACGCGGCCGTGCTTGAGCAGCCCCAGCTCGCGCGCCACTGCCTGCGCCGTCTCGGTGTGGTCGCCGGTGATCATCACCACGCGGATGCCGGCGCTCTCGCAAGTGCGGATGGCGTCGAACACCTCGGGGCGCGGGGGGTCGATCATCCCCACCAGGCCCAGCAGGGTCAGGCCGTCTTCGGCTTCCTCCAGCCCGGCGTCGTGCTTCCGGGCGATGGCGAGCACCCGCAGCGCGTCGTGGCCCATCGCCTTCGCGGCGCCCAGCACCCGGGCGCGGGCCTCGTCGTCGAGCGGCGCCGGGCCGTCGGGGCCCTCCACCTGCGCGCAGCTGCCCAGCACCACCTCGGGCGCGCCCTTGACGAAGACGGTGCGCCCGCGCGGCGTGCGGTGCAGCGTCGCCATGCGCTTGGTCTCGCTGGTGAAGGGCACCTCAGCGAGGCGCGGGTTGGCGTCGTCGAGCGCCTGCTTGTCCAGGCCCAGCTTGGCGGCGGCCACCACCAGCGCGCCCTCGGTCGGGTCGCCGAGCACGTGCCAGCCTTCGTCGCCGTCGCCGTGGACCAGCGTCGCGTCGGACGCCAGCACGCCGGCCTCCAGCAGCGCGCGCAGCGCCGGCGGCGCGTCGACCTTCACCCCGCCCTGCAGCACGTCGCCCTTCGGCTCGTAGCCGGCGCCGGAGAAGTCGAACAGCGCGCCGGCCACGTACGCGCGCCGCAGGGTCATCTCGTCCTTCGTCAGGGTGCCCGTCTTGTCCGAGCAGATGACGGACGTGCTGCCCAGCGTCTCCACCGCCGGGAGCCGGCGGATGAGGGCGTTGCGCTTCACCATGCGCTGCACGCCCAGGGCGAGCGAGATGGTGACGACGGCGGGCAGCGCCTCGGGCACGACGGCCACGGCCAGCGCGATGCCGAAGATGAGCATCTGGACGAAGGGCTGCCCGCGGAGCAACCCGAGCGCGACGACGACGCTCACCAGCGCGATGGACACCTTCGCCAGCACGCTGCCGATGCGGTCCAGGTTCTTCTGCAGCGGCGTCCGGCCCGTCTCCACGGTGGACAGCAGCTGGGCGACGCGGCCGAACTCCGTCTCCATGCCGGTGGCGACGACGACGGCACGGCCGCGCCCGTACGTGATGATGGTGCCCGCGTGCACGATGTTCTTCCGGTCGCCCACGGCCAGCAGGCCCGTCAGCGGCTGGGTGTGCTTCTCGACGGCCACCGACTCGCCGGTCAGCGCCGCCTCCTCGGCCTTCAGGTTCACCGACTCCAGCAGGCGCGCGTCGGCGGGCACGCGGTCCCCGGTGTGCAGCACCAGCACGTCGCCCGGCACCACCTCGCGCGCGGCCACCTTCGCCTCCTGGCCGCCGCGCACCACCGTGGCCCCCGGCGCGGCCAGCTTGCGCAGCGAGTCGATGGCCTTCTCGGCGCGGTACTCCTGGATGAAGCCGAGCAGCACGGCGAACAACACGATGACGGCGATGACCAGCGACTCGACGCCGTGGCCCAGGGCAACCGAAAGGCCGGTGGCCACCAGCAGGATGACGATGAGGACGTTCTTGAACTGCTCGAGCAGCAGCGTCCACCACGGCACGCGCTCGGAGGCCTGGAGCTCGTTGGAGCCCACCTCCGCCAGGCGGCGCGCGGCCTCCTCGGCCGTCAGCCCACCCTCACGCGACGACAGCCTGGCGAGCGCCTCGGTGGACGACAGCGTGTACCAGGCAGCGCTGGCGGGCTGGGCGTTCTCCACGCCGCAGTTGTAGCGGGCTCTGCCCCTCGAGGCTCGGGAACTCTCCGGGGTCCTGCGCGCAGCTCGCGTTGCGCCTTGCGGGGCGTGGCCAGCCTTCGCGCGGCGCGCTGTCAGCGCGTTTCCGGCGCCGGCGCCTGCACGTCGTCCTCGGCGATGCCCAGGCCCTGCCCGTCGGCCCTCGACGCGTCCTGCTTCTCGGTGGCGTCGGAGAATGAGCGCTCGACGGTGCCCTGGATGCGCGCCTCCCACCGACGCAGCGCCGGGTGCCGCTCGGCGGGCAGCACCCCGAGCAGGTTCCGCACGAGCGCGTTCATGCGCCGCATCACCTGCACGCTGTTGCCGCCGCAGAAGCGGATCTCGTCCAGCGCGAGCCGGAGGAAGTCGTCCCACGCAGGGAACCACGCCACCAGCCGCAGCGCCCCCTGCGCGTCGCGGTAGCGGCCGATGTCCAGGTTGCAGCGGCCGAGGCGGATCAACAGGTCTTCAATCTGGTCGAGCGCCTGCACCGCGGTGGTCGGGTCGTTGATGGCCGGCGACAGGGCCTCGATGGCAGTGTCCACCACCAGGCGGAGGGCGTACTTCGGGTCCTGCTCGAAGGTGCGCTCCTCGCCGAGCGCTGCTCTCCGGCGCCCGAGGCGGAGAGCTCATTCACAGCCCGGAGGCCGTGGTTGCCGGTGAAGACGAGCATGCGGTCGATCCACGCCGTGAGGGAGAGCATCCCCGACGCGATGGACGAGGCGATGGCCACCGCCGAGCCCGCGCTCAGGCCGGACCACGAGCGCGGGAAGTAGTCGTGCTCCACGCGCGGGAGCACGAACCCCACCACCGCGGTCACCACCACGTAGGTCAGCGGAATGGTCCAGCTCGTCTGCTTGCGTCGTCGGCTCCAGTTCGTCGCGGCTCAGCTCTTCACCTTCATCGCCTTGGCGTCGAGCGCGTACTTCTTCACCAGGCGCTCGATGGACTTCCGGTGCAGCCCCGACTCGCGCGCCGCGCGGCTGATGTTGCCGTCGCAGCGCCGCAGCACCTGGCTGATGTACTCGCGCTCGAAGTTCTCGAGCAGCTGCTCCTTGGCGTCCTTGAAGGACAGGTGCTCGTTGAAGGGCAGCGGCTGTTCCTTCACCTGGCCCATCACGCGCGCCGGCAGGTGGGCGATGTCGATTTCCTCGCCGTCGGAGAACGTCAGCACGTGCGAGATGACGTTCATCAGCTCGCGGATGTTGCCGGGCCACGAGTACGACTGCAGCGTGGACATGGCCTGCGGCGAGAGGCGCTTGCGGCCGTGACGCTGGACCACTTCGGGGTCCGCCAGCTCCTTCTTGATGATGTGCGGAATGTCTTCGCGGCGCTGGCGCAGCGGCGGCAGCTGGATGTTGATGACCGAGAGGCGGAAGTAGAGGTCCTCGCGGAAGTTGCCCGCCTGGATCTCCTTCACCAGGTCGCGGTTGGTCGCCGCGATGACGCGCACGTCGACCTCCTGCACCTCGTTGCCGCCGACGCGCCTCACCTCGCGGTTCTCGAGCACGCGCAAGAGCTTCGGCTGCAGGTCCGTGCGCAGCTCGCCCAGCTCGTCGAGGAAGATGGTGCCGCCGTTGGCGCGCTCGAAGGCGCCGGGCCGCGACGCCACCGCGCCGGTGAAGGCGCCCTTCTCGTGGCCGAACAGCTCGGACTCGATGAGGTTGGGCGGAATCGCTCCGCAGTCCAGCACCACCAGCGGGCCGCGCCGGCGTCCCGACAGCTCGTGAATCGCGCGCGCCACCAACTCCTTGCCGGTGCCCGTCTCTCCCTGGATGACGACGGACACGTCCATGGGGGCGATCTTCTTGATGAGGCCGAAGATCTGCCGCATCTTCACCGACTGCCCCACCATGCCGCAGAGCTCGCCGTCGCGATCCGGCTCGACGGTGACCTCCTCGTCCATCGGGCTGAACGTCAGCACCGACTGGCCGGCGCGAATCTGGCTTCCCTGCGAGAGGTAGGCGCGCTCGACGCGGCGCCCGTCGAGCCACGTGCCGTTGGTGGAGTTCAGGTCGATGAGCAGGTAGCCGCGCTCGGTGTACTGCACCTCGAAGTGGTGGCGGCTGGCGGTGCGGTCCTCGGCGAGGATGAGGTCGTTCGACGAGTGCGCGCCCACGCGCAGGCGCTCCTTGTCGCTCACCAGCTCCTTGCCCGAGTCGGGCCCACCGGTGACGGCGAGGCGGCACTTGCGCACCTTCAGCGTGGTGCGGTTCTCCACCACCAGCGTGTGCGTGGTGGTGATGTGCGCCTCCTCGAACGGGTCGAGCAGCGCGCCGTCGGCCGCGCCAGGGCTGGTGAGGATTTCGTCCTGCGGGCTGTCCTTCGGCTTGGTCGACATCGGGGCGCGCACGCTAGCCGAGTGGCCCGAGGCATTCACCTGCGTGATGCGCAGCGGGTTGACGTTCGCCGCCGACGTCACCGTGACCTCGGGGACCTGCCCCTGCTACTTCGCGGTGAGCGCCGCCACGTCTCGAACGACCTCGTCCCAGGCCGCCGCGCCGACCGAGCCTCGCTCCAGGTACACCGCCACCCGCGCCGGGTCGTGGTGCGCCTCGAGCAGGGCAACTGGGCCAACTGCCGGCCCATCAACTGCAACACGTCGCTGAGGTCGGTCCCCTGGGGATTCGTGACACATAGGCCACCCAGCCGATGTCGATCAGCTTGTCCGTCCCGGGGACCGCCGGGTCCGGAGACCGTCGCAACATCGTCCCCAGCTCGACGGCCTGGAAGAGCGCCAGACGATCGCTCTGCGTCTCCGCGACGCACTCCACCGTGCCGTCCGCGACGATGCGCCCGAGGCGCTGGCACAACTCCACGGCCGTGGGCGGCCTGGGGTTGGAGGGCGCACGCACGAGTCCACAAGCCGAAGACACGAGCAGCACCATCCATTTCGTGGCGCGCATCTACACACGAAGCGCAGCGGCACTCACTGTCGCTGGAGGCGGGCGCGGCGCTGCGCCTTCCGCTAAAGCCCTGGCCCTCGATGCACCCGCTGACGTCCCGGCAGGCCCACGCCCTCATGCACCTCACCGTCTTCGTGTGGGGCTTCACGGCCATCCTCGGGCGGCTCATCTCCATCTCCGCGGTGGCGCTCGTCTGGTACCGCATCGTGCTGGTGGTGGCGGTGATGGGCGCGCTGGTGGCGTGGCGCAGGCTGGGCTTCAGCGTCGGCCGCGTGCTGCTGCGTCGCTTCGCCCTGGTGGGCGCCTTCGTGGCGCTGCACTGGCTCTTCTTCTACGGCTGCATCAAGTACGCGGGCGTCTCGGTGGCGGTGCTGTGCCTGTCCACCATCACCTTCTTCACCGCCGTCTTCGAGCCGCTCGTCTTCAAGCGCGCGGTGTCGCCCGTCGAGCTCCTCGTCGGCCTGCTGGTGATGGGCGGCGTCAGCCTGCTGGTGAAGGTGGAGACGGGCACCGACACGCTGGGCCTCGCGCTGGGGCTGCTGTCGGCGCTCTTCTCGGCGGCCTTCGGCGCGCTCAACGGGCGGCTGGCCCGCGAGGTGCGCGCCGAGGTGATGACCTTCTGGGAGTTGTCCTTCGCGGCGGTGGTGACGACGCTGGCCTTCGCCGTGTGGCCGCAGGACTTCGTGACGCCCACCGCGCTGTCCGTCACCGACGTGGGGCTGTTGCTCGCGCTGGCGGTGGGCTGCACGGTGCTGCCGTGGCTGTGGAGCCTGCGCGTGTTGAAGACGCTCAGCCCGTACACGCTGGCCCTGGCCGTCAACCTCGAGCCCGTCTACGCCATGGTGCTGGCGTACTTCCTCTTCCCGGGCAGCGAGCAGCTGACGTGGCGCTTCTACGCCGGCGCGGCGCTGCTGGTGGGGCTGGTGGCCGCGAACAGCTGGCTCAAGCGCGGCGCCCACGCTCCCGCCGCGGCCAGCGCGGGCTGAAGGCGCGTCACCGCGGCACGGGGCCGATGGCGCGCGTCACCGCGTCGTCGAGGAAGCGGCGCACGGCGGCGCGCCCGTCGCCCCGGTAGACGCGCACACGCCAGTCGCCGCACGTCACCACCTCGGCCGGCGCCCCGAAGCGCGCGTCCACCGCGGCCTCGTCGAGGCCGCTGGTCACCACCAGGCCCGCTTCGTCGAAGGGCCCGTACCAGGCGCGCGAGGTAATCCACAGGTACGGCGCGTCGACCTCGGGCGTCAGCTGCGCCGCGCGCACGCCGCGCGCCGACAACAGCGTCAGCGGCTTGGCGACCCAGTAGTCGGTGAGGACGACGTGCGCGCCTTCCCGGTCGGCCAGCGCGTCGACGCAGGCCACCTGCGGCCGCACGCGGAAGTCAGGCAGCGGCGCGCCCCACACCCACTGGCGCGGCGTGAGCGCCGACAGCACCACGGCGCCGACGACGGCCGTCAGCGCGCCCTTCGCCGACGGGCGCGGCGCACACCAGGCTACCGCGCACAGCCCCAGCACCGACGGCGTGAGGAGGTACCGGTACCACCCGGCGTCGTTGAGGAAGCCCGTGGCGATGATGGACGCCAGCACCGCGACCGCGAAGGCCAGCGAGACGCCCGCCGCGAAGCGCAGGTGCGGCGTACGGCCCCGCGCCGCCAGCGCCGCGAGGAGCACCAGCCCCAGCGGCAGCACCGCCTGCAGGGCCGCGCCGTAGCCGCCCCAGTCGACCCACGCCTGCGCCAGCGTCGCCGGCACGCGCGCGAGGCGAAGCCGGTCGTGCGTCTTGTCGGGGAACGGCAGCGCCACCCGCCGCGCCACGAAGGCCGCCAGCGACGCGCCCGCCGCAACGAAGGACAGGCGCAGGGCGCTCCACTCCACGGCGGGGGCGCGCTGGCGACGGCGCGCGGACACAGCCACGCCGCCCGCCACGACGCCCAGGACGAGGCCCCACAGCACCACCAGCGAGTCGCTCGCCCCGCCCAGCAGGCACAGCGCGGCGACCGCTACCGCTCGCGGCCACCAGCGCCGTCCCGCCGGCGCGACGATGAGCGCCCCGGCGGCCAGCGTCACGGTGACGACTCCCGTGTGGTAGGCGGGGTGCACGAAGAGGTCGAACGTGGACTGCCCGTGCAGCCCCAGCGCCACGCCGCAGGCCACCACCGCCGGTCCCAGCGCGGCAGCCCCGTCTTCGTCGGGCGTGACGGCGGCGAGGAAGGCGCGCGCGGCGAAGGCCGCGGCCAGCACCTGCAGCACCACGGTGCCCACCTGCACCAGCTCGATGCGCGGCGACAGCGCGCGCGCCAGCAGCGTGAAGAGGCCGTCGGGGAACAGGTACGGCGCCGGCGTGAGGTGCCACGCCCCCGCGAACGGGTGCCCGCGCACCACGACGTCCTCCACCAGCGTCGCGAGGTAGAGGATGTCGGCGTTCGAGTACGTCTCGACGCCGCCCCGGAAGAGGCGCTGCCACCACTCCACGAGGGCCAGGGCCAGCAGGAGCCAGGCGCCTACTTCCCACGCGAGGCGGTGGGTGCGGGTGCGGACGGACGACACGCGGGGCCGTCTGGCACGAGGCCCGGGGCCCCGCAACCCGCCGCGGCGGCGTCACGGCGCGCCGCGGTTCAGCCACGTCAGGATGCGCGTCTGGTCCGCCGCGGGCAGCGTGGAACCCTGCGGCATGTTCCCGGAGCTGCTGCGCGACTTGATGGACGACAGCTTGCTGCGCACCGCCGTCACCGTGCTCATCTCACCAGTGTGCGTGTGACAGCTGTTGCAGCTCGGGTTGATGAAGCTCGACAGCCAGCTCGACCAGGTGTCCGTGGTGCAACTGCTGCCGCTCCCACCGCCACCGCCGTCGCCCGCGCCGCCGCCCGTCGGGCCGACTCCACCGCCCCCGCGGCGGTGGAGTCGAGCACGCACGTCGCCTTCACCGGGTCGCAGACCTGGCCGGGGCCGCACACGTCCCCGCACGCTTCGACAGACGTTTCACGGCACGCCGACCATCCCGACACGCCCAGGACCGCGACGACGACGACTCGTTGCACGCACCGCCTCCCCAGAAGGAACGCGCCGCCGTTTGCCTGCGGGGTTCCGTCGCGAAGTGTCCGTCGTGCCTCGAACACGGTGGGCCGGATTGCGAGGGTGAACGGCGCACCCGCGCGCGGGACGAGTCGTTTTGCGGCGCGCGTGTGTCAACGCTGCTGCCGGGCGCTCCGTCACGGAAAGAAAGCCCCGTGGGCGGTTGAACCGGCGCGAGGTCGTTCCACGCGCCGCGAGCCTGCCTCGTCACGCCTCTGCCCCCGAGGGCGGCTGCACGTGGTGACAGGTCTGAGCGCTCACGCAAGCGTCCGCGACCGAGCACCCCCGCGCCCGCGCCGGCGGGCAGCTCGAAGGCGCTTCGCTGGGTGCCGGCCGACACGACGACTCCGGGGGAGGCCCGAGGTTCCCCACACTCACAGCGCCCGCAGGCTTCGGCCGCACACAGGGCGTATCCCGAGGCCCCACCAGCCGGCCACCCAGCGAGCGCGACCGGAGTTCGGGCATCGCCGCGCCGCCCGTGCCGGGCCGCCGCGGCGCGCGCGCCCGCCTCGCCCCCAGCCAGCGCCTCGCCTCCTTCACCAGCGTCTTCGCGTACGACTCCCACATCGAGCCGTCGTGCAGCGCCTCGAGCAACTGGTCGAACTGCGCCGTCATCTCCTGGCGCCACGCGGGGTCGAGGGACACCGCCGCCTCGGCGTACTGGTGGCAGTGCCGGCAGGCCTCGCAGTCCTTGTCCTCGCAGCTGAAGCCGCCGATGAAGCGGTCGATGAAGCCGTCGAGCGCGCGGTTGTCGACGTACACCGGGTTGTCGCCTTCGCGCGGGTACAGCATCGACAGCTTCTTGCCCCAGTCGACGATGTCGCGGAAGCGCAGCAGGTTCACCTCGCTGGGCTTCAGGAAGTACTTTGCCATGCGACGAAGGGAGAAGGCGTCCTCGTCGCGCTTCTTCAACGCCGAGCGCGGGTAGGCGTAGTTCTGCACCAGGTCGAGCAGGTTGCCGTCGTAGCGCCCCCGCGCGTAGGCGCGCACGCGCATGCCCAGGAGCGCGGTGGGCGTGTTGCGCTCGACAATCTTGAAGTTGGAGTAGCCGATCGCCACGTAGTGCTTCACGTCCTCCGGGCGAATCCAGTTGGCGCGCACGTAGTTGACGGGCTCCTCGAGGCGCCACGCATTGCAGTACACGCTGCAGTAATCGAGTGGGAAGGACTGGGCGCCGGTGCGCGAAGCGTTGGACAGCAGCACCGCGTGGTTCGAGGCGATGGCGCAGTCCTGCCGGCACCAGTTGTTCACGATGAGGGACAAGTCCACCTTCACCGCGTCGCGCATCGCCTTCAGGATGCCGAACTCGCGGTGCACCGTCGTCTCGGACACCACGATGCAGTCAGCGCCGTTGTCCTCCCAGAAGCGGGCCTTGCGCGGGTTGTCCGTCTCGCGATGCGCCGAGATGCGCACCTTGAGCTCAGGCCAGCGCTTCTTGATGAGCCGCAGGAAGAAGAGGTTCGATACGGTGACGCTGTCGACGCCCGCCTCGCACAGCCAGTCCAGCAGCGCCGCCAACTCCCGCTGTCCGCGCGTGGTGAACTCGACGTTGTTCATGCTGGACGAGTTGAGGAGGTAGTTGAACTCGAGGCCGCGGCGGTGCGCTTCCTGCACGGTGCGCTCGAGCTGTGGGCGGTCCACTTGCGGCAGGTAGAAGGACGGCCGGCCGCCGCCGAAGAAGTCGTGCGTCAGCTTGCCGTACACCTCGTACACCGGCTGCCCGTCGAGCTCGTCGAAGAGGGCCGGGTCGAAGTTGCAGGCCACCGAGAAGCGCACCGGGCGCTCGGCGACGGGCAGCTGATTCAGCTCGCGGGTAGACGGGAAGCGCATCGTCATGGGCGGGTCTCCGGGGCCGTGAGGGCGCTGGCGCCGAAGGCAGCGCGCAGGAAGTCATCGAAGTCGTCGAAGTCGAGCTGTTGCTGCGAATCGGACAGCGCCACGGACGGGTGCGGGTGCACCTCCACCATCACGCCCTACGCGCCCGCGGCGAGGGCGGCGCGAGCCAGCGGCGCGAGGATGTCGCGACGCCCTGCGGCGTGGCTCACGTCCACCACCACCGGCAGCCACGTCATCTGCCGCAGCAGCGGTACCGCGGAGATGTCCAGCGTGTAGCGCGTCTCGCGCTCGAAACCGCGCACGCCGCGCTCGCACAGCACGACGCGCCGGTTGCCGGCCGCCACAATATACTCGGCAGCCTTGAGCAGCTCCTGCAGCGTCGCCGCGGGCCCACGCTTGAGCAGCACCGGGCGGTCCAGCCGTCCCACTTCCTTCAAGAGCTCGAAGTTCTGCATGTTGCGCGCGCCCACCTGCAGCACGTCGACGAAACGCGCGACCAGGCCGACGTGGCGCGGGTCCACCACCTCCGTCACCGTCGCCAGGCCGTGCTTGTGCCCCGCCTCGGCGAGCAACTCGAGCGCCGCTTCGCCGTGGCCCTGGAAGTCGTACGGCGAGGTACGCGGCTTCCACGCGCCGCCGCGCAGCCACTTCACTCCGCGCGAGGCGAGGAAGCCCGCGGTGTCGTCCAGCTGCTGCCGGCTCTCCACGCTGCACGGCCCGGCGATGAGGACGGGCGCATCGCCCAGGCGATGGCCCCTCACCTCGATGACGCCGTCGCCACGGCCGTTGGCGCGCGCCACCTCGAGTTGCTCGCGCGTGGACTGCTCCATGAAGCGACGCGAGTGCCGGAAGATGTCCTGGAACAGCTCGGCCACCACGTGGTCCGGCAGCGGGCCCGCGTTCGCCGCCACCAGCGCGTCCAGCATGCGCAGCTCGCGCTCAGGGTCGTGCACCTCGCGCCCGGTGCGCTCCTTCAGCCTGGCCACGTCCTGCGCCAGCCGCGCCCTCTCGGACAGCAAGCGCAACAACTCCTGATTGATGCCGTCGATGCGCTGCCGCAGCTCGGCAAGCCGCGCGCCTTCGTCCTTCATGCAGTGGGCCCCTCGCTCTCCCCGAGTCGGGGCGCGAAGGTGCAGCAGCGCGCGCACGAAAACCTTGATGCGCGTCATCAGATCGACTGACGAACGTCACCAGCGCGCGTCAGCGGCACGCGTCAACCGGGCCTGTCACACCGTCTTCGCGTCGATGACGAAGCGGTAGCGCACGTCGTTCTTCAGCATGCGCTCGTAGGCGGTGTTGATGTCCTTCGCGGCGATGACCTCGACGTCGGACACGACGCCGTGCTGCGCGCAGAAGTCCAGCATCTCCTGCGTCTCACGAATGCCGCCGATGGACGAGCCCGCGAAGCGCTTGTTGCCGCCGATGAGGCTGAAGGCCTGCACCTCCACCGCCTTCGGCGGCGCGCCCACCATCGCCAGCGCGCCGAAGGGCTTGAGCAGCCGCAGCAGCGCGTTGACGTCGTGGCTCGCCGAGACGGTGTCGATGAGGAGGTCGAACTTCCCCGCCAGCTTGCGGAACGTCGCCCGGTCGGTGGTGAGCGCGAAGTCGGACGCGCCGAGGCGCTGCGCGTCGGCCGCCTTCGACGCCGTGGTGGACAGCATGGTGACGTGCGCGCCCATGGCGTGCGCCAGCTTCACCGCCATGTGGCCTAGCCCGCCCAGCCCCACCACGCCCACGCGCTGGCCCGCCCTGCAGCCCCACTGGCGCAGCGGCGAATACGTGGTGATGCCCGCGCACAGCAGCGGCGCGGCGCGCGACACGTCGAGCGACTCGGGCACCTTCAAGACGAAGGCCTCGGTGACGACGACGTGCGTGGAGTAGCCGCCGTACGTCGGCGTCCTCCGGTCCATCTCGGTGCCGTTGTACGTCCACGCGGGCACGGCCTCGCAGAACTGCTCGTGGTCTTCCTTGCACGGCCCGCAGGTGCGGCACGAGTCCACCATGCAGCCCACGCCCGCGAGGTCGCCCACCTTGAACTTCTTCACCTGCGCGCCCACCTCGGTGACGCGGCCGATGATCTCGTGGCCCGGCACCATGGGGAACGTCGAGTTGCCCCACTCCCCGCGGGCCTGGTGGATGTCGGAGTGGCAGATGCCGCTGTACAGCAGCTCGATGAGGACGTCGGAGGGGCCGACGGCGCGGCGCTCGATGGTGTGCGGCACGAGGGGCTTGTCGGCGGCGAGGGCCGCCCAGGCGCGGGTCTTCATGGCGCGGTGCCATAACGCCGGGGCCGCGCCCCCGCCACCGTCCTGACTTCCGCGCGTCGGGGCAGTAAGAGTCGCGCGCATGAGCCGCGAGCGCCTCTGCGTGTTGTCCCGGAAGCGCTCGCTGTATTCCACCTCGCGCCTCGTCGAGGCCGCGAAGCAGAACGGCGCGCGCCCGCTGGTGGTGGACACGCTGCGCTGCACGATGCTGGTGCAGGCCGGCGCGTCACGCCTCTACTACCGCGGCGCACAGCTGACCGGCCTCACCGCGGCGATTCCCCGCATCGGCGCCAGCATCACCACCTACGGGCTGGCGGTGGTGAGCCACCTCGACACCATGGGCGTGCCCGTCGTCAACGGCGCCACCGGCATCGCGCGCAGCCGCGACAAGGTGCGCTGCCTACAGCTGCTCGCGTCCTCGGGCATCGACGTGCCCCGCACCGTCATGGCCACGCAGCAGTCCAGCGTGAAGCAGCTGGTGGACCTGGTGGGCGGGCTGCCGTGCATCATCAAGCTGCTGCGCGGCACGCAGGGCGTGGGCGTGATGCTGGGCAACACGCTGGCCGAGGTGGAGACCATCCTCCAGACGTTCTGGGGCCTGGGCCAGGACGTGTGCCTGCAGGAGTTCATCGCCGAGTCGAAGGGCCGCGACCTGCGCGCGCTGGTGGTGGGCGAGCAGGTGGTGGGCGCCATGCGCCGCACCGCGCGCACCGGCGACTTCCGCGCCAACATCCACCGAGGCGCCGAAGGCAAGCCGACGAAACTGGACGCGCACACCCGCGCGATGGCCGTGCGGGCCGCGCGCGTCATCGGGCTCGAGGTGTGCGGCGTCGACCTGCTCGAGGGCGCCGACGGCCCCAAGGTGCTCGAGCTCAACTCGTCCCCGGGCTTCGAGGGCCTCGAGGCGGCCACGAAGAAGGACCTCGCCGGGGACATCGTGCGGCACGCGCTGGCCTTCGCGGCGAAGCGGCGCGGGTGACTGTCACTCGTGCTCGAGCTGTACGCCGACGAGGCGGGCGTCGACGTCGGCCATCAACGCCTCGTAGCTCTCCGCGCTGATGCGGCCGGCGTTGCGCTCCTCGAGCAGCGCGTCCTTCTCGGCGATGAGGGCCCGCCGCAGCGCGCTGCGGTGCTCGGCCTCCACCAGGTCCTCGGCCTTCAGGTGCAGGTGGCCGATGCCTTCACGCGCCTCCTGCTGACGCGCCTGGAACTGCGCCCGCAGCTTCGCCGCGCCTTCTGCCGACACTGCGCCTTCGCGCTCCATGCGCGTCACCTCGTCCAGCGCCGCCGCCGCGCCGCGCAGCTGGCCCTTGAGCCGGTCGTACTCGCCTTCCGCCGGCCGCAGCCCCACCAGCTTGAGCACCTTGAGCAGCGGGCCCATCGTCAGCCCCTGCACGAGAATCGACAGCACCACCACGCCGAACGTCATGGTGACGATCAGGTCCCGGTGCGGCAGGTCCTGCGGCAGGCCCAGCACCAGCACCATCGAGAGGCTCCCGCGCAGGCCGCCCCACGTCAGCACGGCCGTCCACTTCCACGGCAGCTTCTCCTTCGTGCGCGACAGGGCGCCGCCCACCAGCGCCAGCACCGCCGCGCGCCCGACGGTGACGGCGACGTACGCGACGACGATGGGCTTCCACGCCGCCACCAGCGCGTCGACGTGCACCTCGAAGCCGATGAGGAGGAAGACGAGCGAGTTGAGCGCGAAGGCCAGGTACTCCCAGAAGCTGCCCACCGCCACGCGCGTCGACGGGCTCATGCCCACGCGCGCCGCGTAGTTGCCGCACAGCATGCCCGCCGTCACCGTGGCGATGACGCCCGAGAAGTGCAGCGACTCGGCGGCCACGAAGCTGCCGTACGCGGCGATGGTGGTGAGGGTGATTTCAATCATCGGGTCATCGACTTCCTTGATGACCAGCGACACCGCGTAGCCGACGGCGCCGCCGATGACGACGCCCATGCCCACCACCTTGACGAACTCCAGCACCGCCGACGCGGCCGAGAAGTCCTTCCCCGTGGCGAAGGCCAGCACGATGGTGAAGAGCACCACCGCCGTGCCGTCGTTGAGCAGGCTCTCGCCCTCCACCAGCACCGCGAGGCGCTTGGGCGCACCCAAGGACTTGAAGAGCGCCACCACCGCGATGGGGTCCGTCGCCGCGATGACGGCCGCGAAGATGAGCCCGTCCGCGCGCGTGAAGCCATCGACGAAGTGCAGCCCGTTCGCCACGGGCACCAGGAAGCCGGCCGTCAGCGCGATGGCCACCACCACGCCCGGCAGCGCCAGCGAGGTGATG
>Ga0272446_1004511_pt1 | contig 16401 bp, 10 predicted proteins | sample YNPCB0061_FD_194587 | JGI IMG/M metagenome (GOLD analysis project Ga0272446, IMG submission 194587) | Hot spring microbial mat communities from Yellowstone National Park, WY, United States - YNP-CB-006-1 | ecosystem: Environmental > Aquatic > Thermal springs > Hot (42-90C) > Sediment | place... | reverse complement strand
TTGGGCTGGATCACCTCTGGATCATCTATCCGGGGAAGCAAGAATACGCCCTTGATGCCCGAATCACCGTCCTGCCCATGGAAGCGCTGCCTGACCTGGCGGCCACGTTGCGCTGAGCGCGGTGCAGGACCCGACCGTAACAAGTGCGCCGAATTGCCCAGGATGCTCAGGTCTGGCAACGATTGCGCGGCGGCCGCCAGGATCGGAGGCAGGATGCCGAGCGCGACCAACGACAGTCTGAGCGCGTTGTACAGCGTGGTGAAGGCCAGGTCCATCTTGACGACCCGCATCGTCCGCCGCGCGATGCCGAAGACCTCGGGCGCCAGCGTCCAGTCCTCGCGCATGAGGGCTACGTGCGCGGCCTCGATGGCGACATCCGTGCCCGCCGCACCCATGGCGATCCCTACGTCGGCCTGCGCCAGCGCCGGCGCGTCGTTCACGCCGTCGCCGACCATCACCACGACGTGGCCCTGCGCCTGGTACTCCTTGACGATGCGGATCTTGTCTTCGGGCAACAGCTCGGCGCGATACGGCACGCCGATCTGCGCGGCCAGCGCCGCCGCGGTGCGCTCGTTGTCGCCCGTGAGCAGCTCGATGCGGCGCACGCCCGCGACAGGCAACGGCGCCAGCAATGCCAAAAACACTGCAACGACCGTGATCCCGCTGGCAATCCAGCGCATATTGCCTGTCACTCAGTCACTGGTTCTCCGGCCCGAACTTGCTGTAGGCATCCACGATCTGCTGGCGGATCTCGGTCGGCGACTTGCCCTCGGCGGTCATCCTCATCACGTCGATGGCGATGTCTACGCAGATGCCGCACCCCAGTGCATGGGCGTCGAAGACCGGCTTTCCGTTTACACCGAACTCTTTGACATAGCACGCCAGGTTGCTCTTGTGGTCGATCGCGGCGCAGCCGCAGTAACACGGCACGCTGCGGAGCGCCTCAGGGTTGGCGATGGCGAACTGATAAGCCGTGCGCACGGCGGCCGGTGCGGCCTGCATCGGCTGCGGCAGCGCCGAAACAGGTGCCAGTTGGACCCTGGAATCCGATTGGCGGCCCGGTGTGCAGGAGGCCAGCAAGATGGCGAGAAGGATAAAAAGGGGTCGTTTGGGCATCGGTTGCTCTCCTTGTTTTCTCACATGTCAATATACCCGCTCTCTATTGTGCCGATAAGCGTTATCCGGCGGATCGTGACCGCGCCGAATGGCCTGTTGTGCTCTGCGTCGAAACGTGCTTGCCGCAGCGCGATGATAGCCGCCTGGGGCGAAGCGGCGCGGAGCAAGCCCGATCGCTACGCTGCCCGGTTCGGAAAGCGAGAGTAGAGATATGATGGGGCTGGGGCATGGGCGCTCTGGGCGGCCTGGGCATGCTCCTTTCGATTTGACTCTTGCCGCTACCATCTGGTACAGTAAATACCATACCTGCTACTGCATCTGAACCGATCCGGGTCCTGCTGGCCGACGACCACGCGGTCGTGCGCAAAGGCATCCGCGAGTTTCTGGAGGAAGACGGCGGGGTGGCGGTCGTGGCCGAGGCCGCCGACGGCGCGGAAGCCATGCGCCTAGCAGGCGAGCTGCGGACGGCCGTGGCCGTGCTCGATGTGCAGATGCCGGGCGTCAGCGGCATTGAGGCCACGCGACAGATCAAGTCCACCTGCCCCGACGTCCGCGTGCTGATCCTTACCACTTACGATGAGGATCCCTACGTCTTCGCCCTGCTGCGCGCCGGCGCCGACGGCTATATCCTGAAAAACGCCGATCCCGACGACCTGGTGCGCGCGGTGAAGACGGTAGCGACCGGCGGCAAGGTGCCTGCGCCCGACATCGCGGCTAAGGTGATCGCCCGGGCAACCTCCGGCGAGCCGGTTGCTGCGGCCGGCCAGGTCGAGCCGCTGACCGAGCGCGAGCTGGAGGTGTTGCACCTGGCCGCCCAGGGACTGACCAATAAGGCCATCGCGGCCGAACTGGGTCTCAGCGATCGCACGGTGCAGGGACAATCTCGCCAATATCTACGGCAAGCTGTCTGTCGCCAGCCGCACCGAGGCGGTGACCAAGGCATTGAAATTGGGTTGGCTGATGTTGGATGACGCGTGAGACGGCCGATCGCCGGTTGCGTCGCGTGTCCCGGTTCTTGCGGGGCCTGCGCGCCCAACTGCTGCTCTGGACGATTCTGCCGCTGGCAATCATGCTGGTGGCGCTATCGCTGGTGGGCATCGCACGCCATCGCCAGGCTATGACCAGCCTGGTCGAGGAGCGCGATCGCGGCCTGACGACGGCCGAGGCCAACCGCCTGGGCCGGGAGGTCGCCCAGCAGACCGCGAGACTGACGCGGCTGGCTGTGACGCTGCTTCCGGCAGATCCCCCTGCCGCGCCCCCTTCTCTCTCCGACGACACGTTCGCCGGCGGCCTGGCGCTGCTGGATGCGCAAGGCGTGCTCCTGGCTGTATCGCCGGCCGCGCGCGCCTGGGCGGCTGGCGATACAGCCCGCATCCTGACCGCGCGCACTGCAGCGCTCGGCAAACCCCAATACGATACCGATCTATCGGATCTCCAGGCAGCCCGGCTGCTGATCGCGGCGCCCGCGGCCGGTGGCCAGTCCCTGATCACCGCGTTGCCCATTGCAGCGCTGAACCTGGACGAGAGCAACCTGCTGGTTCAGGGCGAACCGCACAGCGCGGTGCTGATCACGGATCAGACCGGCCGGCGCATCCATTATCACGACCCGGCCGGCCTGATCTCGGACGCTGGCATCTTCGCCGATCTGTCCCCGGCCGACTCCGGCTCGACCTATGTGCGCGATCGCGGTGGCCGCGAATTCTTGGTCTTATATGCCCGCATCGAGCCGCCCGGCTGGACGCTGATCGCGGCCGAGGACGTGCGCGCCATCGCCACGATGGGAATGAGCGTGGTCGAAATCCTGCCGCTGGCGTTGCTGTTCGTGGCGGTTGTGGCGTTGCTGGCCGTCTCGCTGGGGGTGCTCAACGTGGTGCGGCCATTGCAAGAGCTGGCTCGCCGCGCCGCGCGCGTTGCCTGGGGTGACTTCGACGCCATCGCGCAGCCGGTGGATGGCGTGCAGGAGATTGACGATCTGCGCGTCACCCTGGCTCAGATGGCCGACCGGATGCGCGCCTACCAGCGCGGGATGCGCGACTATCTGACCGCCATCACCCAGGGCCAGGAGGCCGAGCGTCACCGCCTGGCGCACGAGCTGCATGATGTCACCATCCAGGGGCTCATCGCGCTGAAGCAGCGCGGACAGATGGCGCTCAAGGCCCTGGCGCACGATCCCGGCCGCGCCGCGGCGCGGCTTCAGGAGCTGAACGGCCTGATTGACGAGGAGATCGCGGCCCTGCGGCGCATCGTCGGCGACCTGCGGCCGATCTATCTGGAGGAGCTCGGCTTCGTGCCCGCGCTGGAGATGCTGGCCCGCCAGACCGAAGAGCGCCGCGGCCTGCGCGTCCATCTGGCGGTGCAGGGCGAGGTCGTCCGCCTGGCCCACGACCTGGAGCTAGCGGCCTATCGCATCGTCCAGCAGGCGCTGGACAACGTGGCCACCCATGCCCGCGCTGCCAACACCTGGATCGAGGTCACCTTCGCCGCCGACAGCCTGATCCTGCGCGTGCGGGATGACGGGGTCGGCTTCATCCCGCCGGAGCAGCCGACCGATCTGGCGCGGCAGGGTCACTTCGGGCTGATGGGGATGTACGAGCGCGCCTTGCTCTACGGCGGCCAGCTCACCATCGCCTCGGCCCCCGGCCAGGGCGCGACCATCACCGCGCGGCTGCCGCTGTTGTCCTGAGAACATCTGCCTGCCGGCCCCTCCGTTTCTGGAAGCCCGAAGGATCTCACCTATCCCCTGTTCCGCTTTCCACAACCGCGCCGAATGGCTGTCCGCAAGACGCGCCGCCTGGCGCTGCACAGCCTGTCGTTTTTGTACTACTCTGGACTTCGCCTGTTTGAGAATGTCAGGGTTGTGGCTCGTGGCGCCGGTCGGGTTGCTGGCGCTGGTGCTGCTGGCGCGGCGGCTGATGGCGCTGCTGTCCCCTGACGATGCGCTCGACTCGGCCAGTGATTTTCCTGCATCATGAGGACGATGAGGTACATACCCATGAACCAACGAATCCGTAAACAGATTGATCGCCGCCAGTTTCTGAGGGGCGCCGGGCTGTTGAGCCTGGCGCTGGCCTGTGGGAGCGCGGCAAGCGTGCTCTCAGCCTGTACGGCCGTGCCGAACGCGGCGCCGCTCACGGCATCGAGTGCCGCGACGCCTGGGGCAACGCCCGGCGCTCTGCTCCGGCCGGCGCCGACGGCCGCGGCGGCAACCACCCCAGACCTGGAACTCGCCCTCAAGGCGACCCGCGGCCAGGTTAGCATCCTCCCCGGCGCGGAGACCGCGGTCTGGCGCTACCAGGCCGAACTGCTCAGCGGCGACCCGGCCAGTGTGACAGTCTTGCCCGGCAGCTACCTGGGGCCGATCTTGCGCGTCCGCCGTGGGCAGCGCGTGCGCGTGCACTTCACGAACGACCTGCCCGAGCCCAGCATCGTGCATTGGCACGGGCTGCTGGTGCCGGATGACATGGACGGCCACCCGCGTTTCGCCGTTGGGGCGGGCCAAAGCTACACCTATGATTTCCAGGTGGTCAACCGGGCCGGCACATACTGGTTCCACCCGCACCCCCACGGCCTGACGGGCGGCCAGGTCTATCGCGGTCTCGCTGGCTTGTTCATCGTCGGTGATGACGAGGAGGCGGCGCTGGGACTGCCACAGGGCGAGTACGACCTGCCGCTGGTGCTCCAGGACCGCCAGTTCGACGCCGGCAACCAGCTCGTCTATCTCGGGCAGGGCGGCGGCATGATGGGTGACGGGATGACCCAAATGATGGGTTTTCTGGGCGACCGCATCCTGGTCAACGGCCAACTCGACTTCACCCTGCCTGTGGCCACGCGGGCCTACCGCCTGCGGCTGCTCAACGGTTCCAACTCGCGCATCTACAAGCTGGCCTGGCGCGATGGCAGCCCGCTGACCGTCATCGCCACCGACGGCGGCTTGCTGGAACAGCCCGTGCAGCGACCGTTCGTCATGCTGGCGCCGGGCGAGCGCATCGAGTTGTGGGCCGACTTCGCGGGCCGCAAGTTGGGTGATGAGCTTTTCCTGGATAGTGAAAAATTTGTCGGCGCCGAGGGCGATGAGCTGACGGGCGGCATGGGCGGGATGGGCGGCATGATGCACACGGCCGCGCTCCCCAACGGCGCGGCCTTCCCGGTCGCCCGCTTCCGCGTGGTGCGACAGGAGCAAGGCAGTGAGAAGTTACCGGCGTTCCTGGCCCGCATCGAGCGCTATCAGCCGGCGGATGCCGTCAACGCCACAAAACCGCGGCAGGTCGTTATCACCAACCGCATGATGATGTGGCAGCTAAACGGTCGTTCGTTCGAGATGACGGGCGTCGCGGCAGACGAGGTCGGTCGGGTCGGCGAGCTGATGGTCTGGGAATTCGTCAACGCGCGCAACCCCGGCCAGATGATGGAGCAAAACGGCATGGCGCACCCGCTGCACGTCCACGGGACGCAGTTTCAGGTGCTCGAGCGCCAGGTGCTGCCGGAGCTGCAAGCCGGCGTCGAGTCGGTGCGCGCCGGCTACGTGGATGAGGGCTGGAAGGATACCGTGCTGGTCATGCCCGGCGAACGCGTCAAGGTGCTGCTCAAATTCGTCTATCCAGGGCTGTTCCTCTACCACTGCCACAGCCTGGAACACGAGGACCAGGGCATGATGCGCAATTTCCGTGTGGAGGCGTAGACCTTCGGGGATTTCTTGTTGGAGGGCGGAGAATCAGACCATGGCTGCTTTCTTATTGAGTCTGCGCGAGGGGCTGGAGGCCGCGCTGATCATCGGCATCCTGTTGGGGGCGTTGCAGCGGCTGGGCCGCTGGGAAGGGAGCCGCTTCATCTGGTACGGGGTGGCGACGGCGGTGGCGGTGAGCGCCGCGGCGGCCGGCGGGCTGGTGATGGCCGGGATCGCGCTGGAGGGCCGCACCGAGCAGATCTTCGAAGCCGTGATGCTGCTCCTGGCAGCCGGCTTCCTCACCGGTATGATCTTCTGGGTGCAGCATCAGGGCGCGACCTGGCGCGCGGCGTTGGCCGCCAACGTGCGCACGGCCGCGAGCGCGACCGGCGGCTGGGGGTTGTTCGGTGTGGCTTTCCTGGCCGTTGCGCGCGAGGGCATCGAGCTGGCGCTGCTGTTGGTGGCCACCACCCTGTCCGGTTCGCTGATGGCGACTGCGCCGGGGGCGGCGCTCGGCATCGCGGCGGCCGCGTTGACGGGCGTTTTGATCTACCAGGGGGCGCTGCGCTTGAACCTGGGCGTCTTTTTCCGGGTCACCAACGTGCTGTTGTTGCTGTTCGCGGCCGGCATGGTCGGGTTGGCGGCACACGAGCTGATCGAGGCCGGTCTGTTGCCGGCGGTGGTGGATCCGCTCTGGAACATCAACCCGATCTTGAGCGATAAGTCGCTGCCGGGGGAACTGTTGAAGAGCCTTTTCGGCTACAACGGCAACCCTGCGCTGACCGAGGCGCTGGCCTACGTCGGCTATCTGGTCGGCATCGGCTGGCTGCTGCGGGCGGGCCGGGCCGCGACGCCGGACGCCGCGGCCACGGCTTGACGCCAGGGCGGCGAGGGGGCGTACCGCCGGGCGTGCGCCTGTGCGGACGCGGGCGCGGCGGATGCGGCATCGGGTCGCCGGAGGGCGAAGGGGCGACCCGCCACCCCTTTGCCCCAAATTCGCTTCGGGGACTTATCCTGGGCCTGGCGAGCGGAGCTGTCGCTGGCGCAACAAGCGCGCCGAATTGCCCAGGATGCCCAGGTCGGGCAACGATTGCGCGGCGGCTGCCAGGATGGGGGGCAGGATGCCCAGGGCGGCCAACGACAGTCCGAGCGCGTTGTACAGCGTGGTGAAGGCCAGGTTCATCTTGACGACCCGCATCGTCCGCCGCGCGATGCCAAAGACCTCGGGCGCCAGCGTCCAGTCCTCGCGCATGAGCGCTACATGCGCGGCCTCGATGGCGACATCCGTGCCTGCCGCGCCCATGGCGATCCCCGCGTCGGCCTGCGCCAGCGCCGGCGCGTCGTTCACGCCGTCGCCGACCATCGCCACGACGTGGCCCTGCGCCTGGTACTCCTTGATGATGCGGATCTTGTCTTCGGGCAACAGGTCGGCGCGATACGGCACGCCGATCTGCACGGCCAGCGTCGTCGCGGTGCGCTCGTTGTCGCCTGTGAGCAACTTGATGCAGCGCACGCCAAGATCGCGCACGGCCGCGAGCGCGGCCGGCACTTCGGGGCGCAGCGTGTCGGCGGCGGCCAACACGCCGGCCAGCTCGCCATCCCGTTCGACGAACAGCAGCGTCTTGCCTTGCGCCTCCAGCTCGTCGGCGATGAGCACTGAGGCCGCCAGCGGGATCATGCGGCGATTGCCCACGGCGATGACGCTCCCATCCACCCTGGCGCGCACGCCCAGGCCCGGGAGCGCCTCGAAGTCGCGCGGCTCGGACAACGGCAAGCCGCGCTCGCGCGCGGCCGCGCGCACGGCCTCGGCCAGCGGATGCTCCGAGTAACGTTCGGCCGACGCCGCCAGCGCGAGCAGGGCAGCCTCGGCCATCCCGTTCAACGGGACTACGTCGGTGATCTGCGGCCGGCCGGGCGTCAGGGTGCCGGTCTTGTCGAGCAACAGCACATCGCCGCGCGCCAGCAGCTCGAGATAGCGGCCGCCCTTGATGAGCAGCCCGCGCTTCGCCCCTGCGCCGATGGACGCCAGCATGGCAATCGGCGTGGCCAGGGCGAACGAACAGGAGCACGCCACGACCAGCACGGCCGCCGTGGCCAGCGGATCGCGCCGGAGGATGAACGTCAGCGCGGCGATGCCGGCCACGACGGGCAGGTAGTAAGCCGAGAACCTGTCCGCGATGCGCTGTACTTCGGCGCGTTGCGCTTCGGCCTCCTCGACCATCCGGATCACGCGGCCGAACGTCGTGTCGGCGCCGATACGGGCGGCGCGCACCCGCAGGTGGCCGAGGCGTGCGATGGTGGCCGCGTAGACCTTCGCGCCGGCGCCCACCTCCACCGGCATGGATTCGCCGGTGATGGCGGCCTGATCCACCGTCGCCTGGCCGTCTATGACCTCGCCGTCCACGGGGATCTTTTCGCCCGGCCGCACGATGACGGACTCGCCGACGCGCACTGCGGCCATCGGGACTTCGACCTCGCGGCCCTCGCGTTCGACGCGTGCCGTCTGCGGCGCCATGGCCGTCAAGTCCTTCACGGCGCGTCGCGCGCGCTCGGTGGTGAAGCGTTCGGCGTAATCGCCGACCCGCATGAAGAACACCACCACGACCGCGGTGGCCCATTGGCCCACGGCCAGCGCCGCGATGACGCCCAACGTCATGAGCGTGTGCGAGATGATCTGGCCGCGCAGCGTCGCGCGCACGACGTTGCGAAACACCGGAAAGCCGCCCACCAGCACGATGGTCAGCCCGACCGGCCACGGCACGCGCCCGGTGATCTCCTCAAACAACCCCAGCCATTCGCCTGCGACGACGATGAACAGCACCGCGCCGAATACGATGCCGAACACGGTCAGCACGGGGCGGGCGAAATCGGCCAGGGGCGAAGAGGGGGGCATGGGCGTCTCGGTCGCCGGCGCCGCATAGCCTGCGGCCTCAACGGCCTTGCGCATGGCCGCCAGGTCCACCAGGCTGGGATCGAACCGAACCGTGGCTTTCTCCGCGGCCAGGGAGACGTTCACCGATACGACGCCGGGCAACGCCGCCAGGGCGCGCTGGACGTGCTGCGTGCATTCGGCGCAGTCCATGCCGGCCACGGGAAGATCCAACGTTGCAGTTGAAGCTACTCTATCCATACATACCCCTCCCCACGGCGGCTTTGCAGGCCGGCGGCCAACGCCGGGTCGGCCGCGGCCAGGCGTTGGCGCAGCTTGGAGACGATCTTGTCCAGCGCGTCGCGGTCGAGCGCGGGATCGTAGGGCCGGCCCCACACGGCCTCGGCGCAGCTCGCACGGGGGCAGAGCTGCCCGGCACGCTCGGTCAGGTGATGGAGCAGGCGCAGTTGCGTCGGCGGCAGGGGCAGGGGCCGGCCGTCCACCGTGAAGGCCAGTTGCCGTGGGTCGAAGTGGAGCCGGGGGGACGCCGGGAGCGCAGCAGCGGCGGCCCCGCGCAACAGGGTGGGGGCCTCCAGCAGAAAGCGCAGCAGCGGCTCCGGCCCGCCCAGGCCGATGGTCTCGCCGTCGGCCAGACGCCGCGGCGCGGCGATGCGCGCCCCGGCCACAAAGGTGCCGTTGGCGCTGCCCGCGTCGCTCAGCCAGTAGCCGTCGTCGCGGCGCTCGAGCACTGCGTGCAGCCGCGAGACGATGGGGATGGCCGCCGCCACGTCGCAGCGGGCAGAGCGGCCGATTTCATAGCGGGCAGCCTCCAGCGCCAGCTCGGAGGGATGGACGGCAGGGTGCAGGCTCACCAGCCGGCCGCCAGCGGGTGGGTCAGTCATCGTCATTGGTCTCCACACTACCCTGCGCCAGCAGCGCGGCCAGGGCATCGTCGAGACGCTCTGGGGCAATCCGCTGTGGCGCGACGCCAGCGCGACGCAAATGCGCCCGGACATCCTCATCTCGCGCCTGCTCATCGGCCCAGCGCGGTGCAGCAAGCGCTGTGCGCAGGGCGTCGGCTGCGCCCAACAACTGCACTGCGTTCTCCACCTGCCCCGCGGCGCACTGAATGGCAGCGCACGCGTCGAGGGCACGCACCAGCTCGAAACGGTAGCCCAGCCGTCCGAACAAGCGCAGGGCTTCAAGGCCGTATGCCTGCGCCAGCTCCAGCCGTCGGTTGCGCAAGGCAACCAACGCCAGGATGCACTGCGCCAGGGCAATCCCAGCCGGACATTCCACCTGGCGTTGCAGCGCCAGGGCGCGCTGGCCGTGCGCCTCCGCTGCGTCCATGTCCGCCTGCGCCAGCGCCAGCCTCGCCTGCTGGCAGAAACGTGCGGCAAGGCTGTAATCGTCCTCTACCTGTTGCGCTAATGCCAGCGCCTCCTGGCAGCGCTGCCCGGCTACGGCGTAATCGCCGTGCGCCAGCGCCGCGTCGCTCCAATCCGCCATGATGTAGCTCAGGGTGCGCGTGTCGCCCAGGCGCTCGTACAGGCGCTGCGCCTGCTCCAGCAGCTCGATGCATCGCCCCTGCTCGCCCTGCCGCAGGGCAAGCGTGCTTAGACCGAACAGACAGCGCGCGCTCAGGTGATCGGCGCCGACCTTGCGCAAGGTCTCCAGGGCTTCGCACCACAGCGCGCGTGCGACGGCGCAATTGCCCAGATCGGCCTGGATTAAAGCCTGGGCATGGATGGCGGCGGCCGCGCCGGCAGGTTCGCCGAAGGCGAGCCACCCGGCGCGAGCCTCCGCAAGGAGCGACAACGCCTGCTGCGGCTGGCCCAACCTGTGCATGGCCTCTCCCAGGTTGATGCGCAGCAACGCCACAGAACGGCGGTCGTCCAGCGACGCAAAGGCTGCCAGGCTCTGCGTGAAGGTCTCCATCGCGCGGCGGGCGTACCCACGGCGCAGCGCTGTCACCCCCAGATTGTTCAGGGCATGGGCGCCGTTGGCGGTGTGCCCGACCGCCTGAGCCAGCGCAACGGCCTCGCTCAGCCAGCGCTCCGCCACCGTGTAGCGGGCGCGCTCCATGGCGATAACGCCCAGCATGTTCAGCGTCGAAACCCGGTCCCAACGATCATCATCTTCACCCTGCAACAGCAGCGCAGCCGTCTCGCAGCGTTCCGCCTCGGCCACGTCCCCCTGTTCATAAGCCAGGATGCCGGCCTTGTTGTAGGCCCTGCCGCGCAGCGGCGCCGCCGCGGCCTCGCCCACCGCCAGCGCCTGTTGAAACCACTGGCGCCCTTCTTGCAGATAGCCGCGCGCACGCCAGTGCAGCCACAGGTTGACGCACAGGGTCAGCGCCAGCTCGCCTTTGCCCTGATCGAGCGCCCAACGCAGCGCAGCACGCAGGTTGGGATGCTCTGCGTCCAACCTGCGCAGCCACTGCGCCGCCTCAGGCCCAACCAGCGCCGGGGCGGCCCGTTCGCTCAACAACAGACAGTAATCAGCCATAGTCTGCATGGCCGCGTCCGTCTCGTCATGTTGCCGCAATCGCTCCTGTCCATATGCACGCAGCGTCTCTAGCATGACGTAGCGCCGCTCGCCGTCTGGCCCATCCACAGGGCGCAGGATGTGCTGGTCAAGCAGGGCAGCTGTCAGCGCGTGGAGCCGCTCCTCTGCCTGCTGCGCTGCACGACAGGCAACCAACGCCAGCGCCTCAGCATGGCAGCCTCCTACGAAGACAGCCAGATGCCGCCAGAGCGCTCTGGACGGCTCGTCCAGCAGCCCGTAGGTCCAGCCGATGGCCGCTTCGAGGCTGCGGTGGCGAGTATGGACATCACGCGGCCCATCATTCAGCCACGCAGACTGACGGTGCAATTGTGCAAGCATGGCGGCGGGCGTCAGATGCTCGATGCGCGCGGCGGCCAGCTCAATTGCCAGCGGGAGACCGTCCAGCGCCCGGCACAGCGCGGCGACAGCCACGGCGTTGGCGTCATCGAGCGCAAACGCTGGCCAGACTGCGCAGGCGCGCGCGGCAAAGAGCGCCACCGCCGGATACCCGGCGAGCTGCTGGCGGGAGGGCGTCGCTTCGGCTGACGGCGTGGGGAGGGGAGGGACAATGAAGACATGTTCTCCGGTCAAGCGCAGGCGCTCCCGGCTGGTGGCCAGCGTCTTCAAATCAGGGGCAGCCGCCAGCAAGGTTGTCACCAACGGCGCAGCCTCCAGCAGGTGCTCGAAGTTATCCAGCAACAGGAGCCGTCGCCCGCTGCGCAGCCAACCGATGAGCGCGTCCAGCAAAGGCATCCCTCGCGGCGCATGCACGCCCAACGTCTGGGCGATGACCGAAAGCGCCTGTTCCGGCTCGATGGCCTGGAGCAGGGAGACAAAGAAGACCCCCTGCGGAAAGTCTGGCAGTAGCTGGGTGGCCGTATGCAGGGCCAGCCGCGTCTTGCCCACGCCGCCGGGGCCGGTCAGGGTGACCAGGCGCACGTCGTCCCGCCGCAGCAGCGCGGCCAGCTCGGCCACCTCGCGCGCGCGGCCGATGAACGATGAAAGGGGCGCGGGCAGGTGGTGGGGCGTAGCCGCCGCAGCCGGGGGCGCGACCAGCTGCGTCGGCGGCTCTTCCTGCAGGGCCTGCAAGCTGCGGCGCATCTGGGCCGCGTCGGCGAAGCGCTGGGCCGGCGGCAAAGCCAGCGCACGCTGCAACAGGTGGGCGAGCGCGGCCGGCGCCCGCGGGTTGACCTGCTGCGCGGGCAGGAGCGGGTCGGGCTGGCCGGCGAGCAGCGCAGCCTCCCGGCGCAGCGCGTCGGCCGGCTTGACGCCGGTGAGCAGGTGGTAGAGGGTGGCGCCCAGGCTGTAGAGGTCGCTGCGGCCGTCGGTCGCCTCCCCGCGCACCTGTTCCGGCGCAGCGTAGGCCAGGGTGTAGCCGGGCAAGCTGTGCAGGGTGCTCGTCGCGCCCTTCGCCAGGCCGAAATCGAGGAGGATGACCCGGCCAGCGGCGTCCAGCTTGAGGTTGGCGGGCTTGATGTCGCGGTGGATGACCGGCGGCTGCTGGCCGTGCAGATAGAGGAGCAGTTCCAACAACTGATCGGCCCAGGCCAGCACTTGCTCGACAGCGAAGGGTTCGCGGCGCCGCGCCAGTTGGCGGGCCAGGTCCTCTCCCTCCACGCAGGTCATGACCAGGAAGTGATCCCCGTCGGCGACGAAGAAGTCAATGAACGCGGGCAGCGCCGGATGTTGGAGCCGACGCAGGGTCTGCGCCTCGCGGCCGATGGCCTGGGCCAGCAGGTCATCGGCGGCCGCGGGGGTCACCTGCTTGATGGCGACGGCCGCGCCGCTCTGCCGGTCTACCCCGCGGTAGACCGCGCCGCAGCCGCCGCGCGCCACCAGCGCCTCGACCTGATAGCGCCCCTGTAGAGGAGAAGAAAGTAGCTCGGCCATAGTTGCGCAGCTCCACGCTAGCGCATATTGTACACAACTTGTCCTTTCTCCGCAAACGGTCAGACAGGTTCCCCACAGGGTCAGAAGGGCGGAGGAAAGTTTGTGCTATACTTAAGTAGCGTTTGAGAGACATTAATAGGCTGTTTGAAAAGGGCATTTTGAACGCAAAGACGCAGAGACGCGAAGACGCAGAGGAGAAGTAAAGTCGCCTGCACTTTCCACAATACGCTTTGCGTCTCTGTCTCTCTGCGCCTTTGCGTTGAAGTGCATTGGCTTTTCAGACGATCTCTATGTGGCAACTCAATCAAGTGCCGGGCACTTTCGATTGAGATGCGGCCTGATTTGGCTGCACAGACACAAGTGCCTGGCGTCTGGGGTTGAAAGTTACACATATGTGGAGGTATGCCCCTCATGATCGCCTATCGTCCTGCGCCTGTTGCCCCGACGCGGCGGAGCAGCGCCGCGTGGTTGCTCTTGCTGATCGCCGCGCTGCTGGCGGCCGGCGTCCCTGTCCGACCCTTCCAAAACGCCGGGCATCTTGTGCCCGATCTGGCGGCCGCGGCCCGGCCAGGGCTGCCGCTGAGCTTCACGCCCAACGCGGGCCAGGCCGACCCCAACGTACGCTTCCTGGCCCAGGGCGGCGCCTACACCCTCGCCTTGCACAGCGACGGCGTGGATGTGCGCTTCGCGGGCGGAGGCGCGCGGGAGGCCGCCGACCTGCGGGTGCGCTTCGTCGGCGCACAGCCGGCCCCGACGGTCGAGGGACTGGCGCCGCAGCCGGGCGTGGTCAGCTACTTCCGTGGAGCCGACCCGGCGCGCTGGTTGAGCGGGCTGCCCACCTATGCGGGCGTGGCCTACCGCGGCTTGTACCCCGGCGTGGACCTGATCTACCGCCGCGCGACGGGCGCGCTCAAGAGCGAGTTCGTCGTCGCCGCCGGCGCCGACCCGACGGCCATCCGCTGGGTCTACGCGGGCGCGCAGCGGGTGGAGATCGCGGCCGACGGCGGGCTGACGGCCATCAGCCCGGCCGGCGCGCTGCGCGAGGCCGCGCCCGTGGCCTACCAGGAGGTCGGCGGCGAACGGCGGGCGGTGGCCGCCGCGTTTGTCCTGGACGGGGAGAACCAGGTGCGCTTCCGGCTGGGAGCGTATGACCCGGCGCAGCCGCTGGTCATTGACCCGACGCTGGTCTACGCCACTTTCCTGGGCGGCTCCGATGGCGACCCCTTCCGCGAATACGTCAACGACATCGCAGTGGACGCAGCCGGAAACATGATTGTGACCGGCATGACCCCGGCCACCGATTTCCCCACCGCCAACCCGATCCAGACGAACCAGCCGGGCTTCGACGCCTTCGTGGCCAAGATCAGCGCCGACGGCCAGACCCTGCTCTACGCCACCTACCTGGGCGGCGCCGGCTCGGATGAGGGCTACGGCGTCGCCGTGGATGCCAACGGCGCGGCCTACGTGGCCGGCGAGACCGGCTCCAACGACTTCCCCACGCTGACCCCCTTCCAGGGCGACCAGGGCGGCGTGGATGCCTTCGTGGTCAAGCTCATCCCCGACGGGCAGCTCGTCTACGCCACCTACCTGGGTGGCGCCAACCTTGATGGCGCCAGGGACATCGCCGTGGACGACCAGGGACGGGTCGTGGTCACCGGCGTGACCGCCTCCACCGGCTTCCCCACCCGGAACCCGCTCATGGGGCCGCAGTTCGCCCTCAACGGCGCGTCGTCCGACGCCTTCGTGACCCAGCTCAGCGCCGACGGGCAGGCGCTGGTCTTCTCCACCTACCTGGGAGGGGGCAACAACGAGAACATCGAGGGCCGTAGCGGCGTCGCTCTGGACGGGGTCGGCAATATTTACGTGGTGGGCACGACCCGCTCGACGGACTTCCCGGCGGTCAACGCCCGCCAGACCGCCTATGGCGGGGGCCGGGCCGACGCGTTCCTGGCGCGCATCCGCGGGGACGGCAGCGCGCTGGACTACGCCACCTATCTGGGCGGCGCGGGCGAAGAGCGGGGCAACGGCGTGGCCGCGGACGCGGCGGGCAACGCCTACGTGACCGGCCAGACCTGGTCGGCCGACTTCCCCACGGCCAACCCCTGGCAGGCCACGTATGTCGGCATTCTCGGCGACGCCTTCGTCGGCAAGTTCACGCCGTCGGGCGCGGCGGCCTATGTCACCTACCTGGGCGGAAGCAACGGCGACCGCGGCAACGCCATCGCCGTCAACGCGGCCGGCGAGGCCTATGTCACCGGCTGCGCAGGCTCGAGCAACTTCCCCCTCGTGAACCCGCTCCAAAGCTTCCCCTCAATTATTGGCTGCGCAGCTTTCGTCACGCGCTTCAGCGCCGACGGGTCAGCCCTGCGCTACTCCACCCTGCTGGGCGGCGGGGAAGGGTTTGGGATCACGTGGGCGCGGGGCTCGGCCTATGTGGGCGGCGAGGCCGGCCCGCACTTCGTCTCCAAGCATCCCCTCAAGCCGCCCACCGCAGCCACCGGCCGCGGGGAGGCCTTCGTGGTGCAGATGGATGACCTGGACTATCTGTTCCTGCCGCTGATGACAAGGAACTGAGTATTGAAGGAGGACACTATGCCCAACACAACGGACATTTTCAGCGTGCTCGACGGTGGACTTCATCGGCTCCAGCTACCTCCACCCCGGCAGCACGCGCGTGCAGGCGACCCTCTCCGGCCGGCGGCGCGGCCTGTAGTGCGGCGCGCGTCTCCGACAGTGCACTGACCCCCAGCGCACACTCCAGCAGCGCGCACTGCTCGTATTGACGTCGTCTCCGGCCCCATACAGGCCGATCGGGCGGCGCTTCATGGCCCCGGCCAGCCCGTCCGTGCGAGATAGCGTTGCGCGGCGACGCGGCCGCTCACGCCGCCGGCATCACCCCAAGCTGTTGCATCATGCTCAGCATGTTGCTGACATCCCAACGCTCCTTGATCTGACCATTCACGATGCGATCAATGACGATGGCCTCGGAGCGGAACGTGCGCCCCGTGGGCGGAATGCCGTTCAGTTCGCCGGTGTGGGTGCCGCTCCAGGCAACGCGCGTGGCGACCCGGTCGCCGGCCGCGAACTGGTCGAGGATCTCGACCCCCAGGTCGGCGAAACCGTTCAGGAAGGCATGGCCGATCTGGACGTACCCCTCGACATCCAACGACGCAGGCGCGGTGGAGCTGTGAATGACGGCGTCGGCGGCGAACAACGGCCGGCAACCCTCGACATCATGGCGCTGGCCGTACGTCTCGAAAAAGCGGGTGGATACGGATTGGTTGGACATGGCAAATCTCCTTTTCTTGTAAACCAA
>Ga0272446_1004510_pt1 | contig 16411 bp, 16 predicted proteins | sample YNPCB0061_FD_194587 | JGI IMG/M metagenome (GOLD analysis project Ga0272446, IMG submission 194587) | Hot spring microbial mat communities from Yellowstone National Park, WY, United States - YNP-CB-006-1 | ecosystem: Environmental > Aquatic > Thermal springs > Hot (42-90C) > Sediment | place... | reverse complement strand
GATCCGCCGAGTCCCAGCGCAGCGAGCATCGCCACGCGCGCCCGGCCGAAGCGCAGCCGAAGCGCAGCCACGCAGCGCACCCGCCGCGTCCGGCCAAGCCGTCGCAAGGCGCAGTGCACAGCGCCCCCCGGCGCGACCGCGCACCGCGCGGCGAAGACCACAGTGACCCGGTGCGCGACAAGCCCCGCCGTTCAGGGCGGGGAAGGATAGCGCGGACGGCGCAGCCGTCCTATAATTTCCATGTCGCCGACAATCAAGGCGACCTACGGCGGGGCACGCCGAAAGTAACGCCTGTGGAGACACGAGCAGCCGTTGGGCACTCGGCCCAGGAACCCACCGAAGCGACTCAGGGGCGGCTCAATGCCGCGCCTGAGCGCCGTAGGAATCTCCGGCCTTCAGACCGGGGAGGATGTCAAGGAACGGATCGCGTGAGCCGAAGGGACGCTCGATTTGCCTTTCCGCGCGGCAGATGAGCGGCAATGGCGCCACGCGCGAAGCGCGCCGGCTGCAACGTGTTGTCGCCTCGGGACGGGGTGCCGCGCTCGAGCCGGCTGCTCGATCGCGTGCACTCGTCCGATGCGGCAGGTGCCCCTTTGCCGGCGCCGCGGTCACGCCGCGAGCGGCGAAGCGTGCCGTCGGTCCGCGGTCGCCGACCGTGTGCCGTCCAGCCGCTTGGCGAGCGCGCGAAGCAGTTGCGCGCCATCGCCGCGCCAGGCGCTGCCGTGCATGACGGCGAGCGTCGTCGGCGCTTCTTTGGCGAGCCGCTCCAGGATCGCGCCGGTGTCCGGCGCGTGCGCGAAGTAGTCGAGCGGCGCGCGGAAGGCTTCGCTCGGCGCCAGGATGTCGGACTCGGTGAGCGGGACCGCGCCACTGCCGCCCTGCGTGAAGAGATCGCCGCAGAGCAACGTTCGCGTCGAGGTTTCCATCATCAAGCCGGCGTCCCAGCCGTGCGGCACGTGCGGCGTGTCAAACCAGCGCAGCGCATGGCGACCGAGCGAAAGCACCTCGCCGTCGGCGAGCGCCCGCGGCGCGCGGTCGGCGAGGTCGGCGATCGAGACCATCGCCGCGATCCGGCTGCACACCGGCTCCGCCGCGGCTGCGACGGCGAGCCACTCGTTCAGCGCGCCGCATTCGTCCGCTTCGACGTGCGAGAAGGCCACGAAGCGCAGCCGCTCGAGCGGCATCAGCGCGGCCACTGCTTCGCGCACCCGCGGGAACAGGCGGCGCGGGCCGGTGTGAAACAGCAGCGGCGCGTCGTCGACGATCAGATATTGATTGAAATTGAAGCCGCCCGGCCCGTCCGGGATCGCCACCGGCGTGTTGATGCGGTAGATCCCGTCGGCGATTTCGTGGACGTTGGTGCCGGATTGCGTATTCGTGATCATGGCGTGCTCCGTGGGGTTGGGATCGAGGAGGTGTAACGAACGGGCGTTTCGTTACACCTCCTCGCCGTAGGAAGCGTGGCTTATGCTGCCCCCATGCAACGTCGACGGAACGATCCGGCAGCCGATACGGCCGAACAGGACGATGCGGTGCTGGCGCGCCGCATCGCCGCTGCGCGTCCCGGCATCGACCGCGATGCGGAAGCCGCCTTGTGCCGGCGGCTGGCGCGGCGGGTGCGCCTGTACGGCCTGCGGCATCTGCGCGATGCGCATGCGGCGGCCGACCTCGTGCAACAGGTGCTGATGATGACGCTTGAGCGCTTGCGCGGCGGCGCGATTCGCGACCCGGGCGAAATCGTGTCGTTCGTGCTCGGCACGAGCCGTCAGCTCGTCATCGACCTGCGGCGCGGGCAGGCGCGCCGCGACCGGCTGCTGCAAACCTACGCCGACGACGTGCCGGCGGCCGATCCGTCCAGCGCCCCCGCGCTCGATCACGCGCGCCTGCGCGACTGTCTGGAGCGGCTCGCGGAGCGCGATCGCTCGGTGCTGGTGCTCAGCTTCTACGACGAGCGGCCGGCGCGCAGCGTCGGCACCGAGCTGGGGCTGTCCGAGGCCAACGTGCGCGTGATCCGGCACCGCGCGTTGCAGCGGCTGCGCGACTGCGTGGAGGCAAGCACCCGATGAGCCGAGCGATCTGCGCCGCGCCCGTACCGCTTCCCGTGCTCGTCGACTACTGGCTCGGTGATCTCGACGCGGCGCGCGAAGACGAAGTCGAACGGCATCTGTTCGGCTGCGGCGACTGCTGCGCGACGCTCGAGCGGTTCGTCGATCTGGCCGGCGGCGTCCGCGCGCTGGTGCGCAAAGGAGCGATCGCCGCGGTCGTGACCCCGCGCTTCGTCCAGACGCTGGCGCGGACGGGGCTGCGGCTGCGCGAATACCGGGTACCGCCGCACGGCAGCGTGCACTGCACGGTCGCCCCCGACGACGATGTGCTCGTCAGCCGTTTGCAGGCGCCGCTCGCGGGTGTGCAGCGGCTCGACCTCGTCGCGCGCGAGCCCGAGGGGACGGGCCCGCTGCGGCTGCGCGACATCCCGTACTCGGCAGCGGCCGGCGAAGTCGTCATCGTGCCGCGAATCGACCGCATCCGCGCTCTGCACGAGAGCACTTCGACGCTGCAACTGATCGCGGTCGACGACGGCCACGAACGCGTGATCGGCGAGTACCGGTTCGTGCACACGCCCTGGCCGGGCTCCTGAGGCCGGCGTGCCGCGCGGCGACGTGTTCCGCTGTCAGCTCTGCTCGACGAACATGCCGCGGATCGAAGCTTTCGCCTCGTGCGGACCCCAGATCCGCAGCGCGACTTCGCCGTCCTCCGGCGGGCACCGCAGATCGAAGCCGAGAAACGGGCAGCGGCGCCGCGCCAGTGCGATCAGATCGCCGAGTTGCGCGAGCGTCGGCGCGCCGCCGGCGATGCGCAGCAGATAGCCGTCGGCGGTTTCGACATGCGCGATCGTCGAAGCCTTCAGCAGGTCGAGCAGCGCGCGCTCGCGTCGCTGCTCGTGCGGCGCGAGCGCCTGCGGCACAGGTGCAAAGACGGTTTCGGTGGCGATCATCGCGACGCTCCACTGCGGCGGGTGCGGGGACCGGCCGAATGCTCGGGCAGCGGCGCCCGCCGCACAAACCATTCTTTCGAACGCATCGCATGCGATCCACGCATGGGTTGGCGCGATCAATCGATGTTCGCCGCCGGCTCGCCCCGGCGCCAGGCGCGGTGCTCGTTCAGTTCGTCGAGCGTGTGCTCGATCGCGTCGGCTTCGCGCGCCAGGAAGCGTGCGACCGCGGCGCGCATCGACGGCTCGGCGAGCCAGTGCGCCGAGGCCGTGGCCACAGGGTCGAGCCCGCGCGCGAGCTTGTGGGCGCCCTGCGCGCCGCCCTCGAAAACCCGCAGCCCGCGCTCGATCGCGAATTCGATCATCTGGTAGTAACAGCACTCGAAGTGCAGGCAGGACACGTGCTCGACCGCACCCCAGTGGCGGCCGTACAGCCGCGCGCCGTCGAAGACGCCGAGCGCGGCGGCGATCGGCCGGTCCGCGCGGCGCGCGATCACCAACAACAGGTTGCGCGGCATCGCCTCGCCGAGAAGGCGAAAGAAGTCACGGTTCAGATAGGGGGTCGAGCCGTGTGCGGCGTAGGTGGCGCGATAACACCGGTGAAAGAAGTCCCAGTCGGCCGCGCCGATCGATTCGCCCGTCAGGCGCTCGACCGTCACGCCGGCCTGTGCGACATGGCGCCGCTCGGCGCGGATCTTCTTGCGCTTGGGCTGCGCGAGCGCCGCGAGGAAGTCATCGAACGTCGAAAAGCCCGGATTGCGCCAGTGAAACTGCACGCCCCGACGCACGAGCATGCCGTGCGCGGCGAGCAGCGCGACGTCGCGCTCGGGCGCGAACAGCACGTGCAGCGACGACAGCGCACTGGCGCGCGCGTGCGCGAGCAGCGCATGCGCGAGCGCTGCGCGCGCGGACGCGTCGCGCGCGAGCAGCCGCGCGCCCGTCACCGGCGCGAACGGCACTGCCGCAACCAGCTTCGGGTAGTAGGCGAGTCCGTGCCGGGCGTAGGCATCAGCCCATGCCCAGTCGAACACGTACTCGCCGAAGGAGTGCGACTTGACGTACAGGGCAACCGCTGCCGCGAGTTCCCCGCCGCGCGCGAGCGTCAGGTGTTGCGGCACCCAGCCACTGTGTCCGCCCACGCAACCGCTCGCCTCGAGCGCGTGCAGATATTCGTACCGCACGAACGGATTGGCATCGGCATCCGACGCCGCAACCCGCGACCATGCGGCGCGGCCGATCGAGGCGATGTCGCCGAAGACCTGCGTGCGATAATCGCGCGACATTTCCAGCGGTGCGGTCAATGAGTTCGCGGGTCCGGGTTGCCGTCGCACAGATCAACTGCACCGTCGGCGATTTCGAGGCCAACAGCAGGCGCATTCTCGAGATGGCGGCGCGCGCCGCGCAGGCCGGTGCGCACGTGCTGCTGACGCCGGAACTCGCGTTGAGCGGCTATCCGCCCGAAGACCTGCTGTTGCGCCGCGCATTCTACGGAGCCTCCGACGCCGCGCTGAAACGGCTTGCCGCGCAACTGCTGCAGTTTTCCGAACTTCACGTCGTCGTCGGCCATCCGCTTGCGCGCGAGGGGCGGCGCTTCAACGCGGCGTCGGTGCTGCGTGGCGGGGTGGTCATCGGCACGTACTGCAAGCACGACCTGCCGAACTACGACGTCTTCGACGAGCAGCGCTACTTCACGCCGGACAACCGCCCGCTCGTCTTCGAAGTGGGCGGCACGCGCTTCGGCCTGAACATCTGCGAGGACACCTGGTATCCGTACGCGCCGGAGTGCGCGCGCGCGGCCGGCGCGCAGGTGCTGCTGGTGCTTAACGGATCGCCGTTTCACCTCGGCAAGCAGGCGCTGCGGATCGCGCGGATGCGCGAGAACGTCTCGCGCTTCGGGATGCCGCTGGTATATGCGAACCTGGTCGGCGGGCAGGACGAGCTGGTGTTCGACGGTGCGTCGTTCGTGCTCGATGCGCACGGCACGCTCACGCAGATGGCGCCGCACTTCGAAGAGCAGTTGATGCTGACCGATCTTGTCGACGGCGCGCCGCAGCCGGGCGCGATCGCCGACCTCGGTTCGCTCGAGCAACAGGCGTATCGGGCGCTCGTGCTCGGCGTGCGCGACTACCTCGGCAAGAACGGATTTCCGGGCGCGATCATCGGGCTGTCGGGCGGCATCGACTCGGCGCTGACGCTGGCGATCGCGGTCGACGCGCTCGGCGCGGACCGCGTGCGCGCGGTGATGATGCCGTCGCAGTACACGCGCGAGATCTCGTGGATCGATTCGCGCGCGATGTCGGCCACGCTCGGCGTGCGCTACGACGAGATTCCGATCAAACCGGTTTTCGACAGTTTCCTCGCCGCGCTGGCCGCCGAGTTCCGCGGGCTGCCGTGGGACACGACCGAGGAAAACATCCAGGCGCGCATCCGCGGCACGCTGCTGATGGCGCTGTCCAACAAGTACGGGTCGATCGTGCTGACCACCGGCAACAAGAGCGAGATGGCGGTCGGCTACGCGACGCTGTACGGCGACATGGCCGGCGGCTTTGCGGTGATCAAGGACATCCGCAAGACGCTGGTCTACGCGCTCGCGCGCTACCGCAATTCGCTGTCGCATGTGATCCCGGAACGCATCCTCCAGCGCGCGCCGAGCGCCGAGCTGCGGCCGGAGCAGACCGACCAGGACTCGCTGCCGCCATACGACGTGCTCGATGCGATCATCGAGCGCTACATGGAGCAGGGCGAAAGCGTGGAGGAGATCGTCGCCGCCGGGTTCGATCAAGCCGTCGTCCGCAAGGTGGTCAGGCTGATTCGCGCGAACGAATACAAGCGGCGCCAGGCGCCGGTCGGCATCCGCGTCACGCACAGAGGATTCGGGCGCGACTGGCGCTATCCCATCACCAACCGCTTCCGCGAAGAAAGCCCGTAGCCCTGCGGTCGCGCCCTCCGCCTCTGGCGGGAAGGTGTTGACTCGCCTTGGGCTCGGCGGCGCGACTGGCGCTTTCCCATCACCAACCGCTTCCGCGAAGAAAGCCCGTCGTGCCCGGCGCGCTACCGAACGAGCGGCACTTTGCGAGCCTTAGCCGCAAGGCGTGAGCACGACCTTGGGCGCAGCGATTCGTCCGCGGTCCAGTTCATCGAATGCCCGCGCTGCTTCGCTAAGCGGTCTGTGTTCAACCCACGACAGGTCACCGAATACGCCGCGGCCAAGCGCCGCGACGGTGGCGCGCATGTCCGCCATGGAGTACGTGTACGTTCCCAACAGGGTGATCTCGGCCAGCGTGAGCTTGCGCATGTCGATTTCACTCGCCCAGTCCTGCAGCCCGATGTGCATCACGACGCCACCCGGCTTGACTGCCGCGATCGCCGCCTTGCGCGTCGCGGCGCTGCCGACCGCGTCGATCACGAATTCGAAGTCGCTATCCGGCGCGGGCTGCGCCAACGGATCGAAGACGCCGCACTGTGCATGCCTAGCGACCGATGCACGACGCAGCTCGTTGACCTCTGCCACGCGCAGATCGTCAACGCCGTAGTGGCGTACGAGTAACGCGCTGAGCATTCCGATCGCGCCGCCACCCAGCACCAGCACGCGGCATTCCGGCAGCGGCCGCGCGAGCACACGCATCGAAAGGTTCACCGCGTGCAGTGCGGTGGCGGCCGGCTCGGTGAGCGCCGCGCGCACGGGGTCGAGCGTCTCGGGCAGACCGATCAGGCAGCGGGCGGGAATGCTCATCGCTTCTGCGAACGCCCCTGGACGCGTCATGCCGATCATGCTGCGGTCACTGCACAGGTTGTCGCGCCCTTGCAGGCAGTAGTCGCAGCGGCCGCAGGTAATCAGCGGGTTGCCGGTCACGCGCTGCCCGGGCTCCCACAAAGGACTGGCGGATCGAAGCACCGTGCCTGCGAATTCATGGCCCAGGACGAGGCCGGGTTTGCGGCGGGGATCGTGGCCATGGTAGGCGTGCATATCGGACCCGCAAATGCCGGCTGCATCGATGCGCAGCACGACCTCTCCTTCCGCCAGCTCCGGTTCGGGGCGCTCCTGTTGCTGCACCTCGTTGGGGCGGGTGTACACGATTGCTTTCATGACGCGGCCCTCATGGTCTGAACGATGGCTGCCCGCAGCCGCTCGACCATGCGGTCGATGTCGACAGGGGTGCTGACGAAGGGCGGCGCGAGTACCAGGGTGTCGCCCGGTGCGCGGGTCAGCAGACCGTGCTCGAAGGCGGCGGCTTGCGCCCGGGCACCCCGCAGCCCCGGCGCGCCCGGCGCTGCCTCAAGTTCGACTCCAGCGGCCAGGCCGAAGTTGCGCACGCTGACGACGCCGGGCGTGTCACGCAGTGCGTGCACGGCCTGCTCCAGATGCGGTGCCAGCGCGGCGGCTCGCTGCAGCAGGGCTTCGTGCTGGAGCACGTCGAGCATCGCGTTCGCTGCGGCACAGGCCAGCGGGTGGCCGGAGCAGGTGTAGCCGTGCATCAGTTCGGCCAGATGACGGGGGCCGTGCATCAACGTTTCGTAAATGTCGCGACGGACCAGCACACCGCCAAGCGGCGCGGCGCCGTTGGTGACGGTCTTCGCGAACAGGATCATGTCCGGAATCACCCCGAACACGTCGGCCGCGAACATCGCGCCCAGGCGACCGAAGCCTGTGATGACCTCGTCGAACACGAGCAGCAGGCCGTGGCGATCGCATATCTCGCGCAGACGTTGTAGATACCCTTTGGGTGGCACCAGCACACCCGTCGAACCCGCCAGCGGTTCCACGACCACGGCGGCGATCTGGCTCGCGTCGTGAAGCGCGATCAGCCGAGTTTCCAGTTCGTCGGCCATTTCGGCGCCGGTCTCGGCTTGGCCGCGAACGAAGGACTGTGTGGTCGGGTCCCAGGTGCTGCGGAGGTGATCGCTGCGCAGAAGCGCGGTGCCGAAGGCGCGACGGTTGTTCGTCATGCCGCCGACCGAAATGCCGCCGAAGCCCACTCCGTGAAAGCCGCGCTCACGGCCGATGAACAGGTTTCGCTGGCCCTGGCCGCGGGCGTGCCAGTACGCCAGCGCGATCTTCAGTGCGGTGTCACAGGCTTCGGAGCCCGAATTGACGAGGAAGACGCGATCCAGTCCGTCGGGTGCGATCGCGGCCAGCCGCTCCGCGAGCGCGAACGCGCCGGGGTGACCGACCTGAAAGCTCGATGCATAGTCGAGCACGTCGATCTGCCGTTTCATTGCCTCAACGATGCGCGGATGACGGTGACCTGCGCCGACGCACCACAGGCCCGAGATGCCGTCGAGAACCTCGCGCCCGTCGGGCGTGCGCAGAACGATGCCTTCGGCGCTGGTAACCAGCCGCGGATGTTCCTTGAACTGCCTGTTCGGCGTGAAAGGCATCCAGTACGCGTCCAGGTTCATGTCGAGCCTCATCATCAGCGCGCCGTGTATCCGCCGTCGACCATCAGTGTCTGGCCGGTGATATAGGCGGATGCATCGCTCGCGAGGAACACGGTTGCGCCATACAGATCGCGCAGTTCACCGTTGCGCCCGACGCAGGTCGCCTCGGCGTGACGTCGGGCCAGCGCTTCGTCGGCGAACACGGGGGCTGTCAGCGCGGTCGGGAAAAAGCCCGGACCGATGGCGTTGCACGTGATGCCGTACCGCGACCACGCCTGCGCGATGGCGCGCGTCAGTTGCACCACGCCGCCCTTGGCCGCGCCGTAGGGGGCGCTGTCTGCGAACGCACGAAACGATTGCAGCGAAGCGACGTTCAGGATGCGGCCCCAGCCACGCGCGCGCATTCCGGGCGCCAGCGCCTGCGTCAGAAAGAACGGCGCGCCGAGATGTACGGCGATCTGCGACCGCCAGGATTCCGGTGTCACTTCCTCGAACGGCTGGCGCAGATTCACTCCTGCGGCGTTGACTAGGATGTCCACACCACCCATGACGCTTTCGGCCTCTCGCGCCGCGGCGCGCAGCGCGTCGACATCGCAAAGGTCGACTGCCAGCACGTCGGCCGTGATCTGCTGCTGGCGAAGCGCATCGGCGGCTGCGGCAAGTTGGGCCTGGCGCCGGGCGGCCAGCATCACGCGCGCACCGGCGCTGCCGAGCGCCTGCGCCATCGCCAAACCGATTCCTGAGTTGCCGCCGGTGACCAGCGCCCGGCGGCCGCTCAGGTCGAACAGTCGCAAGATGCTCACGCCGGACTCACGCCTTGACCGGCTCGCCGAGCGAGAAACGCTGGCCCGGAAAATACTTCGCAAGTCGATGATCGGCCGTACGCGCGTGCGCCTCCATCCCCTCGAGCCGCGAGATTCGTGCCGTCACCTCACCGATGTCGCGCACTGCTTCACGCGTCATTCGCTGCCAGGTCAAGGTCTTGAGAAATTTGTGCACCGACAGTCCGCCCGAGTAGCGGGCCGCCCCCTTGGTCGGCAACACATGGTTAGGCCCGCTCGCCTTGTCGCCGAAGGCGACCGTGGTTTCTTCGCCGAGAAACAACGACCCGTAGCAGGTCAGGTGCTGCAGCCACCAGTCGAGGTCGCGCGCGTGTACTTCGAGGTGCTCGCTGGCGTAGCGGTCGGAGACCTCGACGACTTCGTCCCGTGTGTCGCACACGATGACCTCGCCGTAGTCTCGCCACGCCGCTCCGGCGGCCTCCCGCGCAGTCAGTGGCAGTGTCTCGATGAGCCGCGGCACCAGGCCCAGAACGTCATGCGCCAAACGCGGTGAAGTGGTGAACAGCCAAGCCGGCGATTCGTGTCCGTGCTCGGCCTGGCCGACCAAGTCGGTGGCGACGGTGGCGGCGTCGGCCGAGTCATCAGCAATGACGGCGATCTCCGACGGGCCGGCGAAAACATCGATGCCGACCTTGCCGAAAAGGGCTCGCTTGGCCTCGGCCACGAACTTGTTGCCCGGCCCGACGATCACGTCAGCGGGCTTGCCGGTGAACAGGCCGAATGCCATGGTCGCGATCGCCTGCACGCCGCCGAGCGTCAAGATGATGTCGGCACCCGCCCTGTCGAAGGCGTACAGCAGATACGGATGCATCGGGCCGCCCCGATATGGGCCAGAGCAGGCGACGATCGTTTTGACCCCAGCGGCCTTCGCGGTGGCTACGCCCATGTACGCCGAGGCGATGTGCGCGTAGCGGCCGGCCGGCGCGTAACAGCCGGCGACGTTGACCGGCACCACGCGCTGGCCGGCGATCACGCCCGGGTGCAGCTCGACGCTGAACTCGTGCAGCGAACGACGTTGTGCGTTGGCGAACTCGCTGACCTGCTGGATCGCGAAATCGATGTCGCGGCGAACCTCGTCGGGCACTTCGGCAACGCGCCGGTCGATCTCTGCGCGGCTGACGAGGATGTCCCGGTCCCACCGGTCGAGCTTCCTCGCGTAGTCCAGCACCGCCGCCTCGCCGCGCGCGCCGATCTCGGCGAGCATCTGGTTGACGACCTGTTGCGCGGTCGCCGTCTCTGTCTCCGGTGTCTTTGTCGCCTTCTTCAGGTACGTGATTGCCATGACCGGCTCATTTGCTGGTGTTGGCAAAATTGCGCAGTTTCGGGTCGGCTGCGACACGCTTCATGTACGCGTCGGTGATGAAGTCGCTGGCGGCCGGCACCGCTGGGATGGCGCCGGTTCCTTTCATGAACTCGCCGATCGCGGTGAACCAGCCGTCCACCTTGGACGCGCCGCCGGCCCGGCTCATGATGGCAAGTTGCTGCTCGAGGTTGAACGTCGGACGCGTGTCGAACTCCTTGCGCATCGATGCCTCGCTGATCGACACGCCGCCTTGCTCGTAAAACTTCTTCATCATCGCGATGGCCTCGCTTCGGTTGGCGTTTGCCCACGACCAACCACGCAGGTAGACCGCGAGGAACTTGGCAACCAGGTCGGGGTGCTGCTCGGCGAAATCGCCGCGAGCGATCAGCGCGCCGGGCACGATCGCTCCGCCGTCTTTGCCCGAGCACAGGACCTGCGCGCCGGCCTTTTCCTCGAGCGTGTAGATGTTGGGCGCCCACAGACCGCCGAGGTCGGCGTTATTCGATGACATCGCGGAGATGATTTCTGCCTGCCCCATGTTCTTGATCGTCACGTCGGTCTTCGACAGCCCCCATTTCCTGAGGCACGACTGCACGGCGTAGTCGCCTGTCGAATTGGCTGTCAGCACGATCGTCTGGCCCTTCATCGATGCCGGGTTCTGCAGATACCGGGCCGCAACGTCCTTGCGTGCGAGCAGGGCATTGCCGGCCGACTCGTCGTTCGTGATGCCGATTGTCTTGATGCCAAAGCGAACGTGTCCGAGCACCGCCGGCACCGAGCCGGTTCCTCCGACGTCCCACGATTTCGAGGCGGCCGCGGCGATCTGCGGCACACCGGCCGGGAAGGTGCTGAACACGGGTTTCAGGCCGACCTCGGCCCACCATCCTTTTTCGGTGGCGATGTAAAAGGGCAACGCCCAGTACAGCGCGGGCTGATAACTCACCTTGATTTCGGTGAGCGGCTGCGCCTGGACGCCGGCTGTGGCCGACACGATTGCCGCAGCGACGAGGCCGCGCAGCGCGATTCGGCGGGGTGAGGGGAGCATGTCTTTCATCGGAGGTCTCCTTGGGTCGTGGAAGTAGCCGGCTAGGTCGGCGAAAAGGGCGTTTTTGAAAACGCCTGTTGTGGGGTACTTGGTCAGTGGGCCTGTTCTCCCTGCTGCTCGCGCAGCAGCTTCCAGATGTGCGTTCGCAGGTGGACGAAGCTTGGCTGGTCCATCACGTCTTCGATGCGCTCCAGCGCGTCCCAGCGTTCTGACTCGCGCACCGACTTCACGTCGATCACCTCGCGGATCCGCCCGGGACGGCGTGTCATCACCGCGATGCGGTCGGCCAGATACACGGCTTCCTCCACCGCGTGCGTGATAAACAGCACCGTGCGCGGATGCCGGCGTGCCAGCCGCACGAGTTCTTCCTGCATGACGACGCGCGTCTGCGCGTCCAGGGCGCCGAAGGGTTCGTCCATCAGAAGCACCTTGGGGTCGAGCACATAGGCGCGCGCAATGGCCACCCGTTGCTGCATGCCGCCGGACAACTGGTGTGGAAATGCACGCTCGTAGCCCGCCAGGCCCATCAGCGCGATGTAGTGCTCGATGCGACGTCGCCGTTCGGCGACGTCGACGCCGAGCGATACGAGCCCGAACTCGATGTTGTCCCACACGGTCTTCCAGGGAAACAGCGCAAACTGCTGGAAGACCACTGCGCGGTCGGGCCCCGGCGACTTTACTTCGACGCCTCCGACGCGCACCGAGCCCGAGGTCGCGTGGTCGAGTCCGGCCGCCATACGCAGGCAGGTCGTCTTGCCGCAGCCCGACGGGCCCACGATCGCGACGAACTCGCGGTCCTGAACCTCGAGGTCGATGTCTTCCAACGCGACGACTTCGGTGCCACCCTGACGAAAGACGCGCCCGACGCGCTGGAACTGGATGTTGGCCATTCGCCCGTTCTCAAAGTCCGCGACGTTGTTCGATGTGCCTGTGCAAACGCCGCAGCACGACGTCGATCAGAAGACCGACGAGGCCGATGGCGATCATTCCGCTCATGACCGTTGCCGTTGACACGGCGGCCTGGCCTTTCACCATCATGTAGCCCACGCCGCTCGAGGCCACGATCAATTCCGCGCCGACGAGTGACTGCCATCCGAGTCCGGCGGAGATGCGAAGTCCGGCGACGATCGACGGCACGGCTGCGGGCAGCAGCACTTCGGTCATCGTGCGCCATGGACCGGCGCCCAGCATGCGCGCCGCTTCGAGGTACTTCGCTTCGACGAACTTGGCGCCGCGGTACGTGTTGATCAGCACCGGCGGGAATGCGCCCATAAAAATGATCAGCACGGGCCCGCCGATGCCGGTGCCGAACCAGAGCGCGGCAAACGGCACCCAGGCGATCGGCGCGACGAAGCGCACGGCTTCGAACAGCGGCGCGACGAGTCGGTCGATCCATCGGAAATGCGCCATCAGCAGGCCTAGCGGCAGTCCGGCCGCGACCGCCAGCGCAAAACCCATGGCAAACCGCTGCAGGCTGGACGACAGGTGCACGAGCAGCGTGTAACCGGCAAACGGTTCTGTCAGCAACCGTGCAAAGCGGGCCAGGACCTCCCACGGCGCCGGCAAGAACTGCTGCGATGTGATGCCGGACAGCGCTGCCGCCGACCACAGCGCCAGGAAGGCGAACGTTCCTGCGCCTGTCAGGCGGAGCAGTTCGCGCTGCGCCAGCGGCGGCCCGATCACGGCGCGGCCCTCCAGGGCATCGCGCGCGTTTCGATGCTTCCCAGTGCCAGCGTCATCAGCCAGCCGCACAACGCGACGCTGGCCATGCCGACGACGATCATGGCCGGGTAGATGTCCTGTGCGCTCTGGTTCAGGATCGAACCGAGCCCCGCGATCGCGCCGACCAGTTCGGCAGCCACCAGCGTCGTCCACGACGCCTGAAGCGACAGCCGCAGCCCTGTGAAGATGCTTGGTAAAGCCCCCGGCACGAGCACCTCCTTCCAGTAGCGCCAGCCGCGCGCGTTTAGCATCGCCGCCGCTTCGAACAACGGGGTTTCGATCTGGCGTACGCCGGAAAAGCTGTTGATCACCGAAGGCACGAAGGCCGAGACGAAGATGACCATCAACTTGGCGGCATCGCCCAGCCCCAGCCAGACGATCGCCAATGGAATCCAGGCCAACGGCGGAATCGGCCGCAACAGCAGGAACACGGGGTTGACGAAGGCTTCGACGCGACGGCTCGCGCCCATCGCCAGGCCAAGCACGACGCCGACGCTCGACGCAACGAAGAATCCGCTAGTGACCAGCAAAACGCTGCGCAGCGCGTGTTCGTGCAAGCGGGCGTTACCGTAACCGTCGACCGCGATTTGCCGAAGCGCGGAGACGACCTCCGCCGGCGCAGGAAAACGCGCAGTCGAGACCCAGCCCCACCAGACGGTGACACCCTGCCAAAGAACGAGCACCATGAACAGCGTGCCGAACGCCCAGATCAGGCGCGCGGCGCGGCTGGCAGCAGAGGATTCACGAGCCGGCGCGGGAGTCATTGCAAGCGATAGCCTGGTGATGGCTTGCCGCGCAGTCCGCAGCCGGCCAAGGTCAGCGGCCGGGACAGCGCATATCTGTAAGCGCTTTCAGTTTGGGCGCGGCCACTGCGCGTGTCAAGGGTACGGTGTCGTGTCCCAAAACGCCGCGCCGCCGATGATGCAGCGCATCTTGCCGCCGGTCCCGACACGCGATACGTGGTGAAAGCGCGTACAGTTATTGGATGCGGCAGAGATCGTCCAACGCACGCATCCCGGTTGCGCGGCGCCCGCGCATCGAGGACGTTGCCGCAGCTGCACGTGTATCGACGGCGACGGTGTCGCGCGTATTGAACGGGCAAGCGGTGCGGGAGCCCGCGCGCAGCCGCGTGCATGCGGCAGTCGCTGCGCTGGGCTACGTGCCGAATGCCGGAGCGCGTGCGCTGACGCTGCATCGCACCGGGACGGTCGGGGCGATCGTCCCGACGCTCGATAACGCCATCTTCGCCAAAGCGATCGACGCGCTGCAACGTCGGCTCGCGCAGGATCGCCTGCAGCTGCTGATCGCCACGAGCGACTACGACACCGCCGCCGAAGACGTCCAGGGGCGTACCCTGGTGGCGCGTGGCGTCGATGCACTCGTGCTGTGCGGTCACGGGCAGCGCCCACCGCTGCTCGACTTCCTGCGCCGTCGCGGTCTCCCGTTCGTCCATGTGATGACGCTCGGAAACGACGAGACCGATCTGTCCGTCGGGTTCGACAATCGCCGCGCGATGGCGCGCGCCGCACGGCACCTGCTGGAGCTTGGCCATCGGCGCATCGCCATGCTGGCGGGCGTCACGCGCGACAACGATCGCGCGCGCGCGCGCGTCGAGGGAGCGCGCGACGCACTGCGCTCCGCGCGGCTTTCGCTGCCGGCAGAGCGGATTGTGGAGCGCCGCTACACCTTGGCCGACGCGCGCGACGGGCTGCGTCAGCTGATGTCCGCGCGTCCGCGGCCCACCGCGGTGCTGTGCGGCAACGACGTGCTCGCGTTCGGCGCGTTGATCGAAGCGCATCATCTGGGCTTACGTGTGCCGGAGCAGCTTTCGATCATCGGATTCGACGACCTCGAGCTCGCACGCCACGTCAGCCCGGCGCTGACGACGATGCGAGTGCCGTCGGAGACGATGTGGACGCTGGCCGCCGAGCGGCTGATCGGTGCGCTGCGCGGCGAACCCGTGCCGCGCCGCACCGAGCTCGAGGTCGAACTCATCGTCCGGGAGTCGACGGCACGGGTGCCAGTCGGACTCAGTCGACCTGGATCTTCGCCGCGGCGATGACGCGTGCCCAGCGTTCGACTTCGCCGTTGAGGAACGAGGAGAATTCGCTCGGACCGCGGGCGTCGACGCGAAAACCCTGCGTGCGTGCGCGCTCCTGGATGTCCGGCGTGGCCATGATTTTCAGCACTTCGGCGGCCAGCTTCTCGACGATCGCGTCCGGTGTGCCGGCGGGCGCCATCAGCGCGGTCCAGTTCTCCACCGCGAGGCCGGGCATGCCCGCTTCGCCGGTGGTCGGGACGTCGGGGACGAGCGGATGCCGCTGCGCGCTGGCGATCGCCAGCGCGCGCAGCTTGCCGGCCTTGACGTGCGCGATGCTCTCCGGGAAGTTGGAGAACACGACGTCCAATTGGCCGCCGATCAGGTCGGTCATGCTCGGCGCACCCCCCTTGTAAGGGACGTGCTGGATGCTGGAACCGTTGAGCTGGTTGAACAGCGCGAGCGTCAGATGCGGTGGCGTGCCGTTTCCGCTCGAGCCGGCGTTCAGCTTGCGTGTCTTCGCCTGTTCCATCAGGTCCTTGAAGTCCTTGATCGGACTCGCCGCCGGCACGACCACGAGCATCGGGCTGCCGGCAAGCAGCGCCACCGGCTTGAGGTCCTTCTGGAAATCGTAGGGTGCCTTGCCCTTGAACAGGGTTGCATTCACCGCGTGCGTCATCGTGATCGCCAGCAGCGTCTGACCGTCCGGCGCCGCCTTCGCGACTTCCGCCGCGCCGATCATGCCGCCGGCGCCGGGCTTGTTGTCCACGATGACGTTGACTTTCCAGCGCTCGCTGAGCTGCTGCGCGACCAGACGCGCCATCACGTCGGTCAGCCCGCCCGCGGGAAACGGCACCACGTATCGGATCGTCGATCCGGGTCTGGGATAGTCCTGCGCGAAAGCGGGCCAGCCCAGCGCCATCAGCGCGGCGGTGAGGATGAGGTGTCGGCGTGTGGTCATGGGTGTCTCCGTGCGCCGGTCAAAACCGGCGAGATGTTGTGAATGAAAGAGTCATACGTTGAAGGCCTAGCCAGCTACGGCGGCCCCGAGTCATGCGTGCACATTCGTGAGGGTGTGGGCGAAGCGTTG
>Ga0272446_1004509_pt1 | contig 16412 bp, 18 predicted proteins | sample YNPCB0061_FD_194587 | JGI IMG/M metagenome (GOLD analysis project Ga0272446, IMG submission 194587) | Hot spring microbial mat communities from Yellowstone National Park, WY, United States - YNP-CB-006-1 | ecosystem: Environmental > Aquatic > Thermal springs > Hot (42-90C) > Sediment | place... | reverse complement strand
GGACATTGAAGTTCAAGACAGCTCGGGGAGTAAACGCCTAATCAAACTAAAGTGCCGTCTGCAAACGGAGGCGGAACTAACCATCTACAAGAACCAGGGAATCCTTCCCTACGTGCTTCGTTCCTTGCTCAAATCGTCAGAGCGTGGGTAGAGAACCAGGGATCCATCGGGCGCTCGGAAGGTCCAGCCCCTCTCATCGCTTGAAAGAAGGCTGGCCTCCACTTCCACCTTGCCCTTGCCACCGGGAAGGTCAACCGCAAAGGTAGGAAGCACAAGCCGTGATGCTTTCAGCTTCACCTCTTGCCAAATCTCCAAGGCACGATCCAGGCTGGTTCGCCAAGACCTGGTGCCCGAAGCCAAATCGGTGTAAAAAAGGTAGTAGGGCTTTATCCCCAAGAGTGCGAGTTGTTCAAAAAGGTTAAGAAGGATGGTGGGCTGATCATTCAGCTTTGAGAGAAGAACGGTCTGAGACACCTGAGCAACACCAGCTTGAAAAAGCTTTTTGACTGTCTGTTGAAACCCCTGGTGGAGCTCATCGGGATGATTGACATGATGAATCCACCAAATTCCCCCCAAGGCTTCAAGCCGTTCCAAAAGTTCGTGGGTTACCCGCTGCGGAGCAAGGCTTGCCGTTCGCGTTGAGAGGCGCACCATGCGCCCTAGGGAACGGATGAGGCTGAGGAGGGGGAGGAGGTCTTCATCAGGCAGAGTTAGAGCATCCCCGCCACTGAGGATGACCTCTCGCACCTCCGAGTGTTGAACCAAGTAGGTTTCTAGCCGCTGCCGATCCTCCTCGGTAAATCGGGCCAAACCACGCCCCGTCCAATGGCGGCGAAAACAAAAACGACAGTAACGAAAACAGCGGTCGGTGGTGAGCACCAAAAGTCGATCCGGGTAACGATGCACCAAGCGTTCTTGAGGACTGTGGATTAGGTCCCCAATTGGGTCATCGAGTTCCTCTGGAAACTTCAAGTCCTCGCCCCACCGAGGGACGAACTGTTCTTCTAATCCTGATCGATTACGCAACCACGTAGCGTCGGTGAAGCGTCCAGAGGTTGGCAGCCAAGACCAGCATCAAGAGGGTTTGTAGCCACCAGTTGAAATTCATGCCCGTCAGCCGAATGACCCCCTTAGCCAAACCAAGTTTGAAAACGACCTGTGAAATGGCAATCCGCACAATCCAAAGAACAAAGGCCCAAAAGGTGGTCTGGAGCAAGATGGCTTTGGTCAAAAAATTGAAGAGGCCCAAGAGCAAAATTACCCCGATGCTCAATTCCACAACTCCAACAACAAGTTCCACGAATTGAAGGTTGCCTCCAGTGGTAAGACTGAAAAATGACTCGTCTTGTCCAGGGAGGATTCCCAAAATGCCCAAAAACACAAAGAACAAACCCGAAACCAACTGTAAGAAAAACAAGCCCGATGACGCCTTGGTATAGCCCATGAAACACTCCTTTAAAATTGGGTGAATGATCGAGGCGGGATTCGAACCCACGACCTTTTGCTCCGGAGGCAAACGCTCTATCCAGGCTGAGCTACTCGACCCTCGATATCATTCTACTCACTGAAGATTTACTTGAACAGTCCCAAAGGAACCAGAACCGGAAAAGATATTCTTAATGGGTTCAAAATAAGTCGAGAAAAAATCTTGGTGGGAGGGCTCCTCCAGGTTTAATCGAATTTGGCCATTGTTGGCCCGAATACGGTAGAGTTGACCGCTTAACAGGATGACCCCTTGGCGGTGAATTTTGGCCGTTGCGTTTACTAGCAAGAACTCACCTTGGGTGGTTTTAACCCTGAGGGTGGTTGATTCTTTAAGAAGGACCTGACCCGAAAGAACCCGTAGCTGTGCGATTTCGCCTGGGGTGAAAGCATAGCGTGTGTTTTCCACCAATTCAAAGGATGAGGGGAGTTCTTGGGCGCCCAAGGCAAGGGTGCACACGACCAGGAGCACGAATTTCATCGATCAAACCTCACTAAGATGGATAAATGTCCCAAAATGGGACCCAAGTCATCGGGGAAGGCTCCCTTTTGATTCACCACCGCTAAGCCTAAGCCAAGGATTACCCCTAGCTCAGCCCAAGGCTCCCAGACCAGTTGAGTATAAATCTCCGTTCCAAGATAGGGTGAGGCATTGGGGCCTGTGGTGACCATTGGATCTGAAACAGGACCATCGGTGAGTCGAAAAAGGCTGCCCAACTGATATTCCCAAGATAAATACGAAATGGGAATAAACGAAGATAACGACAGTCGCGAGCCTAAAGAAAAACCCGCCAAATTACCCCAGTCCAGCTTCAAAATGCGCAGGGGTGGAGGATGTCCCCATGACCGATATTGAAAACTCAGTGATGGCCCGTTATTCCAGATGCTTCCCTCTTGAAACTCAGAACGATAGGAACCATCGCCAGAGCTCAAAAAAAGACGAAGGAAACGAACGTAATCAAAGCCGGGGAGAAGAAGCTCGGTTTTGACATCGAAGGCTAGGCCCAAAAAAGGCAAAGCGATGTACTTTCCCGCTTGGGCATCATAATGAAGGGTTCCCCCATTTTGAAAATTAAGAGCTAACTCGAGTTTGAATAGATCGAAGGCACTGAAGGTACTACTGAGACCGAGGGCCCAACCTTGGTAGAGCCCCCCGTCAAACACGGTGTAGGTTGTCTCTCCTTCTTGACGTACCCGATCGGGGCTGACCCCCAAACGGAAATCTCCCATATAGGCCAGGGCAAGATTAACCCACAAACCGGAGTTGGGTTGATAGTGAAAAACAAGGGAAGAAAGCATGCGTGGTGGCCCCCAATTATTTTGGGCATTCATAAAATCAAATATATCGTTGGGAGTGATCAAGGGCAGTGCAACATCTTTGGGAAGGAGACCCAAGTATCCCAAATTTAGAGTTATTAAAAAATCTGAGTATTGAAGTTTGAAAACAAAGCCATCAAGGAGCTGTTGGTAGAGCGAACCACCCCCCTGCTCCAAACGTCCCAGCTTGAGGCTCAAAAAACGATACCAAGTGAAAGGCTCACCGAGAAAAAAGCTCACCCATAACTGTTGAGGAGAAAAAATGAAGAACTGTTGAAATTCACTAAAATAATAATTTAAGCCCCCGGAGAGGTTTAAATAGGTTTCTTCCCCATCCGAATATCTGAGACCAACCCCATTTCTGCCCGCAAAATAAAGAGTTAAATCGGCTGGCGGTCCAACCGACAAAAATAATCGATTGGAAACATCGAACTTAAATCCCGGATAATGGTGAGGCTCTTGCCATGTTGAGTAAACATCGCGACTGGCTAAATACAGCTCATAAAACTCATCCTTGGATAGGCTGCCTTTGGGATCACGACTTGGTTCCAACCACCCGCGTTCCCAAGCCTCTTGCCAAAGCGTGTTAGCATCATTAAAAACAGAACCCAATCGACGACGATTAGGGATGCCCTGCCAGAGAAGAATTACAGCTTGTTGGGTGGTGATGATCGTTCCTTCCTCGCCCTCTTTCTCAGCATCCATTTCAGCTTTGCCTTCCCAGTCAGCAAGGAGCTGCTTTGCCTGGCTAACCGTCAGCGGCTGAGCCACGACAAGGTTTGAGATAACAAGAAGGGAAATCAAGAACGAGATGCGCACACTTTAGTTTAACCTCTTTAATGTTCATCTTTCAACTTTTTTAGAATTTTGATAAGTTAGACCTAAAACAGGGAGGGTGTTAATGCTATTAAACTTGGTTTATGCTCTTGTGTTTTGGATTTACGTACTTTTTTCTTACATCATTTTCATTCCCGAACGAATCTTCGCCCTTTTGAGACAAGAACGGATAAGGCGCCGATGGATGAACCTTTTAGGGAAGATTTACTCCGTTGGCCTTTTGAGTATTGGTTGGAGTCGAATTTTTGTTCACCACCGTGAGCGCTTTCCTAAAATTGGTCAACCGATATGCATCGTGTCGAACCACCAAGCCTACGCCGATATCCTGGTTTTATTGGCAACCCTACCCACGGCAGCTGGCTTTATTGCAAAGGATAGCCTAAAAAAGGTACCGGTGATTAGCACCTGGATGAAGGCTTACCACTGTTTTTTCTTAAAACGCAACGATATGCGAAGCGGTATTGAAGCCATCAAATATGGGGTACGTATGATCCAAAGCGGCTATCCCATGGTAATCTTTCCCGAAGGCACCCGAAGCCGAGGTCCAACCATGCGTCCCTTCCACAAGGGAAGTCTCAAGCTGGCCTTGGAAAGTAAGGCCATTTTAGTGCCCCTGTCTATTGAGGGAACCTACAAGCTCTTAGAAGGCCGAAACACCATCCGACGCGCAGATGTCCACCTCCTCTTCCACCACCCGATTGATTGCTCCAAGCTGAGTAAAGAAGAAGAGCGCACCCTACCCGAACGCGTGTTTGAAATCATCCAACAGGGTCAACAACAACTTCTCAAAGGAGAGTTTCATGGCTAAGTCCTTAGCTACTTATGACGAAAGCAAGATTCAAACACTGAGTTCGCTGGAACACATTCGGCTAAGAAGCGGGATGTACATTGGCCGCTTGGGCGATGGTTCCAACCACGATGATGGAATCTACATCCTCGTCAAAGAAGTAATCGACAATGCGGTTGATGAATTCATCATGGGCTATGGGAAAAAGATTTATATTAACATCAACGACAACCTTGTCAGTGTTCGGGACTTTGGTCGTGGAATTCCTTTGGGAAAGGTGATCGAATGCGTTAGTGTCATCAACACCGGAGCAAAGTATAACGACGATGTATTTCAATTCTCCGTTGGGCTCAATGGAGTTGGCACTAAGGCCGTCAACGCCCTCTCCAGCCATTTTTTGGTTCGAAGCCATCGTCAACGAAAATACTTTGAGGCTGTTTTTCAGCAAGGTGTGATGGTGAGTCAAAAAGAGGGAACGACTAATGAGCCCGATGGAACCTTGGTGGAATTCAAACCCGACTTCACCATCTTTTCGAATTACAGCTTCAACTTTGAGTACCTGCAAAAACGACTATGGACCTACGCTTGTTTGAATCCAGGACTGCAGCTGTTTTTGAACAATGAAAAGTTTGAAGCCTCGAAGGGTTTGTTAGATTTTTTAAATTCTGAGGTTGGAGACAAAATTTTCTATCCCATTCTGCACTACCGCTCCGACAAGTTAGAGTTCGCTTTGACTCATTACGACGCCTACGGGGAAACCTACTGGAGCTTTGTGAACGGACAGTATACCTCTGATGGGGGCACCCATCTCTCTGCTTTCCGAGAGGGCATCCTCAAGGGCATCAACTCCTATTTCAATGCCGATTTTAACGGGCTGGACGTTCGCGAGGGCATTGCGGGAGCCATCAGCATCAAGTTAAAAAATCCCGTGTTTGAAAGCCAGACTAAAAACAAACTGGGCAACACCGATATCCGTGGTGCCTTGGTCAGCGAGGTCAAGCAGGCCATGGAAAATCTCCTGCATAAAAATCAAGAAAGTGCGCGCGTTGTCAAGGAACGGATTCTGTACAATGAAAAATTGCGCAAAGAACTAGCTGAGGTGAAAAAAGAGGCAAAGCAGATTGCCAAAAAAGCGGCTATCAAAATCCCAAGCCTCAAGGACTGCAAATACCACCTCGGCGACGGGCCCCACGGAGAAAAAAGCATGATCTTTTTGACAGAGGGACAAAGCGCCAGTGGTTCCATGGTCAGTAGCCGCGACCCCCTCTACCAGGCCATCTTCAGCCTAAGAGGAAAGCCCCAAAACATGTACAACCACAAAAAAGGAGACATTTACAAAAACGAAGAACTGTGTTACCTCATGATGGCGTTGGGAATTGAAAACGATGTTGAAGGGCTCCGATACAATCAAATCATCATTGCAACCGATGCCGACTACGACGGCTTCCACATTCGCAATCTATTATTGACCTTCTTCTTAGAATATTTTGAAGAGCTTGTGGTGAAGGGCAAGGTTTATATTTTGGAAACCCCCCTTTTTCGGGTTCGCAACAAAAAAGAAACACGGTACTGCTATAGTGAAAAAGAACGCGATTTAGCCATCAAGGACTTGGACAACCCCGAGGTGACACGATTCAAAGGACTTGGGGAAATATCCCCCAAGGAATTTGCGCAATTCATTGATCCTGCTACGATGAAGCTCATCGAAGTGACTCTTAAAAACGTGAAGAACATCAAAACCATGCTGAAATTTTACATGGGCGATAACACTCCCGAGCGTCGGGACTACATTATGGAGAATTTGATCTAATGTCTTACGTTGATAAAATTTTTGACAAAAATTACCTTGAATACGCCAGCTACGTCATCAAGGATCGCGCCATTCCCGACCTCCGCGATGGGCTCAAGCCCGTTCAACGGCGCATCCTCCACTCCCTTTTTGAAATGGACGATGGGAAATTCCACAAGGTTGCCAACGTGGTGGGGCATTGTATGAAGTACCACCCGCACGGCGATGCCAGCATATATGAAGCCCTCGTTCAGCTTGCCCAAAAGGAACTGCTCATCGACACCCAGGGGAATTTTGGAAATGTGATGACTGGCGATGTGGCGAGTGCTGCTCGCTACATCGAGTGCCGCATCACGCCCTTTGCCCGTGAGATTCTTTATAACAAAAACATTACCGAATACACCGAGAGTTACGACGGACGCAATCAAGAACCGGTTTTTTTCCCAGCAAAAATTCCCTTGGTCCTCATCCTTGGCGTTGATGGGATTGCCGTTGGCATGAGCACTTCGATTTTACCTCACAACCTGCGAGAGGTATTACTAGCTGTTCAAGATGTTCTACGCGGTAAGGTACCCCAACTCTACCCGGATTTTGTGCAGGGAGGACTGCTCGATGTGAGCGATTACCAAGATGGTTTGGGCAAGGTACGGGTACGAGCTCGATTAGACACCAGTGATCCCAAGCGCATCGTCGTTCGGGAGCTACCCTACGGTATCACAACCGAAAAATTGATGAACTCGATTGAGGCGGCAGCCTCCAAGGGCAAGATCAAAATCGCGGAAATCAATGACTACACTGCCGAAAACGTGGAAATAGAAATCAAACTGCCCAAAGGCATCTACGCCAAGGACGTTGAAGACTCGTTTTACGCCTTCACCCATTGCGAGGTATCGTACTCGGTGAATCTTTTAGTCATCAAGGACAAAAAACCCACAATTATGACCGTCTCAGAGGTGCTTGCCTACCACGCTCAGCAGCTCGTAAGCGTCCTCAAACAAGAGCTTGAGTACGAGGAACGTGAGCTTAAAGATCTCTTGCACGCAAGAACCCTTGAGCAAATTTTTATTGAGGAGCGGATTTACAAGCGCATCGAAGAGATGAAAACCAGCGTTGAGGTTACCAACGCTGTCATCAGCGGTTTTGAACCCTTCAAGGCCCAGATCAAGCGAACCGTTACCCCCGACGATGTGGAACGCCTGTTAAAAATTCCTATTCGACGCATCTCCTTGTACGACATGAACAAACTGCGAAAAGAGATTGAGGAGATCAAGGGCCGTCTCAAGGAAATCAAAGGCCACCTTGCCAACCTAACGGCTTACGCCCTGAGCTGGCTTGACGGGATCTTGAAAAAAAACGAGGGGCGCTTTGTTCGTCGAACTACCCTCACCTCCTTTGAAAAAATCACCCTACAAAAGGTTGCCCTGCGTGATAAAAAGCTTCGCTATGATCCCAACAGCGGCCACCTCGGTTTAGGGCTGAGCTCTGGAAACGTGGTCTGCGAGGTCTCCGATGTAGACAAGATTTTGTTAATTGATAAGGATGCCGTCTGGAGGGTCATCAAGGTTCCTCAGCGGCTGTACGTTGGCAAGGATCTTCTTTACATTGGCCTTGCCGACAAGGAGCAGTTGGCCTCCATCGTGTTTAGCCTTGCTTACAAAAGGCAGGCTGATAAAATGGCCTATCTTAAACGCTTCGTCATCGAAGGTTGGATTCTGGATAAAACATATTCCCTACTTCCCGACGGAGCCAGCCCCCTCGCGTTTACCACTCGCCAAGACCTTTACGTCAAGTTGGATTTCAAACAGAGAAGCCTAATCCAAAGCAAGTCCGATCTCATCCCCCTAAGTGACTTTTTAATTAAGAACCCTTCTGCCCAAGGACGGCGCCTCAGCACCAAGGAGGTGATCGCGGTTCGCTTTGTGAACAAGGATGGTTCAAAACCAAAGGTCCCCGATGAAGGATGATTTAAGCATTCAAGAAATTGTGGCTCGAGTTTATAAGGGAATTTTAGACTTGCAAGAAAAAGGCGAGAAGCCGACGTGGGTGATCTTGCATGCACAGCGGTACCGTGAGCTACAGGTTTGGCACCGTCGTTTAGGCGAATTACCCGCTGGTGACTACATCGATGAGGAACACCTCTTCGACATCCCCATCGCCATAGACAACTCTTACGAGTACGCTATTCTAGACGCACAAGGAAAACCCATCTATTTCGTACCTAGGAAAGGATATGGAACAAACAGCTGATATTCGTATCACGGGCATCCGAAAACTCGTTTCGCCAAACCAACTCAAGCAACAGTTGCCCCTAACCGAGGCTTCGGCTTCGTTAGTCGCACAATCACGTCGGGTCATCCAGGCCATCCTTGATGGTCAAGACCCGCGACTTTTGGCCATTGTTGGACCCTGCTCCATCCACGATCCTCGTTCGGCCTTGGATTACGCTGGCCGCCTGCAAAACTTCATTCCGAAAATTTCAGACCGCCTGTACGTGGTGATGAGGGTCTACTTTGAAAAACCACGCACTTCTCTGGGTTGGCGCGGCCTTATTCTGGATCCCGACATCAATGGCACCTATAATATCGAGAAAGGTCTGAGCCTGGCGCGCAGACTTCTTCTCAACATCACCCAAATGAACATTCCCACCGCTACCGAGGTGCTCGACCCCATCGTTCCCCAGTACATCGCCGATCTGGTTAGCTGGGCGGCGGTAGGCGCACGAACCACTGAAAGCCAGACGCACCGCGAAATGGCAAGCGGGTTAAGCATGCCGGTGGGCTTCAAGAACAGCACCGATGGAAGCCTGGACAACGCGGTTCACGCCATCATCAGCGCCGCCCAACAGCGCAGCTTCATCGGCATTGATCAAGACGGGGAAACTGCCGTGCTGACCACCACGGGCAACCCCTGGGGGCATTTGATTTTGCGGGGGGGCAAGGATGGCCCCAACTACGGCGAAGACCACATCTTGCAAGCCGCTGAACGCCTTCGTGCCCACCAGCTCCGCCCCCGTCTTATTGTAGATACCTCGCATGCCAACTCGGGCAAGGACCCTACCCGTCAGCTTTTTGTGCTCGACCAACTGGTTCAGTCTTTCCGTAAAAACCTGCCGATTTGCGGATTCATGATGGAAAGTAACCTATTGGGAGGGAGACAAGAACCCGCCCCCCTCGAAACGCTCCAGTATGGGGTTTCTATTACAGATGCTTGCCTGGGATGGGAAGCCACTGAAGCCGCACTTTTGGAAGCCCACCGAAAACTCAAAACGGACTAGCCCAGCGCCAACCTTCAACCTTGAGACGGTTCTGAATTTCCGTGAAAGTGAGGGGAACCCAGATTCCACCTTCTTGTTTGAGGGCGTAGGGGCCACGTAATAAATAACTCAACCCCTCGTGCAATTGATGAGCTAAAACACGGTAGTTTTCAAGTTCGGGGGATTGAAACAGCGGGTGATCAAGTTTGAGAGCACTCGTTAAAAAAGTATCGATCACCATCTTAGCCGCAAGGAAGCGCTTTTGTTTTTCAACGCCCAAAATCAAAGGACGATCCAAAAGCCCGATGACCTCCCAGGTGACCTGTTCCGCCTGGGTGTAATGCCCCAAGTCCTTGTCTTGATTGGATAACCGAAGCGGGAGGTGTTGCACAATGCGGGGAAGCTCTTCCACCAAGGTAGGCAGGTGGAACACCCCAGTGGCACAGTTAAACAAAATTCGAGCCTCGGGGTAGCGCTTTAGCACGGCAGGATCAACCCCAACCCCTAGGTCAGCACATTGCAAGCGCCCCTGGTTATCTCGAAATAGAATACCCCCCTTCACATCGATGGCTGTCTTGAAACTAAAATCAAATCCCGCCTGTGCTTGCCGGTTAATGACCAAGCCTAACCCACTCACTGAAGGCAGGGCTCCCAGGTTGTCCACATTGGTGAGATAACCCCAATCGTAGCCCTGCCGCGCCAACTGGGAGTAAACGTCTGCTAGGACCCTGAAATTTTGTCCATGGCCACCCGGTAGCAAGAGGGGTCTGGGAGGATCACCATACACGAACACATTTCGCCTGCCTTGAGCATCAGGCAAGGTAAAGGCGGTGATTAACTCTTGCTGACGTGTCAAAAGCTGGGGAAGCTCGACGCCATTTCCTATTAAATCTTTTACCCAGGGACTTTGACATAGCTTCTCCCACGCCTGAATGAGGGCCTGGTGAGTGGCTGGTGAGGTCATTTGAAACAAGGGGAGCTGTCTGACAGACAAGACGTGGGAAAGAAGCAATAGGTGGCGAACCTTAAGCTCCAGAAAGCTCGGTCCAGGCTGGCCATCCGGCTGATAAAAAGCAGGTGCCAGGGCCTTGGGTCTTCCCCCAAGCTCCTCTGCTGCCAGCTCGATGTCTGCGGCATAAATCTCCGACAGCAGAGGATGGATGCTTAGGTTTTTTTTACGATCAACGTAGCTCGTGGCACTGCCTCCATTGAGAATACCCAGGGCTGTTTTAGGTAGCCCCTGCCAGCCTTTTTCAATGATTGAGTCTGAAACCTGGGAGCTGTCTACCACGCTAATGCCATCGACATCAGGCAGCCCAGCAACCACGGGCCATTCGGAGCGAAACTGACCGCCATTGAGGGTGTTGAGAATTTCCAAAGAGGTAGCAACATCCACATCCCATTGCTTGAGAAAGTCTGCGGAATTCACCTCAGGACTCATGAGGAAGCCTCAAGACAGTGCCCTGCGTAGGCAGCCCCCTTGAGAGAAATGCCATAGTCCAACGTGATGAAAACGGGGATTTGAGCGAGAGTTTTGTAAATGTTGGGATTGCAGTGCTGTTCGAAGGTTCGCATGAAAAGCTGGTCTTCCAAGAAGAACTCTTGATTTTTGGCGGCAATTCCACCCGCCAGGTAAAGTCCCCCTACCGGAAGAAGCAAACTCGCCACACTGGCTGCAAATCGAGCGTATAGGCGGACAAAGGTCTGCATCAATTTCTTTAAGACGGGGTGGGTCTTGGCTAATTGGCTGATTTTTCCCGGTTTTTGGATGTCGGGTAAGGCAAAGATTTCTTGGGCAGCCGGATCGTGTTTGTCCAAACGTCCTGATTCGGTATAAAAATAGAACATATTTTTTATTCCGTTACCTGAAATGAACATTTCGTATTCTGGGACGATGTCGATGGTTTGATACACATAATCCTTGAATTCACGCGTCTCCGCATCAAAGTCCGCAAAATCCATGTGTCCCCCTTCGCTAGGAAAGGCACGCCAACGACCTTCCTCGGGCACAATGAAACCCACGCCTAAACCAGTGCCTGCGCCAATGGCTGATTTCAATCCCTGTTGGGGCTCAGCAACCTTTCCATCGGTTCGATGTAACCGAAGAACTTCTTGGGAATTGCTGTGATCGAGGAGGGGAAGTCCAAAACAGACCGCTGTGAAATCATTGATCACGTGAACCTTAAGACCTAATTTGGCCTCGAGTTCGTTCCCATCAATGACCCAGGCCTGATTAGTCATTTGACAAACGTTGTTTTGAATAGGACCTGCCCCACTGATGCAAGCCCCCTTGAGCACGAAGGATCCAAGATGACGATTCAATCCCTCTAAAGCGGTTTCCAAGGTGTCTGCAAAGGAATCAATGACGTGACTTTCCTCGATCGCCTCTGCAATCACAGTAACATGTGCCCCTGATTCGGTGGGAACCACGGTTGCCAAACCAAGATTACAATTAGTTCCCCCAACATCACCTACAAGCCACAATCCCGCTAAATGAAGAGATTTAGGATCATAAAGTTTGAACTGCATGCCTTATTTTATATGCAAGCTGCTCTTGTGACAACCAAAAAACTTGATTAAGGTGGCTAACATGGATTGGTACCTAGACTTCGACGGTGTGCTTTGTGATTCGATCCCCGAAATTTGGGCCTCAAGCCAACGGGCTGTTTTAGAGCGCTGGGTTTCTTGGGAACAAACTAATCCCGAGCTCAGGCACAGGTTCCTGCGGTTGCGTTCCTTTGTTCGTAAGGGGGCGGAGTACCTTTCCATCATCCGCCTTATTCAAAGTAACCAAGATGAAACCATTAAAAACTTCTCCGAATGGGATGCTTACTTAAAGAAGCTCGGCACCAATCAACTTGAAAAAGATCATCACGCGCTTTACAAGGTTCGAGAGACCTGGCTTAGGGAAGAGCCCGAGCGCTGGCTCTCGTTAAATCCGCCTTACCCAAACGTGAAAGAAGTTTTATCCCAGGTTGGTTCTCGGCCCAATGTCATCATTTTTAGCACCAAAAAGCCAAGCTACATTCAAGCCATCTTGGAATTCTGGGGGTTGCGGTGGCATCCCGACCACATCTGGGAAGCCCAAGGGCACAAAGGGAGGTACCTCGATACTTTGAAGAGACCCTATACCCTTGTTGATGACCAAATCGAACAGTTCAGCCCAGATAGTCCCTACGGGCGCTTTGTGTTGGCACTTTGGGGCCCCATCAGTCCCGAAGCTAAGACTCGAGCCCCTCTGGCTTGGAGCTGGGAAGAATTCGCAACCAATTTTCTTAATGATTTGATTTAGTTTCTCCCAAGAGAATGTTCATTTCTTCGTGAGTGATGACCTCTTCAGGGGAAACCTCTGACTTATCCAAATTAAAAGAAGCGATGACCTCATCGATTCTTGACTGATTCTTATTCTGAAGTGAAATAATGAGCTCCCCCTGTTGTGAAAAAGAAAGCCCTTCTTTGGAAAGGCGGAGCATGTCATTCAAAAGATTGTGGAAAATTTGCCGCGAGAGGATGAGCTGATGGGAATATTCCTTACGCTGAATCAAGTGTTGTTCTTCGAGAAGAGATTGCTGAAGCCGGTCAAATACGGAGTCGATATAATCAACCTCATCAAGAAAATGCTCTTCAAACAAGTCAGGATCAAGCCCAAGGGCGAGCCCCTCCTTGAGTCGACGACAAGTCAAACCCATATAATACAGACCTTCTTCGTATCCGCGCAAACTCTTCATGTTGACATTAAAACACCTTCATGATAGTTTTGCAATGTCTCTTTATTCGCCTCAGTTGGGGCGAATCACTTGTCCACAAGGAGAAAAACATGCGGACTTACGAATTGGCGGCCTTATTCCGCCATGAGGCTGATATTTATCAAAAGGGATTGGAAGCCGTACGAAACCACATCAAAAAATACGGCGGAACCATCGTCAAAGAGGAAGACCTAGGCGAACGTGCGCTTGCCTACCCCATCAAGAAAGCCACCAGTGGCCATTATATGGTTTTCTATAGCAACTTTGATCCACAACAAGTGGACGAATTCGAAAAATTCCTAAAACTAGAGACATCTCTGTTGCGCTTCCTCATGATTAAGTCAGAAGAGGATTAAGGCCATGGCAGACATCAATCATGTTGTGATGGTTGGACGATTAACGCGTGATGCTGAATTGCGGATGCTCAACAACGGCACAGCGGTGTGTAAAATGAGCATCGCGGTGAACCGTCGTGCCAAAAAACAAGACCAATGGGCCGATGAAGCCAGTTTTTTTGATGTGAGCTTATGGGGTAAGCAGGCTGAGGTGCTTCAAAAGTACCTAACCAAGGGCCGCCAGGTGGTCATCCAGGGAGAGCTTCGTCAAGAACGCTGGGAGTCGAATGGGGAAAAACGAAGCAGAATCGAAATTCACGCAAACTATGTTCAGCTGATCGGTTCAGGAGAACGCAACGGCTCTCAATCCAACATGCCCCCTTCCTTTGAACCCCCTCCCATTGCCTCAGGTGGCGACTTCGAGGAAGACCTGCCCTTTTAACCAGAAAAACACCGTTAAGGAGTTAAAAAATGTCAAACGAAGATATGAAAGAATTCACCGATGAGTATGGGTCATCTGAAAAGAGCAAGGCAAGCCTTGATAAAAAAGATCCACGCAAGGCTGCCGCTAAACCTTTTTTTCGGAAAAAAGTGTGTAAATTTACCGTGCACAAGTGGCCTTGCGATTATAAGCGGGTTGATATCCTGCAAAAATTCATCACGGAAAGGGGGAAAATTCTTCCTCGACGAATTACTGGGACAAGCGCTAAATACCAACGGAAGCTGGCAAGAATGATAAAAATTGCCCGCTACTTGGCCCTCCTCCCCTATGTCAGAAACTAGGCAATGCCAGTAGCCCTTCGGTGGCTCCTTGTAACCGGGCTCAGTTCAACGCTCACCCTATTCATGGGCCTCAATTTTATCACCTTGGGACTCCCTATTTGGTTAAGAAAGAGGTTCGGGCTTGTTGAGAGCCTTCTTGCCTATGCAGGGCTGTGGATGGGGCTCCTAGCCTCGTACCTAGTCTTTAACTCTGAATACTCATTATTGGAACTAGCTCTCAATGCACCCATCACCCTTGGGCTTCTGGCGCTCCTCGTACCTTGGTTTTTGAATCTGACGGAACGAACCCTGTATCGGGTTATCGGGGCAACCCTCTTGGCCTCCCTCATGTTTTATCCGATTTGGACCTGGGTAGTTGAAAACCCGGTGTTTCTCGATTGGTCAAAGAGGATTCTCACGGCAAGTGGATTACTCCCTCTCGGGGATCAGGAAGGGCTCAACCAAGAGTTATTCCGTAACACTTTTATCAATAGCCTAAATCTAATTCAATCGTTCTATGCTGCCTTACTCTTTGTCCTGTTTACCCTGGTCACAGGCCTGGCAACCCGGCTTGCCCTGCCGCCCTATGAATGGCCCCTCCTCATTCGTTTCCGTCTACCTCAGAATTGGATTTATGGTTTGATCATCGGCCTTTTAGCTCTCTCATGGTCCTTCTTACGCAACAACCAGAGTGAACTTACCTTTTGGGAAATGCTTTTAACAAACGTGGGATGGATTTTCATCCTTCTCTACGTTCTCAATGGCCTAGGAATTCTGTACCACCTTGCTGGCAAAAAAGCCGGGCGCCTGGGAACCAGTGTCATCAATATAGGGCTCACCCTGGGATTTGTCTTGACCATCAGCTTAGGACTGTGGCAATATATACAACCAGGCGTTGTGGTTTTGTCCATTTTTGGAGCGTCTGAAACTTGGATTAAGTATCGCGATTAAGCTAACATGAAAAGGAGTGAACATGAAAATCATTTTGAATAAGGATATTCCTACCCTTGGTGAAGAGGGAGATGTTAAAACTGTTAAGGATGGGTATGCGCGCAACTTTTTGATTCCGCAAAAGTTGGCTTTTCCCTTCAATGATCACTACAAAAACATGTTTGAACAAAAACGAGCAAAAATCGAGGCCCGAAAAAAGCAAAAACGGGAACTCGCGCTTTCGTTGAAAGATCGCCTTAACGGAAAGGAATTTGAATTTTTGTTGCCCGCTGGTGAGAATGGCAAACTTTTTGGAGCTCTTACAACGGCCATGATTTCAGCCAAACTCGCAGCCGAAGGGATGGAAGTTGAAAAACGCCACATCCACATCCCTGGACACACCATCAAGGCTGTTGGTAATTATGAAATTAAAATTCATCTTTTGGAAAATCAATCAGCTAACATCAAAGTGATCGTAAAGCCCCAAACTTGATGCCATGCGGGACCTCGTACCGCCTCAAGACTTAGATTCTGAACGAGCTGTTCTTGGATCAATGATGATTGATTCAAGAGCAGTTGATGCCGTCGTTCCTATACTCAAAGCATCCGATTTTTATCACCCAGGGCATCAGAGTATTTACGATACCATTGTCCAGTTGCGAGATCAAGCCATTCCCATCGATTTGATCACTGTTGCCAAGAGCCTATCAAACAAAAATACGCTTGAGCAGGTGGGCGGTCCCAATTATCTTTCGGAACTCCTAGCCTCCGTACCCACTACCGCCAACGCTGAACTCTACGCTCAAATCGTGCGAGATAACTCGGTTCTTCGTTCCCTTATTCGACTCTGCAATGAAATCATTTCACAATGTTACCAGCCCTCAGCTAACAGCAAGACAATTTTAGAACAAGCTGAACGCAAAATCCTGGAGCTAGCGGTCAATCGACGCGCCCACCAAATCATGCATGCAAGCGAGATGTCCATTCAACTGACCTCTGAAATCCAACGGCTCACCGAGTTGCACTACACCCAGAAAAAGACAATTTTGACCGGAATTCCCACAGGTTACTCAACCCTGGATCGTGCCATCAATGGCCTAAATAAGAGCGAGTTCATTATCATTGCTGCTCGAACCAGCTTAGGAAAGACAACCCTTGCCATCAACATCGCTTC
>Ga0272446_1004508_pt1 | contig 16418 bp, 14 predicted proteins | sample YNPCB0061_FD_194587 | JGI IMG/M metagenome (GOLD analysis project Ga0272446, IMG submission 194587) | Hot spring microbial mat communities from Yellowstone National Park, WY, United States - YNP-CB-006-1 | ecosystem: Environmental > Aquatic > Thermal springs > Hot (42-90C) > Sediment | place... | reverse complement strand
CCTGTGTGGCAAACTCACCGCAGAGACGCTGAGGACGCAGAGCCTGTTTCAGCATTTCTCTCAGCGATCCTGGCAATGCCCTGGCAGCCAAATGTGTGTCTTGCCCCTGGCTGTGAACACGCCCGGTTTGACTGGCCTGGCCGTTTGTGGCAGCGGCAATGTCAGTCCAGCGTGACGCCGCACACCGACACGATCGAAGCGCCCTCATCATCGGCCGGGCAATGCGCGTATCCGCGCGCGCAACCGGCGGCGATGCCCTGGGTCGCCTCCAGCAGTTTCAGTGTCAGGTAGATGGGCGCAACGCCGCACACATTGTTCTGATTGCCGACGCGACGAATGGCGTCGAAGAAGCCATCCGCATTGCCGGCGCGCATGTGGTCGATCAGCGCCTCGTCCGCGTCCGCGATCATGGCCCGGCCTGCATCGTCGACCGGCGGCCCGCCGAACGCCGGCCCGACATGCGCCAGGTCTCCCGATGCAATGAAAAGGACGCGACGGTTCCTGACCAGCCGGACGACGGCATCCAGAAATGACTGAATCGTCTGGTCGCTGCAAGGACGGTGGCCGTTGTTCATGAATGGCCCGAACGAGCCGGCCAGCACTGGCACGACCTCGATCGGCTGGCCATGGCGGGCATGATGCAGCCACACCAGCGGCAGTTCAAGCGAATGTTCGACGCGATGGCGCAATTCGCCGGCAAAGGCTTTCGCCGGGCCGATTGCCTCGGCCAGCGCCTCGACGATCGCTTGCGCGGTGGGCAGGACGCCATACGGCGTGGCGTAGTTCTGGCGCGTTAGCGTGAAGGGGTCGTCGCCATAGTGATCGGTGCCGATGATGATGGCCAGGTCGGCTTGCTGCGCGATGCGCGTCGCAGCGCTCCAGGCTTGCGCGTACACCGGCCCGCCGCGCGGGTAATCGATGTGCGGGCTGATGATGCCTCGCGCGGCGGGGACGGCAGGCGCGCTCTCGCCGTGCTCCTTTAGATAGTCGTTCAACGCGCGTTTGAGGGCCGGCGCACTGTCGGGGTAGCTGCCGCCGGCGCAGGCCGGCCGCCTGAAGGGCGCGCGCCGGTATTCATCGAGCGCTGCGGCCTGCGCTGCTGAAGCGCGGTCATTCTCCAGCAGGCACACGTCATCCAGCGCATCCAGCAGTTGCTCGACGGCGCGCAAGGGGATGCGCCGGCCATAGCGCAGCGCGAACGCGGCGCAGATGCTCTCTGCGTCGCGCGTGCCGTCGCAAAACGCCAGCGCAGCGGCCAGGGCCGGCGGCACGATCAGCATGTCCTCGGAAAGCTGCAAGGGGTCGCGCAGCAGATAGCGCAGCTCACCGTCTTGTTCAATCGGGCGCGGGTCGATCAGGCGCAAGCGGGGCAGCGGAGTGCGCGCGCGCGGGTCAGCCATTGTCGTGCTCAAGACCAGACCTCATCTCTCGGAGTTGCGATATTCGAGGCGGATTATATGCGTCTGAGTTGACGCGAATGGCGCTCGAGCCGGTTGCTCATGGCGAGCACTCGTCGGAGCCTGGTGTGACGGTGATCACGACCTGCTCGCCTTCCCACAACCCGCCAGCGTCTCGCAACGCCTGGTAGCGCGTCAGGTCTGCGCGCGCGTACACGCCGGCCAGCACGAACGCGGGCGCTGGCTGGTCTGGCAGATTGCGGATGTGTCTCAGCTCAGTGACCACGATGCCGGGTGGGAAGCGGTCGAGCGGCAGGAAGCCGTCCAGCGGGTCGCGGTCCGCGCCGATGATCTGTGTCCCGTCGGCGTCCATCACGTGGATGAACACAGCCGCCGGCTCGGTGAACCCTGTTGCGCCGGACCAGGTGAGATGCAACTCGATCCGGCGACCTGCGGCCGCGTTGCCGCACTGCAGGGCGCGCGCGCTGTCGAGGCGAACCTGCGCGCCGGCCTGTTGAAATGTGGCCAGCGCCGGGGCCGGGGTTGTTGCCGGCCTGCTGCGGATTTCGCCCAGCCGGGTCAGCCTGAAGCCGGGCGCATCGTAATCGAAGCGGTAGATGAACGTGGCGCGCAGCATCCACTCGCGCAGACCGCTGTCGTCCACCTCGCGGCCAAACACCCCGTAGTGAAACCGATCGCCGCGCGTGAAAAGAAACGCCGGCTCGCGGAAGTTGGTCTGGCGGTCGGTCAGCGACGCCTCGTGCATCACGGTGAAGGGGGGGCGGGTGATGCCGCTGATGGCGGCCGGCCATTGCGGCGCCATCTGCTCGGTAGCGTAGAAGTACATCCAGATCGGCAACCCCTCACGCCCCAGGAACAGCGCCGGCTGGTTGGCGATGTTGACGAAGGGGGTGTTGGTGAAAAGCAGCCGGTCGGTTGGCGCCGAGCGCCGCAAGTCTGCATCGACGAGGCGCAGCGCGGGGGTCAGCCGGGCCGCCTCGTTCATGCGCGCGGCCGCGTATGACGCGGACCAGCTCAATGCCGCGCCGCACACCAGCGCAAGGCCGGCGCGCGCCCCCCAGTGCGACCACGCCTGCCACATCAAGGCGAGCGACAGCGCCCAGAAGAGCGCCATGCCGAATGACTGCGGGTAAAGCAGTCGCGGGCCGTCGAGCAAATAGCGCTGGCTCAAAAACAGCGAGGGAAGCGTTCCGATGGCCCAGAACCCCAGAACGCACGTCAACAGGGCCAGCTTTCTGTGCCGGGTGAACGCAAGCGCCGCCGTGGCGACCACGGCGCCGGCCAGCGCCAGAATCAAGACCACCGACTGGGATTCGCTCAGCTTCAGGAAGGGCCGCGCCAGCGCCACAAGCCAGACGACGAGATTCTGGGCATGGTACGCCAGCTTGACCGGCATCTCGCCAAGTGTCGATTCCAGCAACAATGAGTGGCCGCTGGTCCAGTCTGTTTGCAGGAACAGCCGGTAGAACAGGAACCAGGCGGCCGCCATGGCAAACAGGGTGAACGCGGCCGGGCGCGGCCGGCTGCGCGTGGCGATGGCGCGCGACAGTTCGGCCCACAACAGGAACGCGCCGAAGATGGGGCCTTGCTCGTGGCTGAGCAGGGTCAGGATCAGCAAGCCGACAGTCACAACGTGGCCCAGTCGCCGACGCCGACCCGAACACGCCAGCGCGAGATATGCCCACACTGTGGCCAGCCCGAACATCACCACTTGCGCATGCACCACCGCTGCCGCCCACAGCACGGCTGAGTATGACAACGGCAGAAAGCCGAAGATGGCGCCGGCAGCCAGCGCCGGGCCGGCGGACGGACAACCAAACAGGGCGCACAGTCGGGCGGCAAGCGCGGCGACCAGCGCGGTGGCGGCGACATGCGCGAACACGTTGAGCATGTGCAGCATCGACGGCAGGTACCAGCCGAACAGGTCGCCGATCAGCACCCAGGGCAGGTAGCCGATAGGCCGGTAGTGCCCGAACACCAGCGAGTAGGGTGCGAAGCGGTTTTCGAAGATGGTCAGCGGCGTGACGCCAACCAACTCCGCTACCTGCGTGGCATCGTCGTTGAAGGGCATCAGGCGGATGGCCGGCGCATAGAGCGCGAAGACAGCCAGCAGGATGGCGCACAGGCCGAGCAGGTGAAGTCGCCGGGCGCGCTGCGTCGAGGTCATTGCGTGAATCAACCTTTTCCCAGACTTACACGCGCCGCGCGCCGGCGGCAATCTCATCCAGCGACGCCAGCAGGCGATCGATCTCAGCCGGCGTGTTGTAGTGCACCGGGCCGATGCGCACCATGCCGCCGCTGCTTTCGACATTCAGCCGTTCGGTCAGGTTGAGCGCGTAGTAGTTGCCGTCCCACACGCAGATCCCGCGCCCGGCGAGGTGTTGCGCCACAGCCTGGGGGTGAAGGCCGGCGATGCGGATGGCAAAGGTGGGCGCGCGCTGATCCAGCCGGGCCGGATCGGTGATGCCGTAGATGCGGACGCCGGGGATGCGCTGCAATCCCGTGAGCAGGCGTGTCTTGAGCAGGTGTTCGTAGTCTTGAATGGCGCGCATGGCGCGATGCAGCGTGGCCGAGCGCGCTGAGCGGCAGGGGCCCGGATCATCGGCCGGGATGGCGCGGACTGTGTCCGCATTGCCCAGCCATTCCAGGTATTGCATCGTGCCGACCAGGCCGGCCATTGACTCGTGGCTCTGTGTGCCGGTCTCGAACTTGTGGGGCGGGCGCGCGTCGGCGGGGCGCACCTTGTAGGCCGGCAGGGATTCCAGCAGCTCATGCCGGCCATACAGCGTTCCGAGATGCGGGGCGAAGAACTTATAGGGCGAACAGACCAGAAAATCGCAGCCCAGTTCCTGCACGTCGATGGGGCCATGCGGGGCGTAATGCACCGCGTCGATGTATGTTAGCGCGCCGGCGGCCTTCGCCATGCCGATGATCTGTTTGACGGGGTTGATGGCGCCCACCGCGTTCGATGCGTATCCCACCGCGACGAGTTTTGTGCGCGGGCCGAGGAAACGTTCGAAGTCGTCCATGTTCAGGGTGCAATCATCCGGGTTGATGTCTACCACGCGCACGATTGCGCCGCGATCCTGGGCCATGAGATGCCAGGGCGAATAGTTGGCGTCGTGGTCGAGCCGGGTCAGGATGATCTCGTCGCCGGCCTGCACCGTTTGGCCGATCGAGCGGCTGATGGCGAACGTCAGGCTGGTCATGTTCTGGCCGAAGATGATTTCCTCGCTGCGCGCGGCGTTGAGAAAGTCGGCCATCACCTCATGCGCTTGGTGAACGATGGCATCGCTCTCCACGCTGGTGACGAACGCGCCGCCGTGATTGGCGTTGCAGCGCGACAGGTAATCGGCCATGGCGTCGATGCACGAGCGGGTGACTTGCGTGCCGCCGGGGCCGTCGAGATAGACGAGGGGCTGTCCGTTGTGCGCGCGCGACAGCGCGGGGAAATGCGGGCGAATCTGGTTGGGGTCAAGCATGGGAAAGGCTCCGTGGTTCGTGTTTCGTATTGCGTGTTGCGTATTGCGTATTGGGGTCGCGTCATGGTTGGTGTTGCAGGGTGAATGGGACATCGGCGCGGGTTGGGTTCAGGCTCACGCATTGAACCATCCATAGATCACCAGATCATCGTGAATTTTCTCGAAGCCGGCCTTGAGCGCGGTGGCGATGGATGGCTGGTTGTTGGCCCAGCAATCCCAGCCGATGCGCGTGACGCCATGCGTCAGAGCTGTCTCCACAAACGCGCAGGTCATGACGGTAGCCAGCCCGCGCCGGCGCCAGGCTGCGCGGGTTTCGATGCCGATCTCACATGCGCCGGGGATGTTGTACTCGGACAGGCACCAGCCGGCCAGCGTGTCGTCGCGCGTCAGACACACACCGAAACTCTGGGCGAGGAATGCGTCCACCGAGGGTCGCTCGGAGCACATTTCTGCGCGCAGGTCGTCGAGGCCGGCGAGTGACGCCTGGGCCAGCAGCGTTGCGTTGACAGCTTGCAGTGTGAACTCTGGCGGCAGGCCGGATCGCCAGTCTGGGCGCAAGGATTGGAAGGTGTAGTAATGGCGCCGGCCCAGGCCGGGGCGCAGCGCGGCCAGTGCTTCGCGCACCGGCTCGGCCCAGCCTGCCGGCGCGAGCCAGAGCGTGAACATCTCCTGGCCGGCGGCCTGGGCCTGCGGACGGAGTGTGTTCTGAAATAGCGCGCGGATTGACTGGACTGGCGGCGCGCTGCCGGGCGCGCCGGCCAGATAAAGCCGGTGTCGCGCGTGCAGCAGGGCGAGGCCGGGATGGTCGGGGGCGTCGGCATACACGGCGGCGGGGATGAGGCCGGCCAGGGCAGCCGGGACGGCCAGGTGGTCTTGCAGCGGCTCGAGCAATGGGGCGACGGTGTTGTATTGATCGGGCGTGAGTTGAATCATGGGTTGTGTGGTGTGCCGGGCGCGTGATGTTCCGCGTGGCGGTCATTGTACAGAATCGTGTGGGGGGGGCTGGGGCGCCGGTGAGTGCATTGCTTTGCCAGAGCGCGCGGCCTCAGCCACGTTGCCCGGCGGCTGGAACCACAGGATACCTTCCCGCATGTTCACAACCTGCGGGAGGGTTTGGGCGGGAGGGTGGCCGGCGGCACATGCAGGCGCAATTTTAAGGTGCGGTGCTTGACATGAGGCAACCCGGCTGATACGCTCTCAGGCGTCCCATCGTTACACAGGAGGAGCATTGCCATCATGAATCCGGGTCTGCGCGCGCGTATGTGGCCGGCGCGGTGTACTGGCTGCACGGCGATCACCCTTCGACAAGCTCAGGGTATCATCTGGGCAGCGCCAGCATGACCACGAACGCCCGCGGGCAGAAAGCTTGCCCTGAGCGAAGCCGAAGGGGTAGCGGAGTTGCGCTATCTGCCGTTTGGTGAAACGCGCTGGGCGTGGGGCACAATGCCGACGGATCGGCGGCTTGCCCTGAGCGCAGCCGAAGGGCGGGAAGATTTGTCAGCGCGGATACGGTGGTGCCGGGGCCGGGGAATCCGCAGCAGTTCAACCGCTACTCGTATGTGTGCAATTCGCCCCTCATGCGCATTGACCCCGACGGCCACCTGGACATCATTGCCCTGATCGCCGGCTTCAGCGACCAGTACACCGACAACATGACACTTGGCCTGCATTCAGCCACGAATGTGGATGTGGCCGAGCGCATGCGCAGCACGAACTCCACCGAGTACACCATCGGGCGCGTCGTGGCGGATATTGCGGCGTTGGTCGGAGGTGGCAGCGAGGCCATCGGCGGGGGATCACTGGCGGCGGCATCGGTTGCCGGCGGCGTGGGGTGCATGGTGGCGACGGCTGGGGCGTGTGTGCCGGTGGGGGCCGGTGTGGCAGTCGGCGGGGCGGTTGTCGGCGGCGCGATGGTGATGCATGGCACAGCGGTGGTGGTGAGCAAGCGACGGGGCCGCCAGTCAGATGGCGTGGCCGCCGTGATACACTGCCGGCGCAATGGCAGGGTGTCGCAGGTTTCGGATGGAGGTGCAGTGATGTCGGGACAGTCTTCAGGTATTCCGCCCCATTTTCTAGTGATCGTGCCCGGCTACATGGGCAGCACCTTGCGCGACCGGAACACCGGCCAGACCGTGTGGGTCGATTTCAGTTCCGCCCCCGTCAACCCGCTGCGCTGGGATGACTGGATCGCCGGCCTGATCCAATCCATGAACTGGCCCAACGATGCCATCGAGGCGACCGGCATTCTCAACGATGTGGTGGTCGTCTTGCCGTGGGCCAAACAGGAGCAGTATGGCCGGCTGTTCGTCGCGCTCGAGCAGATGGGCTATCGCGCCGACCCCGCCCGCCATGCCGAGCGCGAGCGCAACGTGCACGCCTTCCCCTACGACTGGCGGCAGGATAACCGCATCTCGGCCCGGCAACTGGCTGAGGCGATCGAGCGCTGGCGCGACTATCACCCCGGCGCCCAGGCGTGGATCATCGCCCACAGCAACGGCGGGCTGGTGGCGCGCTGGTACATCGAGAAGCTGGGCGGCAAAGACCGCGTGGGCCGGCTGATCCTGATGGGATCGCCCTGGGATGGCACGCCCAAGATCATGCGCATGTTGTTCGGCGGCATCGACACCCTGTTTCGTCGGGGCTTGAACCCCATCAGCATTCGTGAACGCACGCGCGACCTCATCCGCACGTTTCCATCGGCGTATCAGCTCATCCCGGCCCAGGGCAAGTTCCTGCGCGACACCGACGACCAGCCCGTGAATCCATTTGCCGACCGGCGCTGGCTGGCCGACCCCAGGCATCACGCGCTGCTCGAAGACGGCTTGCGCTTCAATCAGGAACTGGGCAACACGCTGAGCGTTGACACGCTGTGCTTCTTCGGACGCCGGCGACCGACGACCACCGGCGGCGTCGTGCAGGCGCGCGCCGGCGCGCTGTGGTCCGACATCGACTGGTTGACGACCGACGCCGGCGATGGCGCCATCCCGGAATACAGCGCAGTCAACCCCAACGCGCAGGGCCGCTTCCCGTTTGTCGCCGCGCACGGCGACATCTACGTCGCGCCGCCGGTGCTCGAATTCCTGCGCTGGGAGTTGATCGACCGCTATGACATGGGCGCGCCCAAAGCTGCGCTGACTACCGACCGGCTGGCTGTTGTGTTCGAGCCGGCGCAGGAGGTGGTCGCCACTGCTGAACCGTTTGGGGTGTGGGCCACCATCGAACGCAACGCGGAACAACCAGACCCGATCAGCGGCGCAACCGTGCGCGTGGAAATGCGCTGGCGCCAGCCGCTGCCGGGCAATCCGCCCGGCCAGGCGCCGGCATCTTTGCCGGCATCCTTGCCAAAGTCCACTTTGACCGAAGTGCGCCCTGGGCGTTACGAAGGCCAGTTGATCGCGCCGGACGCGCCGGGTTACTACCAGCTCCGCGCGTCGGTATGGGCCGGCGACGAGCGCGTCGCCCTCGAAGAACTCGTCGTCGTCGAATGACGGCTCCCATCATGGGGCAAATCCCACCAGCGCGTCGAACACCACATTCAAAAGCCAGTGCGCCGCCACCACCGGCCAAATGGACTTGATCGTGTAAGCCATGACGCCTGCGGCCAGTCCCCATGCCAGCGTGCCCCATAGCTCCGGCAAGGGCTTGCCCAGGCGCCAGGCGGTGTACGACAGCATCTGGATCAACAGGGCGTATTTGCCGAAGAAGAGTTCCCCCGACACGCCCAGGTTGGTCCCGCGCCGGCGCACTTCCTCGTCGCGCACGCCGGCCAGGCCAAACAACAGGTAGCCGCGAAAGATGAACTCGATGGCGATGAAGAACGGCAGGTAAGTCAGTTCGTACAGGATGAACTCGCCCGCATCCTTGAATGGCCGATAAAACGGGTACGTGGCGCGCATGTCGGCGTTGCCGGTGGCGATCAGGAACGCCGGCAGGCACAACGCCATCAGGACGATGAAGGTCTGCGCCGACAGCTTCCACAGCCGGCGCGGCGGCAAGCCAAGCCCGTAATCGCTCAGGCGCTGCTTGAAGACGAACTTGATGAGCAGCATCGGCACGACCACCACCAGAAACGCGCCGCCGAAGTCTGAATGCCTGCCCGCCGTCGAGCGAGGGAACTATACCCCGGTGGACCCGGCAGAGCCGGCAAGCCGATTGGCCTGACCGCGAGATTGATGGGGTTGAGGAGGGCTGCGCAAGCCGCCCTGTTCGCGCTTGAGAAGTCAGCGCGTCAGGGCTGCGGCAAGCGCGCGAATGAAATCGGGGTTGCTGCCGCAGCAGCCGCCGAGGAAGGAGGCCCCGGCGTCGCGCATGGCCGGCGCGTAAGCGGCGAACGCCTGTGGCGTGACGCGATACACGATCTGGCCGTTCACCACTTCGGGCAGGCCGGCGTTCGGTTTGATCCACACCGGCAATGCGGTGGCAGCGCGCAGGCGCTCGCAAATGGCGACATACCCCTCGATGCCCTGGCCGCAGTTGGCGCCCACAGCATCCGCCCCAGCGTTCGCCAGTTCCCCGGCCGCCTCTTCGGGTGTCACGCCCATCAGGGTGCGGTCCTTGTTCTTGCCGGAGTCGAAGGTCATGCTGGCGACGACCGGCAGGCCGGTGGCTTTAGCGGCGGCAAGGGCAGCCTTGATTTCGCCGAGGTCGCTCATCGTTTCGATGACGATGGCGTCCGCGCCGCCGGCGGCGAGCGCCTGGGCCTGCTCCTCGAACGCAGCGCGCAGGTCGTCTTCGCTCACTTCGCCCATCATCAGCATTTTGCCGGTCGGCCCGATCGAGGCGAACACTTTGGCGCGATCGCCGGCGGCGCGTTTGGAAATCTCCGCGCCGGCGCGGTTGATGGCCGCAGCCTGCTCGGCCAGGCCATGCCGTTCCAGCATGATGCGGCTTGCGCCGAACGTGTTGGTCAAGATGATCTGGCTGCCGGCGTCCACATAGGCGCGCGCGACCTGCTCGACACGATCCGGGTGAGTCAGGTTCCACGCGTCGGGGCAGTCACCGACCGGCAGGCCAAGCGATTGCAGCATGGTGCCCCAGGCGCCGTCGGTCAACACAGGCAATAGCCGGTTCGAGAGGAGCGACTGAAAAAGAGTGTGCATTGGTCACCTGTGATGAGCAATTGGAGAGTGAGCCGGCAGCCGGCTTGGACCAACTAAAAGAGGGCGAATGCGACGCAGTTCGCCCTCTTGTGACATGTCGTTGATCCAATGCGGCAGAGGGATCGCAATTACGCGCCGATCAGTTTGCGGGCCAGGGTCACTGCGCCGCTGGCGTTGTCGCTGTAGCCGTCCGCGCCGATCTCGTCGGCGTACTTCTGCGTCACCGGCGCGCCGCCGATCATCACCTTCACCTGGTCGCGGATGCCGGCTTCCTGCAACTGCTCGATGGTCGCCTTCATCGACGGCATGGTGGTGGTGAGCAGCGCCGACAGGGCGATGATGTTGGCGCCCTTCTCTTTGACCGCGCCGATGAACTTCTCCGGCGCAACATCGACGCCCAGGTCGATGATTTCGAAGCCGCCGCCTTCGAGCATGGCCGCGACGAGGTTCTTGCCGATGTCGTGCAGGTCGCCCTTGACGGTGCCGATGGCAACCTTGCCGACCGGCTCGGCGCCAGTGGCCACGAGGGCCGGCTTGATGATCTCAAGGGCCTGCTTCATAGCGCGGGCGGCGATGAGCAGCTCGGGGACGAAGTATTCGTTGGTTTCGAAGCGCCGGCCCACTTCGTTCATGGCCGGGATCATGTACTCGTCCAGCAGTTTCTTGGGGTCGAGCTTGGCCTCCATCGCCTGAGTCGCCAAAGCCTTCGACGTCTTGGCGTCGCCGTCCACAATCGCATCGTACAACTTCTTCAAGTCTTCCATGGCAATCTAGCAGTGCCTCCTAATGATTCACAGAGTTCAGGTTGAGCAGGCGCAGTCGAATGCCGGATATGCTGCGCGCCTGCCGTGCGCCGAATTGCCTCAGAGTAAATCCGCAGTGTCCCAAATTGTCAAGTCAAATGCGGCGTCGGTTCAACATGGCCGCGCGGATCATATGGCCCGGCTTTGCGCGGGAGCTTTGGTAGACTTGGCCGTTGTCTGTCTGATGTGGTCTGTTTGGAATTGAGTCGAAATCAGAGACTGTGGAGGTTGAAAATGTCCGAGTCGAATGGCCATGGCCACAACGGCCCTCAGCGCGCAGACACCCAAACGATTCTGCCCGTGTCACGCCCCGATCAGCGCGCGGCGGCGGCAGAGCGGCGCAGAAACTACCCCTACCGTTTTCCCCGCGATACCCGCAAGGTCGGCGGCAAGTTCACGGTTCAGGAAAACTCGCGCCGGCTGCTGCGCTGGTTCTACCTGGAGCGTCGCCTGTCACAGGGGCTTGGCTCATGGACGCTGACGATCCCGGATTTTGAAGTCAAGATCGAGACGGGCCGGCACATCTTCTGGCATATGGACGCGGCGCGCCGGTTGCGTGAGCGCCTCACCGAGCAGGAGATGCGCCGAAACGCGATCGACAGCTTCCGGGACGAAGAGATCGATTCTTTCCTGGATGAGGTGTTGTCGGCTGAGGACTCGGCCGAGTTGCTGGTCGGCGTTCATCAGGTGGTTGGCCGCGCGCTGGAAGTGGCGTACCGGCATCACATCGACGACACCTGCCCGGTGACAGACGCGCCGACCATCCGTGTGCTCAAGCAAATCCTGGTGGATTATGAGCCGATGCTCGCATGGGCCGATCAGGCCGTCGAAGCGTACATCGAAGGCGGGATTGACGAAGCGCGGCTCGAACAGTGGCGCTGGCATGTGAGCCGGCTGCTGGCCAGCATCGGGGGTGTGACCGGCGCTGACGAGCGTGTCACGCCGCCCAGCCCGCTGCGCACCGATTCCAAACCATACCGGCGCGGTGAAGTCCCTCGCCGCGACTCCCGCTTCGACACGTTCCATCACACCGGCGACTACAACATCGCCGATGGCGCGCCGCGTTACGAGATCGGGTCCTATGAGGACCACCGGCTGCGCTTTGTGCGCACTCAGCGCGATGAGGTGGACGCGATCGAAGCCTTCGGCACGTTCCTGTGGGACATCCGCTTCAAGGATTTCGACGCCGAGCACTATCTGGCCCGCATCACCTGGGACGAGGCGCGCCACACAGAGATCGGCCACAAGTCGCTTCTCGCGCTGGGCTACGACCCCTTTGAGATGCCCAACCGGCTCACCAGCAGCGCGTGCCGGGGGCCGATGGAGCCGCAATACGCCATGGCCGAGATCAATCTGTTCGGCGAGGTGGGCGTGCTGAAGACGATCAATCAGTTGATCGACACGGCGCGCGAGCGCAACGACGCCGTGGTGGCGCACGCCAGCGACTTCATTCGCGCTGACGAGCGAACGCACGTGCGCAAAGGCCAGCACATCATCAAAGTGATGACCGACATGGGCATGCAGGAGCTTGAGCTGCGCACACGCGAGCTGTTCACCGAGTGCCTGGTCAATCTGGGCGCGGTGAAGCCGGATGGCGACCTGTTCATCGTCACGCGCGAGGAATTGGAGAGATACATCGGAGAGTGACGGGCGCGTCGGCGGCTGAGCGTGTCGAAGCTGCCGAAATCGCCGTTGCTTTCGACAATCTGAGGCAACCACGCGGCCTCTTGCGCCTGTGGGGTGTGTTTCTTGTCAGGGGCGACCTGCCCGGCGACCTGCCCGGCGACTGAAGTCGCGGGCAAGTTCAAGCGAAGCCGGCCGGTTGTCGGACTGTTCCGGCCACAGCCGGCCGGCGATCGGCAGCGCAATGCCCAACACAACGATCGACAACAGCAAACCAAAGGTGATGTCGTTCATGGCGCTTCCGCTCCGCCGCGCCTGGCGCGGCCAGTGACACATTGGGGCAGTATGGTTGGTCGGCCTGCTTATCCCGGCTGGATGTTCTCGATCAAGGTGGCGATTCCCTGCCCGACGCCGATGCACATGGTGGCCAGCCCATAGCGCCCGCCGCGCCGGCGCAATTCGTGCGCCAGCGTGGTCAGGATGCGCGCGCCGCTCGCGCCCAGCGGGTGGCCGAGGGCAATCGCGCCGCCGTTGACGTTGACGCGAGCCGGGTCAAGCCCCAGTTGGTCGATGCAGGCGATGGACTGCGACGCAAACGCCTCGTTGAGTTCCACCAGATCGAGGTCGGCGGCCTTCAGGCCGGCGCGCGCGAGGGCCTTGTTTGTTGCCGGCACAGGCCCCAACCCCATCAGCCGGGGATCGACGCCGGCCACGGCCATGCTGACGATGCGCGCCAGCGGTTTCAATCCGCGCGCCTGCGCAGCCTGAGGCGTGGCAATCAACAGGGCCGCCGCGCCGTCGTTGACGCCGCTGCTGTTGCCGGCGGTCACAGTTCCGCCGGGCTTGAAGGCCGGCTTGAGCTTTGCCAGCGCCTCGAGCGTGGTGTCGGGGCGGGGATGTTCGTCTATGCTGAATGAGGCAGGCGGCCCGCCTCTGGCCGATGGGATGGGCACGGGGACAATCTCATCGTCAAAGCGGCCGGAGCGCATCGCCTCGGCGGCCCGTTGCTGGCTTTGCAGGGCAAAGCGATCCTGCGCCTCGCGCGTGACGCCGAACTGCTCCGCGATGTTCTCGGCGGTCTCGCCCAGCGATTGCGTGTAACCCATCTCGGCCAGTCGCGGATTGGTGAAACGCCAGCCGATGGTTGTGTCGTAGACCTGGGGCGGCTGGCGGGCAAAGGCGGCTTCGGGTTTGGCAAAGGCGAACGGCGCGCGGGTCATGCTCTCCACACCGCCGGCGATGAAGATATCGCCCTCTCCGAGCATGGCGGCGCGCGCGGCCTGGTTCACGGCTTCCAGCCCGCTGCCGCATAGCCGGTTCACAGTGACGGCGGGAATCTCGACCGGCAGGCCGGCCAGCAGGGTTGCCATGCGCGCCACGTTGCGATTGTCTTCGCCGGCCTGGTTGGCGCAGCCGAGATAGACGTCGCTGATGGCATTGGGGAGGATGCCGGCGCGGTCAAGCAGCGCGCGGATGATGTGCGCGGCCAGATCGTCGGGGCGAATGTCTTTGAGCGCGCCGGCGTAGCGGCCGACCGGCGTGCGCAGAGCGGCAATGATCCAGGCTTCATTCATGGCGTTCACCGTTTTGGGATGGGCGGCGCGCGCTCAGGCGCGCGCTCAGGCGCGAGTACAATCAGGTCACATTATCGAATGAAACGGAAAAGTGTCTCGCAAGACGAGGCGTTGGCGCTTCGGGCGGCGCTTGGGCGCGGCGCGTTTATCGGGGTGTTGAGTTTCGTCGTCGCGGTGATCGGGCTGCTGTTGTCGCGCGATTTTCTATTGATGCACATGGTGTTGTTGGCAGCGGTGTCGCTGTCGGGCGGACTGGCATGCGCGCGCGCGGCGCTGCCGGTGCATGCGCCGTCACACCGGCGCGCCGGCAACATCGGCGGCATGATCGCGGCGCTGGTCTTCGTGTTGCCGTATCTGGTTGTTTTCAGCTATCTGGCGGCGGTGATGGATTCGGCGCTGGCGGCAGAGATGGCGGCCGGCATGAGCGCAGCGGAAACAACAGCCCTGATCGAGCAGAACATTCAGGTGGGCGTCGACTACTTCCGCGGCCAGTACATCAGTTTCGCCAGCGGCTATCTGCTGTTTGGATTGACCAGCGGTTTTGTGTTCGGTTCCCTGGGCGCGGCGCTGGCCAGACGGCAGATGGCGAATGACAGATGACAGATGACAGACAACAGAGCACAGACGACAGAGCATAGATGACAGAGCGCGGAAAGGCAAGGCGCTCAGATCAACAGACGACTGACGAGGAGAAGAAACATGATCGGACAGAAGATGGAACGGGCGATCAACGAGCAGATCAGGCACGAGTTGTACTCGTCATATCTGTACCTGGCGATGGCAAACTACTTCGAGCAGATTCATCTGCCGGGGTTTGCTCACTGGATGAGCGTGCAGGCGGAAGAAGAGCGCGGCCACGCCATGAAGTTCGTCGAACACCTGAATGACCGGGGCGGCAAGGTCGTGTTCCAGGCGCTGGACCAGCCGCCGTCGGAATTCAAAGGGCCGCTGGATGTGTTTCAGCAGGTGCAGGCGCACGAGGAAAAGGTGACCAGTCTGATCCATGCGCTGTATGACACAGCCGTTCAGGAGAACGACAAGCCGGCGCAGGTCTTGCTGCACTGGTTCATTAACGAACAGGTCGAAGAGGAGAAGAACGTGGATCTGATTGTGCATCAATTGAAGATGATCGGCGATCATCCCTCGGCGCTGTTTATGGTGGATCGGCATCTGGCCAGCCGGGGCGGTTGACCCGGGCCGGCGCGCCGGTGGTTGCGCATTCCGGCGAATCGCAGTACAAACCGTATGCGGTGAGTATCCTCTCGCTCCAGCCGTCAAAGAGGCGGCAGAACGGGGACGCCGCATACGGCGCCTGATGAATCCCATAATCCTCTCAGATGTCCCCTTTCGCCCAGACACGTCTGGGCTGCTGAAGCAGTTGCGCATCGGCGCGGGCAGCGACGAAGCCGAAGCGGTAATCCGGCTGGCAGAACAGGCTGCGACAGTGGCCCATCCACGGGCCATGTACGGTTTGGCGTTCGTGGAGGCCGCCGGCGATGACACGATCGCGATCGACGGCGTGACCTTCAAGAGCCGCGTGCTGCGCGTCAACCTCGATGGCGCGCGCAAGGTCTACCCTTTCATTGCCACGTGCGGCATGGAGCTGGAGATGTGGGCCAATGGCATCACTGACCCGTTCGAGCGATATTGCGCGGAAGGTGTCAAGCAGATGGCATTGGGCGCGGCGATTGCCGCAATGGGCCAGCATCTGGATGCGCTGTACAGCCCCGGCGACACCTCGACCATGAATCCCGGCTCGCTGGCAGATTGGCCGCTCGCCGAGCAGCGCAAGCTGTTTGCAGTGTGCGGCGATCCGCAAGCGGCGATCGGCGTGTCATTGACCAAAAGCTTGTTGATGGTCCCCACCAAGTCAGTGTCGGGCATCCGGTTTGCGTCGGCAGAGCGGTTCGAGAATTGCGCGCTGTGCCCGCGCGTCGATTGCCCGGGCCGGCGAGCGCCCTACGATCAGGCGCTATTCGACCGGAAATATCGGCAGGCCGATGCGGACAGCGCAACATGCGCTCAATGCGGCAACAGCCTGACCGCAGCGCAAAAGATGTAGGCGCATCGCCGGGCCGGTATGGCCGGCGGAGCGCCAGGAGGAGTTACGAATGAGACATTATCGCGGATCGCATGTGCGCGGATCACATCCGCCGTGCCGGGGCATGTCGCGCCGGTCTTTCCTGGGCGCGCTGGGCGTTGCGGCGGCTGGATTGGCGGCCGCAGGGTGCCAGGGGGTGCGTGTGTCTGCGCCGCCGGCGCAAACACCGGCGGTTTCGAGCGGCGCGTCCTCGGCCCGGGCTGGCGCGCTGGTCGAGCAAACCGGGCGGCCCAGAGTGGCTGTGGCGCAGGCCATGGATTACGACCAGGCCGCTGTGCGCAAGATTGTGCGCGATCTCATCGACCAGACCGGCGGGCT
>Ga0272446_1004507_pt1 | contig 16418 bp, 15 predicted proteins | sample YNPCB0061_FD_194587 | JGI IMG/M metagenome (GOLD analysis project Ga0272446, IMG submission 194587) | Hot spring microbial mat communities from Yellowstone National Park, WY, United States - YNP-CB-006-1 | ecosystem: Environmental > Aquatic > Thermal springs > Hot (42-90C) > Sediment | place... | reverse complement strand
GACGACGCCAAGCGCCTCTACACGCGCGCCGTCGACGACGGCGTGGCGCGCGCGGTCGTCGAGCACAACCTCGGCGTCGCCGCCTGGCACGCCGGCCGCGGCGACGAGGCGCGCCGCCACCTCGAGAAGAGCGGCACCGACGACGCCAAGCGCCTCCTGAAGCGGCTCGGCCTCGCCGCCGCCGCCCACGCCTCCCCGCCCGCCGCGAAGAAGAAGGGCAGCGACGGCGCCGCCGCTGCCGCCGCCGCCGCGGCCGCCGCGCAGAAGGAGGCCGAGAACGCGCGCACCGACGAGGGGCTGCGCGCCGCCGGCGCCTTCGAGCCGCGCGAGGCGCTCATCTGGGCCGGCCGCCGATGAGCGAGCGCACGGTGCGACGATGAACGAGAACGACACCCTCCCCGATACGCTCCTCGGGCAGCGCGTCGGCAACTACCTCGTCGAGCGCGAGCTGGCCCACGGCGGGATGGGCACGGTCTACGTCGCCACCCACCCGGAGATCGCGCGCACCGTCGCCGTCAAGGTGGTCTCGGCGCAGCACGGCTCCGATCCGATCCTCGTCCAGCGCTTCAAGTCCGAGGCGCTGGCGGTCAACAAGATCGGCCACCCGAACATCATCGACATCTCCGACTTCGGCACGCTCCCCGACGGGCGACCCTACTTCGTGATGGAGCTCCTCGAGGGCGAGGACCTCGGGCGGCGCCTCGATCGCGTCGGCCGCCTCTCGCTCGACGACGCCGCGCCGATCGTCGCCCAGATCCTCGACGCGCTCGAGGCGGCGCACGGCGCCTCCGTCGTCCACCGCGACCTCAAGCCCGACAACATCTTCCTCGCGCGTAAGAAGGGCGGCGCCGAGCTCGTGAAGCTCCTCGACTTCGGCATCGCCAAGCTGCGCGGCGAGGGCGCGCAGTCGATGAGCCAGACCGCCGACGGGACGCTGATGGGGACGCCGCTCTTCATGTCCCCCGAGCAGGCGACCGGGCGGGCGAGCGACATCGGGCCGGCGAGCGACATCTACTCGCTCGGCGTCATCCTCTATCGCCTCTTCTCGGGCGCGCTGCCGTTCCAGGGCGCCACCTTCGGCGCGCTCCTCGTCGCGCACGCCACGCAGCTCCCGCCGCCGCCGCGCGAGATCGCGCCCGACCTGCCCGTCCGCCTCGAGGAGATCATCCTGCGCTGCCTCGAGAAGGACGCCGCCGCGCGCTTCGAGTCGATCGGCGCGCTGCGGGTCGCGCTCGCCGAGGTGCTGCCCGACCTCGTCGACGCGGGCGCGCGAGCGCCGTCGGGGAAGCGGCGCGCGGCGACGCGCGAGCAGCGGAGCGGGGCGGACGTCGGCGTCTTCGACGACGGCACCACCGATCCCGAGGCGCACACGGAGGCGGCGATGGCGGTCGCCTCCCCGGCGCTGGGCGCGCGCACGCCGGCGCCGATCGCCGCCGTCGCCGCGACTGTCGAGGCGCCGCACCCCGCCTCGGGCGGCGCCACCCGCACGCTCGGCGCGACGCCGGAGCCGGCCGCCTCGCCCGCGGCGCGCCGCCGCCTCGTCGGCTGGGCGATCGTCGCCGGCGTCCTCCTCGGCGGCGCCGTCGGCACCGGCGCGCTCCTCCTCCGCGGCCGCGCGGCACCGACCCCCGTCGCCGCCGACGCCGTCGCGCCGCCGCCCGCGCCCGGCCCGCTCCTCGATGGCGTCGAGCTCCCGCCCGCGCGCTGAAATCCGCTAGACAGAAACGCCGCCCGCTCCGCTCACCAGCCCTGCCGTCCTGGGGCGCAGGCCGACGGCTGTCGCGCGCTCGGCGGAGACGCCGCCTCCGACCGCGCGGTGTCGACGGGCGTCGCGCTCGCCACCCAGTTCGTCCCCGAGAACATCAGCGGCTGTCCCCACTCGGCGCACCCCGCCCGCGCGCCCGTCGTCCCGTGGAGCGGCAGCCCCGCGCCGCAGCCGCCGCCTCCGCCGACGAGGATCGTGACGATCGCGAACAACGCAAACGCGAACCGGGTGCACACGCCCTCGGCGCTTGCACCGCGCGCGCCGTGGTATTTTCGTCACAGCCGCCGTGTCGCTCCCGCCGCACACGCTCTCCGTCGAGGAGGGCATCGTCATCACCCGCGTCCCGGGGGGGATCGTGCAGGACGTCCCCTACGCGCTCGCGAGCCTGCAGGCGTCGATCGACGCCCGCGGCGGGATCCGCCGCTCGCTCCTCGTCGACGCGCGCGCCGCCGAGCCGCTGTCGACCGACGTGCGCCACATCTACAAGGGCGAGGCGCTGAGCGGGGCCTTCACCGCGTTCGCGATGCTGGTCGAGAGCAACCCCGTCGGTCGCCTGATGGGCAACATCTATCTGCGCATCGCCCGCCTCCCGATCCCCGCGCGCATCTTCGCGGACGAGGAGGCGGCCCGCGCCTGGCTGCGCGGATATCGCCTGTGAGCGAGCCGCGCCTCCAGCTCCTCCTCGCGCACATCGAGGCGCTGGCGAGCGGCGAGCTCGACGCGAAGGTGCCGCTCTCGCCGGAGCGCGACGAGCTCGACGCCATCGCCTTCGGCATCAACGCCATCGTCGGCGAGCTGCGCTACACGAACGCCGAGCTCCTCCGCGCCAAGGAGCGCGCCGAGGCCGCCGACCGCGCGAAGTCGATGCTGCTGCGCAACGTGAGCCACGAGCTGCGCACGCCCATCGCCGCCATCGTCGCGTCATCGGTGGTGCTGTCGCGCGCCGACGTCGACGACGCCCGCCGCCGCGATCTGGCGACGCGCATCGGGCAGAACGCGCGCGCGCTCCTGTCGCTCGTCGAGGAGCTCCTCGATCTGGCGCGCGCCGAGGCGGGGCGGCTGGCGCTCACCCCGCAGCCGATCGCGCTCACCGGCCTGGTCATCGACGTGGCGCGCAGCTTCGAGCAGGCGGCGGAGGCGCGCGGCCTGGTGCTGGCGGTCTCCGGCGCCGAGTCGCACACCGCGCACGCCGACGCCGCGCGCGTCCGTCAGATCCTCGTCAACCTCGTCGGCAACGCCATCAAGTTCACCGATCGCGGCACCGTCTCCTTGCGCGTCGACGCGACCCCCGACGGCCGCCTCGCCGTCGAGGTGCGCGACACGGGGCGCGGCCTGCCGGAGCAGGCGCGCGCGTCGCTGTTCGCCCCCTTCCACGACGGCGACGTGGCGCCCGGCAGCGACTCGGGCGGCCTCGGGATCGGCCTCGCGCTCTCGCACCGGCTGGCGCGCGCGCTCGGCGGCGAGCTCAGCCTCGTCGAGAGCGCGCCGGGGCAGGGCACCGCCTTTCGCCTCGTGCTGCCGGCCACCTCGATCGCGCCGCACGACGCGCACCCCCACACGCCGATCAGCGGCCGCGCGCTCGACCGCGTGCAGGTCCTCCTCGTCGACGACAACGATGACGTGCGCGAGGCGATCGCCGACCTCCTGGGCCTCGCCGGCGCGCAGGTCACCCAGCTCTCCGACGGCACCGCGGCGCTGGCGCTGCTGGAGCAGCCCGGCGCCGCGGCCCGCTTCGACGTCATCCTGATGGACGTCCGCATGCCCGATCCCGACGGGCTCGTCGTCACGCGACACCTGCGTGCCGCCGGCCTGACCACTCCGATCGTCGCGCTCACCGCCGACGCCGCCCCCGAGCACCGCGCCGAGTGCGAGGCCGCCGGCTGCACCGACTACCTCAACAAGCCCGCCGAGCTCCCCGAGCTCGTCGCCGCGATCGCCCGCGCCTCCGCCCGCGGCCGCTGACTGTCGATCCCCGCAAGCGTCGTCGTCTGGTTGCATCGACGGGGGCGGCGTGGAGGTCGTGCCGGGTCGGGGGCGGTGGCGCCTGCGGGGCGGCGGGGCGTGGACGCTCGGCACGGAGCGACGGCGCCTGCGGCGCCTGGCTGGGGCGATCCCCAGCCCCCCACCAATGACCAATAGCAGACGCTATTATTGATAGACGATAATGCATTCCTCGTCGCTGAGGCGCTTGACTTGCTGCAATGGGGCAGCTAAGCGAATCTCATGAACTCCGGGGCTTCGCCGCAGCTCGCGTTCTCGTTTCGCGCTCGCAAGCGGCGGCCCTCAAAGCGGCGCAAGCCCGGTCGCAAGCCGGGTCCCGGTGGTCGCCGCGTCTCGCACAAGCGTCGTCCCGAGCTTCCGTCGCGCTTCCCCGTCCACGTGACCTATCGCCTCGTACGCCGCCTGCCGAGCGCACGTCGCCCCGCCGTGTTCCGGGCGATTCGCCGCGCCTTCAACGAGGGCCGCGAGGCCTTCGGCGGCCGCCTCTGCCATTTCAGCGTGCAGCGCGACCACCTCCACCTCGTCGTCGAGGCGGCGAACCGCGAGGCGCTCTCTCTCGCGCTTCACGCCCTCGCGATTCGCATCGCACGTGCGATCAACCGCGTTCTCGGACGGAAAGGGCGGGTTTTCGCCGACCGCTATCACATGCGGATTCTGAAGACGCCGACCGAGGTGAAGAACGCGCTCCGCTACGTCCTCGAGAACCGCTGGAGGCACAACCCAGCCCGTCCCGACTATTTTGTCGAGCAGGATTTCTGCAGCTCACTCGCCTGGCTCGACTCTGCCGTCGTTGCGCCGCAGACCTGGCTTCTCCAGAGCGCCGAACGAACCCTCCGAATCGCACGACCAACGAGCACATAGGCGGGGGGCTGGGGATCGCCCCAGCCAGGCGCCGTAGGCGCCGTCGCTCTGCTCCGAGCGTCCACGCCCTGTCGTCCCGCACCACCGGCGCGCCGGCGGCACACGGCTCGGTCGTGCACCTCCTCCACGCCGCCCCCGTCGCAGCAAAAAGACGCTCAGTGACTGGCATTGCGCCTAGCTGGGGCGTGCCCCAGCTGCCCGTCGATGACCGGGAGCGCGCCATCGCTAGCGCTAGACAACATTGTGATTTCCGTCGGCAACACGCTTGGCTTTTCGGCATAGGGCAGCGAAGTCGAGTCCATCATGAACGCCGGTGCATCGCGCCAGCTCGCGTTCGAGCTTCCGCGGCGCCGTCGCTCGAAGAAGCGTCGGCGCAAGCCGGGCCGCAAGCCCGGTCCCGGCGGTCCCACCCGTCCCGACTATTTGTCGAGCAAGATTTCTGCAGCTCCCTCGCGTGGCTCGACTCCGCCGTCGTCGCACCGCACACGTGGCTGCTCCAGAACGCCGAGCGCGCGCTCCGGTTCGCACGGCCACCGAGGCCGGCGGCGTCGCACCACCGCCTACCCAGCCGTCTGCAACCCCGCCGCGATCCCGTTGATCGTCGTGAAGAGCGCGGTCCGCAGCCGATCGCGCGCCGCCTCGTCCGTCGACGACCGCAGCCGCGCGAGCAGCTCGATCTGCGCGTGGCGCCGCCCGCAGCCGCGCGCGCACGTACCACAGCTTCTCGCGCCACGGCTCGCCGACGTAGCGGTGGGCGCGCGCCGCCACCTCCGGCAGCCGCGCGCGGTCCTCCTTCAGCGACGCCACCAGCGCCTCCGACGGCGGCACGCGCCGCGCCGACAGCGACAGCTCGCGCCCCAGCGCGTCGACGTCACGGAGGTGGCGATCGACCGCCAGGCGTCGCGCGCGCTCGAGCGCCACGCGCGTCACCTCCGCGGTCACGTTGGGGTTCCCGTCGCGGTCGCCGCCGATCCAGGTCCCGAAGCGCAAAAATGGTGGGACCTCAAAGGATTCGCCCGGCCAGGCGGCCGCCAGCGCGTCCTCGAGATTGCGATAGACAAGAAGAGTCGCGTCGAGCAGCGTCCGGTCAAAGACGTCGAGCCCGGCGCGCACCTCGTCGAGCGGCGTGGGGCGCGTGGTGCGCGCGTGGTCGGTGCAGTAGAGCGCCAGCGCCGCCTCGCGCAGCTCCTCGGCGAGCCGCGCCCGCTCCGAGGCGCCCGCGCGCGGATCGTCGAGCCCGTCGATCGCCGTCGACAGATCGGCCAGGTGATCGAGCACGCTGCGCCGCCGCGCCTCCGTCGGGTGCGCGGTGAGCACCGGCATGATGAAGAGCCGCCCGAGGAGCGCCCGCACCGCCTCGGGGCCGACGCCGCTCGCGCGCAACTCGGCGCAGGCCGCGCCCATCGACTGCGGCGGCGCCGCGCCCGGCCGATCGCGCCGCCTGAGCACGCGGATGCGGTGCTGCTCCTCGGCGACGTTCACCAGGTGGAAGTACTGCGTGAAGGTGTGCGCGCAGCTCTCGAGCGCCGGCAGGTCGAGCCCCGCCATGCGCGCCGCGAAGGCCGGGCGCCCGCCGGGCAGCGTCCCCGCGCGCAGCGCGATGGCGTCGGCGCGCAGCGACGCGATCAGCGCCAGCGCCGACTCACCGCCGCGCGCCGCGACGATGCCGTCGAGGAGCTGCGCCAGCCGCTCGACGTCGGCGGCGAGATCGCGATCGCCGTCGCGGACCTCGCGCTCTCTCTCGGAAGAGGCTCCAGGATTGTCCGTAACCATGATCTGAGTCACGATATCACGCGGAGGCCGCGGTCGCGCCACCCTCCGTCGTGATCGGCAGCCCGGCGGCGCTCCACGCGCCCATCCCGCCGCCCACGTGCGCGAGCGCCTCGAAGCCGCGCGCCTCGAGGATCCCCGCCGCGATCGTCGACCGATACCCGCTCCCGCACACGAGGATCACCGGCCGTCCGCGGTCGAGCTCGCCGGCGCGCGCCGCCAGCTCGTCGAGCGGGAGGTGGACCGCGCCCGGCGCCCGCCCGCGCGCCACCTCCGCGGCGCGCCTCACGTCGACGAGCTGCGCGCCGCTTCGCCGCTGCGCCCACGCCTGCGCCGGCGTCAGCGTCGGCAGCGCCCGCGCCGGCATCCCCGCGCGCACCCACGCCTCCAGTCCCCCGTCGAGGAACCCGATCACGCGATCGATCCCCACGCGCGCCAGCCGCACCACCGCCTCGTCGCGCTGCGCCGCCGTCGACGCCACCAGCACGATCGGCCGATCCAGCCCGAGCAGCGTCCCCGCCCACGGCGCGAACGCCCCCTCGAGCCCGATCCCGATCGACGACGGCACGTGGAGCCGCGCGAGCTCCTCCGGCGCGCGCACGTCGACGACGATCGCGCCGAGCGCGTTCACCGTGCTCGCCACCTCGCCGGGCGTGAGCGCGCGCGGCCGCGGCCTCTCGCCGAGCGGCGGCGCACCCCGGCGGTTGAGCTCGGCGTCGTGTCCGAAGTAGGGCGGCGGCGGTGCGAGCCCCGCGGTCACCGTCGCCACGAAGCGCGCCTGCGACATCGGCTGCAGCGCTGGGTTGAACCGTCGCTGCGCCCCGATCGTCGAGCTGCGCTCCTGCCCGATGTTCCGCCCGCACGCCGAGCCCGCGCCATGCGCCGGCCAGATCTCGGTCTCGTCGGGGAGCGCGAGGATCTTGTCGTGGAGGCTCTCGTACAGCATCGCCGCCATCTCCTCGACGGTGGAGCCCACCGACGCCACCAGATCGGGGCGGCCCACCTCCCCGACGAAGAGCGTGTCGCCGGTGAGCAGCTTGCCGGGCGCGCGCGAGCCCTCCTCGGTGACGAGGATCGCGATGCTCTCGAGCGTATGGCCGGGCGTCTCGAGGACGCGCAGCCGCGCCCGCCCGACCGACAGCACCATCCCGTCGCTGGCGGGCACGAAGGCGAACCCCGCCGTCGCCTGCGCGCCGAGCACGATGCGCGCGCCCGTCCGCTCGGCGAGCTCGCGGTGCCCCGAGACGAAGTCGGCGTGGAGGTGGGTCTCGATCACCGTCGTGATGCGCAGCCCGGCGCGCGCCGCCTCCTCGAGATAGACGTCCACGTCGCGCTGCGGATCGACGACGGCCGCCTCGCTCTCCGAGCCGATGAGGTACGACGCGTGCGCGAGGCACCCGAGATAGAGCTGTCGGAAGAGCATCGTCCGTCTCCCTCTCTTCCTCCGAGAGCCAGCGCCTGCGAAATCGGTTCCCGAATCCTTTTGGGGGCGTCCGGCTCTCACGGGCATGACCCAGAGCCAGTGGATGTGGATCGTCGGGATGGTCGTGATCGTCGCCGCCTTCTGGTGGATGCGGCGCGCGACGGTGACCTCCGCGGACGCGCGGCGCCTCGTCGGCGAGGGCGCGGCGCTCATCGACGTGCGCTCGCGCGCCGAGTACGCCAACGGTCACATCCAGGGGGCGAAGAACATCCCCGTCGACGAGCTGTCGGCGCGCGCCGCCGAGGTGGGCGCCCGCGATCGCCCGGTGATCGTCTACTGCGCGAGCGGGATGCGGAGCGCGAACGCGGTGCGCATCTTGAAGAGCGCGGGGTACGCCGACGTTCGCAACCTCGGCGCGATGGGGAACTGGTAACCGCATGCTGCTCGTCCCCGCACTCCTGAGCGCCGCCGTCGGGCTCAGCCTCGGCCTGCTCGGCGGGGGCGGCTCGATCCTCGCGGTACCGGTGCTGATCTACGCCGCGGGCGTCTCGCCGTCGGATGCGGTGGGGATGTCGCTGGCGCTGGTCGGCGCGACGAGCGCGGTGGCGAGCGTCGCGCACCGGCGCAGCGGGCAGGTCGATCTGCGGACCGCGCTGGTCTTCGGCGGCGCGGGGATGGCGGCGGCGTTCGGTGGCGCGCAGCTCACCCATCGCGTCCCCGAGCGGGCGCTGCTGTTGATGTTCGCGGGGCTCATGCTCGTCGTCGGGGCGATGATGGCGCTGCGCCGCCGCGCGCGCTGCGACGCGCGTGAGCTGCCGCCGGCCGCGCCGCCGCGGAGCCCCTCGACCGCGCGCACCGTCGCCGCGGGGGCCGGCGTCGGCGCGCTCACCGGCTTCCTCGGCGTCGGCGGTGGCTTCCTGATCGTGCCGGCGCTCGTCGGGTTCGCCGGGCTGTCGATGCGCCGCGCCGTCGGGACGTCGCTGGTGGTGATCGCGCTGAACTCGGCGGCCGGGTTCCTCGGCCACATCGGGCGCGGCGATCTGCACCTCATGCAGACGCTGCTGTTCACGGCGGTGTCGGTCGTCGGTGCGCTCGTGGGCGAGCAGCTCGCCTGTCGGGTGTCGGCCGATCAGCTGCGGCGCGGGTTCGCCGCGTTCGTCGTCGTGGTCGGCCTGGTCGTCGCTGGGCGCACGCTCATCGGGAGGTAGACAACAAATGGACTACGGGATGGAGGCGCGGCTCACCGGCCGCACGTTCGACGAGGCGAAGGCGCTCGTCACCGACGCGCTCAAGGCCGAGGGCTTCGGGGTGCTCTCCGAGATCGACGTCCGCGCGACGCTGAAGAATCGGATCGGCGTCGAGATCGAGCCCTACCTGATCCTCGGCGCCTGCAACCCGCAGCTCGCGCACCGCGCGCTCGAGGCCGATCGCGCGGTGGGGCTCCTCTTGCCCTGCAACGTGGTGCTGCGCCAGACGGGCGACGCGGTGACGGTGCTCATGCAGCGGCCGGAGTCGATGCTCGCCGTCGCCCACGTGCCGGCGCTCGACGGGGTGGCCGCCGATGCCGATCGCAAGCTGCGCGCGGCGCTCGAGCGGCTGAAGAGCCTCAAGAGCTGAGCGGACCCCCGACGGAGAAGGCGCGCGACCAGCCGCTCTCGAGGTCGGTGATGGTCACCGCCACGAGGCCGTTGGCGTCGACGGTGTAGTCCTCGCGCACGCGCGGGCCGCCGTCGACGCGCCGCACGGGGAACGTCGCCAGCGCCGAGGCGGGCGCGGCGCGCAGCGTGGGATCGAAGGGGAAGAGGACCTCGCCGACGGGCGTGACGTCGCCCGAGGGCGCGCCGCCGTCGACGCGGCTGCACTCGACGAAGCGGAAGTGGCCGATGTTGTGCGCCGCCTGGTACTCGCGGCTGAAGGCGGCCGTCGCCGCGCCGCCTGCCGCCGGGAGCTCGACGGTGCGCGGCAGGATCACGTCGAAGGCCACCGCCTGCCCGGCGTCGGCCTCGCGGAAGACGCCGAAGTCGCGCGACAGCCGATCGGTGAGCGCGTAGCCCGACTCGTCGTCGGCGGCGATGGCCAGGCCGAGGGCGATGGCGGCGAAGGGGTAGGGCGAGCGGTGCGCGCGGCGGCCGAAGCGATCGCGGAGGGCGCGCCCGACGGCGGGCAGCGCGCTGGCGCCGCCGACGATGTAGACGCCCGCCAGATCGTCGCGATCGAGCGGGGACATCACGTCTAGCGTCAATTCGATGAGCGGCTGGCAGGCGGCGTAGTAGTCGGCGGTGGCGATGGTGACCGGCGCGCCGTCGACGTCGAGCGCGATGCGCTTGGTGGTCGGGTGGAGTGCCTCCTTCGCCGCGCGGCAGCCGTCGAGGAGCGCCTGGATCGCGTGCGGCTCGAGCGCGTCGCGCGTGCGGCCGGCGGCGGCGAGCGCGAGGTCGGCGAGCGCGGCGTCGAAGTCGTCGCCGCCCAGCCGATTGACCCCGGCGGTGGCGACGGCGTCGTGGCTGCGGCCCGACATGCGCACGAGCGAGGCGTCGAAGGTCCCGCCGCCGAGGTCGTAGACGAGGACGTGCTCGCGCTTCGCCGTTAGCGTCGCGCGGTAGCGATGGGTGTACTCGAAGCCCGCCGCCGACGGCTCGTTCAGCATCGCGCGCACCTCGAAGCCGGCGCGACGGAACGCCTCCAGCGTGAGGAAGCGCTGCGCGCCGTGCGCGTTCGCCGGCACCGCGACGACCGCCTCGAGGCGCTCGGGCTCGGGCAGCCCGTCGGGGAGGTTCGACCGCGTCGCCAGCGCCTCGCGCAGCGCCCCGAGGAAGCGCGCCACCAGCTCGACGAGCGGCAGCCGCGTCGCGCCGCTCGCAACCTCTCGATCGGGCGCGCCCGCCTCGGCGAGCCAGCGCTTGAACGAGCGCACCACCGTCCAGCCCGCCTGCCCGACGACGGCCTCGGCGGCGAAGCCGAAGCGCAGCTCGCCCTCGCGCTCGGCCACCACCGACGGGAACCACTCCACCGCGTCGCCCCCCTCGTCGGTGAACCCGACCACCGGGTAGTTCCCGCGGTCGGCGCAGGCGACCACCGTCCTCGTCGTCCCGAAGTCGATCCCCAGCCGCATGGTCCCATGCTGGCACGGCCGCCGAAGCGGGCAACTTCGTACACCGCTTCGCGTCGTGCGACGCCGCGCGCCCACGCCGTGCAAGCACGGGACGCTTTAGTCGCGCGTCGTCGCACCGCTCCGCTCCTTTCGTGCTACGCATCTCACCGCTGTGTCCGCGTCCGAACAATCCCGACCGGCGCTCCTGCCGATCTTCCTCATCGTCCTCGTCGACGTCCTCGGGCTGACCATCGTCATCCCGCTCCTGGCGATCTACGCCGAGAGCCTGAAGGCGACGCCGTTGCAGGCGACGTTGCTCGTCTCCACCTTCGCCGTGTGCCAGCTCGTCTCGGGGCCGATCCTCGGCAGCATCTCCGACCGCGTCGGGCGACGGCCGATGCTCATCGTGAGCCAGCTCGGCACCTTCGCCGGCTTCATCGTGATGGCCCAGGCCACGTCGCTGTGGATGCTGTTCGTGGCCCGCATCCTCGACGGCGTGACGGCCGGCAACCTCTCGTTGGCGCAGGCCTACATCGCCGATCACACGCGCCCCGAGGAGCGCACGAAGTCGTTCGCCCTCATCGGCATCGCCTTCGGCCTCGGCTTCCTCGTCGGGCCGGCGGTGACCGCGTGGCTCTCGACGCACGGCCTGTCGACGCCGATCTGGGCGGCGGCTGGGCTGTCGCTGACCAGCGTCATCGCCACCACACTGCTCCTCCGCGAGGAGCGCCGCCCCGTCGCGCGCGACGCTGGCACCGGCGGCGGCGACGGCCCCGGCGGCAAGCGCCTGTCGGTGCTGTCGTGGGGCGCCTACGTCGGCTACTTCCGCCGTCCGCGCATGGGCGCGCTGCTCGCCCAATTTTTTGTCTACATGATCGCCTTCTCGCTGTTCGTCGGCGGGTTCGCGCTCTTCGCCGAGCGCCGCTTCGTCTGGAAGGGGCACCCCTTCACCCCGCGCGAGATCGGCATCCTGTTCGCCTGGTCGGGCTTCCTCGGGATCATCCTACAGGGCGGGCTCATCGGGCGGCTGGTGCGGCGCTTCGGCGACGCGCGGCTGGCGGCGTCGGGGTTCCTCACGCTGGGGATCGCCTACCTGGCGCTGGGGTGGATCGGATCGATCCCGCTCCTCGTGGCGACGTCGACGGTGGCCGCCTACGGCAACGGCGTCCTGCGCCCGACGCTGACGTCGCTGGTGACGCAGGAGGCGGGGCGGCACGAGCAGGGCGTGGTGCTGGGGCTGACGCAGTCGCTGTCGTCGGTGGCGGCGATCGTGGCGCCGCCGCTCGCGGGGTGGCTGATCGGGCGCGGGCACCTGCCGGCGTGGGCGATGTTCGCGGGCGGGGCGCCGCTCATCGGGCTGGTGATCGCGATGGCGTCGCGGCCGCGGCGGGCAGAAGAGACGGGCACGGGCACGGGCACGGGCACGGGCACGGGCTCGGCCGCGCCGACGTCGTGAGCGGCGCGACGGTTGGGGAGGTCGCGGTGTTGGAGGATCCGCGGGCGCGGCCTCGGGCGATCTACGCCGAGCGGCTGGCCGCGCGGCGCGCGCGACGGGCCATCCTCGACGGGCGCGACCGGACCATCGCCAACCTGCGCGGGCTCACCTTCCTGGCGACGGCGGCGCTGGCCTGGATGGCCCTCGGGCGCGGCTGGGTGCCGGGCTGGACGGCGCTCGTCGGGGCGGCGGCCTTCGTCGCGCTGGTAATCGTCCACGCGTCGGTGCTGGCGGCGCGCGCGCGCGTCGATCGGGCGATCGCGCTCATCGAGCTCGGCCTCGGGCGGATTGACGAAAAAGCGCCACCTGGCGACGGGGGCGCGCGGCTGGCGCCGCCGGGGCACCCCTACGCGCGCGACCTCGACCTCTTCGGGCCGGGGGCGCTGTTCGCTTTTCTGTCTAGCGCCCGCACCCGCCCCGGCGAGGAGCGGCTAGCGGCCTGGCTGCTGGCGCCCGCCCCCGTCGAGGAGGTGCGCGCGCGGCAGGCGGCGGTGGCCGAGCTCGCCGAGCGCGTCGATCTGCGCGAGGAGCTGGCGCTGCTCGGCGACGACGTGCGCGCCGACGTCGACGCCGCGGCGCTGGCGGCGTGGGGCGAGGCGGCGGCGCCGGCCCCGCTCTCGGGGCCGCTGTCGGTGGTGCTCGCGCTCCTGTCGGCGGCGACGCTGGCGTCGATCGTCTGGTGGTGGGGCTTCGACGGCTCGCCGCTGCCGTCGGCGGTCGGGATCGCGCTGGTCGCGCTCGGCCACCGGCTGCTGCGCGATCGCGTGCGCGAGGCGACGCGCGCCGTCGACAAGAGCGAGGCCGCGCTGGTCATCGTCGGGGCGGTGATCGCGCGCGCCCGGCGCGAGTCGGTCGCCAGCCCGCGCCTGGTCGCGCTCCGCCACGCGCTCGACGGCGCGCCGGAGGCGATCGGCGAGCTCGAGCGGTTGGTGCGCTGGCTCGGTTGGATGCGCAACCAAATTTTCGCGCCGCTCGGGGCGCTGCTCTTCTGGGGGCCGCAGGTCGCGCGCCGCATCGCCGCGTGGCGCGGGCGGCAGGGTGGGCGCATCCGGGTGTGGCTCGACGCGCTGGCCGACCTCGAGGCGCTGGTGTCGATCTCGGCCTACGCCTTCGAGCGACCCGAGGACCGCGCGCCCGAGCTCGTCGACGGCGACGCGCCGCTCGTGCGCGCCGAGGGGCTGGCGCACCCACTGCTCCCGCGCGCGACCGCGGTGCGCAACGACCTCGCGCTCGGCGGCGAGGCGCCCGCGCTCCTCGTGGTGAGCGGCTCCAACATGAGCGGCAAGTCGACGCTGCTCCGATCGCTCGGCATCAACGTGGTCCTCGCGTTGGCCGGCGCCCCGGTGCGCGCGCGGAATTTCCGTCTAGCACGCGTGCAGCTCGGCGCGTCGATCCGCGCCGAGGACTCGCTCGCCGACGGCGTGTCGCGTTTCTACGCCGAGGTGCGGCGCCTCCGGCAGATCGCCGATCTGGCCGCCGCCGCGCCGCCGCCGCTCTGCTTCCTGGCCGACGAGCTCCTCGCCGGCACCAATTCGCACGACCGCCGCATCGGCGGCGCCGCCGTCGTCGGCGCGCTGGTCCGTCGCGGCGCCATCGGCCTCGTGACCACGCACGACCTCGCGCTCGCCGAGCTCGCCGCCCAGCTCGGCGGCGCCAACGTCCACTTCGAGGATCTCGTCACCGACGATCCCTCGCCCGAGGCCGCGCTGCGCTTCGACTACACGCTGCGCCCCGGCCCGATCGATCCGCGGCGCACCAACGCGCTGCGCCTCATGCGCGCCGTCGGCCTCCCGACGGAATGAATGGCCACGCGCGGGCCACCTCCCGTATGCTGCGCGTTCAACTCTGGGGGGATCTCTGATGCGATTGATCGTTTTCGTGCTGGCCACCGTCGCGGTGTGCCAGGGGCGGCGCGCGCCGCCGACGTCGAGGCGGGCCCGATCTGGAACAACGACGACGCCAACGGGAAGTGCCCGGGCGTCTGCCAGGCCGTCGGGGCGACCTGGTCGGGGCAGTGGCGGACGACGGTGCCGAACCGGATGTCGGTCTGTGGCTGCGACGCGCCGATGGCGCCGCCGCCGCCGCCGCAGCAGACGATGGCGCCTCCGCCGGCGCAGGGCGGCTTCATCCCGATGGTCGGCTCGTGCCGCGGCCCCGGGTGGAACCAGGGTGGCTGGCCGTCGGCGCAGGGCTATCGCACGCCGGCCGAGTGCCGCGCCGTCTGCGAGAGCACGCCCGGCTGCACGTCGTTCGATCTCGCGCGGCCGCGCGGGATGCAGTTCGACTGCTATCTCTTTTCGCACACCAACGTCGTCGGCGAGGGCGCGCAGGACACCTGCTTCTCGCGCGCGCCGGCGCCGACCGCGCGTCACGCGGGGCGCAGCTTCGATCCCGTCGCTGGCTCGTGCCGCGGCCCGGGGTGGAACGCGAACGGCTGGCCGCTCTCGGCGGGCTATCGCACGCTGAACGACGCGATCGGCGTGTGCGTCGCCAACCCGTCGTGCACCGCCTTCGACGTCGCGCGCCCGCGCGGACCGCAGTACGCGACGTTCCTCTTTGGCCACGGGCGCGTGATGGGCGAGGGGAACCAGGACACCTGCTTCGTCTCGCGCGCGCCGATGGGCACGCCGCCGCCGCCGCCCCCGCCGCCGCCGTCGATGCCGCCGCCGTCGATGCCGCAGCCGCCGCCGGCGATGAACGCGCCGATGGACGAGGGCACCTTCGGCGGCCTCCTCGGCGCGATCAAGGCCGAGGCCTTCTCGAAGGGCAAGCTCCGCGTCATCCAGGACGCCGCGCGGTCGAGCTTCTTCACCGTCGACCAGCTCAAGCGCATCGTCGAGCAGCTCCCGTTCTCCGCCGACAAGCTCGGCGCGGCGGAGGCGGTCGCCCCGCGCCTCGTCGACAAGCAGAACAGCTTCCAGCTCTACTCGGCCTTCCCCTTCGAGAGCGACAAGCAGAAGCTGCGCGCGATCCTCTCGCGCTACTGACGCGCGCGCGTCGGGCTACGGCTGGCCGCCGTCGACGCCAGGCGCGGCGCCGCTGTCGGCCGGCTTCGGCTTTTTCCCCCACAGTTGCATCAGCCGCTCCTCGGGCGAGGTCATCGGGTCGTTGAACGACGACGCGATCCGGAACGAGCGCATCCGCGAGAGATCGGTGTTCGGCTCGACGTAGACGCTGGCGCTGATGGGCCGCTCGACCTCGGCCCCGGGCGCTAGCGGCGGCTTGAACTCGAGGTGCGCCGTCGCCATCACCGCGCGCCTCGTCGTCGCCGCGCCCGCGTCGGGCGAGACCCAGATCGTGAGCATCGTCTTCTTGAGCGGCTTCGACATGTGGTTGTGCACGACGACGCGGCCGCGCAACTCGGCGGGGCGCAGCCGTTGGGCGAGCGACATCGCCATCGGGTCGCCGCTCACCCAGCGCAGCATCCACTTGCCGGTCGCCTCCACCGTCACGTCCGGGGGAACCCCGGCCGCCAGCTGCTGCGCGGACACCGTCGCGACTGCTAGACAACAAATCACGACGCCCCCGATGACCGTGGTCCCCCGTACCCTCATGGAGCGAGCCTACCAGAGCCCGAGCGATCGCCGCGCGTCCGGGAGTCTGTCCGTGCGCGACGAACGGGGGCGCTTAGAGTCAATGCCGGTCACTTATTATAAGGCGGTCTCCGCGACGGTTACGATCGTAGTTGCTCATCTTGATTTTCACGGCGCGGGGGTAGCTTCGCGACGGGCGGCGTGGTGGCAAGACGAGTCGACTTATGCGCTTCGCCATCGCTGTGAGTCGCGACGGGATTCCGCCAGGGGTGCGCGTGAGCGCCGACCAGATCCACTGCTCGCGCATGAGCCGGAGCGCCTCGACGAAGCTGATTCGGATCGGCGGCACCTCTGCCTCGTCCATCGGTGTTCGGATAGGGGGCTCGATCCAGGCCGGATCTCCGTCGGCGGCGTGACCGCGTAGAGAAGTTGCGAAGGGCCATCGTTCCGGGGGCTCTCGCGGTTACCAAGCCAGCGAG
>Ga0272446_1004506_pt1 | contig 16418 bp, 15 predicted proteins | sample YNPCB0061_FD_194587 | JGI IMG/M metagenome (GOLD analysis project Ga0272446, IMG submission 194587) | Hot spring microbial mat communities from Yellowstone National Park, WY, United States - YNP-CB-006-1 | ecosystem: Environmental > Aquatic > Thermal springs > Hot (42-90C) > Sediment | place... | reverse complement strand
AAGATCAAGAAGCTTCTCGAGGAAGCCGGGGCGACCGTCGAGATCAAGTGATCTCGGCCGCCTCCTCCACCCGCGCGGCACGGGCCGCGCGCGGCGCCCGGGCGGGGACCACCCCTCTCCGCTCGGGCGACGGCGTTTGCGCAAACGGCCGCGCGTGTGCGGGCCGGAAGGGGTCGAGCTTTTCGGGCTGACGCGGGAGTTTTCGATGACCGGATCGTTCACTGGCCGCAAGCGTATCCGCAAGAGCTTCGGGCGTATCCCGGAGGTCGCGCCGATGCCGAACCTCATCGAGGTGCAGCGCGCTTCCTACGAGGCGTTCCTGCAGATGCACACCGCGCCGGATGCGCGCACGCATACGGGCCTGCAGGAGGTGTTCAAGTCGGTCTTCCCGATCGACGACTTCGCCGGCCGCGGCCGGCTCGAGTTCGTGCAGTACGAGCTCGAGGAGCCGAAATACGACGTCGAGGAGTGCATCCAGCGCGGGCTGACCTTCGCCGCGCCGCTGAAGGTTCGCCTGCGCCTGATCGTGTGGGACGTCGACGAGGACACCGGCGCGCGGTCGATCCGCGACATCAAGGAGCAGGACGTCTACATGGGCGACATGCCGCTCATGACGGACAACGGCACCTTCATCATCAACGGCACCGAGCGCGTCATCGTCTCGCAGATGCATCGTTCTCCGGGCGTCTTCTTCGACCACGACAAGGGCAAGACGCACGCCTCCGGCAAATACCTCTTCGCCGCGCGCATCATCCCCTATCGCGGCTCGTGGCTCGACTTCGAGTTCGACGCCAAGGACCTGATCTATGTGCGAATCGACCGGCGCCGGAAGCTGCCCGTGACGACGCTGCTCTACGCGCTCGACAGCGCGGCGACGGAGGCGCTCCGCGCCGCCCGCGAGGCGAAGGGCGAGGCGCTCGAGCCGGCCGAGGTGAGGGGGATGGACGCCGAGGAGATCCTCACGGTGGTCTACGACCGCGTCACCTTCACCCGCGGGGCGAAGGGTTGGTCGCGCAAGTTCGATCAGGAGGCGTTCAAGGGGCTGAAGCTCGCCGAGGCTCTGGTCGATGCCGAGACGGGGAAGGTGGTGGCCGAGGCCGGCACCAAGCTCACCCCGCGCGCGGCGAAGAAGATCGCCGAGGGCGGGACGAGGGAGGTGCTGGTCGGCCGCGGCGATATCCTCGGCCGCTTCGCCGCCGAGGACATGGTCAACCTCGAGACGGGCGAGATCTATCTCGAGGCCGGCGAGGAGATCACCGAACCGAAGCTCGCCGCCGTCGAGGCCTCGGGCGCGACCACGCTCGCCACGCTCGCGATCGACCAGAACACCGGCCCGTGGCTGCGCAACACGCTCGCGGTCGACCGCAACCAGAACCGCGACGAGGCGATCCTCGACATCTACCGCGTGATGCGCCCGGGCGAGCCGCCGACGCCGGAGACGGCTGAGACGCTGTTCCGCGGCCTGTTCTTCGACCCCGAGCGCTACGACCTCTCGGCCGTCGGCCGCGTCAAGATGAACATGCGGCTTGGCTTCGCCAACGAGGAGGTGCCCGACACCGTCCGCACCCTGCGCAAGGCCGACATCCTCGCCGTGCTCAAGACGCTGCACGAGCTGAAGGACGGCCGCGGCCAGATCGACGACATCGACAACCTCGGCAACCGCCGTGTCCGTTCCGTCGGCGAACTGATGGAGAACCAGTACCGTGTGGGGCTGTTGCGCATGGAGCGGGCGATCCGCGAGCGCATGAGCTCGGTCGACATCGACACGGTGATGCCGCATGACCTGATCAACGCCAAGCCGGCGGCGGCGGCGGTGCGCGAGTTCTTCGGCTCCTCGCAGCTCAGCCAGTTCATGGACCAGACGAACCCGCTCTCGGAGGTGACGCACAAGCGCCGCCTCTCAGCGCTGGGCCCTGGCGGGCTCACCCGCGAGCGCGCCGGCTTCGAGGTGCGCGACGTACACCCGACGCACTACGGACGCATCTGCCCGATCGAGACGCCGGAGGGGCCGAACATCGGGCTGATCAACAGCCTCGCGACCTACGCCCAGGTGAACAAGTACGGCTTCATCGAGACGCCCTACCGCATGGTGAAGGACGGCAAGGTCACGGGCAGCCCGCGCTACCTCTCCGCGATGGAGGAGGAGCGGCTCGTCGTCGCCCAGGCCAATGCCACGATCGGCGCGGACGGGCGGCTCCTCGACGAGCTCGTCTCGGTGCGCAAGAACGGCGACTACGCTCTCGTTCCGGCCGAGCAGGTGACGGCGATCGACGTCTCGCCGAAGCAGCTCGTCTCGGTCGCTGCGGCGCTGATCCCGTTCCTCGAGAACGACGACGCCAACCGCGCTCTGATGGGCTCGAACATGCAGCGCCAGGCGGTGCCGCTGATCCAGGCCGAGGCGCCGCTCGTCGGCACCGGCATGGAGCTGCCGGTGGCGCGCGACAGCGGTGCCTCGATCATCGCCCGCCGCGCCGGCGTGGTCGACCAGATCGACGGCGCGCGGATCGTCGTGCGCGCCACGCGCGAGGACGGCTCGACCGAGGGTGTCGACATCTACCGCCTGCGCAAGTTCCAGCGCTCGAACCAGAACACCTGCATCAACCAGCGCCCGCTCGTGAAGGTGGGCGACGCGGTGCAGCCCGGCGACATCATCGCCGACGGCCCCTCGACGCAGCTCGGCGAGCTCGCACTCGGGCGGAACGTTCTGGTCGCTTTCATGCCGTGGAACGGCTACAATTTCGAGGACTCGATCCTGATCTCCGAGCGCATCGTCCGCGACGACGTTTTCACCTCGATCCACATCGAGGAGTTCGAGGTGATGGCCCGCGACACCAAGCTCGGGCAGGAGGAGATCACGCGCGACATCCCCAATGTCGGCGAGGAGGCGCTCAAGAACCTCGACGAGGCCGGCATCGTCTATATCGGCGCCGAGGTGAACCCGGGCGACATCCTGGTCGGCAAGGTGACGCCGAAGGGCGAGAGCCCGATGACGCCGGAGGAGAAGCTGCTCCGTGCCATCTTCGGCGAGAAGGCCTCCGACGTGCGCGACACCTCGCTCAGGCTGCCGCCCGGCGTCTCGGGCACGATCGTCGACGTGCGCGTGTTCTCCCGCCGCGGTGTCGACAAGGACGAGCGTGCGCTCGCGATCGAGCGGGCCGAGATCGAGCGTCTCGCCAAGGACCGCGACGACGAGAAGGCGATCCAGGAGCGGTCCTTCCTCGGGCGGGTGCGGGAGCGCCTGCTCGGCAAGAAGGCAGGCGCCGGCAACAAGGGAATCAAGGCCGGCACCGAGATCACCGAGGCGCTGCTCGCCGAGCTCCCGCGCGGTTCCTGGCGCAACATCACCGTCTCCGACGATGCGACCATGGCCGAGATCGAGCGGCTCAAGCGCGAGTTCGACGAGGCCGTGCGCCGGCTCGAGGCGCGCTTCGTCTCGAAGGTCGAGAAGCTGCAGCGCGGCGACGAGCTCCCGCCCGGCGTGATGAAAATGGTCAAGGTCTTCGTCGCGGTGAAGCGCAAGCTCCAGCCGGGCGACAAGATGGCCGGCCGGCACGGCAACAAGGGCGTTGTCAGCCGCGTCGTCCCCGTCGAGGACATGCCGTTCCTCGAGACGGGCGAGGCCGTCGACATCGTGCTGAACCCGCTCGGCGTGCCCTCGCGCATGAATGTGGGCCAGATCCTCGAGACGCATCTCGGCTGGGCCTGCGCGGGTCTTGGGCGGCAGATCGGCGAGCTGCTCGACGCTGCGCGGGCGACGGGGCAGTTCGGGCCGCTGAAGGAGAAGCTGAAGGACATCTACGGCGAGGACATCTACAACGGGATGATCGCCGGGATGGACCGCGGCGAGCTCGCCGAGCTCGCGACCAACCTTCGCCCCGGCGTGCCGATCGCGACCCCGGTGTTCGACGGCGCGCGCATGGACGACATCGAGGCGATGCTCGAGAAGGCGGGCCTTGACCGCTCCGGCCAGGTGACGCTCATCGACGGCCGTACCGGAGAGCCGTTCGAGCGCAAGGTGACGGTTGGCTACATCTACATGCTGAAGCTGCACCACCTCGTCGACGACAAGATCCACGCGCGCTCGATCGGCCCCTACTCGCTCGTCACACAGCAGCCGCTCGGCGGCAAGGCGCAGTTCGGCGGCCAGCGCTTCGGGGAGATGGAGGTGTGGGCGCTCGAGGCCTACGGCGCGGCCTACACGCTCCAGGAGATGCTGACGGTGAAGTCGGACGACGTGTCGGGCCGCACGAAGGTCTACGAGGCGATCGTGCGCGACCAGGACACGTTCGAGGCCGGCATCCCCGAAAGCTTCAACGTGCTCGTCAAAGAGCTCAAGTCGCTCGGGCTCAATGTCGAGCTCGAGAACCGCGGCGGCTGAGCGGCACGGCGGCGTAACGGCGATCCCTTCGGAGGCGGCGCGGTGACTTCCGCCGCGCCCCGCTCCGGCAAAGGCGAGGACGACGATGAACGAGCTGATGAAGATCCTGGGCACGCAGCCCGGCACGCTCACCTTCGACCAGATCAGGATCTCGATCGCGAGCCCAGAGCAGATCCGCTCGTGGTCCTACGGCGAGATCAAAAAGCCCGAGACGATCAACTACCGCACCTTCAAGCCCGAGCGCGACGGCCTCTTCTGCGCGCGCATCTTCGGCCCGATCAAGGACTACGAGTGCCTGTGCGGCAAGTACAAGCGGATGAAGTTCCGCGGCATCATCTGCGAGAAGTGCGGCGTCGAGGTCACGCTCGCCAAGGTCCGCCGCGAGCGCATGGGCCATATCGAGCTCGCCTCGCCGGTGGCGCATATCTGGTTCATGAAGTCGTTGCCCTCTCGGATCGGCCTCATGATCGACATGACGCTGAAGGATCTCGAGAAGGTCCTCTACTTCGAGAACTACGTTGTGCTCGAGCCTGGGCTGACCGACCTCAAGCTCTACCAGCTGATCACTGAGGAACAGTACCAGGCGAAGCTCGAGGAGTTCGGCGAGGACGCGTTCTCGGTCGGCATCGGCGCCGAGGCGCTGAAGCAGATCCTCGCCGGCCTCGACCTCGACGCGGAGAAGACCAAGCTGCGCGTCGAGCTCAAGGAGACGACGTCCGAGGCCAAGCGTAAGAAGCTCGTCAAGCGGCTGAAGCTGATCGAGGCCTTCCTCGAGAGCGGCACGCGCCCGGAATGGATGATCCTCGACGTCGTGCCGGTCATTCCGCCGGAGCTGCGCCCGCTCGTGCCGCTCGACGGCGGCCGGTTCGCGACCTCCGACCTCAACGACCTCTATCGCCGCGTGATCAACCGCAACAATCGGCTGAAGCGGCTGATCGAGCTGCGCGCGCCCGACATCATCGTGCGCAACGAGAAGCGCATGCTGCAGGAGAGCGTCGATGCGCTGTTCGACAACGGCCGCCGCGGCCGCGCCATCACGGGCGCGAACAAGCGGCCGCTGAAGTCGCTCTCTGACATGCTCAAGGGCAAGCAGGGGCGGTTCCGGCAGAACCTGCTCGGCAAGCGCGTCGACTACTCGGGCCGGTCGGTGATCGTGGTCGGGCCTGAGCTCAAGCTGCACCAGTGCGGGCTGCCGAAGAAGATGGCGCTCGAACTGTTCAAGCCCTTCATCTACTCGAAGCTCGAGAAATACAACCTCGCCACCACTATCAAGGCCGCCAAGCGCATGGTGGAGAAGGAGCGGCCGGAGGTGTGGGACATCCTCGAGGAGGTGATCCGCGAGCACCCGGTGATGCTGAACCGGGCGCCGACGCTGCACCGCCTGGGCATCCAGGCCTTCGAGCCGGTGCTGATCGAGGGCAAGGCGATCCAGCTTCACCCGCTCGTCTGCACCGCCTTCAACGCCGACTTCGACGGCGACCAGATGGCGGTGCACGTGCCGCTCTCGCTCGAGGCCCAGCTCGAGGCGCGCGTCTTGATGATGAGTACGAACAACATCCTCTCGCCCGCCAACGGCAAGCCGATCATCGTGCCGAGCCAGGACATCGTGCTCGGCCTCTACTACCTCTCGCTCGAGACGCCCGAGTACCGGGCGGTGGCCGACAACGAGGCGCCCGCCTTCACCGGCATGGGCGAGATCGAGCAGGCGCTCGAGGCGCGCGCGATCACGCTGCACGCGAAGATCCGCACCCGGCGCGAGACGGTCGACCGCGACGGCAGGCCCTATGTCGCGCGCGTGGTCACCACGCCAGGGCGGATGATGATCGGCGCTCTGCTGCCCAAGCACCCGAACCTGCCCTACGACCTCGTCAACCGGCAGCTGACCAAGCGCACGATCTCGGACGTGATCGACGCGGTCTACCGCCACTGCGGCCAGAAGGAGAGCGTGATCTTCGCCGACCGGCTGATGGGCCTGGGCTTCCGCAACGCCGCCCGCGCGGGCATCAGCTTCGGCAAGGATGACCTCATCATCCCGGCCGAGAAGCCGGCGCTGATCGCCAAGACCGCGGCCGAGGTGAAGGAGTTCGAGAACCAGTATCAGGAGGGCCTGATCACCTTCGGCGAGCGCTACAACAAGGTGGTCGATGCCTGGACGCGCTGCGCCGAGGACGTTGCCGAGGCGATGATGAAGGAGATCCGCCGCCAGGAGGTGGGAAGGCCCACCAACAGCGTCTGGATGATGAGCCACTCAGGCGCGCGCGGCAGCCCCGCGCAGATGCGCCAGCTCGCCGGCATGCGCGGGCTGATGGCCAAGCCCTCGGGCGAGATCATCGAGACGCCGATCATCTCGAACTTCAAGGAAGGCCTCACCGTGCTCGAGTACTTCAACTCGACGCACGGTGCCCGCAAGGGGCTCGCCGACACCGCGCTCAAGACCGCCAACTCGGGCTACCTGACGCGCCGCCTCGTCGACGTCGCGCAGGACTGCATCGTGATCGAGGATGATTGCGGCACCGAGAAGGGGATCACGGTCCGCGCCGTGCTCGATGGCGGCGAGGTCGTCTCCTCGCTCGCGGAGCGGGTCCTCGGCCGCACCGTGGCGAGGGACGTGCTGAACCCGATCACCGGCACGGTGATCGTGCCGCGCAACGCTCTGATCGGCGAGGCGGAGGCGGATGCGATCGAGCAGGCGGGGGTGGACAGCGTCTATATCCGCTCGGTGCTGACCTGCGAGACGCGGGTCGGCATCTGCGCCAAGTGCTACGGGCGTGACCTCGCGCGCGGCACGCCGGTCAATGTCGGCGAGGCGGTCGGCGTGATCGCCGCGCAGTCGATCGGCGAGCCCGGAACGCAGCTGACGATGCGCACCTTCCATATCGGCGGTGCGGCGCAGCGCGGCGCTGAGCAGAGCCAGGTCGAGGCGGCCGCCGACGGCACGGTAACGGTGAAGAACCGCAACGTCGTGCTCAACTCGCAGGGCACGCCGGTGGTGATGAGCCGCAACTGCGAGATCCTGCTGCTCGACGACCAGCGCCGCGAGCGTGCCCGCTACCGCGTTCCCTACGGCGCGCGCCTGCTCGCCGACGAGGGCGCCCAGGTCGTGCGCGGGCAGAAGCTCGCCGAGTGGGACCCCTATACGCTGCCGGTCATCACCGAGCGGTCGGGCATCGTCGAGTACGTCGATCTCATCGAGGGGGTGACGGTGGTCGAGCGCCTGGACGAGGCGACGGGGCTGTCGTCCAAGGTCGTGGTCGACTGGAAGCAGCAGGCCAAGGGGGCCGATCTTCGCCCGCGCATCGTTCTCCGCGACGAGAAGGGAGAGCTCGTGAAACTGCCGAACGGGACCGAGGCGCGCTACTTCCTCTCGGTCGATTCGGTGCTCTCGGTCGACAACGGGGCGCGGGTGAACGCGGGCGACGTGCTTGCGCGAATCCCGCGCGAAAGCTCGAAGACGCGCGACATCACGGGTGGCCTGCCGCGCGTCGCTGAGCTGTTCGAGGCGCGGCGGCCGAAGGACCACGCGATCATCAGCGAGATCGACGGGCGCGTGGAGTTCGGCAAGGACTACAAGGCCAAGCGCCGGATCATCGTCAAGAACGACGAGACCGGCGAGGAGCGCGAATACCTCATCCCGAAGGGCAAGCACGTCTCGGTGCAGGAGGGCGACTACATTCGGATCGGCGACCCGCTGGTGGACGGGCCGCGCGTGCCGCACGACATCCTCAAGGTGCTCGGCGTCGAGGCATTGGCCGATTACCTCGTGAACGAGATCCAGGACGTCTATCGCCTCCAGGGCGTGAAGATCAACGACAAGCACATCGAGGTGATCGTCCGCCAGATGCTGCAGAAGGTGGAGATCCAGGACCCGGGCGACACGACCTTCCTCGTCGGCGAGCAGGTTGACCGCGTCGACTTCGACGCCGAGAACGAGAAGCGGATCCGTGAGGGTGAGCGTCCCGCCTCGGCCTTCCCGGTGCTGCAGGGCATCACCAAGGCCTCGCTGCAGACGCACAGCTTCATCTCGGCAGCCTCGTTCCAGGAGACGACGCGGGTGCTGACCGAGGCGGCGACGGCCGGCAAGATCGACACGCTGTCCGGCCTCAAGGAGAACGTGATCGTCGGGCGCCTGATCCCGGCGGGCACGGGCAACGTGATGATGCGGCTGAAGGCGCTTGCGGCGCAGAAGGACCGCAGCCGCGCGGTGCAGGGCAGCACGCCCGCTCTGCCGGACGGGAAGTCGTTCGCGGCGGAGTGACGGGAGCCGCGTGATGAGCGCCGCGCGACCGGGGAGCGGTGACAGGGGGGCGGTGACAGGGGGGTGCCTGACTGGGCGGGCGCTGCGGGGCCATGCCGCATCTGCGGCCCTGCCATGCCGCGCCCGGCGAGGCAGCCTTGCCGGCAGCGGCGCTGCCTGGCAGCGGCACTGCTTGACAGGGGGGTGACCCGCTCTTAGGGTCCGCGCCCTCGACCCTGCCCCGGAAGGCAGCGGGGTGCGGGGTTTGGACATGCTTCGGCTCCGGTGCCGCCGCCTGCATCGAGCGGGTGGCCGAGGTCGGGGACGGGTGAAGCCAGCGGGCAGCGGCCGGGGCCGGGCCCGCTCGGTCGCATGGTGACGGGTTTTCTGCGCCGGGGCGTTGCCCGGCCGAGCCGAGAGGGTGTGGATGCCGACGATCAGCCAGTTGATCCGCAAGGAGCGCCACGACAAGCGCAAGCGGAACAAGGTGCCGGCGCTGCAGGGCTGCCCGCAGAAGCGCGGTGTGTGCACGCGCGTCTACACCACCACGCCGAAGAAGCCGAACTCGGCGCTGCGCAAGGTGGCAAAGGTGCGCCTGACGAACGGCTACGAGGTCGTGTCCTACATCCCTGGCGAGGGGCACAACCTGCAGGAACACTCGGTCGTCATGATTCGTGGCGGCCGGGTGAAGGACCTGCCGGGCGTGCGCTACCACATCCTGCGCGGCGTGCTCGACACCCAAGGCATCGCCAAGCGCCGGCAGCGCCGGTCGCTCTACGGCGCGAAGCGGCCGAAGTGATGGGAAGGAACTGAGCCATGTCACGCCGCCACCGCGCCGAGAAGCGCGAGGTCCTGCCCGATCCGAAGTTCGGCGACGTCGTGCTGTCGAAGTTCATGAACGCGCTGATGTACGACGGCAAGAAGTCCGCCGCCGAGGCGATCGTTTACGGCGCGCTCGACGTCGTGAAGCGGCGCGTGCCGAACACCGACCCGCTGCGCGTCTTCCACGAGGCGATGGAGAACGTGAAGCCGGCCGTCGAGGTCCGCTCGCGCCGCGTCGGCGGCGCGACCTACCAGGTGCCCGTGGAGGTGCGCGCCGAGCGGCGCCAGGCGCTCGCCATCCGCTGGATCATCGAGGCGTCGCGCAAGCGCGGCGAGCACACGATGCGCGACCGGCTGTCGAACGAGCTCCTCGATGCCGCCAACAACCGCGGCGCGGCGGTGAAGAAGCGCGAGGACACGCACCGGATGGCGGAAGCCAACCGCGCCTTCTCGCACTACCGCTGGTGACCGTTCCGCTCCGGAACCAAGCCACCCCGCACACTCGGCCCTGAAGCACTTGGCCCTGAAGCACTTGGCCCTGAAACACCTGGCCCTGAAACACCTGGCCCTGACCAGACGCCCGACGGAGAAAGACCATGGCGAAGGCGAAGTTTGAGCGGACGAAGCCGCACTGCAACATCGGGACGATTGGTCATGTGGACCATGGGAAGACGTCTTTGACGGCGGCGATCACGAAGGTTCTGGCGAAGTCCGGTGGTGCGACGTACACGGCGTATGACCAGATCGACAAGGCGCCTGAGGAGCGTGCGCGTGGGATCACGATTTCGACGGCGCATGTTGAGTATGAGACGTCGAAGCGTCACTACGCGCATGTGGATTGTCCTGGTCATGCCGACTACGTGAAGAACATGATCACGGGTGCGGCGCAGATGGATGGTGCGATCCTTGTCGTGTCCGCCGCGGACGGCCCGATGCCGCAGACGCGCGAGCATATTCTTCTGGCGCGTCAGGTGGGTGTTCCTGCGCTTGTTGTGTTCATGAACAAGGTGGACATGGTGGATGATCCTGAGCTTCTGGAGCTTGTGGAGCTTGAGGTGCGGGAGCTGTTGAAGAGCTATCAGTTCCCTGGCGACGACATTCCCGTGGTGAAGGGGTCGGCGCTGTGTGCCTTGGAGGAGCGCAACCCCGAGATCGGCGAGCAGGCGATCCTTGCGCTGATGGATGCGGTGGATGCGTACATTCCGCAGCCTGAGCGTCCGAAGGATCGTCCGTTCCTGATGCCGATCGAGGATGTGTTCTCGATCTCCGGTCGCGGCACGGTGGTGACGGGCCGTGTGGAGCGTGGCGTGATCAAGGTTGGGGAGGAGGTCGAGATCGTCGGTCTTCGGCCGACGGTGAAGACGACGGTCACGGGTGTGGAGATGTTCCGCAAGCTGCTCGACATGGGCGAGGCGGGGGACAATATCGGCGCGTTGCTGCGCGGCACGAAGCGCGAGGAGGTCGAGCGCGGCCAGGTGCTGGCGGCGCCTGGGTCGATCACGCCGCACACGAAGTTCCTGGCCGAGGCCTATATCCTGACGAAGGAGGAGGGTGGTCGGCACACGCCGTTCTTCACCAACTACCGGCCGCAATTCTATTTCCGGACGACGGATGTGACGGGTGTGGTGACTTTGCCCGAGGGCACGGAGATGGTGATGCCTGGGGACAATGTGCGGATGGAGGTGTCGCTGATCGCGCCGATCGCGATGGACGAGGGCCTGCGCTTTGCGATCCGCGAGGGCGGGCGAACCGTCGGCGCCGGCGTGGTCACCAAGATCGTGCAGTGACCGGCGGCTGAGCCAGAGGGAGCATCGCGACCGCCGGCAGACTTGGCGTGGCGGCTGCCGGCGCGAGCGGACAGGGATCGACGATGGACAACCAGAACATACGCATCCGCCTCAAGGCGTATGACCACCGCGTGCTGGACAACAGCACGCGGGAGATCGTCAACACCGCGAAACGGACGGGTGCTCAGGTGCGCGGGCCCATCCCGCTGCCGACGCGGATCGAGCGGTTCACCGTGAACCGCTCGCCGCACGTCGACAAGAAGTCGCGCGAGCAGTTCGAGATCCGCACCCATCGTCGGCTTCTCGACATCGTCGATCCGACGCCGCAGACGGTCGATGCTTTGATGAAGCTCGACCTTGCCGCCGGCGTCGACGTCGAGATCAAGCTCTGAGGGCGGGGCGATGCGCACGGGCGTGATCGCACGCAAGCTGGGCATGACGCGGCTCTTCGCCGAGGACGGCACGCACGTGCCCGTCACGGTGCTCTTGCTCGACGAGGTGCAGGTGGTCGCCCACCGCACGGCGGAGAAGGACGGCTACACCGCTGTGCAGCTCGGCATCGGCCGCGCGAAGACGAAGAACACGCCGAAAGGTCTGCGCGGGCACTTCGCGAAGGCCAAGGTCGAACCGAAGGCGAAGCTCGTCGAGTTCCGCGCCGCCGCCGAGGCCCTGCCAGCGATCGGTGCGACGCTCTCGCCCGAGCATTTCGTCAAGGGCCAGAAGGTGGACGTGACCGGCACCACGAAGGGCAAAGGGTTCGCCGGGGCGATGAAGCGGTGGAACTTCCGCGGGCTCGAGGCCTCGCACGGCGTCTCGGTCAGCCATCGCAGCCATGGCTCGACCGGCAATCGCCAGGACCCGGGCAAGACATTCAAGAACAAGAAGATGGCCGGCCATCTTGGTGTCGAGCGGGTGACGACGCAGAACCTCGAGGTCGCCGCCATCGATTCGGCGCGCAGCCTCCTGATGGTCAAGGGCGCGGTGCCGGGGCCGAAGGGCGGCTACGTGCTCGTGCGCGATGCGGTCAAGGCAGAGCGCCCGGCCGAGGCGCCGCTGCCGGCAGGCCTCAGGGCGGGAGGCTGAGATGCCGGAGACGACGGACACCACGCCCATGCCCATCATTCCGATGAAGCAGGACGTGATCACGCTCGCCAACGAGAAGGCCGGCGAGGTCGAGCTCCCCGAGGCGCTGTTCGGCGCGGCGCCGCGCCCCGACATCATGGCCCGCGTGGTGCACTGGCAGCTCGCCAAGCGCCGCGCGGGCACGCACAAGGTGAAGGGCATGGGCGAGGTCGCGGGAACGACCAAGAAGCCCTACAAGCAGAAGGGCACCGGCCGTGCGCGCCAGGGCTCGCTCAGGAGCCCGCAGTTCCGCACCGGCGGCGTGGTGCACGGCCCGGTGGTGCGCGACCACGGCTACGACCTGCCGAAGAAGGTGCGCCGGCTCGGCCTGATCTCGGCGCTGTCGCAGAAGAAGGCCGAGGGCAAGCTCGTGGTGCTCGATTCGGCGGCGTCCGCGGAGGGGCGCACGGCGGTGCTGAGGAAGCAGGTCGCGGCGCTCGGCTGGCGGTCGGCGCTCGTGATCGATGGTGCGGCGGTGGACGAGCGCTTCGCCCGCGCGGCGCGCAACATCCCGGGCCTTGACGTGCTGCCGACGATCGGCGCGAACGTCTATGACATCCTGCGCCACGACGTGCTTGCGGTGACGCGGGCGGGGCTCGAGACGCTGAAGCAGCGCCTCGGTGTTGAGGAGACAGCGGCATGAGCGCGCGGTCGCAGCAGCGTGCGGCGGGGCGCCCGGCCCCGATCTCGCGCGAGCGGATGTATCAGGTCATCCTGAGCCCCGTGATTACCGAGAAGGCGACCGCGATGTCGGCGGCCAACTACGTGGTGTTCCGCGTTCCGCTCGCGGCCACCAAACCCGAGATCAGGCAGGCGGTCGAGGGCCTGTTCGGGGTGAAGGTCGCGGCCGTCAACACGCTGATCGCGAAGGGCAAGACGAAGCGGTTCAAGGGGCGTCCCGGCCAGCGTTCGGATGTCAAGAAGGCGATGGTGCGTCTCGCACCCGGCTTCTCGATCGACCTGACGACGGGCCTATCCTGAGGGGTGCGGGAACGATGGCGCTCAAGACATTCAAGCCGGTCACGCCCAGCCTGCGCGGCACGATCCTCGTCGATCGTTCCGAGCTCTGGAAGGGCAAGCCGGTGAAGGGCCTGACCGAGGGCAAGCCGGGCACGGGCGGGCGCAACCATCACGGCCGGATCACGGTTCGGTTCCGCGGCGGCGGTCACAAGCGGCTCTACCGGATCGTCGACTTCAAGCGGCGCAAGTTCGACGTCGCGGCGACGGTGGAGCGGCTCGAATACGACCCGAACCGCACCGCCTGGATCGCGCTCATCAAGTATGCCGACGGCGAGTTTGCCTACATCCTGGCACCACAGCGGCTGCGCGCTGGCGACACGGTGATCTCCGGGCTCAAGGCCGACATCAAGCCGGGCAACGCGATGCCGATGGCGGCGATCCCGGTCGGCACGATCATCCACAACATCGAGATGAAGCCCGGTGCGGGCGGCAAGCTCGCGCGCGCGGCCGGCACCTATGCCCAGCTCGTCGGCAAGGACGCTGGCTACGCCCAGGTGAAGCTCTCCTCGGGCGAGCTTCGCGTGGTGCGCGCCGAGTGCATGGCGACGGTCGGTGCCGTGTCGAACCCGGACAACAGCAACGTCCAGATCGGCAAGGCGGGGCGGCAGCGCTGGCTCGGGCGGCGGCCGCACAACCGCGGCGTGGCGATGAACCCGATCGACCATCCGCATGGCGGCGGCGAGGGCCGCACCTCGGGCGGGCGCCATCCGGTGACGCCCTGGGGCAAGCCGACCAAGGGCGCGAAGACGCGCCACAACAAGCAGACCGACCGGCTGATCATCCGCCGGCGCAACGCGACGAAGGGCTGAGGCGATGACCCGCAGTGTCTGGAAGGGGCCGTTCGTGGACGGCTACCTGCTCACCAAGGCGGAGGCCGCGCGCAGCTCCGGCCGCAACGAGATCATCAAGACCTGGTCGCGTCGGTCGACGATCCTGCCGCAGTTCGTCGGTCTCACCTTCGGCGTCTACAACGGGCACAAATTCATCCCGGTGCAGGTGAACGAGAACATGGTCGGCCACAAGCTCGGCGAGTTCGCGCCGACGCGGACCTTCACCTCGCACGCGGCCGACAAGAAGGCGAAGCGGGGCTGAGCGATGGGCAAGCTGGCACATCCCCGCACGCTCGCGGACACCGAGGCGCAGGCGATCGCGCGCAACATGCGCGTCAGCCCACGCAAGCTCAATCTCGTCGCCGCAATGATCCGCGGCCTGCCGGCGGCAGAGGCGCGCGCGGCGCTGACCTTCTCCAAGCGGCGGATCGCGAAGGCCGTGCGCAAGGTGCTCGACAGCGCCATCGCGAATGCGGAGAACAACCACAGCCTCGACGTCGACCGTCTAGTGGTGCGCGAGGCGACGGTGGGGCGCAGCGTGGTGATGAAGCGCTTCCACGCGCGCGGCCGCGGCCGCGCCGCCCGCGTCGAGAAGTGGTTCAGCCACATCACCATCGTCGTGCGCGAGCGCCCGCAGGCGCCAGCGCGGAAAGAGGGAGCCCGCTGAGATGGGGCAGAAGGTCAATCCCGTCGGGATGCGGCTTGGCGTCAACCGGACATGGGACAGCCGCTGGTTCGCCGACAAGGGCTATGCCGCGCTGTTGCACGAGGACCTCAAGCTGAGAAAGGTCCTGCGCGAGAAGCTCGCCCAGGCCGGGGTGGCGCGCGTCGTCGTCGAGCGGCCGGCGAAGAAGGCGCGTGTGACGATCTACGCCGCGCGGCCTGGCGTGATCATCGGCAAGAAGGGCCAGGACATCGAGAAGCTGCGCGCCGACCTCGCCAAGCTCACGGGCTCGGAGGTGCATCTCAACATCGTCGAGCTCCGCAAGCCCGAGATCGAGGCCGTGCTGGTGGCCGAGAACATCGCCCAGCAGCTCGAGCGCCGGGTGAGCTTCCGCCGCGCGATGAAGCGGGCGGTGCAGTCGGCGATGCGGCTGGGCGCGCAAGGGATCCGGATCAACTGCTCGGGGCGCCTCGGGGGGGCGGAGATCGCGCGCGTCGAGTGGTATCGCGAGGGGCGCGTGCCGCTGCACACGCTGCGTGCGGACATCGATTTCGGCGTCGCGACGGCGAAGACGACCTACGGCACCTGCGGCGTGAAGGTGTGGGTGTTCAAAGGCGAGATCATGGCCCACGACCCGATGGCCGTGGACAAGCGCGCCGCTGAGCAGGCGCCGCAGCGCTGAGCCAGTGAAGGAAGGGGGCGTGCCCGCAAGGGCGCGCCGGAGCGAAGAACGATGCTGCAGCCGAAGAAGACGAAGTGGCGCAAGGCCCACAAGGGGCGGATCCACGGCGACGCGAAGGGCGGCACACAGCTGAACTTCGGCAGCTATGGGCTGAAGGCGCTCGAGCCTGAGCGCGTCACGGCGCGGCAAATCGAGGCGGCGCGGCGGGCGCTGACGCGGCAGATGAAGCGCCAGGGGCGCGTCTGGATACGCGTCTTCCCGGACGTTCCGGTGTCGAAGAAGCCGGCCGAGGTGCGCATGGGCTCGGGCAAGGGCAGCCCGGAGTTCTGGATCTGCCGGGTGAAGCCGGGGCGGATCATGTTCGAACTCGACGGCGTGTCGGGCGAGGTCGCGCGCGAGGCGCTCGCGCTCGCGGCGGCGAAGCTGCCGATCCGCACCAAGGTGGTCGCGCGGATCGGGCTGGAGGGCTGAGGGCGATGACGAAGATCGCGGAGCTGCGGGCGAAGTCGGGCGACGAGCTGAAGGAGCTTTTGCTCGCTTTGCGGAAGGAGCAGTTTAACCTGCGTTTCCAGCGCGCGACCGGCCAGCTCGAGAGCACGAACCGGATCCGCGCCGTGCGCCGCGACATCGCGCGGATCAAGCTGCTGCTCGGGGCGGAGAAGCGCGCGGTCAAGGCCTCCGCCGGCGCTGCCGCGGCCTCCGGCTGAAGGAGAGGGGACGATGCCGAAGCGCGTTCTGATAGGCCGCGTGGTCAGCGACAAGATGGACAAGACCGTGACGGTGCTTGTCGAGCGTCGCATCATGCACCCGATCTACAAGAAGTTCATCCGCCGGTCGAAGATGTGCGCGGCGCATGACGAGGCAAATCTCTGCCGCGAG
>Ga0272446_1004505_pt1 | contig 16422 bp, 14 predicted proteins | sample YNPCB0061_FD_194587 | JGI IMG/M metagenome (GOLD analysis project Ga0272446, IMG submission 194587) | Hot spring microbial mat communities from Yellowstone National Park, WY, United States - YNP-CB-006-1 | ecosystem: Environmental > Aquatic > Thermal springs > Hot (42-90C) > Sediment | place... | reverse complement strand
TAGTTCAAATCATTTGGGAAATGATATACAGGATTACAATCCAAATGAATTACTGCAGCAACTTGTCCGTTACTGATTTTATCAGTTAATTCTTTTAACTCATCAAGTGAAGATAAATTCATAAGATTAACTTCAGAACTATCATTCCGATAAAGAGTTTTATTGCCGAGCAAATCATTCAGAATGTTTACAGCGATGTGAACATTCTCAGGCAGTAAATCACCAGCATATAGAATTGATTTACCTTTATTTGATGCAAGATCATTTACAAGATGGTTTACCTTTTCTTTATCGAGATTAAATTTCTGGATAAAGCTTTCGAGATTGTATTCAGAAGCTAATGAGGTTGAAATAGCACCTTTTTTATTCAGTTCATTCATCAAGCTCATAACAAAAGCAAACTGATTTTCAGGCTTCAAACGCATCCTGTAATCAGCGTTCATACCTGTAAGAGTCATTGAGCTTTCAACAACATAAAGTCTGCTGAAAGATTTTTTATTAACATCTCTTCCTTCAGCGAACAATCTTTTATTCTCGACAGTGTTTCCTTCAACTCCGAGAAAATCAGAATCGAGTGAAACAATTACTTTGGCTTCATTCCATTTAATTAATGGGAAACTGCCGCTGCCATAGCTTTTTAACCATGCAGCATTTCTGTTTGAACTATTAAAGAGCTCATAGCTATAAATTTTTGCTGAAGGAAACTTCACCTTAAAATCATCAAGTACTTTTATTGTTGTTGGGGAAGTAATTGTATGAGTCAAAACCGCAATCTCTTTGCTTCCAGCCATACTCAAAGCAGCGATGATATCTTTATCAGATTTGTTCCACTCAATTGTGTCAAAACCGGTAGAAGTCTTTTTTAATGGCTGTTGAATTCTTTCAGGATCATAAAGATTTAAAATATTTGCCTGACCTTTAGCACAAATCTTACCTTGATTTACCGGATGTTCAGGATTTCCATCAATTTTGATCGGTCTTCCCTCTCGTGTTTTGATCAGAATTCCACAAGAGTTTGCACAGGCAGTACAGGTTGATGCATAATAGTTTGGCTTACCGAGAATGATTTCTTCAGGTTTAACATTGTAAGGAACAATTTCTCCTTTATCGCGATAATCACTGCAGGCAACACCAGCAAGTGCCGCTGATGCACCAAGTAATGCTAAAAATTTTCTTCTGGAAATTCCTGATAAGTTTTCATTTGGATCAAAATCATCTGTTACACCGTCTGCAAATTCATGATGACGAGCTTCTAAAGTTTTTTCATTTCTGTAAAGTTCTTCGAAACTTCTCCAGTAATTTGGATCAGGAGTATTATTCTGCTGTTTATTTTCTTCTCTGTAATCAGACATTCTTTTCACCTACTTTTTTCCTGCTGACTGCTAAAGGATTAATTCTAATTTCAACTTTTTTGGATTCGAATTTCTTCCTTGTTGAAGTAAAAGGGATGTATTTGAACAAAGCTATTCCAGCTGCGGCAAGCGCAGCTGAAAGGAAAAATTTTTTTCTATCCATTTTATTTTTTGTTTGATTTAAATTCATAATGAATTCCTATCTATGACAAGCTGAGCAATATTCTGGACCTTTTTTAATTTGATCTTTCAACTCAGGAAATTTATCGTGTGCATTTCTATGACAATTCAAACAACTTCCCATCGTAAATGAATTCATCTGACCGATTTTTTCCATTTGCGTCACTTCACCATGACAAGCTGTACAATCAATTCCTTTGTTTACATGAACCGAGTGATTGAAATATGCATAATCGGGAACTTTGTGAATTCGTTTCCAAGGAAGTGGAACACCATCACGGTAATATTGAGTAAGCTTAATTATTTCAGGACGATCTTTTCTTGCAACAGTATGACAATTCATACAGGTTGCAACTGCCGGTACACCTGCAAAACGGGATTTATCCACATTTGTATGGCAATACTTACAATCAATTTTCATTTCACCAGCATGCAGCTTATGAGAATAATTGATTGGCTGAACTGGTGTATAGCCAACTCCATCTCGTTCAGGTCTCGAGACGAAATAAGTTAATGTGAATGAAGAAATAATAACAAAAACAGTTAATGGAAGTCTGTTTCGCAGGATATAATCAAGTAAAGATTTCTTCATTAAATGTCCAATAAATTTTTATTAAGTGAATTAAAAGAAGGTTCTGCCTTCTACAATTACTACATTTTTTTTGCGCGGATTAGTATCCAGGTGTTGTTTGCATCCCTGGTTTGATAGTTACAAATATTTTACAAATTTGTTGCGTAAAATTATTAAAAGATGATAATAAAACAAAAGAAGAGTCATTTGAGTTTCCAAAGAAAATATTTTACACTCTTATCAGTTGAATACTTAAAATATTCTTTTGAGTATCTGGTAAGTAACAAATACTGTAATGATAAGAATTGATATATAAATCAATAATTTTTTGATTGAATGTAATGTTAATGCAACTGAGGTAAGATATCCTCTCCAACCACATTTAGTGCAGCGATATGTATGATAAACTCCAATCCCATTAATAATTTTCTCTTTGGTATTTCTTGAATGAGATTTTTTTAGTGTATTCAACTCCTTACAGGAAGGACATCCTCCAAATGTAGGATTTCTTTTCATTAGAACTGCAGATTTCGACATATAACTATTAATTCTTTTTGTTTAGCAGTTTATTATAAATAGTCTCATTACTGAAAATAGACAGCGCAGTATTGAACTGCTTATCATATTTTAAAGATTCTTCTAGTCCTTTCTGTTGATTATAATACCGAGTTGCTAATTCAACTTTGATATAATTCAAAATTTCTGATTTGTATTTATCAAGTTCCTTTTCGAAATAATTCTTCAATTCATCCTTAAGTTTTGAAGCAGCACTCATAATCTTGCCATTGATTTTATTCTTCTCAAGATCATCAATCAACGAATTAAGTTTCTTCTCTACTTCTGGTGTATAACTGAACTCTTTACTTTTTATATAAGAAATAAAATCGCTGAATACTTTGTTGTCATTAAGATTTTCAAATTTTGTAGTCTGATTATTGTAAAAGTATTTATCAGCGAAATCAAAGATTATCCCTTTAGCTAAAAGTTCTTTGGTTATCTCTCCTTCTATTTCCTGTTTTACTAAAGTATCAGGAGTTATTCCGCCGGCACTATAAACTTTTCTTTGATTGTCTGTGCTGAATTCTGATTTCTCTTCAATTAACGAACTGCTGAAAACTTTATTCTTTTTTGAGTAATCAATTTTTTGGATACACCTTCCACTTGGAGTATAATATTTTGCTGTGGTTATTTTTAAAGAAGTATTATATGTAATCGGAGTAATTGTTTGAACTAATCCTTTACCAAATGACTGAGTTCCAAGAATTATTCCTCTATCGTGATCCTGAATTGCACCAGCAACAATTTCAGAAGCAGATGCACTGTTTTCATTAATCAGAACAACTAATTTTTCATTCGGCACAATTGGTTCTTCTTTGGCAAAATATTTCTTCTCACTTGTTGCTTCTCTGCCTTTTGTCGAAACAATCAATAAATCCTTTTGCAAAAATTTATTGCAAACATCAACTGCAACATCAAGTAAACCTCCTGGATTACCGCGCAAATCAAGCACAATTGATTGAATAGGTTTTTCTTCTTTAAGCTTTTTCAATGCATTCTTAATTTCTTCTGCAGCAGAACGGCTAAAGTTGGTTAATTTCAGATAAACATTATTGGAATTCTTTGGATAGAAATCTGCATAAATAAGATTTTTAATTACTATCTCTTCACGAACAATATTGAATTGCAAAGTATCCTTATCATTATTCCGAAGTACTTTGAGTTGAACAATTGTACCAGGTTCTCCTTTTACTTTTGCTGATAAATCATCAATATCAGATGAAGTAATTGGCTGTCCATCAACTTCAATAACAACATCTCCTATTCTAAGACCTTGTCTTTGAGCTGCATAACCTTCAATTATTTCCGTGATAGTAACTCTGTCGTTTCTAACTCCTATTGTAACTCCGATTCCGCCGTATTTACCATTTGTCATTAAGTCAATATCATCTTGTTTGCTTTCATCAATAAAAACTGTATAGGGATCAAGTGACTTAAGCATTCCCTTAATTCCTTCGCGCATAAATTCTTCGGGATTAATTTCATCAACATAATTGAACGAGATTTCTTTATATACTTTTCCAAAGATTTCCATGTTTTTGGAAATCTCGTAATAAATATCACCGCTTCGCTGAATGTAAAATCCAAGTAGAAAAGCTGATAAGATTAAAAGAAATAAAAATGATTTTTTCATATTACAGATGCTCTAGTTCTTCAATATAATTAATAATTAGCTTATGAATAGTTTCAATTGATTGAGTGCCGTCAATTACACGAAACCTTTTTTCTTTTTTTGCAAGAGCAAGATAACCATTCCTCACTTTTTCAAAAAAGTCATTTGATGATACTTCTATTCTATCAAGTTCCTGATGAGTTTTTTCCGATTTTCTTTTAACTGCAACTTCAACAGGAATATCAATTATAAAAGTTATGTCAGGAATTGTTTCACCAATTGCCAGCTTATGAACATTAAGAACTGAATCAATAGGCAATCCTCTTCCGTAACCCTGATAAGCTGTAGATGAATCATGAAATCTGTCTGAAATTACAATTTCACCTTGTTTGATAAATGGATTAATTTTTTCTCTTACAAGCTGTGCTCTGCTTGCCGAGAACAGAAGCAATTCGGTTTCCATAAACATTTTGTTGTTTTTTTTATCAAGCAAAATGTCCCTTATTTTTTCTGATATTTCTGTTCCACCAGGTTCACGGATTACCTGTACAGATTTGCCTTTTCTTTCAAAATAATTTTTCAGTAATTCAACCTGAGTTGATTTTCCGCAGAAATCTATTCCTTCAAAAGTTATGAACATAAAATTTAATTTCAGATGAGTTAATATTTTTTAATTACATATTTAAGTTTGTCTGGCTTTACTGAAAGCAAAGTTATATCTGCCGGCAATTGAAGTTCCGGTTTGATAAAACCAAGCGTATCACTAATTACTTTATAATAATCTACAGAGGCAATAATATTTTCAGCAGTTACTTTGCCAAGTATATTTACTCCGCCGCGAAATGTACAATCAATTGTATTCGGAATTAAAACTATTTCAACATTTGCTGGTTTGTTAATCACATTGACGGGAATACCTGCAACTGTGTTTTCAACTATTCTCTGAACATCAAGCGTAACTTCAACATTCTTTGGAATGGTTTCAAATCCTCTTAAGCTTTCAAGTTCTGAAGTTAGTGTAATTTTCTGATCGAGATTTTTCAATGTAATCTCTTTAGTCTTAAACTCATTCATAGACTTTATTAAGCTCGATGGACCTTTAACCAAAACAGAATCAGGTTCGATTGAAACTTTTGTAGCGAGATTATAACCGTCTTTAAAATCAAGATTCAATTGAGGAACAACCTTTAGCTTTTTTTCAGCTAGCGGCTCAACAATAATTCTGATATTTTTTGGATTGATATCAAGTATATTAATTCCGGCAGCAAACCACGGATTGTTTTCAACATTTGCCAACAGATTTGCTGAAACTACTCCACTATCACCTTTAACTGATACATAAAAATATTTCGAACTTCCCAATTCAAACGACATAAGTTTCCATCCATCAGCTTTTAAGCGAACGGTAATTGTTTGAGGAAGATCATTTCCAACTGTATAACCAACAGGCAAATCAATAACCTCAATCGGTAATTTATAAATTGAATAATATTCATCTGAAAGTGCAATACTCACCCACACTGTAACTGAGAATAAAACAGAAATTATTATTATGTAAATCTTCTTGTTCAAATTATTCCGGTAAGATTTGTTTAAAGTAAACCATCAACTCATCACGATTTGCAATTGAAATTTGTCTTCCTTTAATGGGAAATTCTTCAAAGTCACGAGCTACTCTTCTAAGCTTATGAACATTAAGTCCATCAAGATCAGAAAGTTTTTTGACCACATAAGAAGATACTGCTTTTGGTTTGGATGCTTCAGTTTTCTTTTCCGCTGCAATCTTTTTTCCCAATGCTTCAAGTCGTAATCTTTCAATTGTACTTAGATTAATGTCAGATGTTTCGGAAGATTGAATTTCTTCTTTTGGTTTTGATAATTTTTTTACAGCGGTGTTTTTGACTTTCTTTACTTTAACTTTTTCAGATTTTTTTTCCGGAAGCTCTTCTTTTTGTGGAGTGATAAGTTTTTCTTCTGATTTTATTTCAGGTTTATTAATTACGGGTCGATGTTTTTTTGTTTTATTAAAAAATTCCTTTTCGATTGATGGATTTAAATTTTCCAAAACTGTAAAGTTTACAACTGAAGAAATTTTATTAATGCTTTCAATCGCTAAATTAAGTGCGTACTTAATTTGAGGAATATTTCCCTTCAGTTTTAATAATACATTCCCATTTTTAATTTCTTCCAGATCAATTTCCACCGAGGAATTTTTCAGTAATGCATCTACTGCAGAAATAGATGCGCAAAAACCATTTACTTCTAAAAGTGCAAGTGAGTTATTCATCCTTCTCACCTTCAATAAAATTAAACAAATCCTGATGAGGAACTGCAATAACGGATTTTGCAACCAAAGAATTTTTTTCAGTGCAATGACCTGCTCCAAAATCTATTGCCTGCTGAACTGCTCCCAATTCACCTTTGATAAAAACCGTTGTGTAACCATTCAGAAGTTGTCGGACATTTGAAAGTGTAACTTCAAATTTATCAACCATAAGATGAGCAATTTCAAATGCACTGCTCAATGAATTTGTTTCAATTATTCCAAGTGAATGTTTAAGCATTGATGTGCTCCCAAAAAGATTTATCTGTACCAAAAATAAGAGGACAATGGTTAATTATCAATTTGATCAACTCTGTGAATCGAGATATTCGGAAAGAATTATTGCTGCTGAATGCATATCAATCAATCCTTTATCCTGTCTTTTCTTTTTGCTCTTCACAGATTCTATGATTCTTCTTTCAGCAATTTTTGAAGTGTGAGTTTCATTCCAGAGTATTATCTCAAGTCCGAATCTTTTTTCTAATTCCGTTTTAAATTTCATAACTTCCTTGAAAACAGATTTAGCAGAATTTGGTGAATCATCAGGCAAACCTAAAACAATTTTTACTACTGATTTTTCTTCAATTATTTTTTTCAGATTTTCAAAAACTTTTTCATCATTCAAAATTGTTACGAAAGGTGATGCAAATTTTTTGAAAGGATCACTTAATGCTATTCCTATCCGTTTAAGACCAAAATCAACTGACATTATTCTGGTGAAATTATCTTCGTTCATAAATTGCTTTCGAATCTCTCAACTGAATAAACTCCCTGAACTTTTTTCAATCGCTCGATAATTCTGTTAAGATGATCAAGATTTTGAACATACATTGTAACATTTCCTTCAAAAGTAGAATCGGTTGTATTGATGTTGATTGATTTGATGTTTGTATTGCGGTAAGTTACAATTGTATGAGAAATGTCGTTAAGAATTCCCGGTCTGTCTTCTCCGCGAATTGTTAATCCGGCAACAAAAAGATTGTCCTCAGTTTCAGGCCACTGAACATTTACAAGTTTAGACGAATCAGCAACAGACAAATGTAAAAGATTCACACAATTTTTTCTGTGAATTTTAATTCCTTCACCAACTGTAATGTAACCAATTACCGGATCGCCGGGAATCGGATTACAGCACTTTGCATAAGTATAAAGTATTCCGGATTTTTTGCCGTCAACTAAAATTCCACCGACATCACTTCTTGCAACATTGGCAAATTTATCAAACCCAAGTTCTTTTTGTTTTTCACGCTCTTCTCTTTCTTTACTTGCAGTAATAACATCATCAACATTTAACAGACCTTGTGCAATTGCTTTGAAGAATTGTTTTACATTATCGTATTTATGAAGGTGTGCTAATTTCAGGAGTTCATCAGCATTAAAAGTAAGTTTTAACTTTTTAGTTTTTTTCTCCCAGATTTCTTTTCCCTTCTCAATAATCTCCTGCTCTTCTTTATTCAGCCATTTGCGGATTTCATTTTTTGCTTTGTGTGTCTTTACAAATTTTAACCAGTTTTTGTTAGGATGTTGATTCTTTGAAGTTATTATTTCAACCTGATCGCCGCTATGAAGTTCTGTATCAAGCGGTACAATCTTTCCATCTACTTTTGCACCGATACAATGATGGCCAACTTTGCTGTGAATATCAAAAGCAAAATCAACCGGAGTTGAACCGACAGGCAATCTTCTCAAATCACCTTTCGGTGTGAAGACATAAATTTCATCCTGATAAAGATTAAGCTTGAAACTTTCGAGCAATTCTTTTTTCTGCTCATCTTTAGAAGCATTTTCAAAAATATCGCGAATCCAGTTTACCCAATTTTCTAAATCTTTATCTGTTGCTGTTTTACTTTCCTTATATCGCCAATGCGCTGCAACACCTTTTTCTGCAACCTCGTGCATTTGTCGTGTTCTTATCTGAACTTCAACAAGTCTTCCTTCTGGTCCTACTACCGTTGTGTGAATTGACTGATAATTATTGGTCTTCGGAATTGATATATAATCTTTGAAGCGATCAGGAACAGGAAGATAAATCTGATTTACAATTCCAAGAACAGTGTAACAGGCATTAGCATCATCGGTATCGAGTATAATTCTTACTGCAAACAGATCATAAATTTCTTCAAAGGGTTTATTGCGTCGAACCATCTTCCTGTAAATGCTGTAAAGATGTTTCGGTCGTCCGCTTAACTCATATTTAAGTTTATACTCATTAAGTTTTTTTATGATTGGTTCAGAAAACTTTTTGATATATGCTTCTCTGTCTTTTCTCTTAGCTTTTAATTTTCTTGCAAGTTCCTCATAAGCTTCTCTGTTAAGAAATTTAAATGATAAATCTTCAAGTTCCAATTTGACTTTTGCTAATCCGAAACGATGAGCAAACGGAGCATAAATTTCAAGAGTTTCCTGCGCTATTCGTCGCTGTTTATCTGGACTTACAAATTCAAGCGTTCGCATATTGTGAAGTCGGTCAGCAAACTTCACAAGAATAACACGAACATCCTTAACCATTGAAAGCAAAAGTTTACGATAATTTTCAGCTTTGGTAATTTCGTGTCCTTTAAATATGCCGCTTATTTTTGTTACACCATCAACAATTTCAGCAACTTCTTTTCCGAATTCTTTTGAAAGAATTTCAATTGTATAGTCAGTATCTTCTGCTACATCGTGAAGCAAAGCACAAACAACTGTTATATCATCTAAAGGAAATTCTTCAACAGCAATGTTTGCAACTTCGTAAGGATGAGTAAAGTATGGCTCACCTGAAGCACGAATTTCATTCTTATGTGCCTCAAGACTATACTCGAAAGCTTTTGTAATTAATGCTTCATCAACTTTGGGCAGATTTTTCCTGCAATTGTTGAGCAAAGCTTCGAGCATCATTTGATATTTAGGATTATCTAAAGCCATTTTTTATAGTATGATAAAATTTCGGTTGGAATTTACTTTATTTTTCTGATTACTTAAAGTCAGCGCTGGATGTGGGCAATATTTAATAGCTGTTCAGCTCTTTATATAATTTCTGAACTCTCTTTAAGCGGCTTTCGAGCTTATCCTTTTCATACTCAGAATAATTTTTTATGCTTAATATCTCTTCGCACAATTTCTTTGCATCAGACTTTTTACCAAGTTTATAATATTGCTGAGCAATAATATGTTTTAATGTAACTTCATTAATTTTATTCGATTTAAGTGTATCAGGATATGAATGAAGAACATTAAAATATTCATTGATAGATTTTTGCGGATTTATGTTTTCGTATGCTCTTGCTAATCCCCATCTGAAAATCCGTGAATCTGGATATTTATCAAGAGCCTTCCCGGCTAATTCAATTGCATCTGCATATCTTTCACGATCAATATAAATCCAGATTAAAGAATTAACAGCAAGATGATAATTGTATGATGAATTTTTAACTGCAGAAGAAAGTAATTTTATGCCCAAATCTTTTTCGTCATCAATAAATGGCAGCCAGTTAAGAAATTCAGTCTTGGCACTTTTCCAATACTTGTAAGTTCCGATTGCAATATAAGCATCGTGGAATGAGCTATCACTTTCTAAAATATCTTCAAATGAAGAAATAGAACTTAATCCCGTTGAAATTGCCTGAAGCCAGCTTCCGCGAATAGCATCATAATAAGCGATGTAACCTTCTGTGAGCGCAAGAAAATATTTATTCCAAAGATTTCGTTCTTCTTTTTCCAGTAATTTTTTTGAAATGTCTTTTGCACTTTCAAGGTAGTTTGTAATTAGTTTGTGATTGAAAGGAATTTCATAATCATAACTCTGTGCAATTTCAGTTGCGGCTAAATAAATTTTACCAAGCGGTAAATCACTTCGCAATTTATCGAGCTCAGAAAAAATTGTTTTTGCTTCATCGTAATTCTGATTTATGATTTTATCAATTCCTTTCCGAAGTAAATCATCAACTTTTTTATCAGGATAAGATTGGGCAAAAATTGAAAAGGATAAAAATAAAACTGCAGCAAAAATTTTATTAAAGTGTACCGAAAGTTCTGTCACCAGCATCTCCAAGTCCAGGCAAAATATATCCTTTATTATTCAGCTCTCTGTCTAATGAAGCAGAATAAATTTTTACTTCAGGATGATCAGCATTCATTCGTTGAACTCCTTTGGGAGCTGCAACAATGCAAGCGAAATAAATAGTCTGAGCACCTTTCTTTTTAAGATAAGTAACTGCTCCGGATGCACTGCCGCCGGTTGCAAGCATTGGATCAAGAAGTATCACATCAGATTTTTCAAGTTCGGAAGGAGTCTTGAAATAATATTCAATCGGTTCAAGTGTTTCTTCATTTCGCTGCAAACCAATATGCCCGACTTTTGAATCCGGAATGAGTTCAAGAAAACCATTAACCATTCCGAGTCCGGCTCTTAAAACAGGAACAAGTACAATTTGTCTTTTTAGTTTGTAGCCGGTTGTTTTTTCAAGTGGAGTTTCAACCTCAATTTCATCGAGAGAAATATTTTTTGAAATTTCTGCGGCAAGCAAATTAGAAATCCTTTGCAAAGCCGATCTGAATATTTCCGGCTGAGTGTTTTTATCGCGAAGAATAGTCAAATCTTTTTTTATCAAGGGATGTTCTACGATGTAAAAATTTTTCATTTAAACTCTTTCGATTTTGATTTGAAAGATAAAGTTAAAGGAACTCCTTCGAAACCATATTTTCTTCTGAGTAAATTCTCTAAAAATCTTTTATAATGATCAGCAACCTGATTTGGATAATTTGTAAAGAATAAAAATATCGGATAATGTGTTCCAACTTGTGTAATGTATTTAATCTTAACTTCTCTGCCTGTCTTTGTTGCCGGCGGTGGATTTTTTTCTATCTCTGGAAGAATTTCATCATTAAGCTGACTCGTAGGAATTTTTTTCTTTCTTTCCGCTTCAACTTGTTTACTAAGCTCAATCAGTTTGAATATTCTTTGCTTTGTAAGAGCAGAAATAAAAATAATTGGTGCGAAAGAAGCAGTTCCTAATTTTTGTTTAATTGCTTTCTCAAATATCTGTGCAGTGTTCTGATCTTTTTCAATTAAATCCCATTTGTTCACTGCTATGATTAATCCTTTTCTCCATCTGATAACTTCATCAATAATTTTCTGATCCTGACTTTCAAAACCAAGTTTAGCATCAACTAAAACAATTGCCACATCACATTCGCCAATTGCTTTGTATGTTCTTATGTTCGAAAAAAATTCAATACTTTCCTGAACTTTACTTTTCTTTCGTAATCCTGCAGTGTCAATCAGAATTATTTCCTCGCCGTAATATTTAAGTATTGAATCAATACTATCTCGTGTGGTTCCGGGAATATCTGTAACAATACTTCGTTCCTGCCCAAGCAGCGCATTTGTCAGAGAAGATTTTCCAACATTTGGTCTTCCGACAATCGCAATTTTTAATCTTGGATCTTCTATGGTTTCATCAATTTCCGGAAAGTCTGATGTTATATCATCAAGCAAGTCACCAAGCTGTCTTCCGCTCAAAGCACTGATGTTATAAATCTTTTCCATTCCAAGTTCATAAAACTCACTTAATGCCTGCTTCTGAATTTCATTATCTACTTTGTTTATCACTACAAAATATTTTTTCCCGGATTGCCGAAGCATATTGGAAATGATTTTGTCGATAGGATTTAATCCTGCCTTAAAATCAAGCAGAAATATAATTGAATCTGATTCTTCAATTGCAATTTCAACTTGTTCGCGAATTGCAGATTCAAAAAGGTCTGATGATTCAGGTACATAACCGCCTGTATCAATCAGGCGGAACTTCTTTCCTGCCCAGTCGCTTTCGCCATAATTTCTATCGCGCGTAACTCCACTTACATCATCAACAATTGCATCGCGCTTTCCAAGTAAGCGATTGAAAAGCGTAGATTTGCCTACATTAGGTCTTCCGACTATTGCTACTAAAGGTAATTTCATAAATTCAATTCAATTCTGTATTTGCAAACGAAAATTTTTCTTATGCAAAATTACAGATTGTAATTGAGATATACGGCAGGAAAAAATTCTGTCTTGTCAGATAATTGATAACTATCCATTCTTACTTTTACAGCAAGATTTTTATTAAACTGAACGGTTGACCAAACAGCATCTAGTGCGCTGAGAAAATGATTTATATAAATTCCAATAACAGCAGCAGTTGACATATTATAAAAATTATTTGCGTCGCCTCGTAATCCTGAGTAATATTTGAAAGTAGGAGAAATATCTGAATTGTTGCTACCACCACTAAAATCCCACCAACCAGGTGAAAACTGATGATACTTACCTATCATTTCATAATATTGTTGTTCACCGTGTCTGGCAAGTGTATGAGAAAATCCCTGAATTTCTCTTTCAACATTATTTAATTCTTCCCAACTAACTCTTTGCCACGGCTTTTTATTTGGGTCAGGATCAATCTGAATATTTTTATCTTTGTACTGATTTATCCACTGTGCATAACGAACAACACTCCATCCGGAATTATCAGTAACATTGTCAGCATAATTTTCAAACTCTTCTGTTTTGCTGTCACCTTTATTGTTGTAAACAATAGCGGCTGTAATTAAACCTGCTTCTAAAGCTCCGAATATTACTGCTTTCCAATATTCTTCTGCATAAAGTTCTCCACTTCCGGGAATTATTGCAGAGAATAAACCTGCAAGAATTGGTGATTTTCTATCAGACGGCTGTTGAAGATTTAACGGCTGTGCTTCAAGTGATTTATATTCCTGTAATAAAATCTTTGAATCATAAGCAAGATTTCCGGAAAGCTTACTTTCTTCCGATTGCTGCGGGAATACAAACACAGTAAAAATAAAAAGTGTAATGAGCAAAGTTCTCTTTAACATATAATTCCTCATCTGATTTTTGTATTACTTCCAAAATTTAATATTTCAAATCCGAAAAGAATACCTCCATAAAAGCTCCATTCTTTACCATATTTAATTGACTGAGTATTAACAACTCTAGTAAATTCATCCAAAGCATAAGAAGCGTGAAAGAAGATACTTGTCGGGAAAAGATAATATGAGTTTAGTTGTAATCTAAGTTCAGCGCCAACACCTTTTTTGAATTGGTTGAGTTCAGGAATTTTCCCATTCCAGGCATTGCCGATATCAGCATTTACTGAGAAGAAAATTTTATCAATGTAGAGATGACCAATTTTCGTATCAATTTTTCTTAACAACGGAAATCTGTAGGTAAAGTTGAGCCAAGCAATTTCATTCCCACTAATGGAATAAAAAGGATAAGATTTCATTCCAATCAATCCGCCGAGATAAAAATCAAAAAAGTCAGGAACTGTGGGTCCTAAAATAGAACCCAATCTTACTGTTGTATTAAAAGTGTGTGAACTAAATACAGGCAAGTATAGTCCTGTTTTTAATTCAAGTTTATGAAAATTAAAGTTGCGATAAAGCGGCTCTAGAAAACCATCTTTAATCGTGTATTCACCTTCTGAGTTAAATTTGTTAAACTCATAGTTGTAAGTTAATTCGATGTTCATTCCAACAGGATTAATATCATCATCCTTAGAAGGTGCAATTGAAAGCCAGGTATATTTCGCTTCAAGATTTCTTCCAATGAAGTAATTATCTTTTGTTGAAGGATAAAGTGTTCTGTTATCATCAGGAAGAATAAAACTTCCGAGTGTTGCTGTGTAAGTTGAGAATGCAAATTTCAATTGAAGATTCTGATCTCTGCTGAATAATCTGTGACGGACAATAAAATCTGCTTCGAATAAATCGTAAGTTACATCAGTAGGAATGATAAAATCATAATTAACAATTCCACCAACAGTATCAGCCCCGAAGAAAATATCTACATCAGCTTTTCTGCTAATACTGTAAAGTTCAACAGAGAGTTCAGGTCTTAAACCAAGAGATGAAAAAAGCGGAAGTTTGTTTTTATAATCGAATACTAAAAATAAATCTCTCTCAAGCCGAGTATTGATTGAACCGCCGGCAAATATTGCATAACGATTTAAGATATCATTTGATGATACAAGTAAACCTGGTTTTAATTTTTCTGAAAATTTATTTCCTGTGTTATAATTATCGTAACGAAGGAACGGAAAGAAACTAAGATTTGAGAAAACACCAGAGTAAGGTTTCTTTTCAAAATCAGGGACTTCATAATCATTAAAATTCTTCAAAGAATTTATATTGAATTTAGTTATGTCACCGTTTGGCTTATCTTCATTCAGTGGTGGATTATTTATCCAGATGTAGTGCATACCATCTTTAACTTTTTTCTGTTCATCAGAATTGATTAGAAATATTTTATAACCTGATGAAGAATAACCAGCATAAGCTATTTCACCATTTCTATTTATTGTCGGCATAAAAGCACCGCCAACTACATTCGTAAGTTGTTTTTTCTCTTTAGTTGAAAGATTCAATGAATACAAATTAAAAATTCCTGTTTCGTCAGAAGCATAAATTATTTCATCATTTGATTTGAATACAGGATTTCTTTCATCTTTATCAGTCGATAGAAGAAATTCAACTTTACCACCATTGGAATTAATGAGAGCGATATCTCTTGTGTGATGATACGAATAATCAAAAATTATTTTTGAATTATCCGGAGAAAATTTTGGATTATAAACCTGTTCACCATTTGAATAAAAAGTTAACTGTTGAAAGTTCTTACCATCGATATCTACTTTGCCAAGGTTAGTTGTTCCATCTTTCTGGAAAATGAATACAATACTTTTACCATCACCCGAAACAGAAGGATGATTTGCACGAAGATTAAATGTTATCCGTGTTTCTTTTTCATTTTCAATATCATAAACATAAAGGTCGTGGACATTATACCAGTTTGGATTGTCATCACTGATTTTTGAGTAAACAATTTTCTTTGTGTTTGGAATGAAAGAAAAAGTTGAACGAACTCCGCCAGCAATCAGTTTTTCTTTTTTCGTTTCCAAATCATATTCAAAAATTGAGGCTGGACCGAAATAATCTGAAGTCTTGTTTGAGATGTAATAAACTTTTTTCCCATCTTCAGAAAAAACCGGATAAAAATTACCAAAGCCGACTGAAGCTATTTGCTCACCTTCAACTTTGTTTTCAAGAACTTTAGAAATACGATTTTTGTAATCGTTAGTTAAAAAATCTTTCCACTCATTATAAAGTTGGTTTCCATCTTTACCAATCACTTTACTGAACGCTGCATCAATAGTAAATATTCCGAAATTTCCTAGAGCTTTTGTTACTTCACGCAATTTATCTTCACCATATTTTTGTGAGAGATAACGTGTGAAAGCAAATCCTGAATTATAAACTGATTCATTTCCAAGACTTGTTTTACCAAACACTCCCATCTCATTCCAGCTAAGCATATTTCCATCAAGAGCATAAGATCTGAGAATCATATCACGATGTGTATCCCAGCGATCGTAGTCAAATTCTTTTCTCATATATTGAGCAGTACCTTCAGCAAACCACGCAGGAACATTTATCATTGCAAGCGGATATGAGATTAAAACATTCGGGAACCCATAAAGTATATCTGGCCGTCGTTTATCTTCGTAGCTAAGAACCTGAAGAAAAACTGCCGGCAAACTTCGTTTGCTCTTCATTGCCGCCTGAATCTGAACCATATGAGTGAACTCGTGAGAAATAACATTTCGCAGCCAATTGTGTGTTCCGCGTAAATCGAAATCAAGAGCGCTTGTCCAGATTTCAATTTTATTATCAAAGAAGTAGGTTGCACCGTTTGAATAATCATCAATATCTTTTATAACATAATGCACAACATCAGGTTCATATTGATATAATAAACAAATCGGTTCCCAAACTTCATCAGCGA
>Ga0272446_1004504_pt1 | contig 16423 bp, 12 predicted proteins | sample YNPCB0061_FD_194587 | JGI IMG/M metagenome (GOLD analysis project Ga0272446, IMG submission 194587) | Hot spring microbial mat communities from Yellowstone National Park, WY, United States - YNP-CB-006-1 | ecosystem: Environmental > Aquatic > Thermal springs > Hot (42-90C) > Sediment | place... | reverse complement strand
AATTTGTGATTTTATAACTATATTTGCTTGGGCTTTTTGACGGATTTTCCATGTAATTATTTGTTTTGCAACTCTAAATTACACAAAAAGCCCTTTTTAACAAAATGTAGCGTTGCAACAAAACCTTACCAATCTCAAAAATAAGCCATCAAAAGTAGCATATTGCATACCTATTTCATTAAAAAATTGTAATTTTAAAGGCTTATTTGAAATTGACAATTTTAAAAATTAATAATTTCTCGTTTCAGTCATGTCTAAAGTTTTAAGCCTCATTTTTACAGAGGACTTTTTTGCGGGTTGTATTTTACAAAATAGTCAGACTCAGCTATTAGAAGTGGAGGGTTTTCAGCTATTACCCTTGTACTTTGAGGTAAAAAATGATAGTTTGATTTATCCTATTAGCAAAAATGAGTTTGAAACTGCCCAAGGACGTACTGTTTTTGGGAATTACTTCCAACAGATAGACGGGAATACGACTTTTTCTTTGTACGGAAGCCATTATGCCTTAGTTACCATCATTACACACATTTTAGACCGCATGAAAGATAAGTATAAAGAAGCGGTTAAGGATTATCATGCCGAACAGCCTATCCCTGTGATTTTGATACTTCCTACCAGTAGTAGCGGTAGAGCAAAAGACCGTTTAAAAGATTTTATTAACAAAAGAGGCTTTAAGATAGTACAAGAAACTACTCTGGCTAAGGCAATTAAGCTAAATTATAACACTTTTTCTAAAATAGCCGTCATAGATGCTCTTGGGAAAAACGATATAGAATTTAGCATCATCAGCGACAACGACCAGCACAGCGAAACAATTTATGAATTTGATGAAGCGTCAGAAAGAGAAATTATTGCTAAAACCTTGTTCTACAAAGCCTTAGAAAACTCTTTTTCTGCTTTAATACATGACCATGCAGGAAAAGAAAATGAGTTAAAAAAGTATATTCCTACCGCAAGAGAATGGATAACTAATTTAAAACTCAAACAAGAAGTAAGTGTGCATCTTACCTTCCCTGATGGCTATACTGGCAGCGCATTGCTGACCAAAAGAGAAGCAGATGATTTGCTCATAGACACTACCTTAATTTTAAACAAAATTAGAACTTTACAAGACAAAGTACAGGCTGGGGTGCCTCCTCAACGTATTATCTTAGTAGGTGAAAAACTCCATAATTCAGCCTTACTTACTGCACTCCAACAGCAATTTGGTGGGGATAAAATTTTTCAACTCACCGAAGAGGTAAAAGCAATCCAAGAAGTTGCTGCGGGCGTACTTTTGCACTACCAAAAACAATTCCAAGATAGCGCTTCTACACAAATACAAAAACTTATCAGCGAACATATTAGTAAATATTTGAGTATTTCTGACAATGAGCGACTTAAGTTGATTCAAATAGCCAATCAGTCAGGTATTCCAGAGGCGCAGGTAGATGAATGGATAAATAGGGAAAGTCAGAAATTAAGAGTGGTAAAGCTACTTGGTTTAGAACAAATTACACAGTTAGAGGAAGTGCAACACCCTAAATTTGGTAGGGTAGCGCGTAAAATAATGAAAGAACAGTACCTCTCTGACAAATATGAAAGAACTAAGTTCTTTAATGAGTGTAAAGCTATCTCTCAACTTGACCACCCTCACATTGCTAAAGTAGTGAGTATGAGCGAAGAGAATGAACCTAAGTTATACTACATGGCAGAGTATATAGAAGGGAAGATGCTCTCTACGGCTATGCCCTTGAGCAAAACTAATATCAAACGCTACGCGATCCAGCTTTTAGATGCCTTGCACTATATTCATACTCGCAACATTTGGTATAAAACCTTGAAGCCCAAAAATATCATCATTGTCCCTACCGATGATACCTGTAGATTAGTTGCCTCTGGCTTAGAACTTACAGATAATATTAAGCAACGTCAGCGTCAAAATATCAAAGACTTTGGCTTAATTCTTTTAGAAATGTTTACAGGGAAAACGGCTTATCAGGCAATAGCCCAAGTAAGTGATGAGAAATGGGCAGACATTATCAAAAAGACCTCTACTGGCAGTTCAGCAGAAACATACAAAGAGGTTTATGAAATCATTAGGGATATAGAAGAAATGGATAGAGTAAAGCCAAGTAGTACTGATTTTGCTTTTCCTATCAAGAAAATGCTCGTTTGGCTAACGCTATTTGTAGGACTTTTTTTAGCCTTTATTTTTTTAAAAGATAAACTACTCCGCTTATTTTCAGGAGGTTTATCGGCAACGCCTACCAATGTCAATAGTAATCTACCAGAGATAAAAGACTTGCCCAATATCCAGAAGAGATTTGCAGGAAAACTACGCCTCCCCAATAAAAAGAAAATAGATATTTGGCTTACTATCAAAGGGTTAAAACCAATTGAAGGGAATAGAGCTGTATTTGTGTATGCCATTAGGATAGACTCGGCGGGAGGTGATGTACGTTTTTATCGTGAGCTAGAGAACGTAGGCGAACTATTACTGATAGATAAAAAACTAAAGTTGCAAAGTCCTACCTTTGCCGACTGGGAATACGAACAAGATAGACAAGGCAGGGTACATTTAAAATCATTAAATATAGAAGATTTGTATTTAGATTGACTAAACCCTGACGAAGTTCTATGCCTCCTTGTATTTCAGGGGAATATTAAATACTATCTACTTTTCTTACAAAACTTCAAAATATGATAAATCAAGTCAAGCAGGATATAAAAAGTCTATTAGCTTTATATGCTTCTGAAAATATCTGCCATGATGAGATGTGGGAAAATGGAAGAGTGAAACCTCATTGGTACAATTTATTAGCTTACATAAAAAGTTTGGGCAAGCAAGAACTCGCTCAAAGACATGAGGATATTAAAAAGATGCTCCGAGAGAACGGCGTAAGCTACAATATTTACGACGACCCGCAAGGCATGAACCGTCCTTGGCAACTTGACCCCGTGCCTATGATAGTCAGCGAACAAGATTGGGAAGTTACAGAGAAAGGACTTAGGCAAAGGGCAGAGTTGCTCAATCTGATTTTGAAAGATATTTATGGAGAGCAACAACTCATTAAAAAAGGTTTGCTACCTTTGGAGCTGATTTACAATCATATAGGCTTTCTTAGACCTTGTTATCACCTTTTCAAGAATCAGGTTTATCCCTTGACATTCTACGCCGCAGATACCGCCAAAACTGCTGACGGAAGGCGCTGGGTATTAGGAGATAGGACGCAAGCGCCCTCTGGAATAGGTTATGCCCTGGAGAATCGCTCGGTCATCAGTAAGGTTATGCCCGAATTTTTCCAAAACCAACATATCAGAAAGCTATCTCATTTTATTGATGTACTGCAAAATACGCTTTTTGACTTAGCCCCACAGCACAAAGAAAATCCACGTATAGTTCTGCTCACTCCTGGAGAAAGAAACGAAGCTTATTTTGAGCATGCTTATTTAGCGTCTTTTTTAGGTTATACTTTAGTACAAGGACAGGACTTAATGGTAAAAGATGAGATGGTTTGGCTTAAAACTTTGGGCGGCTTAGAGCAGGTTGATGTAATTTGGAGGCGTGTAGATGATGCTTTTTGCGACCCTTTGGACTTACGGGCTGACTCGCATCTGGGAGTGGCTGGTCTTATTACAGCCATTAGAAAAGGAAATGTAGCAATAGTTAATGTATTGGGTAGCAATGTATTAGAAAACTCTGCTTTTATGGCTTTTCTGCCCAATATTTGCCGTTTTTATTTTGGAGAAGATTTGATTTTCCCTTCTGTGGCTACTTGGTGGTGCGGGCAAGAAAAAGAGAAACAATACGTATTGGACAACTTAGAACATTTAGTCATTAAAACTATCTATCCACAAGGAAGTACCAACGCAATTTTTGGTAATCAACTTAGCAAAGAAGCCTTGGAAACGTGGCGGCAAAGGATTAAAGCTAAACCATACTTATATTTAGCCCAAGAGCAATTAGAATTTATTTCTACCCCATCTTTTTTCAATCAGCAGTTAGAGCCACGCCATGCAGTTTGGCGATGTTTTCTGCTTGGAAATCAGAAAAATGGCTATACGGCTATGGCAGGAGGACTGACTCGCTCTGCTGCAGAAAGAAACAACCTTATTATCTCAAACCAAAAAGGAGGAATTAGTAAAGACACTTGGGTAATCAGCTCGGAAGCTGAGCCGCAAATGCGTCCTCTTCGAGTACATATTCATCAGCAAAACACAACCATTTCAAGCCGTTACGCAGAGAACCTTTTTTGGGTAGGGCGATACGCAGAAAGAGCAAAGCTTTCTGCCCGATTACTAAAAATTGTTATCCAAAAATACAATGAAACCCAACTGAGCAAAAGAAAATCAGATAAGAAACTATTGTATAACTTATTTTGCGCGCTTACTCAATTTACTATGACCTATCCCGGCTTCATAGGAGATGGAAGCAAGGCTCGCTTACAAAAGCCGGAAAAAGAATTACTTGCTGTGGCTGTAGATTCTTCTAAAAGTGGAAGCATTGCCTCGGTAGTGCAGTATCTTATGCGCGCAGTCTATGCCATCAGAAACTGCTGGTCAGCAGATACTTGGAGAGTTTTAGACCAAATGGAAGACTATTGGAAAATGCTCCCGCAACTTCCAGAACTCAATCTTCGCAATGTGTATATGGCGTTAGACCAGCTAATTACACATCTTGCCGCTTTTGCAGGGTTTAATAAAGAAATCCTCAATCGGAAATATGAACTGCCTCTATTTGAATTAGGAAAAAGAATAGAGCGCGCTTTGCTTTCTATCTCGCTCAGTCGTTCTACTTTGACTTTGGTAGAATCCTCAGAAGTGGAGCATGGATTATTAGAAACCGTGTTAGCTTGTCAAGAGAGTTTAAATACTTATCGTTTTAAGTATCATTCTTACTTGCATTTACAGACCGTTTTAGATTTGCTTCTGCTCGATGGTACGCACCCAAGTTCGCTACTATACCAACTACAAGTCATTCAAAACCATTTAAAAAGCCTTCCTAAACTTCATTACTCCTCCAAACTTAACGAGGAGGAAAAGTTAGTATTAGAGGCTCTTTCTATTTTACAACTCTCTGATACACAATTATTAGCCTCACATTCTTCCAAAAGTTTCATACGCGAGGACTTAGAAGCTCTACTTTCTAAAATTGCTGGTTTATTGGCAGGAACCTCTACGGCTATTGTCAGCAGGTATTTCAGTCATGCCCAAATCCAACAACAACTTTCCGGGGTACAAGAAATCAAGGATTTGTAAATTGGGAAATAAGTTTATAATTTGAAAGAGGACGAAAATTTACTACCTTTGCGAGTAAGGCATATACTACTGAAGTCAAGCAATATCTCTTAACAAAATGTTTAAAACATCTGAAATCACCTCATACGAAATTCCCAGTGATAATGTGCTGAACAATAGGCTATTCTTTGCTTATTTGGAAGCATCAAAATATGTCAAAGGCAATCTGCTTGAGGTCGGTTGTGGTACAGGAAAGGGCATAGAAGTTTTTGCACCTTTTTGCAAAAGCTATACTGCCATAGATAAAAATACGGCTCTACTCGCTCATCTGAGCAGTAAATATCCTCAGCATAAGTTTATTGATGCTTTTATTCCTCCCTTCAAAGACATTCCAAGCGATAGCATAGATAGCCTTATAACTTTGCAAGTAATAGAACATATAGAAGATGACCATTATTTCCTTAGAGAAATAGTTAGAGTTTTGAAAACAGGAGAGAAAGCAGTTATTGCTACGCCCAATAAAAAAATGTCTTTAACGCGCAATCCTTGGCACGTAAGGGAATACACCGCAGATGAGATGCTAAGGCTATTGGAGAAATATTTTAGAAAAGTAGAATTAAAAGGAGTCAAAGGAAGCGATAAAGTCATGGAATATCACGAGCAGAACCGCCGCTCGGTAGAAAAAATTACCCGATATGATATTTTTAATCTTCAGTATCGTCTTCCGCGTCAGCTCTTGCAAATACCTTATGATATTCTTAATCGATTAAATCGCAATAAACTAATGCAACAAGATAACGATTTAGTCAGTAGCATTGGTTTACAGGACTTTTCTCTTAGTAATAACCCAGAGGAGTGTTTGGACTTGTTTGCAATTGTAGAAAACTAAACTTTCTTGCCAAAAGTGAGTTTATTTGATTGATTAAATTTACTTTTCTTTAAATATATTATTGGTAATGAATTACTTAGTCAATTTTAGTATCATTCTTCTTACTTTCTGTGCTACTGAAGGCGTAGCATGGGCTTTGCACAAGTACATCATGCACGGCTTTTTATGGAGTCTGCATGAATCGCATCACGTCAAAGATGAAAGGCATTTTTTTGAGAGAAATGACTTGTTCTTACTTTTTTTTGCCATCCCAAGTGCTTTGTGTATTTATACAGGCATTGCAGATGGTTTAGACTTCAAATTGTACATCGGCATAGGCATTTTGATATATGGCATTGTCTATTTTTTAGTACATGATGTATTTATCCATCAGCGCTATCCGCCTTTACTTCGCAAAAGTAATTACAAATACTTTCGCGCATTGCGTAGGGCACACCATGCACACCATAAGCATATTACCAAAGATGGTGGAGAGGCGTTCGGCTTGCTTTGGGTAAGTAAAAAATACCTTGAAAAAGAATAGCGTCCCAAGAGTGAGATGCCGCTCTATCTTAGCCTTACAAAGTTTTAAAAACTTTATAAGGCTAAATATTTTCTTAAAAGCGAATTATCTTACTCTCAACTTTCTCCCAATTTTTAGTTTGGTGCTGGCACTAATTCCATTGAGGCGGCAAAGGTTTCTGATAGAAATGCCGTAAGATTGAGAAAGTGCCGAGATGGTATCTCCCTTTTCTACAATGTGATAAATCACTTGCCGTCTATTGGTCAGATGCTTAAAGTGGTCAGGAGAAAGCCTAAAAAGATTTGTCTTGATTCGATTTAATTCAAAATCATAGATTTCCGCAGGGTTAAAAGTATGTCCTTGGTAGCGAACTTCATAGTGCAGATGAGGTCCTGTACTTCTGCCTGTGTTTCCACCTTTGCCTATTTCCTGACCAGCTTTTACTTCCTGTCCTACTTCTACTAAAGATTTGCTTAGGTGAGCATACAAGGTTTCTAAGCCATTATAATGCCGCAGTACTATGTACCTTCCATAACCACCCTTAGCATAATTATTCATTCTTACTATACCATCAAAAGTAGCATAAACGGGGTCGCCTATGTTCAAATCTAAGTCTATGCCCGGATGCCAGCGATACCTGCGAAAACCAAAGTTAGAGTTTACTTTGATGCTTGCTAAGGGCAAAGCCCAATGTTGGTGTTGAGTAGAATCATACAGCTGAATATCTAAGGTATCTTTGAAGGTGTCTATGTCGTATTGATAAGGATTAATAGTTTTAGTATCCCAGATAGCATAATAATTTGTAAGCGTAACCCACACACAATCAATGGCTAACTCCTCTGTTACCATAACTATTTTCTTTGTTTCTACATCATAAAAGTTAGAATTATCTTCTCGCATCATGGAGATTGGTTCGCTCAAATCCAAAGGGGCTTCATATACTTTTCGGATAATATTTCGGATATACGTAGTGTCTTTAATAACTGTTTTGGCAAGGTCTTTAAAAGTTTCTTCTATTTGGCGCATTTGTGAGTTATCGCTTATATTATTCTCAATCAGTGAAGTTCCGCCTGTTTTTTCATTTTCTTTGCTATTTTTCAAGGAGGTGTTTATCTCATTGTTGCCTGTGGGGTTGAGAAGGAGGGAATCTTGTAGGCTATCTTCTTCTCTGCTTGTTAGGATATTGCCTTTCAAAGAGTCAGCTTGGGAAGGTGTCCAAATTTTATTAATAATCTTGAGTTCTATGAAATCTCCTACTCGCTGTTTAAAGGTTCTTTTTTTCTGCTGTGCCAAAGAGTCTGTAGAGGAAAAACATACAAACAAAAAAGATACTACAAGTAAAAGTCGTAAGTTTGTTTTCATAAATATCCTGCTTATAAGGTTTTTGCTTGACTGATTGCCTATCCAACTCTACAAAATCACTTTTCAAGCGAACAAACAATCAAGCATTGATTGGATTTCTTAGTAAAAAAATATACAGTCTTTATTGGGCTACGTAAAGCAAAGCAATAAAATTTGAAACTCCAAATTTATTGTTTAGAAATTTGTCAGTGTATGCCTTTGGCGGCTAAGAAGCGTTCTGCATCTAAAGCAGCCATACACCCTGTACCTGCGGCTGTAACTGCTTGGCGGTACACATGGTCTTGGGCATCTCCTGCGGCAAAAACACCCTCTATATTGGTTTTGGTAGAGCCAGCAATCGTTTTGATGTAGCCAGTTTCGTCCATATCTAAAAACCCTTTGAAAATAGCTGTATTGGGTTGATGCCCTATGGCTACAAAGAACCCCTTAATAGGAATAGTGGTAACTTCTTGGGTTTTATTATTGCGTACTCTTACTGCCTCTACTTGATGCTCTCCTAAGATTTCTTCGGTTTCGGTATTCCACCAAATTTGAATATTAGGGGTATTTTTTACTCGCTCTTGCATGAACTTAGAAGCCCGCATTTCATTTCTGCGTACCAACAGGTGTACTTTGGTGCATAGTTTAGACAGGTAAGTAGCCTCTTCTGCTGCCGTATCTCCTGCTCCTACTACGGCAACGTCTGTGCCTCTGTAAAAATACCCATCGCAAACAGCGCAGGCAGATACTCCATGACTATTTAGTCGCTGTTCGGAGGGTAAGCCGAGCCACTTGGCTGAGGCACCAGTAGCAATGATAACGCTGTAGGCATAAATATCCATGCTTTCATCTACTGTGGCTTTTAAAGGATAGACACTAAAATCTACCGAAGTTACCATGCCGTAGCGAATATCTGTACCGAAACGTTCTGCTTGGGCTTGAAAGTCCATCATCATTTGAGGTCCATTGATGCCTTGTGGATAGCCAGGGTAGTTCTCGACATCAGAAGTAATAGTTAGCTGTCCGCCGGGTTGTTCTCCTTGATAAAGGACAGGCTTTAGCCCTGCTCTTGCCGCATAAATTGCGGCGGTGTAGCCTGCTGGACCTGAACCTATAATCAAACACTTTACCGTTTCTATTTTCATAAAGTTTTTCAAAAACAAAATTAATATTTGGTCATTTTTTTGGATTGCAAAGTTAATAGAATCTTTTTAATTCTTGTCCTTACTTGCTGTTTTTAAGCTAAAAGTAAAAGTACTTCCTTTGGCTATTTCACTTTTTACCCAAATCTCGCCTCCATTCTCCTCAATAAACTCTTTACAAAGCAATAATCCAAGTCCTATTCCTTCTCCTTTGCCAATAGTATCTTCTGAGGTACTTAGGACTTCTTTGGTATTAAAAATTCTTTCTTGGTCTGCTTTACTTATGCCTATTCCTGTGTCTGTGATGCTTACTTCTATGAAGTCATCTTTGTTGAGTTTGGCATTAAAGCTGATACTGCCACCCTTAGGAGTAAATTTAATAGCATTACTGAGCAGATTTCTGACTACTAAGTTAATCATATTAAGGTCTGCATAAGCAGGCTCGAGGTTTTGAGGAACATTGTTAATCAAAGCCACTCCCTTTTTGTTGGCGTTCCCCGAAAGTAAATTAATATTTTCATCTATCAATTCATGAATATTAATAAGTTGGCTTTCTTTTTTTATACCCTGCATTTGCGACCTTGCCCAGTAGAGTAAGTTATCGAGCAGTCCTAAGGTTGCTCCTAAGTCTTCGTTTAGTTTTTCTGAGATTAGTTTAGTTTCTTGAGGATTTAGGTTTTCTGCCTCAAGTAAAGCCACTACATTCCTCAAAGAATGAAGAGGACTGCGTAAGTCTTGGGAAATGACAGCAAATAGCTTGTCCTTCAACTTATTTACCTGCTTGAGTTCTTCTTTTTGTTTAGAAAGTATCTTGTAAGCACGTTGTTTTTGTAGAAAACTGGTAAGCAAAAGCACAGAGGCTATAGCCAAAATAACAGCTACAATAAAGGTAATATTTTGCCATGCTTTTTGTACTTTGAGTTCGCTCTCTGCTAAGGCATAGTTTTTTTTCAATAGTTCGTACTCTTCTAATTGTTTTTCTTTTTCTATCTCTGTAATCTCTTTGAGTAGTTTCTCGACAAGGAACTGTTCCTTCAAATCTGTATATTGCTTGAAGTAGTACAATGCTTTTTGGTAGTCTTTGTTATTTAAAAAAATGTCAGAAAGTTCTTTGTACATATCTACTAACTGAATACGCGGGGCATAGATTTCGTAAATACTTACTGCTTGTAGGTATGCATCTAACGCTTGGGGGTATTGACGATTATAAGCATATATTTTTGCAATATTTCTTAGAATACTTGCTTTAAGAGGTAGATTGTTTACTTTATTGCTAATTGCCAAAGCTTGGGTATAATAATAGTTTGCTTGGACTGTTTCGTTTAGGTGAAACTTGACCTCCCCATAACTATTATACAAAAGGGCTATGCAAAACAGGTCTTTGTGATTTTCTGCGATACTTATGCCCTCTTCCAATTGACTAATTGCTTTCGACCTACGAGCCAATTTGTCGTATGCTTTGGCTACATTATTTAGCGAATAGGCGACTTTGTGCATATCGTTTTCTTCCCTTGCGAGTACAAGCGCTTCTAAAAAGTATTTCAAAGATTTCAAATATTCATTTGCGTCAATATATATATTGCCAAAGTCAGTAGCAAGGAAATACCTACATTTTCTAAGTTCTCTAATAAGTTCTTTATTGACATTTTTTTGATTTTTTCCTATCTCGACTTGTTCCATTTTGTTAGATAGTTCGTAAATAGGCACGAGCGTTTCTGAGGAAACCCTTGTTTCTCCTTTTTCTCTGTAAATTTTTTGCATTGCCCTGTTGGCTTTAATTTCTATAACTACATTGCCAATATTTTTTGAAATAGCCGCTGCTCGTTCTAAATAAGGGAGGGATTCGGGTTCTATTACTTTTTCTCTGTAATCCAGTCCTTTATGCCAATAGTACAAACCAATTATTAATAGTGCTTCTGCCTGTCCTTTGAGATAGTTTAGTCCCTCAGCGATTTGTAAAGACTTTTCTGCATACAAGAGGTAATCTTCGGGAACAGCAGAGAGTTCTGTTGGGATATATCTACTCTCAAATACAGCCAATAGACCTTTATTTAATCTATCTATATTTTCCCTTGTATTTAAGTTTTGATAAATAACTTTAAGGCTATCGTTATTGGCATAGCCAACAGATAGAGAAAATAAGTAAATAAAGAAACTCAAGTAAAGCCTATTCATAAATACCATAGAAACTTGGAAACAAGCTGTTTAAAAGTAAATTTTTCATATTCAGACCTTTAAAGTTTTTAGCACCTTATGCTCCTTAATATAGATGTTATTACTGAACAATACAACATAATTCTTATACGCTGAGTGGTATCTCAGTGGTACAGAGCAATGTGTTTCCTATGGAACAGGGTCATATCCGCTTCCTCCCCAAGGATGGCATCGCCTAATGCGTCTAAGCCCTAAAGATATTCCTTTAAAAGCTCCATATTTATGGATTGCTTCTATCATATATTGAGAGCAAGTGGGAGTAAAGCGGCAAGTAGGAGGTTTGAGTGGACTAATAATTATCTGATAACCTTTTACTATGCCTATTAAAACTTTTGATAACATCGCTTTGCAGTACTTAAATTATGCCAAATTAACTATTATTTTTAATAATTCTTATCTAAACCTTACAAAGATTAGTTTTGCCTACTAATTTTTTATTTAATGACAAAAGGTTGTGGTGAAAAACACAAAATAAAGATGAGCAGGGTAATCCAACCCAAGATTTTTCTTCCCTTGCTCAAAGGTTTCTCGACTTCTGCCGGAGGATGATAAATGCCTAAAAAGTTTCCTAACAAAAAACCAAAAGCAAGCCACCCAGAATAACCTGAAATATGAGGAAACAAGTAGCTAAACAATAACTGCCCCACAAAAACACTTATTGCAACGATTAAAACTGTAAGTTTGTCTGCAAAAGTTCTATAAAAAACAAAATATAAAAAAGCTATATAAGGAAGCACATACCAAATATTGTCAGCATAAATATCAGAGAATTGGAAAGTACCTATACCTGCATAAAAAATGAAAGCAATAAATAAAGTTAATGAAATAATTTTATGCTTTTTATACCCTACCAATCCATATAGGATATGCCCTCCGTCAAGTTGCCCAATAGGAATGAGATTTAATGCAGTAAAAAACAGAGCTAAATAGCCTGCAAAAAGAAAAGGATAATGAGCCATCTCGTTAGCATGGGGAATAAGTTTGGGGTTATCGACTACATAGGTTTTAAAAAACTCAAAAATTAAGTTTGTTCCTAAGCTAATATTTCCTCCCTCAGGAATATTTTTATAAGCATAATCTGCATACTCTTCTCCCCACTGCGCGTACTCGGGGTGGATTTGGTAAATATATTCTAATGGAGGTAAATGTGTAAATCCATACCATATTAATCCAATAGCTACTACAAAACCAGCTAAGGGACCGGCAATACCCACATCAAAAATTTCTTTGGTAGATTTCAATTTTTCTCTGATTTGGATAAAAGCCCCCATAGTCCCGATAGAAGAAACTCCTATAAATCCAAACCATGCAGGAATGTAATAAGGTAAGGAAACCTTTATTTTGTAATATTTTGCAGTAAAATAATGTCCAAACTCATGGGCAGTGAGTATGCCTAAGAATGGCAAAGAAAAATACATGCCTTCCCAAAATTCTTTCCATCCTAACAACTCTTGCCCGTAAAAGAAAGAACGACCGGTCGTCCATTCTGCTCCTGCCAAAGTTGTGCAAGTCAAAGTGATAAGAAATAAAAATAAGTGTAAACCATACCTATTTTTAGGTGTTGGTGGTTCTGGCTTAGGAAACAAATAAGATGAATATTGGTAATGAGGAAATTCAGGTTCTGACATTGCTTTTATGATTTTATTTACTCATTAAAATTAAACAAAAAACAGCATAATTTATAATATCTTGGTAATTAGCATTGACTCCCTCGGAAATCAAAGTTTTACCTTTGTTATCTTCTATTTGCTTTATTCTTAGCAATTTCATTAGAATAATATCTGTCATGCTACTCACTCTCATACTTCTCCATGCCTCGTCATAATCATGGTTTTTATTCGTTTGCAAAGCAAGCGTATTTTCTACTGTTTCATCATACAAGGCTAATGCTTCTTCCAAAGGTATTTCCAGACGTTCCTCTTTGCTTAGTTTGGACTGGATAAGTGCGATAATACAATAATTGATAATCCCTATAAATTCCAAACTTACATCGTCTTCTACTTTTTGTGTGCCTTTTTCTTGAATAGAGCGTATGCGTCTTGCTTTAATCAAAATCTGGTCTGTCAAAGAAGGAAGCCTCAGGATTCGCCAAGATGTTCCGTAATCTATTGTTTTTTGTTCAAAAATTGCTCTACACTTTCCAATCACTTTCTTATACTCGGAGATTGTATCCATGTTTTGTTGAAATAAGTTTTTATATTTGCACAAAAATAAACATAAAATCTGCCTTTGCAAGTGTTTTTTAAAACAATCTCGGAGTGAAATTTCAAAATAAGAAAATTAATCACTATACTTGTATTTTTAACCTTTACTATTGTTAATTTTTATCCCCTCATGGAATTTATTGCTCTTTTTTGGCTTTTCAAAAAGTTTATTTTAATTAGAATTTTAAACTATATTATTATCATAAATGTTTGATGCACTGCTTACTACACAAGGTCTAATAAGTTTACTCACGCTTACAGTCTTGGAGATTGTCTTAGGTATTGACAATATCATCTTCATTTCCATTATTGCCGATAAGTTGCCCGAGAGTTCTCGCAAATCTGCTCGCTTAATAGGATTGTCCTGTGCTCTTATAGTGCGTATTTTTTTGCTTTTTACTATCACTTGGATTATTGGACTTAAAGAAGACCTGTTCGTTATTCAAATAGATTCTTTAGAGATATATACGGGCATTAGTGTTAGGGATTTGATTCTATTTTTTGGAGGCTTATTTTTAATGGCGAAAAGTACTTCTGAAATTCATGCAAAAATGGAAGAAGTTGAAAACGACGGACTTGTTATAAAGAAAAAGGTGAGTTTTTTTGTAGTAATTATCCAAATTGTGTTGGTAGATATTGTCTTTTCTTTTGATTCTATTCTGACCGCCATAGGTTTAGTACCTCCTGAGCAAGTAGGCATCATGATTTCAGCAGTAGTAATTTCTATGGGGGTAATGATGCTGGCAGTGGGTAAAATCAGTGACTTTGTGAATCAACATCCTACTATCAAGATGCTTGCTTTATCGTTCTTAATTATGATAGGTATGCTTTTGGTCGGTGAGTCTGTTGATTTTCATATTCCTAAGGGATATATTTACTTTGCTATGGCATTTGCTTTTTCTATGGAAATGCTTAATATACGCCTCCGCAAAAAGACTGCTGCCAATATAGCCAAGCGTGCTGCCGCTGCTAAAATTACCGCAGAAGACCTCAATGTCAATAGCATAGAAAAAACAAAGGAGGAAATCATGCAGAAGCAGTAAATTAGCCTTTAGGCACAACCATAATTACCTGTTCTTTTTCAACAATAACTGCTCCTTCATCTGCTCCTTTGGGCTTTCGGACAAACTTTTTAGGAGTATAAACCACAGGACATAAGGAATCATTTTTTCGTTTGGAATACCATGCCGCAAGTTCTGCGGCTCGCTCTATAACCGTAGCAGGAAAGGGTTTCCCTGATTTGTATTTGATGACTACATGAGAACCACTTACATCTCTGGCGTGTAGCCACATATCTTCTTTAAAGGCATACTTTTGGGTAAGTAAGTCATTATTTTTAGCATTTTTCCCTACTAAAATCTCAAAACCTTCGCAATCGAATCGGCGAAAAGGTATGTCCTCTTTTTCTCCTTCAACCTGAACAAGTTGATTAGCTTTAAGGTATTTTCTTAATTCTTTTACATTGTTAATATCTTGAATTTCACTAATGTATAATTGTAAATTTTCTAATTCTCTTTTCTTTTTACTAATGTTTTCTTGCAAAGTTTGAATTTCTATTTTCTGATTTTTGGCTTTTTTATAATACATTTCTGCATTTTTCTGTGGAGAGAGATGTTCTTTGAGTTTAATACTAATGTCTTGATTATGGTAAAAATCAAACAAGGTAATTTTTTGTGTTTTTTCAGGAATTACTTGCAAGTTAGCCATTAAGATATGTCCTATCTCCTCGTAGCGATTCTCTAATTGAAGTGCTAATAATTTTTCTTCAGACTTTTGGATATAAAAAGAGGCTTTTTCTCTTTGTTTTTCGAACTTTTTTAATATTTCTGTTTTCTCTCTGAGGAGTTGTAGTTTGCTAATATAGAGATGATAAAAATAATTGACTGCCTCTATAGGATTTTCAAAGACTTGTAATACTTGGAAATCAGTAGAACTTTGAGGAGGAGGCAATAAAGAAAAATGAATTTGGTTATTTTTTGAGAAAATATAGTAGTGGGGCTTTTCTATAAGGGCTAAGGTATGTTGAATTAGGGAATATTGATTTTCAAGGTTTTGACTTTCTTGAAGTTTTACTTTTACTATCTCCTTCATTTCTTTGTCAAAAGTAGGGAAAGTTTGAGTAAAGCCATTCTTAATAAAGCCCTCTAAACTTTGGTCTATACAACGGTCTAAAGTAGCAAGGTTTATCTCCCAGTCTTTATCTAAGTTGTTATTAAACAATTCTATAGCTTGATTTTCTTGGAATGAAATGATATTAGAACGTTGTCCATACATCTTGAAAAGCAAAGCAAATCTTTCATGAAAGAGAATCGCAAAACATCTTTCATTCAAAAATTGCTTTACACCTACTACTTCCATGCCTAACAACGGCTCAAATAAGTCTACGCTATTTTGCCTTGCCCTATTAAAATCTACAGGAAAGCTCAGGCAGGTAAACTCAGGGCTAAGATTGGCTCTAATATAAAAAAAATCATGTTTCTCTTGCTCATAAAACCTCAAAATAAGTTCATCTTTTGCTTGACTAAAAGCTTCAACTAAGCGGAAACCAACTAAGTGATTTTGTAAATATGAACTTACTTTTCTAAGAAAATAGTAATTATTTTGCACTTGTATTTGCTGTGATTTGAGTGTTTAGCAGTTGCAAAGATAACAAAAACAGAGTAATGAACTGATTTTAAAAATTTCAAAAGACATATTTTTCATTCCAGATTTCTTTTATTATCTTCGTAGAAAAATAAATTTTCTCATGGAAACTACCACCACAGTTGATTTTGTCATAGAACCGCCAAACGTAGAACATCTTGTAACCGAAGACGATACACCCGTGGACAATATTTTTTCCGAAAAACAACAACGCCTCTTGGTGGATACGCTTTATAGTGCTAATCCCTTTGGCGACCGCCCTTTTGTA
>Ga0272446_1004503_pt1 | contig 16428 bp, 17 predicted proteins | sample YNPCB0061_FD_194587 | JGI IMG/M metagenome (GOLD analysis project Ga0272446, IMG submission 194587) | Hot spring microbial mat communities from Yellowstone National Park, WY, United States - YNP-CB-006-1 | ecosystem: Environmental > Aquatic > Thermal springs > Hot (42-90C) > Sediment | place... | reverse complement strand
CTTTTTAACGTGTTGATTAATGCTGAAGACTAAATCTCTGAGACTTTTACAGCCAGCGAGTTGGGCAAAGAGCATGGCAACGAATTGGCACCAATACGTCAGCTTTCTGGGTTGTGGGCCGGCCCAGGCATGGGTATCAACGATGTGGTCGAAAACATGTCTGGGGAAAAGTTGTAGCATCTGCCCCAGAACTGTGTTAAGATGTGCCATAGTCCCCTTAACTCCTTTAGGTTATTTGCTTTTTAGTGAAAATATTATACCGTAAAGGTTCGTTAGGGGGACTATAATTTTAAGTATTATGGCTATTTTTTAAGTATAGCCTACCGGACAGCAGTGTTGATGTTTATATATATGTAGGCTCCCAAGCAATTCGCAATTTGACGATGATATTCGGGGCCGAAGCTTGGAGGAAGGAAACTTAGCCTTACTATGCAGATACTACTAGGGAATGCTCAGCATATCGGCTCCCGGGCCGAACAGCAGGATGATTTCGGTTGTTCCTCTCTAGGCGACCAGACCTTTGTTGATCATGGCGGGGTTTTGGTGGTCGTTACTGATGGCATGGGCGGCATGGCTCAGGGGCGGGAGGCCAGTCAGGTTGCCAAACATGCCATTTTGGAGCATTATGCCAAAAAAACCCCGGAAGAAGCCATTTCAGATGCCTTATGGTCGAGTCTCCTGGCAGCCAATGCCCGCGTGGTCGAGTTCGCTGCGACTCTCGGTTTAGAAAAACAGATCGGCACCACACTGGTGGCCGCAGTGGTCCGAGGCAATGAGCTGTATTGGATTGCCGTGGGTGATAGTCATATATATCTCTGCCGGGGGCAAGAGATCAGGCAGTTGAATACCGATCATGACTATGCCCAGCATCTGAGTCAGGCAGTGGCTCAGGGCCAGATGGAGCCGGAAGAGGCGTCAAACCATCCCTGGCGCCATGCCTTGACCAGTTACCTGGGAATACCGGTTTTGACTGAGATTGATCGGAATGAAAAGCCGGTGCTCCTCCTGCCCGGCGACCGCATCCTCCTCTGTAGCGACGGTCTGTATCGGACGCTGCCGACGACCGATATCATACCGCTGTTGGACCAACATCCCCAAGCTGCGGCCGAGGCCCTCGTGCAGGCGACGCTGGCCCAGGGAAGACAGCGCCAGGACAATGTTACGGTGGTTATCATCGCCTGCCAGGGTGAGACCAGCAGTTGGACAGGGAGAGGCTTTGGTCTTACTCCCAGGAGAATTGTGGTGTTGGGCATGGTGTTGCTGGCCTTGGTGGGAGGGTGGGCCGGGCATCGGTATTTTTTGTCGACGGCGCCGCCGCTGGCGCCGCTTGGTGGTTCTGGGGCGTCGCCAACGTTGCTGCCTGGCGTCTCGACGCTTCCCGCCAACTCTCCGGTGCCGGAGGCAACGTTGCCGGCACAACCGACAATCTCCCCTGATCCCGCCCCGACTAGCAGCAAGTCAGCCCGTCCGAGCAGAAAAAAGAAGCGCGCCTCTCCGGCCAAACGATCAACTACAGCCCCTGATCGGGGTCGCCAACCTTAATGTGCGCGGAGGTCTCCATGATCAACGTCAAAGCCTACATAACGCTCAGAGAAAAGGTTTATTTAACGATCTGTTTCATAATCGGAATTTTAGTCTGGAGCGCTATTATCATACCAATTCTTGGTATTTTTATGACGCACTACTTTCTTGGCAGAATTTTTATCATTCCATCTATCGTTATTCTGTTGTTTTTCATAGTTAGTAGATTGATTGCGCAAGAATTTTTTAAAGCATATATCTTTGGTAATTCAGTAAGGGTCAGTGAAATGCAATTTAGCGAGATCTATAAGATCGCCGTTCAGTTAGGCAAAAAGATGGGAATAGAGAAGTTGCCTCTCATCTTTATTATGAATAAAGAGGGTCGGATGAATGCATTGGCGTTGCGTTTTATCCGCCATGCTTATGTTATTCTTTATGCTTCACTGGTGGATCTGATGCTGCGACGCCATGCTACCGAGGAGTTGCGCATGATCTTGGCCCATGAATTGGCCCACGAGGCTTTGGGTCATGCAAATTTCTGGAGGAATTTAGTTATCGCCCCTGCCTTGCTGGTGCCCTTTTTGGGCAAGGCCTATTCCAGGGCATGTGAACTCAGTGCCGACCGGGTGGGGATGGTCCTCGTCGGCGATCTCGCGATTGCCCAAAGGGCTCTGATTGCCCTGGCCTGTGGTTCCAAAGCCTTGGGCGATAAAATCAACATCGTTTCCTTCATGAATCAAGAAGTGGAATTTATCCTTTTCTTCGCCTTCTTGCAGGAGATTTTCAATACCCATCCCCGCATGACCAAACGGATTATCTGGCTGGAGGACTTTGCCCGCAGCGCCAATATTTCCAGTAGAGCTGCGCCAGCGGAGCCGGTGAGTGGCTGGCGTCTCTATGGGATCTCCGGTCCTCTGGCGGGCGCGGCCATACCCTTGACCACGGCGCCGTTGACTATCGGCAGGGATCCGGCCAGTGCCAACCTGGTTATTCCCGGCAACAGCAGTATCATCAGCCGCCGTCACTGCCTCGTCAGATTTGGCGGCGACGGCACCACGATCTATCTGGAGGATACCGGCTCAAAAAACGGGACTTTCCATAACGGGCGGCGTCTGGAACCGGGCGTACCGGTGGCTTTGCAGCCAGGAGATCGTTTCTATGTGGCTCAGCCAGAGATCAGTTTTGAGTTGCAGCGGCATTAAAGAGAAGGGGACGCAATTATGACCTTCCTGACAGCCCAGGTCAGTGATAAACATCAAAGGCTCCACAATGAAGATTACTGCGATTACCGCTGGCAGGATGGCCTCGGCTGCTGGGTGGTGGCTGATGGATTAGGAGGTCATCAAGGGGGAGAAGTTGCCTCCAAACTTGCCGTTACCACCTTGATGACGGCCTTCCTCAGCAAGCCGGAACTCTCCCCGACGGCGCTTCAGGGCTATTTAGCCCAAGCCCAGGAAGCATTGCTCCAGCGGCAACGTCAGGAACCACGTTTACTCGGGATGCGCACAACCATCGTTGTATTGTTGGCAAACGAGGCGGCGGCGCTCTGGGGGCATGTGGGGGATAGCCGCCTCTATCATTTTCGGCATGGCCAGATCTGCTCTTGGACCAAAGATCACAGTGTGCCGCAAGCCCTGGCAAATTTCGGCGAAATCCGCCCAGAAGAAATCCGCTTTCACGAAGATCGGCATCGTCTGCTCCGGGCCTTGGGTCAGGAGAACGCCTTCCGGCCGACCATCCTACCGGACACAGTGCCATTCCAGAGCGGCGACGCCTTTTTACTGTGCACCGACGGCTTTTGGGAGTTGGTCCTGGAAAGCGAGATGGAGGCGGCTCTGGCCGCCGCCGCCGAACCTCAGGGCTGGCTGACCAACATGATCCAATACCTCGCCACCCGGACGCAAGCAGCCCCCGACAAACCAAACGATAATTACACGGCCTTGGCCATTATAGTTTCGTAAACTTTACGCTTTTCGGATTTCATTTTTTTCTGGAGGTGAAACCATGACCATCAATCTGCAACGGTGCCCCTCCGGCCACCTGTACGATCCCACAAAACATAGTTCTTGTCCCTATTGCGGCGTACCTGGCATTGACCTGGCGGCCACTAGACCTGCCCCCGGTCCGGGGGGGGTGCCAAGCAGCGGAGGCGAGGCCACGGTAGCCGCGGGCGTGGTGCCCAGAGGCGAACGGGCTGGCAAAGAACAGGAAGAGGGCGTCACGGTAGGCTTTTATCGCAAAACCATCGGCGTTGACCCGGTGGTCGGGTGGCTGGTGTGCATCGATGGACCCGAAAAGGGTCGGGATTACCGCTTACACAGCGAACGAAATTTTATCGGGCGGGCCGAGAAGATGGATATCTGTCTGCGGGGAGATGAAACCATCTCTCGGGAAAACCATGCCATCATCAGCTTTAACCCCCGCAATCTTTCATTTAAGGTGCAGCCCGGCGACGGTCGGGGACTAGTCTATCTCAATGGCATTGATGTGGATGTGCCAACGATCCTAAAACCATACGATTTGATCGAATTGGGCCAGACCAAACTGTTGTTCATACCCTTGTGCGGGGAGAAATTCCAATGGCAGAGCACACAGAAGCCGGCCTGAGTCGTTATTGCCTCCAGCTGACCGTTCTTTTGGCAAGTTGCCTCGTTTTGACGCTAAGGCCACCGGCGGGTCTTACCCAAACTGGGGAGGTAGACAGTTTTCGGATCAGTCAGGTAGTCGCCATTCATCCAGATTTCAAAGTCTTTCTGGAAGTTCTCGATGCCAACGGCAACATGGCCAAAGACGTCTCCACTCACAACCTGTCAGCCTTGCTGGGTTCTCGGCCTTTGCAGATCCAGCGGGTGAAGGTCTTTGATCCCCTGGAGCAGGGCATAGCCTATATATTCCTGGTAGATATCTCCCGATCGCTGACAGCCAGGGAGTTTGCGGCCATGAAGCAGGTCTTACAGACCTGGGTGAACAACCTGGGCAGCCTGGATCGGGCCGCCCTCATCACGTTCGGTACCGAAGTCAAAACCGTTCTGGATTTCACTGCCGATAAAGCGGCTTTAGCGTCCGCCATGGCACAGCTCAAACCCACAGATAATGATACCCAACTCCATAAGGGCCTGGCTCGGGCTCTAGAATTGGGGAGTCGGGCGGATCCAGCCTTGCCGCCGCGCCGGATTATCCTGACCCTCTCCGATGGTCAAGATGACTTTGCCGGCGGCATGACCAAAGAAGAGCTCTTGCAGCGATTACGGGTGGAACCGATACCTATCTATGCCATTGGGTATTACCCACCGCCCCGGACGCTGCCAAAGGAAGAGGGGCTCAAGGCGTTAGGGGTGCTGGCTCGCACCTCGGGCGGCGTCTATGTCAGAGCGGATAATAAAAACTTTGCCGAGACTTTTGCACTGATGCAGCGGCATATCCGCGAAGTTTATCAGGTGGAAATAAACTGGCCGCCAGGTTCTTGGGAGGGTGCGGTGCAAAACCTCCAAATGACTTATATGGCCGGGCCGAAAGTACTAACAGCCAATATGGATATGCGACTGCGGGCGGCGCTGCCGTTGCCGACGTCAGTCAGGCCTCAACTCCCGCCCCAACCTCCTCTTACCTTCTGGCGGCTCTATCCGTTGGGATATATTGGCCTTGGCTTATTGGCTTTGGGGGTGCTAAGTGCGGCCCTTTTTTTAGCCTTTCGGGAGAAAGAGGCGCCGGCACCAGTGGCCGAAACAGGAAACTATAGCGACCTGGCTCCAGGAGGCAATATCGGTACTGCCACGGTCCCACTGGGCAGCGGCAACCTCACGCGAGGGCTGGTGGGTCCGGCATACCGGCCTATCCAAACGGCAGGCGCCAACAAGACGCTCCGGTTTACGGTTATCCGGGGCCAGACCGATCAGCCGAGCTATGAGGTTCCCCTGAAAGAGCGTCTGATCATCGGTCGGGCCAACGACTGCGATCTGGCCCTGGCGGACGACAAGGAAGTTTCCCGGCATCATTGTGAGCTGACCTGGGAACAGGGCAAAGTTAAGATCGCCGATCTGGGGTCTCAGAATGGCACTTTTCTCAACGGCGTGCCCATCTCGACCACCTATACACTGGCCAATGACGATGTTATCCAGGTGGGCCGGACCAAGTTGCGGGTAACAATTCTTTGAACCGTTCTTATTTTGGAGCGAGCAACAATGCCAAACCTGCCCAAGTCACCAAGATAATGGAGTTTTGAGTTCCGAGTTTCGTGAAAAAAGACCCATTGACGGGCCGTATCCGCCGTCTGATCTCTGCTAGTGGGGCGGGACTCCGTGCCCGCCAAAGGCAGCCGCAGGCAATCACCTGTATTTTTATGGTTCGCGGGTGACTTATACAGGTAATAGCAATTGGTTTCGGGTTGCGGCCCAAGTTTATGGGGTAATGAATATTCCGGTAAACCAGACCGAGCAGGAAATGCGACATGTATTTGGCCAACGGCATCAAGCTGCATAATCGTTATATCATTCAGGCAGTATTAGGTCACGGCGGTTTTGGCATTACCTATGCGGCCCATGACGAGCTGCTCAACGTCAAGGTTGCTATTAAGGAATATTTGCCCCGGCAGATGGCGACCCGGGGAGAAGGCCAGACCAAGGTCTCGGTCTTTTCCGGGGAGGCCAGGCACCACTTTGACTATGGGTTGCGGAAGTTCCTGGAAGAGGCCCAGGCGGTGGCCCGCTTTTCGCATCACCCCAACATCGTCTCGGCCCGGGACTTTTTTGAGGCGAACGGCACCGCCTACCTGGTGATGGAATACGTTGAGGGGGTAACCCTCAAGGAATATCTGGAGAGAAAGGGCGGCAAGATTTCTTCTGAAGAGGCCACCGCCATCATGCTGCCGGTCATCGATGCCCTGCGGGAAGTACATCAGGTGGGCCTGCTGCACCGGGACATCAGCCCGGACAATATTTATCTCAGCACCAGCGGCCAGATTAAGGTGCTGGATTTCGGGGCGGCGCGTTACTTTGCCGGGGAGCAGAGCAAAAGCCTGTCAATAATCTTAAAGGCCGGTTATGCCCCAGAAGAGCAGTATCGCAGCAAAGGCAACCAGGGTCCCTGGACCGATGTGTATGCCTGTGCGGCCACCTTCTACCGGGCCATTACCGGCCAGACGCCGCCGGAGGCCCTGGACCGCCTGGCCGAGGATACGTTAGTGCCGCCCTCCCGCCTGGGAGTGGCCCTCCCGCCGGCCGTGGAACAGGGGCTCCTCCAGGGGCTGGCGGTGCGGGCCGAGCAGCGCCTGCCGGATATGGTAGCCCTGCGGCAGGCTCTTACGGGGATGGGCGGCGAAACCAGGGCTTACCAGACGGTGGGCTGGTCACCACCGTCAGACTCGGCCCAAGTCGGGGTGTCCCCAATCGACAAGGCACCTGCTCACCCACCGCTCCGACGAAGGCGGTCCGGGGCTGCCCCCTACGTCATCCTTGCTATCCTGATATTCGGGGGGGCAGGCCTATATGCTTGGCAAGCCAGCCGAACTAACCCTAATGCAACGCCGCCATCAGCAGAGAACGCCGCCGCACAGACCCGGCTAGAGCCCAAACCGCCGACCAATCAGCCGTCAGTCCCCTTTCCCGAGACGGCCCCGCTGCAGTCGCCGCCAACTTCCCAAATACATCTGGCACCGTTGCAACCGGGAAGCAAATGGCTTTTGGAATGGCAATCACTATTTAAATATCGGGGGTTCCTTTATATCAAAAGGCAGATAGCTGTTGACCGCTATGACGGCAGGATATCTCTTAAGTTTTTTACTAAATCTGGTCCCAGGATTGTTTCCATGGATGCCCTCGTGGTCGACCAGGGGAAAGAGATCTTAATTCGTTGCAGTAATGCCGATGATCCCTCTTGGGATACCGATGATTTCTTCTTGGAGCGGCACAATGGTATCATGACCGGGTATAACATCGACAAAAAGGGGCGCCGGGGGCAGGCAAAGTTTACCCTGGTCGATGAAAGCCGTTTCGCCGCTTTTTTCCGGGAAGAGTTTCAGCTGCAGGAGACTGGCTTGCCGCCTGCGTCCCAAACGGAAGGCTCTGACCGCCGGCGGATCCAGCAACTTATTCAAGAATATTATAACAGTGTGGCTCAGAAAAACGTAGATGGGGCTTTGAGTCTCTATGCCAGTTACCGGATCCCGCAGATCAAGAGACATATCTTGGCAGCCATTGCCCGGGATACAGAATATTACCGGTTTATCGCTATCGATATCACCCAATTGGACAACTATAAGGCTACGGCGCATGTCCAGCTCTTCCACAAGAAATATAATCAACGTGAAGAAAAATGGCTCATCGAGATCAGGTTGGTGAAGGAGAATGGCGATTGGCGCATCGTGGCAACCCCTGGCAATCGAGTTTATTGAGTCTGCTCCTGCTGGTCAGCCTGGCCAATGCCCTGGAAGCCGCCATCATCGACCGACTGCCCACTGCCGAGAAAGTGGTTGCCATTACCTTCGACGCCTGTGAAACCAAGACGCCCTCCTATTTTGACGAGAAGATTCTCGCCTACCTTCTGGCCGAGCAACTGCCCTGCACCATTTTTGTTTCGGGCAAGTTCGCCAGACACAACCAGGAGAAACTGCAAGAACTGGCCCAGCTAGATTTCATTGAGCTGGAAAATCACTCCTTGACCCACCCTTATCATCTGGAGAAGTTACCGATAGAAGTCATCAGGAAAGAGGTACTCGAGAATGAACAATTGTTAGCCGAGCTAACGGGCCGCAAGACCAAATACTTCCGTTTTCCAGCCGGGCAATACGATCAAAAGGCTGTAGATCTCATTGAGGGCTGGGGCTATAAAATCGTCCATTGGACCTTTGCCAGTGGTGATCCAGATAAGAACTTGACCGTAGCCAAGCTAGCCAGTTGGGTGTTGGCGAAAACCAGACCGGGAAGCATCTTAATCTTTCATATTAACGGTCGAGGTTATCAGACGGGCGCAGCCTTGCCCACTATTGTCGAAAAGTTGCGGACCAGAGGCTATTGGTTTGTCAGGTTGGAGGAGCTTTTGGAGCCGGTCACAGACGTGTCCCGTTAACTTGACTGCCCCCAGGAATAACGCATGTATCTGCCAGCAGGGTTTCTATTATCCAATCGTTACGAGATTCGCCGCGTTTTAGGCCAGGGCGGCTTCGGCATCACCTATTTGGCCCGGGATCGTTTGTTGTCGTTGCCTGTGGCCATCAAAGAATATCTCCCCCGTCAATTGGCCGGCCGTCAGCTCAACGAAAGCCGGGTGATGGTCTTCTCGGGGGACGCCGGGGTTCATTATGCCTACGGGCTCCAGAAATTCCTGGAAGAGGCCCGGGCTTTGGCAAAATTTGCCCATTTGTCCGGGATAGTCTCAGTCCGGGATTATTTTGAGGCCAACAATTCGGCCTATATGGTGATGGAATACCTGGAAGGCCAAACCCTGAAGGAGTACTTACAACATCATGGCGACCGAATTCCCTGGGAGGAGGCGCTGCGGCTGCTCCTGCCAATTCTCACCACCTTGGAATCGGTCCATGCTGCCGGCCTACTGCATCGGGACATTAGCCCTGACAATATTTTTATCACCACCAATGGGCAAGTGAAGCTCCTGGATTTCGGCGCAGCGCGCTATTTTGCCGGGGAACAGAGCCGCAGCTTATCAGTCATTCTGAAACCGGGCTATGCCCCAGAAGAACAGTATCGCAGCAAAGGCCACCAAGGGCCCTGGACCGATGTATATGCCTGTGCGGCTACCTTGTACCGGGCCATCACCGGGCAGACGCCGTTGGAGGCATTGGATCGCCTGGCCGAGGATACATTGGTGCCGCCTTCCCGCCTGGGGGTGGCCATCCCGCCGGCCGCGGAACGGGGGCTCCTGCAGGGGCTGGCAGTGCGGCCCGAGCAGCGCCTCCCCAACATGGCGGCCTTGCGGCAGGCCTTCACCGGCTCGGGTTGGTCCGATGCCACCACTGCCTCCCCTAAAAAATCGGCACCTCTCGTTACACCCTTGCCGAGCTATCAGCAACGTCGCCTCAGTGCTTCGGTTGCTGCGGTTCTAGGAGCTGTGGCCTTGCTTCTCCTGATCTTTGTGGGCGCAGCCATCTTTTGGCAGTCCCAAACGCCATCGGTGGAGAAAAAGCCCCCGGCGACGTCTGCCACGCCTCAGGCCGCGCCGACCTCACAGTTGACTCATCCCAAGGTTGTCAGCAATCGAGAAAAAGACTTTCTCCTCCAGGCTGGCATGGGAGATGAATACCGCCAAAAGGGTGATTATGCCGGGGCTTTGGAGCACTATAATCGGGCCATCGAGCTTATTCCTGACTACTGCGACTGGATTTACAATAACCGGGGCCTGGTTTACCTCCATTTGCAAGACTATCATCGAGCCTTGAAGGATTTTAATCAAGCCCTGACCCTCAATCCGAAGGCCGGGGTGTCCTACAATAACCGGGCCGTGGTCCAGGCGGCCTTACAAAAATGGCCTCAGGCCCTGGAAGACCTGCAAAAAGCAGAAGCTTTGGGGCACAAGATCAATCAGAATTTTTTGGCCCAGGTAAATCAAGCCTTGGCCGGCAGCCAGACAGGCCTTTCCGCCTCCTCAACAACGTCACCCCCGAACCCTCAACTGGCTCGTTCTCTCCGTGAGGAAGGCCAGCAGCTCTATAAACAGGGGAGGTTCGCCGAGGCTATTGATAAATTAGAGGCCTCCGTCCAAGCGGATCCCAGCGATGCCGTTACCCATTACTTGCTGGGCTGGTCCTACAACCAGATTGATCGTTCCCCGGAGCTGGCCTTGGCGGCCTTTCAAACCGCTATCCGCCTGAAAAACGACTATGCCTTGGCATACGATGGCCAGACCTGGACTTTAAACAAATTAGGCCGCCATGCGGAGGCGGTGCAATCAGGACAAAAGACGTTGAATATCCTCTATAATTTCCCCGATGCCCATTATAATCTTGGCATGGCCTATCTGGGGCTGGGACAGAGGGAGCTGGCCTTGCGACAATATCAGATCCTGCAGAAGATGAATGCAGACAAGTCCGAACTCCTGATGAAAAATATCATGGAAGCCAGTCCTGCTGGCGCCCGATCTCAGAGCTCGAGCACCGGCCCTCGCTGGCCCTGGACATCCTTCCGCCCCATCACGCCGGAGGATTTGCTTCCTCTTTTGCCAGCAGAATTAGAGCTCATGCGCAATGAAATCTATGCCCGTCACGGTTGGGTATTTAATCGCCAGGACTTAAAGAGTTATTTTAAAAATCAATCTTGGTATCGCCCCAGAGGAGATGCAGCTGAACGTGAGCGGGTCAATGCCAAGATCGAAGCAGAATTGACCCCCTTGGAAAAAAATAATGTTCAAGTTATATTACAGCGAGAAAAATTAATAAAGAAATAAAATTATAACTATTTTGAGTTTTACAACAAAGTTATTGTTTATTTTGTTCGCCTTGCGATAAATTCTGGTGAATAAAATCAATAACGAGACAAGAGTTATCCATGTATCTCCCAGCCGGCTACATATTAAAGAATCGCTATCGTCTCGAAAACATTCTTGGTCACGGCGGCTTCGGCATTACCTATGCGGCCCATGACGAGCTGCTCAACGTCAAGGTTGCTATTAAGGAATATTTGCCCCGGCAGATGGCGACCCGGGGGGAAGGCCAGACCCAGGTCTCAGTCTTTTCCGGGGAGGCCAGGCACCACTTTGACTATGGGTTGCGGAAGTTCCTGGAGGAGGCCCAGGCGGTGGCCCGCTTTTCGCATCACCCCAACATCGTCTCGGCCCGGGACTTTTTTGAGGCAAACGGCACCGCCTACCTGGTGATGGAATACGTTGAGGGGTTAACCCTCAAGGAATATCTGGAGAAAAAGGGCGGCAAGATTTCTTGTGAAGAGGCCACCGCCATTATGCTGCCGGTCATCGATGCCCTGCGGGAGGTACATCAGGTGGGCCTGCTGCACCGGGACATCAGCCCGGATAATATTTATCTCAGCACCAGCGGCCAGATTAAGGTGCTGGATTTCGGGGCGGCGCGCTATTTTGCCGGAGAACAGAGCCGCAGCCTGTCAGTCATTCTGAAACCGGGCTATGCCCCCGAAGAACAGTATCGCAGCAAAGGCAACCAGGGTCCCTGGACCGATGTGTATGCCTGTGCGGCCACCTTCTACCGGGCCATTACCGGGCAGACGCCACCAGATGCTTTAGACCGCAAAGAAGAGGACACCCTGGCACCACCTTCGAAGCTGGGGTTGGCCATGCCTCCGGCAGCAGAGCAGGCTCTGCTCAAAGCCATGGCCGTAAATCCAGACAAGCGGTTCCAGACCATGGGAGAGTTTCAACGGGCGCTCCTCGTTCAGAAGCCGTTGACCAGCCCGCTGCAGCCAGCGCCAGCAGAGATCCTCAGGGAGTCGTCCCCAGAGCCAACGATGAAATCCCCGGCCGGAAAGATGAACTCGGCCATCCCGGCCATCCTGATATCTGGGCTGGTAATCGCACTGGTCATTATCGTTGGAACTTTCTGGCGATGGAGCCAAAACAAAACCCCGGACACACCTCTTATTACCATGACAACTACGGAGACCAAACCCTACACCATCAAATCGACCCATTACTTCGCCCAAATTTCGAGCCGACCGATAAAAGAAACCCCTCAGCAGCCGCAGCCAGTAAAAACCAGGTTCACCAAATCGAAGGACGGCGTCATTACCGACAGAGCCACAAGTCTGGAATGGTATGTCGGCCCCGATGTGGAAACCGATTGGAATCAGGCCAAGGCCCGGGGATGCGGCGGCCGGGGGCTGCTGGCTTTCTGGGCGAAAGCGGGTTTCTGCTGCCGATAGAACGTGGCGCGGCTCAGCCCCAAGGCATCACAGGCCGTAGCAACTCCCAGTTCCGGGGCCAACCGGGCGGTCGTCATGAGTCGTTCTCTTCTGATTCGGGCTGGCTCAGGGGGATCTCCAAGAGCTCGGAAATTTTTTTTGAAAGGCAATGATGGCCTCGGCTTTTTGCAGGCGACGCGCCAACCGCTCCTTTTGGCGGCGTAACTGTTCATTTTCCTTGATCAACGGGTCTTGCTGGTGGGCTTTGCGGCCCCGTTTTTTGGGACTTAACGCTGCGATGGCGCCATTATCACGCTGCCGTCGCCAGGTAGTCAGGTGCGAGGAATAGAGCCCCTCGCGGCGCAGGAGGGCGCCGATCTGGCCGGAATCGCTCAAGGCGTCAACTTCCTGCAGAATGCGCAACTTATATGCGGCCGTGAACCGACGCCGTAGGGGTTTTTCTAACACCTCGGGATGGGGAACGAGCACCGGCTGGCAGGGGTGGTCTGGGGTGGCCACATTCTTGGCAGAGGCCCCTCCACTCCGGCCAGGTTCGCGCCGCTCACCTGACCTCCGTTCCGGGGCCTCTGCCACCTGCTCCTGAGGGGATGTCATCATCTTGGGTAATGGGCTTTCTTTCATCTTCTTCCCTCCCCGCCCGACAGTAATTTATCACCGGGAAGGTGTCTCAGCTATATTGACACAGAGGGGGCTTGGCTTTTATTCAGTTAACCAGAGATTCATTCTCTTGGTGCACTCCTCTTTGGGAAAGCGTCCACCTGCATTAATCATTCTATCCAGAGATTCGGCTGCCTTTTTTCCAGTAACGAGTTGGTTTTTAACCAGCTCATCCAGGATCCATAGGGTTCCGCGGACTTTCAGGCCCCCTTGAATTGCAGATCTTCGGAGAAGGCCATCGCCGGTTATCAAAGTTGTTCTTCGTACTGTCGCAGAAACCAGGCAAAAAAGGTCGCTCAAAGAGATTTGTTTATAACTTCCCCTGAGACGCAAGACCTCATTGACCTCATCCTCTTCCAGGTTAATTTTCTTTAGCCCCAGCTTATCAGCAGTGCCCCTAAAGACTCTCCCACCTCCTCAATGACCGCGTCCGGAGCGGCCCAGATATATGGGAGTTGAAAGATTTCTTTAACAAGGCCGCCATGTTCCAAATCGATTAAAACACTGGCATCAACTATACAAAGTCTCGGGGTCACAGCCATGCCGGTCTGCCTCTTCCTGCCAGAACTCGGCCAATGGCCTGCCTAATAATTCCGAGGCTCGAGATCTGGTAATAAGGTCCTCCGCCAAAGCTTTCATCACCAGACGCTTCATGCGTTCGGGCTCTTCCGGTGGGAGAGGTTCACCCCATTCTTTCTGATGCCACCCACGCTTATGAAACGTCCGAAATAAATTGGCATAAACATACTCGTTGATAATCCCCAGATCTTTAGCCCGATAAATCCAAGCCTGCATGCTCATGCCATATTTATGCTTCAACAAATGAAGCTCAAGATGATTTAGCTTACTTCGTTTTAAGCCCAATTCTCGCCTTGCAGCCTCGGCTGGTACTAAGAAAGCTCCCGCGAAGCGGTGTGCTGCTTTTTCGATGCTAACAGTGTTTTCCACCCTTAACATATGCCCCAACTCGTGGGCTAAGTTAAAGCGACGTCGGTCGCCGGGGAGATCACGATTTAAGGCTATTACAGGCCACTTGTTATCAAACCACAGAGTAAGGGCATCAAAGCCCACTCGGCCATCGACTAGGCCCACCTTGAGGCCACGATCCTCCAGCACTTCAGAAAGATTTTCAATGGGGTCACCTCCCAAACCCCACTCCCGGCGCAGATCCTCCGCTACTCCTTCCACATCTTCAAGAGAAGAGATTGCGTTAAAGAAAAATCCGGGCATTTGAAAAGCAGGTGGTTCCCCAAAAAGGATGTTTTCCACCTCCATATAACGTTCTACCCAATCCTGCACCTCACCCAGAATCATTCTTTTGCTTTTGGCCGAGAGAGACTTTTTCTTCCGGAACAAGGGTTCGCTCAACATTACTTTCGAAGGACGGAAAAAAAATTCCGGTTTGACCCCTAAAACTTTAGCCAGTTTAATTAGAACCGCAGAGCCGGGAACGGCCACTCCCCGTTCATACTTGGATATTGCCATGGGGCTGACTTCAACGAGCTCTGCTAAATTGCGCAGACTCAAACCCGCTCTTGCTCTAGCCATTTTAAGCCGCTCACCCATGGACATAGTTATCACCCCCTTTGGTTTACATTTTAATATATTTTATTTCAATTGTAAACCATTTTGGGACCCGGTTAGGGTTTAGTTCAAATGGTCAGGACCAGGACCGGAAGTTATTCCCGGCGAATCTGGGCCGGGACTCTCTATTCGTGATTCTGAACCCATGCTTGCGCATTCCCCCTTCTGGGCGCTTGGACCTGGAGTTTGGTCAAGCGGGTTTCCGATAGGCAGGGTATTTATAATTGACAGGGCTTGGAGCAGGGATGAAGGCCGGAGGCTATCTCGCCGCCACCGGCGCCAGCCGGCCCTGGTGGTGGTGCATACCAAAGAACTGCTGCACTAGTGGGTGGAGCAGATCTGGTCCTGGCTGGGCCTCAGGCCCTAAAAGATCGGCATCATCGGGGACGGCAAACGCCGGGTGGGCCGGAACATCACCGTGGCCCTGGTGCAGAGCCTCTACAAATGCGGGCCGCTTCAGCGGCCGGGTTTTGCAATACCTGGGCCGGGTGCTCCGGCCGGCGCCGGGCAAGGACCGGGCCCGGATTTATGACTACCAGGACGTCCACGTGGGCGTGCTGGTCAACACCGCCCGCACCCGGGCGCGGGTGTATGCGGCTTAATTCTCCTTGTCATACTGCGGCTTGGTGTGATTAACTAATTTTGAGAAGAAACCCGAGTTCCGATATTGCGGTGAACAAAAGCCCGAATTAAAGGCACACATCTATGGAAAAATATTACTATATGGTTATCCTGGAGCAGGAAGACGACGGCGGCTATCATGCCTTCTGCCCTGCCCTGAAAGGCTGTCACAGCCAGGGGGATACCATTGATGAGGCCCTGGCCAATATCAAGGAAGCTATCGAGGTCTATCTGGAAAGCCTGCGGGACCACGGAGAACCGCTTCCGGTGGAGGATATTCTAATCAAACCCATCGAGGTGGCCCTGTGAGTCCCAAACTTCCTGCCCTGACGGCGAAGGAAGTGGTCAAGTTGGCACTCAAGGTTGGCTTTCTTTTTGACCGGCAGAAAGGCAGCCATGCTGTCTATTACCGAGCCCGCGATGGCGCAAGAATAGTGGTATCTATGCACGCCGGGAAAAGTATTAAGCCCAAAACGCTGGCAGGTATCTTGGATGACATGGGGTTAACCGGAGAAGATGTGCGAAAGCTGTTGTGAAATAATCATCTTCTGGCAGAAAGGATAGCCATTATGACCAAAGCAGAACTCATCGCCCAGATCGCCTCCCAGGCGCAGCTGACCAAGGCCGAGGCGGAAAAAATCTTCAACGCCCTGATCAAGGGTATAACCAGCATCCTGCAAACCGAGGGGAAACTGAACCTGCCGGGCTTGGGTGTATTCAGCGTGAAAGACCGCCCCGCCCGGACCGGCCGCAACCCCCAGACCGGCGCCCCTATCGTGATCGCCGCCAGCAAAGCGGTGAAGTTTAAGCCGGGAAAAACCCTGCGGCAGGCGGTGTAGTAAGATGGCCGGCGGCGGAGTTTTCTGAGTCGTCGATGGGAGGTTATTTTTGGCACATCACATGCTGATACGAGAAGAACGCCCTGCCGATTTCCCGGCTATCTATGCATTGGTGCAGACGGCCTTCCAAACGGCCAACGTCTCCAACGGTGATGAGCAGAATTTTGTCAACCGCCTGCGGGCCAGCGATAATTATCTGCCGGAACTGGCCTTGGTCGCAGAGGCAGAGGGCCGGCTCCTGGGGCACATTATGCTCACCCGCACCTTTCTGACTACCCCTCAAGGGCAGTTCCCCCTGCTGCTCCTGGGACCGGTGGCAGTGGTCCTGGAACACAGGAAGCAGGGCATCGGCACGGCACTGATCGAAA
>Ga0272446_1004502_pt1 | contig 16435 bp, 12 predicted proteins | sample YNPCB0061_FD_194587 | JGI IMG/M metagenome (GOLD analysis project Ga0272446, IMG submission 194587) | Hot spring microbial mat communities from Yellowstone National Park, WY, United States - YNP-CB-006-1 | ecosystem: Environmental > Aquatic > Thermal springs > Hot (42-90C) > Sediment | place... | reverse complement strand
CTTTTTCTGCGGGGTGGTTGCTGTTGTATTGGTTTCAGTGTTGCTTGCCATGCCACTATTCTACCGCAATCTCGAATTTGACAAGCTCAAAAATGCCTTAATTTCCGACCAATGCTCTAAGGTAGAGGCGCTCGGATGCAGAGATTCGCCGCGCAATCACCAGAGAAATGCAGGCAACTCTTGCTTCTCACACGGGCCGTTCACCTGCCTTTGGCGGAGCGACCGCCATGAAATCCTGCGCAATGCGGTCGGCGTAGGCAGCGACCAGTTGTTGCACGCGCGCGTGCTCCGGCGCCGTGACGATGAAGCCGACGTGGTGCTCCTTGTGCAGCCGCCACACTAACTCCGGATCGGTGTAGGCGCTGGTGTCGGGCCAGGGATCTTTGGCGAGTGAGACGACCAGCCCGGCGTAGTGGCGGCGCGTGGGCGGCAGCGTGTATTCCTCTTTACGGAAATGCGCCACCTCCAGCCGCGCCCACTCCCGCCAGAGGTTGAGACCGGTGGCATACTCCAGCATCAGGTCGATGTTGGCGCCGCCGACGCGAGCCGCGATCTCCAGAAAGTAGAACGTGCCATCAGCCTGGGCGCGGATAAACTCGGCGTGTGTGACGCCGCGCACCATGCCCATCGACGCAATCACCTCGCGGTTGAGCGCCTGCAGCGCCTGCTCCTCCGGCGTGTGGTGCGCCAGATTGCTGCTGATGAAGACGCCGCCGCCCTGATAGACTGCCATCGGCGGCTGTCCATATTGGCTGCACACCATGAAAAGCACCTGCCTGTTCCACACGATCGAATCGACATGAAACACATCGCCAGGCACAAACTTCTCCAGCACGTAGAAACTCTGCCGGTCGCCCAACTCCTCCAGCATCGGCCACAGCGCATCGGCGTGATCCACCTTGCGGATGCCCATCGAGCTTGCCTCCGAACGCGGCTTGAGCACCCACGGCCCGGGTGCACGCGCCATGTATTCGCGCAGGTCGTCGTGATTGAGCACGTGCACGAAGTCGGGAACGGGGATGCCCTCGTCGCGTGCCTGTACACGCATCGCCAGCTTGTCGCGAAAGTAGCGCGCGGTCGTGCAGCCCATGCCGGGAATGCGCAGATGCTCGCGCAGGTCGGCGACTGTCTCCACGTCGAAGTCGTCGAGGGCGATGATGCGGTCGATCTTGCGTGTGCGCGCCAGATAGCTCACGGCGTAGGTGATGTCGGGCTGCTTGAAGAGGTTGACAAAGGGCATGGTGAAGAACTCGTCGATGGCGTCACGCGGCCAGGGCTCATGCTCCAAATCCTGTGAGGTGATCAGGATTGTGCGGCAGCCAAGACGTTTGCACTCCTCCAGGAATGCGCCGCCCTTGAAATAGCTGGCAAGGCAGAGAATGGTGGGCGCCATGCAGGTGTCCTTTGTGTGGGCAGAAACGTTGTTGTCGCCATGTTACTGACAATTCGCCAGTTGATCAAATCGCAAAACTGCCGCCATCTTCATAAATGAGCAGCTTTTTCCTGCGGAATGTCCCCCCAAAGTTCGTCTTTATGTGGCAAGACGAAGCCCAGGCTACCTGCATACGATCATACGAGGGCGCCTGGCTTCAGGGGAGGTCGGTTCAGACAGGAATGTTCACCATGTCGTACATCAATCCTACAAATGGGTCAGCCACATCGTTGCAGCGGCTGTGCAGCGCGTCGATCGTGGCGTTGCTGTGCCTGCTCGTCAATCTGGCGAGGGTCGAACATGCGTCGGCGCAATCCGCACTCGATGGGTTCGACCCGAATGTGGACGGCGTCGTACGCGCCATTGTCGTGCAGCCAGAGGGCGCCATGGTCATCGGCGGCGCCTTCACCCACGTCGGTTTGCCCGCGCGTAATCATCTGGCGCGCCTGAAAAACAGCGGCGCGCTCGATGCAACGTTCAATCCGAACGTAGATGGCGACGTCTATGCCCTGGCGTTGCAGCCGGATGGCGCCATCGTCGTGGGCGGCGACTTCGCGCATGTGAGCGGCGCGCTACGCAGCCGGCTGGCGCGCGTCAGCAGCGCGGGCGCACTAGACGCCGCCTTTGCGCCAGCCGCCAACGGCATTGTGCACGCCATCGCCGCGCTTGATAACGGCCAACTCCTGGTGGCCGGCGCTTTCACCCAGATCGGCGGGCAGGCGCGGCCTTACCTGGCGCGCCTGAACAGCGATGGCACGGTGGACGGCAGCTTTGATCCTGTGGTCGACAACGTCGTTTATGCGTTGCTTGTTCAGCGCGACGGCGCCATTGTCATCGGCGGCGCCTTCACTCAGGTCGATGGCGAGACGCGCAACCACATCGCACGCCTGGACGCCAACGGCAATCTCGATACTGCCTTCAACCCGAACGCCAACAATGTCGTGCGCGCGCTGGCTCTGCAAGTTGGCGGCAAGATAGTCTTCGGCGGCGACTTTACTCAGGTCGGCGGCCAGCCACGCACCTATCTGGCGCGGGTGAGCGCGGCGGGCGTCGTGGATTCAGCGCCCACTGTCGCGATGGACGCCCCGGTGCACGCCATCGTAGTGCAGGCGGATGGCGGCTTCGTAGCAGGTGGTGCATTTACGCAGGTGGCAAGCCAGCCACGGCAGCGACTTGTGCGCTTCACGCACGACGGCGTGCTCGACGGCGCCTTTACGCCGGACTTTGCCGACACGGTCCTGGCGCTGGCCGAGCAGACAGACAACAGCCTTGTGATTGGCGGCGCTTTTACCCAGGCCGCCGGCGCGACCCGGCGCTATCTGGCGCGGCTCTATCCAGATGGCGCACTGGACGCCACCTTTGACCCTATCGTCGAAGCCGGTGAGGCCGAAGTGAGCATCAAAGCGCTGGCGATCCAACCCGACGGCAGGATTCTGGTCGGCGGCTCCTTCACAACGATCGACGGGGAGCCACGCCGCCGGCTGGCGCGCCTCTTGCCCGATGGCTCGCTGGATCCAACCTTTATTGCTGGCGCCGATCAGGATATCTGGGCGATCGCTGTTCAGCCGGACGGCAAGATCATCGTGACCGGCGGCTTCACCGAAATCAATGGTGAAACGCATCGCAATATCGTGCGTCTAGAGCAAAACGGCGCTATCGATCCCACTTTCCTGGCGACGGCTGACCAGTATGTCCTGACGCTGGCGTTGCAGCCCGACGGCAAGATCGTTTTAGGTGGCGATTTCTCCCAGGTCAACGGCCAGGCGCGCAAGGGGTTGACGCGTCTCAATCCCGATGGCACGCTGGATCCTACTTTTCAAGCTGACACCAACGGCAGAATCATCACCCTGGCGCTGCAACCCGATGGAAAGATTCTGGTTGGCGGCGAGTTTGACCGTCTCGATGCCAATGGGCAATTGCACGTTAACTTAATGCGCCTGCACCCGGATGGAACCGTCGATGCGACATACAACGCCAGCACCGACAATACTGTGCTGGCGTTGGCGGCCCAGGCGGATGGCCGCGTCGTCATCGGCGGTTACTTCACGCGCGTGAATGGTGCAGTGCGGAACTATGTCGCACGCTTGCTTGCAGATGGCGCCCTCGATCTCAATTTCAACCCTAATGTCGAGAGTCAAAGCGGCTTTGTCTATTCCATCGCTATTCAGAAGGACGGACAGATCATCCTGGCTGGACGTTTCACCGTCATCGGCGGGCAGATTCGCAACCGGATCGCGCGTTTCACTCGCGACGGCACGCTCGATCTGACCTATAATCCCAACATCAATGCAAGTCCAGGGGCAACGCTTGGCGTTGTCTACGCGACAGCGTTGCAAAAAGATGGTAAACTTGTCATCAGCGGTGGATTCACAGATGTTGCTGGTGCGCCGCGCACCAGCCTTGCCCGGCTGAGCACGACGCAGGCTGCACTGTACGCTGTACAAGGCGATGCCAGCGGTGTATTTGCGACCTGGCGCCAGGCTGGCTCTGCGCCTGAACTGGAGCGCACAACCTTTGAGTATTCATTGGATGGCGCCACCTATGTGTCGTTGGGAGCCGGCGCCCGCACCACCGATGGCTGGCAATCCCCGCGCGCTGCCTTGCCTCTCAACCAGGAATTCTTTGTGAGGGTGCGCGGCGCTTATCCTGGCGGTGGCTTCAACACCTCCGCCAGTGAAATTGCTGCGACCGCTCGCACCTACATACCGGGCGGCGCAATCGAACTCCTTACGTCGGCGGCTCCAGCCCAGGCAAATCCTGCATGGCGCGTCACGGTTCACCGGGAAGCTGATCTGGTTGTCCTGACGAACACCCTGGGCGCCAACGCAACAACCGGCAACCAGCTAATAGGCGCTGGCATCTACACTGTCACGCTGGCCGCCGATGTCGGCACGAACGCCAGCGACTACGCGACGACTTACGCCTGCACGGTTGATGGTCAGCCTGGCCCCGGCGGCGCGGGCAGCAGCTTCCAGGTCGCCGTCAATGCATCGGGCGTCACGCGCTGCACTTTCACCACCACGCGGCGCACTGGCCTGCTCAATGTTGTGCACAGGCTCGAACCAGGCGCAGCGTCCAGCGTCTGGGATTTGCAGGTGGACGGCCCTACGACAACCTCCGCCACCCTGACCGGCGACGCCAGCACCGGCGCCCAACCCGTCTTCACGGGTGTGTACACGCTCAGCCTCAACCAGCGCGGTGCTGCACTCTACACCACCAGTTATGCGTGCACAGTCAACGACCAGCCTTTGGTCAGTGGTCAGGGCGCTGCCGCAACTGTCACCATCGCCGAGGCGCAAACCGTAGTATGCACCTTCGTCAGCCGCGACTTCTATGTCTACCCGCCTTACCGCGTGCTGTTGCCTGTTGTGAGACGATAAGGACATAGCATTTTGGGCTTACGCAGATTATAGTGTGTCACCTTCCTGGAAGCTCCCAGCTTCCAGGAAGGTTGCTGAGCCAAATGCCAGGCGCAGCGCTCTGGGCATCAACTCACGTTCAGTGACAGTCACCAGTTAGCGGAATGCGCCGCCAGCCATCGCCCCGACGATCATCAGCGGCTCCTGACCAGTTGCTACCGCTTCTGGGAGCGGCGCATCCAGCGATGTGTGTGACCAATCCTGTCCGCAGACGAAGAAGCGAATCAGTGGCCGACGCTCCTGCGAGGTGCGCTCTCGGATCGTGCCGCGCAGCACCGGATAGCGTGTCTCCAGTGCATCGAGCACGCTGCGCAGCGTCACTGCGCCTGCAACTTCCACCTCGACTTCTTTACCAGTGTTCGCCAGCGTGCGCAGATGATGCGGGATCAGGATGCGGATCATGGCAAGGTCTGAACCTCCACTGACAGCACCGGCGGCAGGTCATGCACGATGGTTGTCCACGTGTCGCCAGCATCCGGCGAAACATAAACCTGCCCGCCCGTGGTGCCGAAATAGACGCCGCAGGAATCCAACGTATCGACCGCCATGGCGCTGCGCAGCACGTTGACGTAGCAGTTTTCCTGTGGCAGCCCGTTAGTGAGCGCCTCCCACTCATCGCCGCCCGTGCGACTGCGGTAGACGCGCAGCTTGCCTTCCGGCGGGTAATGCTCGGAGTCGCTCTTGATCGGCACGACATAGATCGTCTCCGGCTCGTGTGCATGGACGGCGATCGGAAAGCCGAAATCACTGGGCAGGTTGCCGCTGATCTCGCGCCAGTTGTCGCCGGCGTCGTCGCTGCGCATGACGTCCCAGTGCTTTTGCATGTAGAGCACCTCTGGCCGCGCCGGGTGCATGGCGATGCTGTGCACGCAATGCCCGACCTCGGCGCCTGGGTCGGGCAATTCCCAATTGGATTTCAGCCCATGCGTCGCCGGACGCCACGTTGCACCGCCGTCATCTGTACGGAAGGCGCCTGCCGCCGAGATGGCCGTGAAGATGCGATTGGGGTTGCTGGGGTCGAGCAGGATGGTGTGCAGACACATGCCACCTGCACCTGGCTGCCAAAGACTGCCCTTCGCTTCACGCAGCGCTGGCAACTCCTGCCATGTCTGTCCTCCGTCGCGAGTGCGGAAGAGTGCAGCATCCTCAACGCCAGCGTAGACTGTGTCCGGATCGGTCAACGACGGCTCCAACAGCCAGACGCGCTTGAACTCCCACGGATGCTGCGTGCCGTCGTACCACTGGTGGGTGCCAGGGACGCCGTCATAGGAAAACTCGTTGCCAACGGGCGTCCACGTCTGCCCGCCGTCGTCGGAACGCTGGATCAACTGCCCGAACCAACCAGTTGACTGCGATGCATAGATGCGGTTGGGATCGACGGGTGACCCTTTGATGTGGTAGATTTCCCAACCGGCAAAGTGCGGGCCGCTGACCTGCCATTGGGCGCGCGCTGCGTCGGATGTTAGAAGGAAGGCGCCCTTGCGGGTGCCAACCAGTACGCGTACTCCGCTCATAATCGTGTTCCTCCCTCTTCCTCTAATCTGCAAACGGATGGGAGGGGCGACTTGCAATGGGCAAAACGCCACTCCCTGAACCCCTCATCCATCTCGATTCGGTGCGTCCGTCAGGGCATGCCCCCTGTGTCCGGGTCAATCCTGCGTTGGCAGTTGAATGATGCTGAACACTGCGCCGTAGGGATCGGCGGTGACAGCGATGCGACCGTAGGGCGTGTCGAATTGAGGGGCCATCACCTTCCCTCCAGCAGATAGCACGCGTTCGACGGCAGCGTCAGCGTTGTCTACGGCGAAGTAACCCATCCAGTGCGGAGGCAGGTCACCCCACGCTTCATCCATCTGCATGACGCCGAAGAGCATCGCCTCCTCGTGGTGCATAGTGTAGTACTCTACCTTCTCGTCCTCCATCTTATGGGAAGTCAACGCAAAGAGGCTGGCGTAAAAGTCACGCGCGCCTGCGGCGTTGCGCGTGTTGACTTCACCCCACGCCATGCCGCCATGTTCGCCTTCCACGGCGGCGCCAATGAAGTCGATCGGCTGCCAAAGGCCGAACATGGCGCCGGTGGAGTCGGCGCAGATGGTCATCTTGCCAGCATCGCCGACCGTCATTGACTCAACAACGATCTGCCCGCCGAGCGCTTTGACGCGGTCGACGTCGCCCTCGGCGCTGGCGAGGTAGACCGTCCACGCTGAGGGCGTTGTCATGTAGGGTGGGGATTGACCGATGCCTGCGGCTGCCTGCCCGCGCGTCAGGGCGTAGTGGTAGTGCCCAAAATCAGCGCCAATGTCGTAATACTCCCAGCCAAACACATGCTGATAGAAGCGTTTGGCGCCTTCAAGATCGGGGGTGGACAGATCCATCCAGGTGATGGCGCCGTGTGGGCGCGGGGCGGTTTGGGTTGTCATGGGTTCCTCCTCCTTGAATCTGGTCTTGACGTGCTTGCTGTACAATTTACTGTTTTCTAGATTGGCTGCTCATATCGCTAAAACAGGGGTGAGGGGTGAGGGGCGAGTTGCGAGGGGCGAAGTGCCGTCGCCGATGGGATTCGCTGTTGTGGCTGTCAGGTCATGCATCACAGCGTGCATCACAACGCGAACGACATCCCGGCCTCAGACGGCGGCGTAGGCGGCTTGCAGCGTCGCCAAATCGAACTTTTTCATCGGCAGGAAGGCTTGCGTGACGCGGGCGATCTGTTCTGGGGAGCCGGTGCGCATCATTTCCTCCATCGCCGTTGGCACGATCTGCCATGACAGACCATAGCGATCTTTGAGCCAGCCGCACACCTCGGCTTCCGCGACGGCGGAAAGGCGCTCCCAGTAATAGTCGATCTCCCCCTGATTGTCACAGTGGACGATGAACGAGATGGCTTCGTTGAAGGCGAAGTCGTGAGAAAGGGCGCTCTCCCCGATGGTGAATCGTTGATTTTCCAGCACGAAGTCGGCATGCATCACCGTTCCTTCTTGTTCGGGCGCTTGCCCCGGCCCATAGCGAAGGATGGGGCCGATCTGCGCATTCCGGAAGATCGAGGTGTAGAAGTGAAGGGCCTCTTCCGCCTTGCCACAGATAGCGTTGGTAAACAACAAAGAGGGCGTGATCGACGGCTTCCCCGCTGTCTCCGCCGTTGACGTGACCAATTGCCACGAGACGCCAAAGCGATCCTGCACCCAGCCAAACCGAGGATTGAAAGGATACGTATCGAGTGGCATGAGCGCCTCGCCGCCCTCACTGAGCTTCTCCCACAGCGCGTCAACCTCACGCGTTGTGGCGCAACTGACGGTGAATGAGATCGACGGGTTCACCTTGAACATCGGCCCGGCGCTGATGGCCTGGAACGCGTAGCCAGTCAACACAAAACTCACCAAGTCGCAGTCGCTCGATGGCGTGTCGCGCAGCGTCGTTTGGCTGGTGACTTGCGACGCCGGAAAGACCGACACGTAAAACTCCGCTGCGGATACGGCTTCCTTATCAAACCAGATGTGAGGGACAATTTTTTGTGATTCTGACATTAAACTCCTCCTGATTTCTAGATGGCGCCTGCACGACGATAGCGGATCAACACAATCCCACACGGAAGAGCCTGGGGAGCTTCCAACACAAAGCGCTCGGACATGTGTTTCTTGCTGTTGCTTACGTGTTGCCTATAATAGAATATTTGTTCTGATTTGTCAACAACCAATTTGCTTGAGACGCGGCGTTGCTGCACATTTGTTCCATACCCAAGTTGGGATAAACGCACTGGATCGGGTATAATCATCCGGCTATCGTTGATGGATTTCTCAGGTGCAGGAGCCTCTGGATGGATGACAATTTGGGTTTCCCCCGCGACGACAATGCCGGCGATGACGCCGACCGCCAAACAAATGAAGCCGCCGATCAACCCACCGCCACCGCTGGGGGCAGCGCAGGTATGAACGGCGATGGCGCCGTGACCAACGGCGTTGGGCTGAATGCTGGCCTGGTGCGCAACGTCCTCATCGAGCAGGAGATGCGCGCCGCCTACCTGGACTACGCCATGAGCGTGATCGTCGCGCGCGCCTTGCCCGACGCTCGCGACGGGCTGAAGCCAGTGCATCGCCGCATTCTCTACGCCATGCACGACATGGGGCTGTCCGCCTCCAGTTCCTACAAAAAGAGCGCGCGCATCGTCGGTGAAGTGCTGGGCAAGTACCACCCACACGGCGACTCGGCCGTCTACGACGCGATGGCGCGCATGGCGCAAGATTTCAGCCTGCGCTACTGTCTGGTCGACGGCCAGGGCAACTTTGGTTCAGTGGATGGCGACAGCCCGGCGGCCATGCGTTACACCGAAGCTCGCCTCTCGCGCATCGCCGAAACCATGCTCCAGGACATCGAGATGGATACGGTGGACTGGACGACCAATTTCGACGACAGCCTGGAGGAGCCGACCGTCCTGCCCGCGATGCTGCCCAACCTGCTCGTCAACGGCACCAGCGGCATCGCCGTCGGCATGGCGACCAACATCCCACCGCACAACCTGAGTGAGATCGCCGATGCGGTTGCCTATGTCATCGATAACTGGGAGCGACGCAACGACATCGGCCTGGAAGATCTGATGCAGTTCGTCAAGGGTCCGGACTTCCCCACCGGCGGCATCATCCTGGGCACGGAAGGCATCAAGCAGGCGTTCGCCACCGGCCGCGGCAAGGTGATGGTGCGCGCCCAGACCAGCATCGAGGAGATTCGCGGTGGGCGCTTTGCCATCATCGTCACCGAGATTCCGTATCAGGTCAACAAATCGACGTTGATCGAACGGATGGCTGAGCTGGTGCGCGAAGACAAGCTCGACATGATCAGCGACATCCGCGATGAGTCTGACCGCACGGGGATGCGCATCGTCATCGAACTCAAGCGCGGCGCTGCGCCCAAGAAGGCGCGCAATCGCCTCTTCAAGCACACACAATTGCAGACCTCCTTTGGCGTCAATACGCTGGCGCTGGTCGGCGGCGAACCGGTGACGCTCAGCCTGCGGCGCGCCCTGGTCGTCTACATCGAGCATCGCTTTGAGGTGCTGACGCGGCGCACACAGTATCAGCTTGCCAAAGCGCGCGAACGCGCCCACATTCTGGAAGGGCTGCGCATCGCGCTGGAATTCCTGGATGAAGTAATCGCCGTGATTCGCACCAGCGAGAGCGCCGACGCCGCCCGCACAGCACTGATGGAGCGCTTTGGTCTCTCGCAAGTGCAGGCGCAAGCTATCCTGGATTTGCAGTTGCGGCGCCTGGCCGCGCTCGAACGGCAGAAGATCGAAGACGAATATCAAGAGATTCTGGCGCGTATCGCCTATTACCTGGACTTGCTTGACAATCCCGATAAGTTGCGCGCCTTGATCCGCGCCGATATCCTCATGCTCAAAGAGAAGTTCGGCGACCCACGGCGCACCGCCATCGTCGGCGACGCCAGCGGCGACTTCAGCGAGGAGGACCTGATCGCTCAGGACAACGTGCTGATCAGCTACAGCGCGGCCGCCTACATCAAACGCATGAGCAGCGACGCCTTCCGCGCCCAGAATCGCGGCGGGCGCGGCATCAAGGGCATGACAACGCGCAACGAAGATGAAGTCGCTGATCTGCTCTTTGCGCGCACGCTCGACCACATTCTCTTCTTCACCAATAAGGGGCGCGTCTATTCCAGCCGCGTCTACGAACTGCCCGAGGGCAGCCGCACGGCACGCGGCATGCACATCGCCAACGTGCTCAATCTGTTGCCGGATGAGACAGTGACGACAATGCTGGTGGTGCCCGACTTCGAGCACGCCGACTACATCACGCTGCTGACGCGACAGGGGCGCATCAAGCGCATGGACCTGAACGCCTTTGCCAATATCCGTTCCAGCGGCTTGATCGCCATGACGCTCGACGATGGCGACTCGCTTGACTGGGCGCGGCTTACCAAAGGCGGCGAGGACTTTATCGTGGTGACGCGGCGCGGGCGAGCGCTGCGCTTTAGCGAGGAGGATGTCCGCCCGATGGGGCGCGCCGCCGCCGGGGTGATGGCGATCCGCTTGCACGGCGCCGATGATGAGGTGGTTGGCTTTGATGTCGCCAGGCCGCACGCCGAGTTGCTGGTGGTGCACGTACAGGGCTATGGCAAACGCACGCCCTTGACCGAATACACGACGCATAGCCGTTACACGCAGGGCAATTGGGCGACCGACCACACGCGGCTCGACGAAGTCGGCCCGATTGTGGCGGCGCGCGTGGTGGAGCCGAACGACCAGATTACGGTCATGACAGCCAACGGCATCGTGCTGCGCACCAAAGTCGACGGCATCCGCATGGCAGGGCGCATGACGCGCGGGGTGCGCGTGGTCAACTTGCTGGAAGGCGACACTGTCGCCGCCGTGGCTGTGATGACGCACGCCGACCTCAATCGCGGCGTCGATGAGGGTGGGGAAACGCACGCCGATCTCGCACTCAACGGCGGTGACGCCGTCAACGGTGACGCCACTGCCCACGACGGTGACTACGCCACCGAGGACGAAGAAGCACCCGTAGCTGAAAGTTAACATCAGGCGGCGAGGCGTGGGGGGGTGAACAGTTGTCGCCCCCCCGCAACTCGCCCCGTGCAACGTTACACCATGCCAACCACCCTTACCGGTCTACAAAAACCCGGCCACCAGTGGGCCTACATTGCCAACAGCGAACCGGCGGCCATCGCCGAGACGCTGGTCGCATTTGCCAACAGCGATGGGGGCTGGCTTGTCCTGGGCGTCGACGCCGAGGGTGGACTGGGCGCGTTGCGCACCGATGATGAGATGGCCGACGCCGTGCGCGCCGCCGAACGCCTTTGTCGTCCCCCTGTGCGCACCGTGGATTGGCAGCAACGCGAGGTCAGCGGCGGCGCAGTGGCCGTGATCCGCGTCGAACGCAGCAACGATCTACACACGCTGGAAGATGGCCGCGTGCTCGTGCGCCGCGGTGCGGAGAACGCGCCCGCCGCGGGCGACGAAGTCGAACGCCTGCTGGCCAGCCGTCCCATCGGCGACTTCGAGCTGCAGCCGGTGCCCGGCGCCACCCGCGATGATCTCGATGAGGATATCATCGACGAGTATCTGGAGCGGCGCCAGAAACGCAACCCGCGCCAGACGATCCTGCCCAAAGACAAGTTGTTGCAACAGATCGGCGCGTTGACGGAGGATCGCACGCCGACAGTGACGGGACTGCTGCTCTTTGGCAAGGAGCCGCAATTTTTCATGCCGCAAAGCCGGGCTGTATTTGTGAAATTTGCTGACACACAGCCGCGGGGACCGGAGGGGGCGTTGGGCTACGGGCGCCGCGAGGAGTTCACCGGCGCACTGCCGTTGATCATCGATCGCGCGTGGCGGGTGATCTGGGAAGAGATGGACAAGCAGGCGGTGGTCAAAGGCTTGCAGCGCCAGGAGCAGACCGAGTACCCTTCGACGGCGGTGCGTGAGGCGTTGGTCAACGCGGTGGCGCATCGCGACTATCGCGTCACCGGGCGGGGCATCGAAATTCGGATGTACACCGACCGCATGGAGATCACCAGCCCTGGTGGGCTGCCGGCGCACATCACGCTGGAAAACCTGGTCGAAGAGCACTACAGCCGCAATCCTCGCATCGTCAATGGCCTCTATCAGTGGGGCTACATCGAGGAGTTGGGGCTGGGCATCGATCGCATGATCGAGGACATGGTCAAAGCCGGCCACCCGCCGCCCAAGTTTGAGTGCCCCGGCCATCGCTTCACCGTGATTCTCTACAATGTGCGCGACCAGGCGAAGGCGGCGCAGCCGTGGGAAAGCAACATGAACGAACGACAGCTCAAGGCGCTTGAGTTCGTGCAACAGCACGGCGCCATCACCAACGGCGACTACCGCCAACTCTGCCCGCACGTTGGCGCCGAGACGCTGCGGCTCGACCTGGCGGACATGGTCACGCGCGGTATCTTGCTCAAGATCGGCGACAAGCGCGGCACGCGCTATATCCTGAAGTAATCCCAAATATCCCAATTGGGAAATCTGCGTAAGCGGACGGCAAGCCGTCCGCCTGGCGCGCGAGCGCATTCTCATGACGCCAGCGCCGCCCCGCCCGCAATTCCCAACCAGTGCACGTGGGCGCAAATATGTCGCTGGTTGCGTGCTCCGTGTTGCGTGTTACGTAACGAGATGGAGCGCGCAACACGGGCGCCATTAGTCTGATGAAGCCTATGTGCACTGGCGATGCACTTATCCCAATTATCCCAATTGGGATAACTCTATCCTGGCGGCGTTCTACGCACCCCGAAAGGCATTTTTCTTGGATTGACATCGAGCCGGTGCTATAATGCCATTGTTGCGCCACCGGCAGTTGTGGATCGCAGGATGACTTGCCGGCGGGCTGGGGAAATAGCAACGAATCGTGAGAGATAACACAGGTAACACATGACTGAATCGACCAAACCCGCTGAGGACTTGTACGCCTTGCAACCGGACCCGTCGGGCGCCGAGGCGCTGCAACTGGCAGCGGAAAGCGACGCCGCTGCCGCGCCGGTGAAAGAACCCTCCTACGGTTGGATGATGGTGCGCGAGCTGGTCGAGACAGTTGTGCTGTCGCTGGTCATCTTCCTGCTGATCCGGCAGGTGGTGCAGAATTACCGCATCGAAAACCACTCGATGGAGCCAAACTTCTACGAAGGGCAATTCGTGCTAGTCAACAAGCTGGCCTACTGGCTGGGCGAGCCGAAGCGCGGGGATGTCGTGGTTTTTCACAACCCGCGCAACACCAACGAGGACTACATCAAGCGCATCATCGGCATCCCCGGCGACACGGTTGAAATACGCGACCAGACGGTCTTCATCAACGGCCAGCCGCTGCCAGAAGATTTCCCGCACAACGCCATGCCGCCGGGCGAGTACATTGGCCCGCTTGTCGTCGGCGACGGCCAGCTATTTGTAATGGGCGACAACCGCCCCAACTCCAGCGACAGCCGCGTCTTTGGCCCGATTGCACAAGATCTGGTCGTCGGGCAGGCGTGGTTGCGCATCTGGCCTCTGACCAAATTTGGCATTGTCCAACATGAAGACCTGGCGCCGGCTGGCGCATTGAGCCAGTAACGGCGAAAGGAATCGCATCCATGACGCTTGAAGAACGCATCCAGGCTGCGTGCGACCGCCTGCTGGCGACGCCGCCGATCCATGACATTGCACCTGCCACGCTCACACCCCAGGCGCTGGCCGCCATGATCGACCATACACTGCTCAAGCCTGAAGCGGGTGAAGAACAGATTCGCGCTGTCGTGGCGGAGGCGGTGGAGTTTGGCTTCGCCAGCGTCTGCGTCAATCCAATCTGGACGCCGCTCTGCGCTGAACTGCTGGCGGGGACATCGGTCAAGACGTGCACGGTGGTGGGCTTTCCGCTGGGCGCCACCCTGCCGTCGATCAAGGTGTACGAAGTGGAAGCGGTGGCTGCGCTTGGCGCCGACGAGGTGGACATGGTGTTGGCGGTGGGTCGGCTGCGCGACGGCGACTATCACCTCGTGTATCGCGACATCGCTGAAGTCGCCGACGCCGCCCACGAACACGATCTGATTCTCAAGGTAATTCTGGAGACTGGTCTGCTCACCGACGCACAAAAGATCGCCGCCTGCATCATTGCCCAGGAGGCGGGCGCAGATTTTGTCAAGACGGCCACCGGCTTCAGTGGCGGCGGCGCCACCGTGGCCGATATTGCGCTGATGCGTCGCACGGTCGGGCCAACGATGGGCGTCAAGGCGGCGGGGGGCGTGCGCACGGCGCTGGATGCGTTGAAAATGGTGGCGGCGGGCGCCACGCGCATTGGCTCCAGCAGCGGCGTGCGCATCATCCAGGATTTGCGTGCGGGGACGGCGAACACTGCGGCGCAGGCAGAGGGGTATTGATGTCCGAGCGAGTATCGGATTTTGCGCTGATCATCGGGCATATCTGGCGCTGCACGAACTGTCGTGACGCCTTGCTGGAGAACCCCACCAGCATGTGGGTTGGCTACAAGCTCTCGGAGACGCAGCGCGAATGTCTCATCAATCTCAACGAGGCTGACTTTCACACCATGATGCACCTCGCCGAAGTCACCGGCCTGACGTTGCGCGAGATCGACGCCGCCATCGACCATCCACGCGCGCGGCTCCGTCACCTGGGCAGCGTCAAGGGCGAGTTGCGCTCCGGCCTGAGCTGGTAGGCGCGAGAGGCAAAACGAGATGAACCAGATTGCACCCGGTTTGTGGGCGATTGATGAGATTGGCGGTGTTGTCAACTGCTATCTCTGGGAGTGGGACGGCGGATTGACGCTCATTGATACGGGCATGCCGACGTCAGCGCACACCATCCTTGACGCATTGACGGCGAAGGGGTATGCGCTTCACAATGTGCGGCGCATCATCATCACCCATGGCGACGTCGACCATGCGGGCAGCGCGGCCAAGCTCAAGCGGGCGACTGGCGCCGTCGTGGGCTGTCATTCGGTGGAAAAGGTGCTGCTGGAGCAACCGTCCAAACGCGTGCCAGCCTCGCCGCTCTATCGCCCGCTCTTTGCGTTGGTGCGGCTGCTGCCACAGTTCAACGTGCTGCCGGTCACGCCCGACGAACTCTACGTCGATGGGCAGAAAACCCCTGAAGGCTTCATCGTCATCCACACCCCCGGTCACACACCGGGACACATTTCCCTGCTGCATCGTGAGAAGCGCGTGCTTATCGTCGGCGACGCACTCAACAACCGGGGCGGAAAGCTCCAGTTGCCGCCGCCAATCTTCACGCCCGACATGACCAACGCCCAACGCAGCGTCTGGAAGCTCGCCAAAAAATACGGCGAGGACTTCGACGTGATGGTTTTCGGCCACGGCGCCCCGATCCTGCAGAATGGCGGGCGCAAGGTGCAGTCGCTGGTGACGCAAATTTTCTCCAACGAAGTGTAGCCACTTGTCGACGGGTTTATCAGATGTAGTTCATCTTTGCCCCAACCATTCGAGGGTAACTCAAGTTGGAGGCGCCCGTCGTAGGTCATCGCCTCCGGCGTGACGCGGCGCCTACAACAAAAGTGACTTCGCCCCAACCGTGATTCTGCTGGCTAATTGTCTGTTGAAAACAGCGTCTAGATTTCAATCCGAAATGGCAATTTCCAATGGCTATTCAGTTTGAGATTCACTGATAGATTCAGCAATACTTGCGCTGGCGCCTCAGTTCAGCCTACAGCTAATTGAGAGACGCACATACGTTCCATAGGGCGTTGTGCTGTAGCAAGCAAACGCGTTCTTGAGCCTTGTACTACGCGCGCTGACCACGCTCTACATGGATAGTAGGCGTGGCATTGACAACAAAGATGCTGGGCTATGCAGGTCTTGGTGTGATAGTTGCATGTGCACTGGCAACCCTAATCACATAATCCATTGCAAAATTCTAAAGAGATTCATAGAATAATTAGCCAGCAGAATCAACCGTGAAGTACACCCAAACTTCAAACTTTCACTATCTTTGCACTTTAACAGAACGAGAATAGAGAAGCATGGCCTCTCCTGGGATAATTGGAGTTGCCAAGAAACCAAGAGTCCCAAGGACGAAGACCATGCCCAAGCCAATTGTATG
>Ga0272446_1004501_pt1 | contig 16439 bp, 9 predicted proteins | sample YNPCB0061_FD_194587 | JGI IMG/M metagenome (GOLD analysis project Ga0272446, IMG submission 194587) | Hot spring microbial mat communities from Yellowstone National Park, WY, United States - YNP-CB-006-1 | ecosystem: Environmental > Aquatic > Thermal springs > Hot (42-90C) > Sediment | place... | reverse complement strand
CGGGCCGGACCAGCAAAAGTCCGGCCTGCGCCTCGACTCCCGGGCCGCCGCCCTCCAGGGCGGCAAATCGGGCAAGCCGGCCCTGGTGCCCGGCCGGCCCGAGCAAGGCGAACTTTTCCGCCGGGTCACCGCCACCGACCCCGACGAGGCGATGCCGCCCAAGGGCGACCGGTTGCGGCCCGAACAAATCGCGGCGCTCAAGGCCTGGATCGAGGCCGGCGCCGACTGGCCCGAAAACGACCCCCGCCGCCACTGGGCTTACGTGCCCCCGCAACGGCCCGAGCGGCCGGCGATCCGGCAGGCCGACTGGCCGCGCAACGACGTGGACTACTTCATCCTGGCCCGGCTCGAACGCGAAGGTTTGCGGCCCTCGCCGGAAGCCGACCGCGCCACGTTGATCCGGCGCGTGAGTTTGGACCTGACGGGCCTGCCCCCCGCGCCGGCGGAGGTGGACGCGTTTGTGGCGGACCCCAGTCCCGACGCCTACGAGCGGCTGGTCGAGCGGCTCCTGGCCTCGCCGCATTACGGCGAGCACCTCGCCCGCTGGTGGCTGGACCTGGCGCGCTACGCCGACACCAACGGGTACGAGGCGGATCACCGCCGCTCGAACTGGCCGTGGCGCGACTGGGTGATCAGCGCCTTCAACCGCGACCTGCCCTTTGACCAGTTCACCATCGAGCAACTGGCCGGCGACCTGTTGCCCAACGCCACGACCGAGCAAAAGGTCGCCACCGGCTTTCATCGCAACACGATGACCAACACGGAGGGCGGCACGGACGACGAGGAGTTCCGCACCGCGGCGGTGATAGATCGCGTCAACACCACCTACACGGTGTGGTTGGGGACGACGATGGCCTGCGCGCAGTGCCACAACCACAAGTACGATCCGTTTACCCAGCGCGAGTACTACGAGTCGTTCGCGTTCTTCAACCAGACCCGGGATGGCGGCAAGACGCTCGATCCGGTGCTGGAACTGCCCACCCCCGAACAAGCGGCGAAGCGGGCGGAAATCCGCGCCCGGATCGAGTCCTTGCAACAGCGTCTCGACACGCAGACCCCCGAGCTGGACGCCGAACAGGCGCGTTGGGAGGCGGGCCTGCAAGCGCACCGCCGCGCCATCCGGGACGGCTGGACCGTGGTGGGGCCGGCGGGCTGGCGCAGCGCCAACGGCGTGGTTTTCGAGCCGCAGGCCGATCAGTCCGTGTTCGCGAGCGCCGCGCGGCTGCCCGAGACCGATGTCTATGAGCTGGTGGTGACGAATCCGCCCGCCGGCGTGACGGCCTTCCGCCTTGAGGCGCTGACCGATCCCCGCCTGCCCAATGGCAGTTCCGGGCACAGCCTGGACGGCGATTTCGTGTTAACCGGCTTCGAGGTGGAACTGGGCGGGCCCGGGGACCAGCCCGCGGGAGCGGCGGCGACCCGGCTCAAGTTTGACCAGGCTTGGGCGGACTTCGCCGAGGATCGCTTCGAGGTGCGCAAGGCCGTGGACGACGACCCGCAGTCCGGCTGGGCCATCGGCGCCGACCAGGAGAAGAACCGGACCAATCACGTGGCCGTGTTCCTCGTGCAGCCGGCCACCAACGACGTGTCGGTCACCCGCTGGGCGATCCGCCTCAAACAAGAGTCCATCCGCCCCCGGAGCCTGCTGGGACGGTTCCGGCTCGCCTACTCGACCGCCCCGCCCGAAGCACACCGGGCGTGGGCCGCGGTGCCGGCGGACATTCAAGCGATTCTCGAACTTGAGCCCGCAGACCGCAGCGCGGAGCAACAGGCCAAACTGGCGAAGTACCATCGCAGCATCGCGCCCAGCCTGGAGAGCGTCCGCGCCGAGCTCGCCGAATGGCGCAAGCAGGAGCCCAAGGATATCGCCACGACGCTGGTCCTGCAGGCGGTGGAGACCCCGCGGACCACGCACGTGTTCAAGCGCGGGAGTTTTCTGGACAAGGGCGAAGAAGTGCAACCGGCCACGCCGGCCGTATTGCCGCCGATGGCGCCCGACCTGCCGCGCAACCGCCTGGGCTTTGCCCGCTGGCTGGTGTCGCCCGACAACCCGCTCGTGGGCCGCGTCACGATGAACCGGATCTGGGCCAGGCACTTTGGCCGCGGATTGGTCGAGACCAGCGAAGACTTCGGCGCGCAGGGCGAGTTGCCGTCGCATCCCGAACTGCTGGACTGGCTGGCGACGGAGTTCGTCCGGCAGGGCTGGAGCCTGAAGGCCATGCACCGGCTCATCGTGACCTCCGCCACGTACCGGCAGTCCTCGCGGGTCACGCCGGAATTGCTGGAACGCGACCCCTTCAACCGGCTGCTGGCCCGCGGGCCGCGCTTCCGCATGGAGGCGGAGATGCTGCGCGACCAGGCCCTGGCGGCGGGCGGCCTGCTAAATCCGCAGATCGGCGGCCCGAGTGTCTTCCCGTACCAGCCGGACGGCGTCTGGGCCATGCCCTACAGCGACGACAAGTGGGTCATGAGCACGAACGGCCAACAGTTCCGCCGCGGCCTCTACACCTTCGCGCGACGCTCGTTCCCGTACGCGGCGTTCGCGATCTTCGACGCGCCGAGCCGGGAAGTTTGCACCGAGCGGCGGCCGCGCACCAACACGCCGCTTCAGGCGCTGGTCACCCTCAACGACCCGGCTTTTTTCGCGGCGGCCGGCGGGCTGGCGCGGCGCATGGCCACGGAGGGCGGCGCGCAAGATCCCCAACGACTGGCTTTCGGGTTCAAGGCCGTGCTCGCCCGCACCCCGTCCGAAAGGGAGTTGGCCGCCACCCTCGAGCTGTTGGGCCAAGCCCGGGCGCGCTTTGCGGCCGACCCCGCGGCCGCGGAGCGGCTGCTGGCGCAGGCGGCGCTTACGGAGGACCGGGCGGGCATCAGCCCGGCCGACCTCGCGGCGTGGACGGTGGTTGCCAACGTGTTGCTGAATCTGGACGAAGCACTGACCAAGGGATGAACTCGACGCACCTCCACAGCCAAAGCGCAAGTTTCCCGGGAAACCACCAGCCGCAAGCGCCCGTGCGCGCCCCTGGAGGGCCGGGGTCTCAACCTTTCCCGGTCTCTTTTTGCTTTCCACGTTGAGGGGTTTCTCCCGGCCATGAATCCCACCCAGGAATACCTCAAGCTCATCACCCGCCGGCAGTTTTTCCGCGACTGCGGCACTGGCCTGGGGACGCTGGCGCTGGCGTCGCTGCTCAACCCCGAACTGTTCGGCTCCGGGACCGGCGCGCCCGCGCCCGCCGACCCGACGCTGCCCCGGCCGCCGCATTTCGCGCCAAAGGCCAAGCACGTCATCTACCTCCACATGGCCGGCGCGCCGAGCCAGTTGGACTTGTTCGATTACAAACCCCGCTTGAACGAACTGGACGGCCAGCGCGTGCCCGAAAGCCTCATCCAGGGCGAGCGCTTCGCGTTCATCAAGGGCGTGCCGCGCGTGCTCGGCTCCCCGCACCGGTTCGCCCGCCACGGCCGGTCGGGTCAGGAAATTTCCTCGGTCCTGCCGCACCTGGCGGAGATTGCGGACGACATCTGTATCGTGCGCTCGATGCGGACGGACCAGTTCAACCACGCGCCGGCGCAATTGTTCGTACATACCGGCTCGCCCCGCCTGGGCCGGCCGAGCATGGGGTCGTGGATTTCCTACGGCCTGGGCTCGGAATGCCGCGACCTGCCGGGCTTCGTGGTGTTGGTTTCGGGCAAGAACGGCCCCGACGGCGGCACCTCGCTCTGGGGCAGTGGCTTCCTGCCCACGGTGCATCAGGGCGTGCCGCTGCGCTCCAAGGGCGATCCCGTGCTGTTCCTGTCCAACCCGGACGGCATGGACCGCGCCCTGCGGCGGCAGACGCTGGACACGCTCGAAATCCTGAACCGGGAGACGTTCCAGCGCGTGGGCGATCCCGAGATCGTGACGCGCATCGCCCAGTTCGAGATGGCCTACCGCATGCAGGCCAGCGTGCCGGAGTTGATGGACCTGTCGCGGGAACCGGCCGCGATCCACGAAATGTACGGCAGCGAGCCGGGCAAAAGCGGCTTCGCGAACAATTGTCTCCTGGCGCGGCGGCTCGTCGAAAAGGGCGTCCGCTTCGTGCAGCTCTACCACTGGGGCTGGGACAGCCACGGCGACATGAAGGAGAACGATCTGCGCTACGGCTTCGTGGACCGCTGCCGCGAGACGGACCGGCCCGCCGCGGCCCTGGTCAAAGACCTCAAGCAACGCGGCCTGCTCGACAGCACGCTGGTGATCTGGGGCGGCGAGTTCGGCCGCACGCCGATGAACGAGGCGCGCAACAAGGACGGCTGGATCGGCCGCGACCACCACCCGCACGCCTTCTCGATCTGGATGGCCGGCGGCGGCATCCGGCCCGGGATCACCTGGGGAGCGACCGACGAGCTCGGCTATTTCGTGACCGAGAATCCGGTTCACGTTCACGACCTGCAGGCCACCATCTTGCACTGCTTGGGCTTGGATCACACCCGGTTGACCTATCGGTTTCAGGGCCGCGACTTCCGGCTCACGGACGTTCACGGCGAAGTGGTGAAAGGCATTCTGGCATGAAGGACTGCAGGCTCTGGCGAGTAGTGGCGGTGCTGGCGCTGGCCGGTGAGCTGGCCGGCGCGGATTTCACCCGCGACATCGCGCCGGTGCTGACCACTCGTTGCTCCGAATGCCACGGGCCGGACCAGCAAAAGGCCGGCCTGCGCCTCGACTCCCGGGCCGCTGCCCTCCAGGGTGGCAAATCGGGCAAACCGGCCCTGGTGCCCGGCCGGCCCGAGCAAAGCGAACTTTTCCGCCGGGTCACCACCACCGACCGCGACGAGGCGATGCCGCCCAAGGGCGACCGGTTGCGGCCCGAGCAAATCGCGGCGCTCAAGGCTTGGATCGAGGCCGGCGCCGACTGGCCCGAAAACGACCCCCGCCGCCACTGGGCCTTCATCCCCCCGCAACGCCCCGAGCCGCCAGCGGTCAAAAACCGCCGCTGGGTGCGCAACCCGATTGACGCCTTCGTCCTCGCCCGGCTCGAACGCGAAGGCCTCCACCCTTCCCCGCCGGCCGACCGCGTCACGCTCATCCGCCGACTCAGTCTTGATCTGATCGGCCTGCCACCCACGCCGGCCGAGGTGGACGCTTTTCTGGCCGACCCCGCCCCGGACGCCTACGAACGGCTGGTCGAGCGGCTCCTGGCCTCGCCGCACTACGGCGAAAAATGGGGCCGGCACTGGCTGGATGCCGCTCGCTACGCCGACACCAACGGCTACGAGAAAGACCAGCCCCGCACCATCTGGCCCTACCGCGACTGGGTCATTCACGCCTTCAATCGCGACCTGCCCTTTGACCAGTTCACCATAGACCAGCTTGCGGGCGATCTGTTGCCCGACGCCACCGACGATCAGGTCATCGCCACCGGCTTTCTGCGCAACTCGATGTACAACGAGGAAGGCGGCGTGGACCCCGAACAATTCCGCGTGGATGCCATCGTGGACCGCGTGGACACCATCGGGAAGGCGTTCCTCGGCCTGACCCTCGCCTGCGCCCAGTGCCACAGCCACAAGTACGACCCCATCAGCCAGCGCGAGTACTATCGCTTCTTCGCCTTCCTCAACAACGACGACGAGCCGGACTTCGAGGTGCTCACGCCCGAGCAGCGCGCCAAGCGCCGCGCCCTTCTCGAAGAAGCCGCCGCCCTCGAACGCGAGGCCCTCCGCGCCGACCCCGCCCTGCCCGCGCGCCTGGCCGCCTGGGAAGACGCCGCGCGGACCGCGCCCGGCCATTGGACCGTGCTCAAGCCGGACGACTGGCACGGCCAGCCCGGTGTCAAACTCGAGCTGATGAGCGACCATTCGCTCATCGCCCTGGCCCACAACCCCGGCGAAGCCACCTACGTCGTCACCTTCCGTCCCGGCCTGTCGAACCTCACCGCGCTCCGGCTCGAGGCCATCCCGCACCCCAACCAGCGCGCCGGCGGCCCGGGACGCTCCGAAAACGGCAACTTCGTGCTCTCCGAGCTGACCGTCACGCTGGCCACGCACCGCGACGACGAAAGCCTCGAACGGCGCGTGCCGCTGCGCCGCGCCACGGCCAGCTTCGAGCAACCCGGCTTCCCGGTCGCCGCCGCCATTGACGGCACCGTGACCAACCGCACCGGCTGGGCCATTGACGCCGGCCCGCACCGCCGCGGGCAGCCGCAACAGGCGGTCTTCGAGTTGGCCGAGCCGCTCACCGTGCCCACCAACCTGGTGCTGCGCCTGAAGCTCGAACACAAGTACGGCGGCGCGCACGTGCTCGGCCGCTTCCGCATTGCGGTCACCACTGATTCCCCGCCCGCACCCGCCGACCCCGTGCCCCCGGCGGTGCGGGCCCTCCTGGCCAAACCCCGCGAAGCGCGCTCCGAAGCCGAGCAACTGGCCATCTTCCGCCATTACCGCACCACCGACACCAACCTCGCCGCCTTGAACGCCCGCATTGACGCGCTCTTCAAGGACTGGCCCACCGGCCCGCGCACGCTGGTCCTGACCAACCGCGTCGAGGACCGCCGCATCACCCGCATCTTCGCCCGCGGCGACTTCAAGCGCCCTACCGAGCCGGTCACGCCCGGTTTCCCGGAAGTCTTGCTCCCGGCCCGCGCGCTCGCCGCCCGGTCCACCGGCGTTGACCGGGAAGTCCCCGGCGGCGGGTTGGAAGCCGGGGAGCCCGGCCGCGAGGCGGGCTCGGGACCCGCCACGCGCTTGGACCTGGCCCGCTGGATCGTCTCGCCCGAAAACCCGCTGACCGCGCGCGTCATCATGAACCGGGTCTGGCAGGTCTATTTCGGCGAAGGCCTGGTGCGCACGCCGGAGGATTTCGGCACCCGCGCCGACCCGCCCACGCACCCGGAACTGCTGGACTGGCTGGCCACCGAGTTCGTGCAGCGCGGCTGGAGCCTCAAGGCCATGCACCGGCTTATCGTCACCTCGGCCACGTACCGGCAATCCTCGCGCCTCACTCCCGAGCTGCGCGAGCGCGACCCGTACAACCGCCTGCTCGCCCGCGCCGCGCGCTTCCGCGTCGAGGCCGAGACCGTGCGCGACATTGCCCTGGCCGCCAGCGGCCTGCTCAGCCTCAAGATCGGCGGCCCGAGCATCTTCCCGCCCATCCCGGACGGGGTGTTGAGCCTGGGCTACGGCGCGCCCATGGAGTGGAAGGTCAGCCCGGGCGAGGACAAATACCGGCGCGGGCTCTACGTCTTTTGGAAGCGCACCGTGCCGTATCCTTCCCTGCTGGTCTTCGACGCCCCCAACGCGGACTTCGGCTGCGTGCGGCGCGTGCGCTCGAACACGCCCTTGCAGGCGCTGACCACGCTCAACGACGCCGTGTTCCACGAGGCCGCCCAGGCGCTGGCCCTGCGCGTGGTGCGCGAAGGCGGCCCCACCGAGCGCGCCCGCGCCGTGTACGCCTTCCGCCGCTGCACCTGCCGCCGGCCGTCCGCCCCCGAACTCGAGGCGCTGTTGCGCTTCGTGGCCGAGCAACGGGCCTACTTTGAGGACCGCACCGCCGCCGCCGTGCGCGTGGCCGCGGCCGATCCGGCCAACCCGCCGGCGGACGTGAACCTGCACGCCGTGGCCGCCTGGACCCTGGCCGCGCGCGTCCTCTTGAACCTGGACGAAACCCTGACCCGCGAATGAACCTTCCCCTGACCGCCGAACTCCGGGCCGAACGGGCACGCTGGCTGAGCCGGCGCTGGTTTTTCCGCGAATGCGGCATCGGCCTGGGCTGGATGGCGCTGGCGCACTTGCTGGGCCGCGCCGCGGACCGCGCCGCGGCCGCGCCGGGCCGCCCGGCCAATCCCCTGGCGCCGCGCGCGCCGCATTTCGCCCCGAAAGCCAAACGGGTCATCTACCTCTTCCAGGCGGGCGCGCCCAGCCAGATTGACCTCTTCGACCACAAGCCGATGCTGGCGAAATACGACGGCCGGCCCGTGCCCAAGGAGGTCGTCCAGGACCAGATTTACGCCTTCATCAAGCCGGACGCGGCCCTGTTTGCCTCCACCTTCAAATTCGCGCGGCACGGCCGGAGCGGGGCGGAAATCTCCGAGGCCTTCCCGCACCTGGCCACGGTGGCGGATGAGTTGTGCATCATCCGCTCGATGAACACGCACGCCTTCAACCATGCCCCGGCGCAGATTCTGATGAACACCGGCTCGACGCTGTTCGGCCGGCCCAGCATGGGCGCGTGGGTCACCTACGGCCTGGGCAGCGAAAGCCAGGACCTGCCGGGCTTTGTGGTGCTCAGTTCGGCCGGCGGCACCAGCGGCGGCGCCTCCAACTGGGGCTGCGGCTTCCTGCCCACCGTGTACCAGGGCGTGCCCTTCCGGCGCAGTGGCGACCCCATCCTTTCGCTCTCCAACCCGCCCGGCGTCACCCGCGAGCAGCAACGCCGCACCCTCGACCTGCTCAAGGAGCTCAACGAGCGGCGGCTCGAGGTCACCGGCGATCCCGAGATCGCCACGCGCATCAACGCCTACGAGATGGCCTTCCGGATGCAGGTCAGCGGTCCCGAACTCATGGACCTGAGCCAGGAAAGCCCCCAGACGCTCGCGTTGTACGGCGTCGAGCCGGGCAAGCCCGGTTACGCCCTGAACTGCCTGCTGGCGCGGCGGCTGGTCGAGCGCGGCGTGCGCTTCGTGCAACTGTTCCACGAGGCCTGGGACCATCACTCCGAGGTGCACAAGGGCATCAAAGACCAGGCCGCCGCCACCGATCGCGCCACGGCCGCGCTGATCCAGGACCTCAAACAACGCGGCCTGCTCGAGGACACCCTGGTGATCTGGGGCGGCGAGTTCGGCCGCACGCCGATGGTCCAGCACGACCCCAACGGCGGCTACAACCAGGGTCGCGACCACCATCCCCAGGCCTTCACCATGTGGCTGGCCGGCGGCGGCGTGAAGCCCGGCATCACCTGGGGTGAGACCGACGAACTGGGCTTCCACGTCGTGCGGGACAAGGTCCACGTCCACGACCTCCACGCCACGATCCTGCACCTCCTGGGCTTCGACCACACCCGCTTGACCTACCGCTTCCAGGGCCGCGACTTCCGCCTCACGGACGTCCACGGCGAAGTGGTCAAGGGCATCCTGGCGTAACCGCACCGGGCAGCGGCCCGGGCTTGTCGTCCGCACGGGCGCCGTGGCCGGGGAGTGGGCCAGGGTGGGAAGTCAGCTCGAAGCCGGCGGCAACTTGGGCGCCACGCGCCGCGCCAGGCCGGCTGCCCGCACCACCCGCCGCCGGTGAAACCCGCGGGCAATGACCTCGTGCCCGTCGTGCGCCTCCACGTGGAACGCCACCGCCGGGCCGTCCACCGCCACCACCCGCGCGCGGCAGGTGACCGTCCCGCCCACCGGCGTGGGCGCCAGGTGTTGCAGCTCCACCTCGGTGCCCACGGACACCTCGCCCGCCCCCAGCCGCGGCGCGAGGGCGCGGAGGGCGGCGTGCTCGAGGAACCACAGCAGCCACGGCGTGCTCAACACCGGCGGCATGGCCGGGTCGAAGCTCACCGCGTGCTGGCCCTCGACCTGGAAGGTGATTTCGCCCGTATCCCCGGGCCGGATGCGGTTGGGCATGGTTCGTGGCGGCGACTGTGCCCCCGCCGCCCGCGCCCGGCCAGTCGGAAAAAAGCCGCGCGTCGGCGCTCAAAAACTGAAATGCGCCCCGCGAAGTTTTCCGCCGGAAAAGCGGCTTGACGCTCGAACCGGAGACTTCTAGGTTGTCGCTACAGAAACGATACACCGCTGGTTCGCCAGCATGGCCAAGTCGGAGAGTTCAATCTGCCGACTTTTTTGTTTCCCGGAGGTGAATCGAACATGAACAACGAGCTGTTGGCAGTCATTGAATACTGGGAGCGCGAAAAGGGCATCCAGCGGGATGTCCTGATCGCGGCCGTGCAGAACATGCTCGTGGCGGCCGCGCGCAAGGCCATGGGGCCGGCGCGGGACCTCACGTGCACCATTGACCCCAAGACGGGGGAAATCCGGGCGTCCGCCAAGCTGATCGTCACCGACAAGGTGATTTCCAAGCACGACCAGATCAGCCTGGCCGAGGCCCGCCGTTACAAGCCCGACGCCCAACTGGGCGAGGAAGTGGTGGTGCCCATCGGCGCGGAGCAAATCCAGCAGTTTTTCGGTCGCATCGCCTCCCAGTACGGCCGGCAGGCCTTGATGCAGGAAATCCGCAAGGCCGAAAAACAGCTCATCCTCGAGGAGTTCAAGGACCGCGTGGGCGATATCGTGGCCGGCACGGTCCGCCGCTTCGAGCGCTCGGACGTGATCGTGGACCTGGGCCGCTACGAGGCCCTCTTGCCCAACCGCGAGCGCGTGCCCACCGAGGAATACCAGCCCGGCGAGCGCCTCCGCGCCTACGTCAAGGCCGTCGAAAACACCCCCCACGGCCCGGAGATCATTCTTTCCCGCGCCGACCCCCGGTTTGTCCTCCGGCTCTTCCAGCTCGAGGTCACCGAGATTGCCGACGGCACCATCGAAATTCGCGGCATCGCCCGGGAACCGGGTTTCCGCACCAAACTGGCCGTGTACTCGCGCGACCCGAAGGTGGACCCGGTGGGCGCCTGCGTGGGCCTGCGCGGCCAGCGGGTCAAAAACATCGTGCGCGAACTCAACAACGAGCGCGTGGACATCATCCCCTGGTCGCCCGACCTGCGCACCTTCATCGCCGCCGCGCTCAACCCCGCCACCATCCGGCGCTTCGAGGTGGACGAGGCCAACCACCGGGTGCACGTCCTGGTCAACGCCGACCAGCTCTCCCAGGCCATCGGCAAGCGCGGCCAAAACGCCCGGCTCACTTCCCGGCTGTGCGGCTGGGAGGTGGACATTGATGCCGAGGCCCCCGTCAGCACCGGGTTCGAGGAAAAGGTCGCCCAGGCCATCCAGGCCCTGGCGGCCATCCCGGGCATCTCCGAAGCCCAGGCCGATGCCCTGGTCCATCACGGCTTCCTGACCCTCGAAGACCTCCTGCAAGCCGAAGAGTCGGACTTGGCGGCTTTCCCCGAAATCGGTCAGGATGCCGCCGCGGTGCTTGCCGCGGCCCGGGCGGAGGCGCAGCGGCGCGTGGTCAACATCAACCCGGCCCCCGCGACGCCGTCGCCCGCGCCGCAATCGTAACGGCGGCCCGTCGCGCTCCCGGCCGTGCGCGGGGTGCCGCCGGGTCGCCGGGGCGGGAGCCACACCAGTATGCCTGTTCGCATTTACGACATCGCCAAAAAAGTCGGCCTACCCAGCAAAGAGGTCCTGGCCCGGGCCAAAGAACTGGGCATCCCCGCCGCGCGCGTCCCCTCGAGCACGCTCGACAAGATCACCGCCGAATACCTGCTCGAACAATTGGGCTACAAGCCCGAGCCGGTCGCCCCGCCCGCTCCACCCGCCGAAGCCCCGTCGCCGGCCCCGACCGAGGCCACCGCACCGGCGCCGCCCGCTGAAGCCGCCGCACCTACGCCGGTTGCTCCGGTGCCAGAAGTCGCCACCCCGCCCCCGGCCGAAATCAGCCCGCCCGCTCCTGCCGAAGTCACGCCGCTTGTGCCGCCGCCAGTACCGACGGAAACCGCGGCTCCGGCGGCCACTCCACCTGTCGCCATCGCCTCGCCGACCGTGCCCGTGGATTTGGCAGCGGCCCCCCCGACGGTGCCGCCCGCGGCGCCCGCGCCCGCACGCGTCACCCCGATGCCGGCACCGGCTGTGCCGGAAGCCGCGCCCACCCCGCCCGCGCCCGCAGCGCCAGCACCCGTGGATGCGGCGGCTGCGCCGATTACTCCGACTCCGCCGCCTCCGTCACCGCTCGTGGCGGCAGCCCCGGTAGCCCCGGCGGCACCCGCGGCACCCCTGCCGCCGCCGCCCCCACCGCCCGAGCCGCCCAAGCCGCGCGTGGGCGAAAAAGTCGGTTTCATCAACTTGGGGCCCCAACTCCTCCGCGCGCGAGGGCCCGAACGCGGCGAGCGCACCCCGGCCAAGCCCACCGCCAAGCCCACCGCCAAGCCTGCCCCCACTCGCGGGCGCGAAACCCGCCTTCCCGCGCCCTCTCCCGGCCGCGGGGGCACCCCGGGAACGCGGGGCGGTGGTCCCGCGGCGCCGCCCAAACCCGCTGCCCGGCCCGCCCCCATCCCGGTTCCCACCGGCGAAGAGATCGTCTTGCGCCCGCCCATTGTCGTGCGCGACCTGGCCGAAAAACTGGGCAAAAAACCCTTCCAGGTCATTGCCGACCTCATGGAGATGGGCATCTTCGCCAACGTCAACCAGACCGTGGAGACCGAGGTGGCCCAGCGCGTGGCGGCCAAGCACAATTTCCGGCTGCGCGTCGAGCGCCGCAAGGAAGGCGGCGGCGTGCATGCGCCCGTCAAGCGCGAGGAACCCCTCGAACAGGAAGACCGGCCCGAACAACTCAAGCCGCGCGCGCCGGTGGTCACCATCATGGGCCACGTGGACCACGGCAAGACCACGTTGCTGGACGTGATCCGCAAGTCCAACGTGGCGGCGGGCGAGGCCGGCGGCATCACCCAGCACATCGGCGCGTACACCATCTCGGTGCCCCATCCCGAGCGCCCCGGCGAGCTGCAGCAGATCACCTTCCTGGACACCCCCGGCCACGCGGCCTTCAGCGCCATGCGGGCGCGCGGCGCCAACGTGACCGACATCGTGGTGTTGGTGGTGGCGGCCAATGACGGCGTCATGCCCCAAACCCTCGAGGCCCTCAACCACGCCCAGGCCGCCAAGGTGCCGATCATCGTCGCGGTCAACAAATGCGACCACCCCAACGCCAATCCGTTGCGCGTGCGCCAGCAACTCCAGGAACACGGCGTGGTGCCCGATGACTGGGGCGGCGACAACATCTTCGTGGACTGCTCGGCGCTGACCCGCCAGGGGGTGGACAAGCTCCTGGGGGCCATTGTCCTTCAGGCCGAGTTGCTCGACCTCAAGGCCAATCCCGACCGCCCCGCCCGCGGCAACGTCATCGAGTCCGGCCTCGACCCCGGCGGGCCCACGGCCACCGTGCTGGTGCGCGCCGGCACGCTGCGCGTGGGCGACATGCTGGTCTGCGGCGAGTACTACGGGCGCGTGCGGGCCCTCATCAACGAGGAGGGCAAGCGCCTCAAAGAAGCCGGCCCCTCGGTGGCGGTGAAGGTGCTCGGCCTCAACGGCGTGCCCGAGGCCGGCATCGCCTTCCAGGTGGTCGAGTCCGAACGCGTCGCGCGCGAAATCTGCGAGGAACGCCGCGAGGCGGCCAAAAACCGCGAGCAGGAGGCGCGGCCGGCGCGCACCCTCGAGGGCCTCTTCAAGCAGTTGGCCAACGAGGAGGCCAAGGTCCTGCGGGTGATCGTCAAAGCCGACACGCAGGGCTCGGTCGAGGCCATCGTGGACGCGCTCAAAAAGATCGAAAGCGACAAGGTCAGCCTCGAAATCCTCCACAGTGCTGTCGGCCCCGTGTCCGAGACCGACGTCGTGCTGGCCCACGCCTCGAAGGCTGTCATCCTGGGCTTTCATACCCGGGTGGACAGCAACGCCGCCGAACAGGCCAAGCGGGACGGGGTGCAGATCAAGCTCTACGCCATCATCTACGAGCTCATTGACCAGGTCAAAGAGGCCATGGCCGGCCTGCTCGAGCCCGAAATCAAGGAGGTGGTGGTCGGCAGCGCCGAGGTCCGCAAGATTTTCGAGCTGTCCAAGGGCGGCAAAGTGGCCGGCTGCGTCGTCAGCGCCGGGCGCATTGCCCGCGGCAAGGCACGCGTGGTCCGCCGCCGCCACACCATCTACGAGGGGTTGATCCTGACGCTGCGCCGCTTCCAGGACGAGGTCAACGAGGTCCGCGCCGGCATGGAATGCGGCATCCGCCTGGACGGCTTCGACGACTTCGAGGTGGGCGACCAGATCGAGTGTTACACCCTCGAGAAGGTGCCCCAGAAACTGTGACGCGGCCCGCCGCGTCGCTCCTTTTTTTTGCCGCCGCGATGCACGGTCGCCGACATGACAGGGTGCGCGAGCTGCTCAAGCGCGAGCTGAGCCTGCTCCTGCAACGCGAGTTCCTGCCGGCCCAGACCGGCCTCATCGCGGTGCACGACGTGGCCGTGTCCGGCGACCTCAAGTCCGCCGTCGTCTATCTGGGCTTTGTGGGGACCGCCGAACAGCGCAAACGGGGCTGGGCGCTGGTGCTCGAACACCGCCTCCGGCTCCAGAGCCTCCTGGGCCACGCCGTGCGGCTCAAGTACACCCCCCGCCTGCGCTTCGTGCAGGATGACTCGATCGAGCGCGGCGACCGCGTCCTGCGGCTCATCGAGGAAATCGAGAAGACCTTGCCGCCGGAGCCGTCCTGACGCGCCGCCGCGGCGCGCGGCCGGCTTCCCGCTCATGAAACCCCGCCCCCCTCGCATCGTCGAACGCATCCTCGCCGCCCTGCGCGAAAGCCGCCGGGTGTGCGTGGTGGGCCACGTGCGGCCGGACGGCGACTGCATCGGCTCGCAACTGGCCCTGGCCCTGGCCCTGCGCGACGCGGGCAAGGAGGTCAGCGTCTGGAACGAAGACCCCGCGCCCACCAAGCTCAAATTCCTCGACCCCGAGGGGCTGTTGCGCCCGCCGCAGCCGGAGCAGGAATTTGACGCGGTGGTCGCCACGGACGTGGCCACGCCCGAGCGGCTGGGCAGCGTGGCGCCGTGCATCACCCGGCGCCGCGTGTTCATCAACATTGACCACCACGCCAGCAACTCGCGCTTTGGCGACCTGAACTGGATCAACGGCCGCGAGGCCTCGACCGGCGAGCTGATCTTCAAGCTGCTCAAGTTCGCCGGCTGGCCCATCACCGCGCCCATCGCCGACTGTCTTTTTGCCGCCGTGTCCACCGACACCGGCTCCTTCCAGTACGCCTCCACGCGACCGTCCACCTTCGCCGTCGCGGGCGAACTGCTCCGTCGCGGGGCGGACCTGGGCCGGGTCTGCCACCACATCTACCACTCCTACCCGCTGGCCCGGATGCGGCTCTTGCGGCGCGTGTACCTGAATTTCCGCCTGGTGGACCACGACCGCATCGCCTACTTCTGGCTCCGGCCGGCGGACTTTGCGCGCACCGGCTCGACCCGCGCCGACGCCGAAGGGCTCATTGACCACATCCGCGCCATCGAGCCGGTGGTGGTGGCCTGCGTCTTCGAAGAGGTCGAGCCAGAGCTGGTCCGCATCAGCCTGCGGTCGAAAAGTCCCTTGGTGGACGTCAATCAAATCGCCGCGCGCTTCGGCGGCGGCGGCCACGCGGCGGCGGCGGGGGCGCGCATCGCCGGCCGCCCGCTCGGCGTCCAGCGCCGGGTCCTCAACGCCCTCAAAAAAGCCCTGCAAGCTCTGCCCGATGCCCCTGCCTCCTCCTGACCCGTTCGACGGCGCCCTGCTGGTGGACAAACCCCCCGGCCCCACCTCCCACGACGTGGTGGATCGCGTTCGCCGCCGCTTCGGCATTCGCAAGGTCGGCCACGCCGGCACGCTCGACCCCAACGCCACTGGCCTGCTGGTCCTGCTCCTGGGCCGCGGCACCCGGCTCTCCGAAAAACTCATGGCCGCCGACAAGCTCTACGAGGGCACCCTCAAGCTGGGCGAGACCACCGACACGTACGACGCCGACGGCGTGGTCACCGCCACCGCGCCCGTGCCCCCGCTCACCCTCGAGGACCTCAACGCCGCGGCCGCCGCCTTCGAGGGCGACCTGATGCAGGCCCCGCCGATGGTCTCCGCGGCCAAGGTCAGCGGTGTGCCGCTCTACAAACTGGCCCGCAAGGGCCTCGAAGTGGAGCGCAAGCCGCGCCTGGTGCACGTGTACAGTTTCCGCTGCTCCGCTTACCAGGAGCCCCTCGCCACGTTCCGCGTCAAGTGCACCAAGGGCACCTACGTGCGCAGCCTGGTCCACGATCTGGGCCAGAAACTGGGCTGCGGGGCGCATCTGGCCACACTGCGCCGGCTCGCCTCGGGACCGCTCAAGGTCGAGGATGCCCTGCCCTTGGAGACCGTGCTGGCGCTCTCGCCCGCCGAGTTGCAGCAACGGGTGATCCCGTTCATCCAACTGGCCACCGCGGCATGAGACGCCTCCCTCTGGCGGCACTTTCCCCGGTGCACCGCGCCGGGGTCGGCGGTTTTGGGACATGATCCTGCTGCGCGAACCAGCGGCGTTGGACCCGGGCGGACGCCCCGTGGCGCTGGCCATCGGCGTGTTCGACGGCGTCCATCTGGGGCACCAGGAGGTCATCCGGCGCACGCGGCAGGCGGCGGAACAGGCCGGGGGCCTGGCGGTCGTGGCCACGTTCGACCGGCATCCCAACGCGGTGGTGGCGCCGGAGCGAACGCCGCCGGCCATCCTTTCCACGGCGTTGCGGTTGCGCGTGCTGGCCGAGCTGGGCGTGGCGGCCACGTGGCTCATCCGGTTCGACGAGGCCTTCAGCCGGC